>Ga0181517_10004532_pt1 | contig 12614 bp, 7 predicted proteins | sample PEATcosm2014_Bin_31_FD_119748 | JGI IMG/M metagenome (GOLD analysis project Ga0181517, IMG submission 119748) | Peatland microbial communities from MTU Mesocosm Facility, Houghton, MI, USA - PEATcosm2014_Bin01_30_metaG | ecosystem: Environmental > Terrestrial > Soil > Wetlands > Peat | place... | reverse complement strand
TCCGCTTTGCTCCGATATCAGGCTGATCCACTTGGCACGTACCTCGGGTTTCGCTAATCCCATACCTCAACTGTGAGCCAGGGCGCGGCAGCTTCACAAGATGGGGTTCACGTATCGCTCACGAAAGGCGCTCGAGGGTTCCCTGGGCCCCGGCCGCGGCTTGGCGAAACGGGCGCAACATGCGGAGCCGAAAATAACGCCGCCGGCTTCCCATGACCCATCAGCGGCGAATATCCTCTAATCCTTTCGATAGTCTGCTCTCGCCAGGGATGAGGATCGCCTGTACGGAAACGCACAGCCCGCGCAGAGAACCGCCGAGCCCTGGCCGATAAGAGAAGTGACCAAGCTGACTCATCTTATCCATGCTCGCGCTGATCGGCATCCTCATCGTTTTCGCCGCGGTCCTGGGCGGCTTCCTGCTCGAAAAGGGGAACCCATTTGTCCTTATGCAGCCCGCGGAGCTGCTCATTATTGGAGGCGCGGCCGCCGGTATCGTCGTGGTGGCCAATACTCCGGCGGTAATCCACAAGATGGCGCGCGGCGTGGTGGCCGCATTTCGCTCGCCGGCGCTCAATAGGGAGCGGTTCCTGGAGAACCTGCGCATGTTGTACGACATCTTCGCCTACACCCAGCGCGCCGGACTTCTGGCCATGGAATCCGATCTCGAAGACCCCCACAAGAGCCAGATCTTCTCCAATTACCCCCGCTTTCTGGCGAACGCGGCGATTCGTAATTTCGTCTGCGATACGCTGCGCATCATGGTGATCGGGCGCTCCGTGCCCAACGAACTGGAGCGGCTCATGGACCTCGATATCCAGGTGCAGCGCAGCGGGCGCAGACAGCCGGTCAACGCCCTCATGGCGGTGGCGGATGCGCTGCCGGGCCTCGGCATTGTGGCCGCCGTGCTGGGGGTGGTGATTACCATGGGGGCGGTGGGCGGCTCGGCCGCCATGGTGGGGCAGAACGTGGCCGCGGCTCTGGTGGGAACCTTTCTCGGCATTTTTCTGTGCTACGGCGTGGTGGGCCCGCTCGCCGCGCGCCTGGAACACCTCAACGAAGGCCATCACCAGTTCCTGCTGGCCACGCGCATCGCCATTGCGGCGTTCGCGCGCGGCTCCTCGCCGTTTCTGGCGGTCGAGTACGCGCGCCGCTCCGTACCCGTCGAAGTGCGTCCCGGGTTCCTCGAGTTGGAGAGCGCCGTCCGCCGCACCGCGAGGATTCCGGCAGTCCCTACTCCGGGAGTCCCTGTGGTCCCTGCGCCGGGCGTTCCGGAGGTTCAAATTGCCGAAACCCAGGCCGCCTGAGGCCCCCCGGCCGCTCGAACCCGAACCGGCCTACGCTATTCCCCAGTTCGAGGAACCCGCGCCCCAGCGCCAGGGGTCATGGAAAGTGGCTTACGCCGATTTCGCCACTGCACTCATGGCGCTGTTCATCGTACTTTGGATTCTGAACAGCGGCGAGCAGGTGCGGCGGTCGGTGGGCGGATACTTCCAGGACCCGCGGGCTTTCACGCGCAAGCTGGGAGCCGGCCAGCCCCAAAACGCTCCCGCGCGCCCCTCCGAAGTCTCCGAAACCCAGCGGCGCATCGAACAGGCGCTCGCCCGCATGCCGGGATTCCAGGCCATCCGGAACAATGTCAAACTGAGCATCACCGCCGAGGGCCTCCGCATAGACCTGCTGGAAAAAGAGCACGGACTGTTCTTCGCCGAGGGCAGCCCGGCCCCCACCGAAGCCGGCCAGCGCCTGTTGCAACTGCTGGCCGGGGAGATCTCCAAATTGCCCAACGCCATCGTGATCGAAGGGCACACCGATGCGCGGCCGTACCGCGGCGTGACGCCGGCGGAGGGCTATGGGAACTGGGAGCTTGCCGTGGAGCGGGCCAACGCGGCACGGCGGCTGCTGCACTCCTTCGGCGTGGAGGCCGGCCAGGTGTCGGAAGTGCGCGGCTTCGCCGACCGGCGCCTTCTGGACGCCGAGCACCCCAGTGACGCCCGCAACCGCCGCGTTTCCGTGGTGGTCCGCTTTAACGACGGCGCGAACCAGTAGGGCAGCCCGCTCTCAGCCGCCCGCCAAACCGCCTGGCGCCACCTTCTCGCCCGTTCGGCAGGAACGATAGATGGCGTCCACCACCTCCAGCGCCTGGCAGCCTTCCTCACCCGAGACCAGCGGCTTGCGGCCGGTGGCGATGGCGCCGGCGAAATCCAGGAACTGGCGCTCGAAGGGCTCGAGCGAGATCGCCATCGGGTCGGAGGCCCCCGAGGCCACATCCCGGTCCACCGGGGCGGGCTCTCCCGAATCGTTCTCCACGTCCCACACCGCCAGTTTGTCCCCCATAATGACGGCCGTGCCCTTTGTTCCGTGGAATTCCAGGCGCTCGGGATAGCCCGGCCACAGCGCCGTGGAGGCCTGAATCACCCCCGTGGCTCCGCTGCCGTAACATACCACGGCGCTCACCACGTCTTCGGATTCGATCCGGTGCACGGCCCCCAGTTGCCAGAAACCAAACACCTCGGCCACCGGGCCTGCCAGCCAGCGCAGAAGGTCGATCTGGTGAATCGCCTGGTTAATCAGCGCGCCGCCGCCTTCGGTCTGCCAGCTCCCTTTGATCGGCCGGGAATAATAGGCGGGCGAACGATACCACTTCACGTAGCAGTCGCACTGGATCAGCTCGCCCAGCCGTCCGGCTGCCAGGGCGCGCGCCAGAAATTGGCTGGAGTCGTCGAAGCGGTGCTGGCTCACCACTCCCAATAGGATGCCCGCCCGGCGCGCGGTTTCGATCATCCGGCGCGCTGTTTCCACGCTGGTGGCGATAGGCTTCTGCACCTGGATGTGCTTCTTCGTTTCGGCGCAGATTTCGAGCGGTTGCAGCCGGAAATCCGGGAATGTGCAGACGTCCACGAAATCCACGCGGGGGTGGCGGCACACCTCTTCATAGGTCCGCACGAACTCCGCGCCGTGCCGCTCGGCGAACCGGCGGCCGGCCTCCTCGTCGATATCCGTGCAGACGGCCACGCGGAAGCCGATATTCCGGTAGGCCTGGGCGTGTTTTCCGGAGATCGCGCCCGTTCCGATGATTCCAACGTTCATAATGACAAAGCGAAGTCGCGTAGAAGATTGTCGCACACTAACCCGGTTTGACAGCGGCCAAATCCTGCTAAACTGAAAGTGGCCGTTCATCGGATCGCCTCGCCTCGCCTCGCCCTCCTTCGATCTGCCTCGTCGGTTTAGTGAATTCGATGAATACAACTCACCCTAAAGGCGTCCGGGCGCGCGTGTTGCTCTCCTCCGTGTTCGGCCCCTACGCGCAGGACGATGAATTCGGCAGCCGCGCCATCAATCCGATGGAGCTCTACCACAACCAGGTCACCCGGGCCCAGGGATCGTTTTCCGTGCGGCGCTTTCACCGCTCGTGGGGCATCCTCATGATTCAGGAGAACATCTCGGCTCCCTGCGCGGTCCTCGATTTCCCCACGCGCAAAGCCTTCGCCCGCGAGCTGACGGCCCACCATTACGACATCGTGGGCGTCTCTTCCATCATTGTGAATGTGGGCAAGGCGCGCGAGATGTGCCGCATGGTCCGGGAACTCTCGCCTCATTCCACCATCGTGGTGGGCGGGCACGTGGCCGCTATTCCGGCCATCGAGCGCATCCTCGACGCCGACTACATCGTGAAGGGGGACGGCATCGAATGGATGCGCCGGTACCTGGGCGAGGACCCCGACGCCCCCATCCGCCATCCCGCCCTGTCTTCGGGTTTCGACCTGCGGGTCATGGGAGTCAGGATCCCCGATAAGGCGGACTCTTCCGCCACCATCATCGCTTCCGTGGGATGTCCCATGGGATGCAATTTTTGCGCCACCTCGGCTTTCTTCGGGGGCAAGGGGAAAATGCTCAATCTGTACTCCACCGGCGAGGAGCTGTTCCGCCTGATGGAGGAAGCCGAATCGTCCCGCAACGTAAAGTCGTTCTTCATCATGGACGAGAACTTCCTGCTCCAGCGGGGCCGTGCGTTGGACCTGCTGGCGCGCATGAAGGCGGCCGGCAAGAGCTGGGCTTTTAACATTTTTTCTTCGGCCAACGCCATCCGCAAGTACACCTATGAGGAGCTGGTGGAACTGGGTGTTTCCACCATCTGGCTGGGCCTGGAATCGGCGCAGTCCGGGTACGCCAAGCTGGATGGCGCCGACACGCTGAAGCTGACTCGCGAACTGCGGGAGCACGGCATCGTTCTTCTGGGGTCCACCATTCTGGGGCTGGAACACCACACCCCGGAAAACATCGGGGAAGAGATCGAGCGCGCCGTCGCGCACGAGACCGATCTCCACCAGTTCATGCTCTACACGCCGGTTCCCGGCACGCCGCTCTATGACGAGATGGCGCAGCAGGGCAGGCTGCTCGAGGATGTCGACTTGGCGGATATCCACGGGCAGGACCGTTTCAATTTCCGGCACGCGGCCATTTCCCGCGAGGAATCCAAGCAGTTCCTCGAATCGGCTTTCCGGTCCGACTTCGTGCGCAACGGCCCCAGTCTGTTCCGGGTTTGCCGCACCACCTTCCAGGGATGGATGCGATACAAGGATCATCCGGACCCGCGCGTGCGCGAGCGCTTTCGCCGGGAGACCAGGATGCTGCGGCACGCCTACGCCGGCGTCTTGTGGGCCATGGAGCACCGGCTCAAGAACGCCAACCTCTCGGTGGCGCCGCGGATACGGGCGCTGCGCAAGGATATCGAGCGGGAGTTCGGATTCGTGGCCGCGGCCGCCAGCCGTATTCTCGGCCCGGTGCTCTGGTGGACCAGCCTCCGCGAGGACCGGCGGCTGGCCCGCGGAGACCGCCACGAACCGCCCACTATCATCGGGCGCCGCAACTGGGCCGAAGCATAGGATTTGTGGGGCAGGCGCTTCCGCCTGCCAACATCTTCTTGACGCTTGCTGAAACGGTTCCGGGAACCTGGTATAATGGAATCTGCAGGAAGTCGCTCGCAACCCCCTCTCCCTTCTCCGGTAGTCGGCTCGCGGATTCTCCCTCAAGACATTTAATGAAAACATTCTCTGAACTCCCTCTGTCCGCTCTTTTGAAGAGCAACATCGAGAAGCACGGTTTCACCGTGACCACCCCCATCCAATCGCAGGCCATCGAGCCGGCCCTGGCTGGGGAAGACATCATCGCCACGGCCCAGACGGGCTCCGGAAAGACGCTTGCTTTCGTTTTGCCGCTGATCCAACTGCTGGCCAAACAAGGGCCGTCCACCGGCATTCGCGCGGTGGTCCTCAGCCCCACCCGCGAACTCGCCATGCAGACCCACGAGACCTTCGCCAAGATGGCGGCGGGCAGCGGCGTCCGCGCCACCCTGGTGGTCGGCGGGCTGGGCGAAGCGGCCCAACTGAAGTCCATCCGCGCCGGCGCCCAGGTTTTGATCGCAACGGCCGGCCGGCTGTACGATTTTCTTGGCCGGCGCCTGGTGAATCTGAGCGGCGTCCGGATACTGGTTCTGGACGAGGCCGACCGCATGCTGGACATGGGCTTCCTCCCGACCATCGAGAAGATCATGGCCGCCATGCCCGCCGGCCGGCAGACGCTGTTTTTCTCGGCGACCATCGAAAGCTCGGTCAAGCATCTGGTCGAGAAACACGCGCCGCGCGGCGTTCGCATCGAGGTGGGCTCCTCATTGAAGCCCGCCGAGAAGGTGGACCTTCACCTGTACGAAGTCGAGGCCGACCAAAAACTCGAATTGCTGGAAACCATGCTGCGCCGCGAGGAAGGCTCGTTCCTGGTGTTCGCGCGGACCAAGCGCGGGGCCGAGCGCCTGGCCAGGAAACTGGCGCTTACCGGCGTGAAGACCGCCGCGATTCACGGCGACCGCAGCCAGAACCAGCGCAACATGGCCCTGCGCGGCTTCCAGGAAGGACGTTACCGCGTGCTGGTGGCCACCGACGTAGCGGCTCGCGGCATCCACGTGGACGGGATCTCTCACGTGGTGAACTACGACCTTCCGCAGGTTCCCGAAGACTTCATCCATCGCGTGGGCCGCACCGGACGCGCCGGCGCCGGCGGTACGGCGTCCACTTTCGGCGCGCGCGGCGAGCGAAGCGAGATCGCGCGCATCGAACGCACGCTGGCCATCCGCATGATCCGTTGCGGTTCGCCGGAGCGCCCTGACCAACGCAATCCAGGCTCGGCGCCCGTGATCGTCCTTCCCGCCCCCATGCAGGAACTGCGCCGTTGGCGCTCCTTTGGACCGGCGCGAAGGACCAGTAGCGTACGCATCCGCCGTGCGGTATAGACCCGGTTTGTCCTAGTTCAGGACTCTTTCAACCGCAAAGCGCTGCTGGAGATCCACTTACCAGGGGCGCCCCTTGAAATAAAAAGTACGTCCTGCCTGTCTGGAAAGGGCCGGCGGCCCTTTCCATTCAAGAAGTTCCACTTTTTTAATTGGCCAACCCGTCCGTAACGTTCTCCACATGAAGTTCGCCATGGAGTATAGATACCCATGCCCGCGCATAAAATACATCTACATCTGAGGCGACTCGCTGTCGCCTGTTTAGTGGTTACGGGCGTTTTCGCCTCGGAACACCACGGGACGGTTAAGTCCGGCGTGTTGCCCATACCGGGCGCCACCGTCACAGCCACGCAAGGCGACAAGAAACTCTTGACCACCACCGACGACAAGGGGGTCTATACGTTCGCCGACCTCGCCGACGGCATTTGGAGCATCCGGGTGGAGATGCTGGGCTTCGCGAATGAGACGCGCGACATTGGAGTTGCGCCCGACGCGCCCAGCCCCGAGTGGGACTTGAAACTGATGACGCAGGCGGATATGGCGGCCGCGGTGGCAGCGGCGAAAGCGCCGCCACCGCCCGCGCCGGCCGCGCCGGCCACGACGGCCGCTGCGGCGCCGGCGGCCCTTACGCCAGTAGCTCCGACAGCCATCCCCGCGCCGGCGGCCACAACAGCGGAAGCGAAACCATCTGCCACTCCGGCCACGCCGGCCGCGCCGGCCACGGCCGCGGCCAGCGCGCAAGGGCGCGGCAACGGCCGCAACGCCAATCAGGGAGGACGGGCGGGCGGGCGCGGAGGCGCCGCCGCGACGGATGCGTTCCAGCAGGTGGGCGTGAACCAATCGGCGGACGTTTCAATCTTCGGGCAGGAGGGCGCGCTGAGCAATGAGCAGAACAGCGAACTCCAGCAGAGCGCTAACCAGGCCATGGTGATTCAGGGCAGTGAGAGCACCGCCATGGGCCTCCCCGGCGGGAACGACTGGGGCGGGTTCGGCGGACCCGGCGGTATGGGCGGCCCGGGCGGCCTGATGGGCGGCGGACGCGGCATGGGCGGCCCGGATGGCATGGGCGGCCCGGGCGGCATGATGGGCATGACCCCCGACGCCCAGGGCGGGGCGGGCGGGGCGGATGCCTCCGGCATGGGCGGCGCGGGCGCCGCGGGCGGCATAGGCGGCATAGGCGGCATGGGCGGCGGACGCGGCGGAGGCGGCGGCGGCTTTGGCGGCGGCGGCGGGCGCGGCGGCGGAGGCGGCTTCGGCGGCGGTGGCTTTGGCGGCGGCGGCGGACGCGGCGGAGGCGGCGGCGGACGCGGCGGCGCCGGTGGTCGCGGCAACCCCAACAATCCTTCGTGGATGGCCATGAACGGCGCGCGGGCTTTCGGCAACGCCCGCAGGAATCCGCGCATGGCTTACAACGGCGGGGTAAGCATTCAGGAAAGCAACTCGCTTCTGAACGCGCAGACTTATTCGCTCAGTGGGCAGGAAATCCCCAAGCCATACTCCAACCGGACCACCACCACCATAACCCTCGGCGGTCCGCTGCGCATTCCCCACATTCTCAACCCGCAGCGCATGGGCCAATTCAACCTGAGCATCGGGCTGGGGTTCAACCGCAACGGCTCCCAGGGCAGTCTGACCACCATGCCTTCGGCGCTCGAGCGGCAAGGGAATTTCTCGGCGTCCCAGGTTACCGTCGGATCGGCCACCCAGGTCCCGGTGGTCTACGATCCCACCACCGGTAGTCCGTTTCCCAACGACATGATCCCGAGCAACCGGCAAAGCCCCATCGCCGAGGCCCTGTTGAATTACTATCCGCTGCCCATGTTTCCGACGGCCACGCGGAATTTCCAGCTTCCCCTGACCAGCATCGCCAACTCCCACAACATCAATGGCGGCATCAACCAGCAGTTGGATGTCAAGAACCGCATCAACGTCCGCGTGGGATATCAGGGCAACAGCGGCAACAACCCCAATATGTTCGGCTTCCTCGATACCAGCAACGGGCGAGCCATGAACATCAACACCTCCTACACCCACAACTTCACCAACCGGCTCATCGCCACGTTGAACTACGTCTTCAGCCGCAACCGGGCGCTGTCGACGCCGTATTTCGCCAACCGCACCAACGTGGCCGCCCAACTGGGTATCCAGGGCGTTTCGACCGAACCGCTGGACTGGGGGCCTCCCACTCTGAGCTTTACCGATTTCGCCGGCCTGTCGGACGGAACGGAATCCCTCACCCGCGCCCAGACCTCCTCGCTGACGGCCAGCCTGATGTGGATAAAGGGCATGCACAACTTTTCGTATGGCGCGAGCTACCGCCGGCAGCAGAACAACCGCGATTCGGACCCCAACGGGCGCGGTTCGTTCAACTTCAACGGGTACGCCACCAGCCAACTCGTCGCCAACCCCGTCACCGGGGCGATGCAGGTGTCGCCGGGCACGGGGTTCGACATGGCCGACTTTTTGTTGGCGACGCCCTATCAGGCGTCGGTCCGGTACGGCGAGCCATCCCTCTATTTCCGCGGCTCCATATGGCAGCTCTACGTCCAGGACGATTGGCGTCTGACCACGCGGCTTTCCCTGAATTACGGCATCCGGTGGGACTATCAGACGCCCGTCAACGAGCTGAATAACCAGCTCGTGAACCTGGCGTTCGGGCCTAACTTCACTTCCTACCAAACGGTGCTTCCGGGGGAGGCGAACTGTCCCGCCGGCGGGGTTTGCACGGGGGCTCTGATCAAACCGGACATGCGCAACATCTCGCCGCGGTTGGGACTGGCGTGGCGGCCGAGCGCCAAGAGATCCACCGTGATTCGCGCGGGGTATGGCTGGTACTACAACTCTTCGGTGTACTCCAGCGTGGCCAGCAACATGGCCCAGCAGCCGCCGCTCGACACATCCTGGAACCTGTACCTGACGGACGGCCCGCTGAGCATGGGGAACGCTTTCGTGAACCCCGCCGCGCGGGCCACCAACACGTTACAAGACACCTTCGCGGTGGACCCCAACTATAGGAATGGCTACGCCCAGCAATGGCAGCTCAGCGTGCAACAGAATCTGCCGTTCTCGTTGCAGGCCCAGGTTGCCTACCAGGGAACCAAGGGTACCAACCTGGACCGGCGGATGACGCCGTGGGTGGAACCACCGGGATCTCCGGCCGCCCCGTACCCGACGGGGTACACCTATGAGACTACCGGCGACAATTCCATCTACAACGCCGTGAGCGCGGTCCTAATGCGGCGTTTCCGCGGCGGCCTTTCTTCCACCGCCAGCTACCAGTTCGCCAAGATGATCGATGGCGGGACTACGGCGCAGAACTGGATGGACTTCCGGCCCGAGCGCGCGGTGACGGGCGCGCCGCAGACGCTGAACATCTCCTTGAACTACAGTACCGGGCAGGGACGCATGGGCGGAGCCCTGGTGAGCGGCTGGAAGGGCGTCATCCTCAAGGACTGGGGCATCGGCACCACGATTTCGATGGGTACCGGCTCATTCCTGACGGTCAACGAGGGCGGCGCCGCCGGGGCCACCAAGGGCGGAGGCACGCGCGCCGAAGCGACCGGCCAACCGGCCGAGCTGATTCCCAGCAACGAGCCGAACTGGTTCTTCAACGAGAATGCCTTCACGACGCCGATCGCGGGCACCTGGGGCAACTCCGGACGTGACGTGATTCGCGGGCCGTTCCGGACCAGCGTGAATGGTTCGGCCAACCGGACCTTCCGGTTTGGAGAGCGGCTGCGCATGACTTTCAGCATGCAAGCCAGCAACATTCTGAACTCGGTCGTGGTCACGGGCTGGAACACCACCCTGAATTCCAGCACCTTCGGCCAGGTGAGCGCCGTCGGCGCCATGCGCACCATGAGCAGCGGTTTGAGGTTCAATTTCTAGCCATGAAGACGAATAAAGCGATTCCCACCGCGTTGTTGGTTGGGCTGCTGGCGGCATTCGCTCAGCAGCCGGCGCCGCGCCCTTTGCCGGCCCCGCCGCAACCCGTGCAGCAGCAGGCCAACGCGCCGCTGCAGAAGACCATAACCAATTTCACGACCACCACCGCGCTGGTGATTGTCAACGTCTCGGTGAAGGATAAGGACGGCAAGCCGATCGAGGGCTTGAAGGCCAGCGACTTCACCGTCGGGGAGGATGGGAAGCCGCAGACCATCAAGGTGTTCGAATACCAGCGACTGGCGGACGAGGCTCTTCCGCCGATGGAGGCGCCCGCCGTGCCCACGCTGATGCCGCGGCCGGCGGCGAACGCCGCCGACACGGCGGCAGCCCTTTCGGTGGTGGCCCCCACGGTGGCCAATAAGGTGGAACCGCCGCCGGTGGCGGCCCTGGTGCAGACGGATATCGCCTCCTCCAGGCCCGGCGAAATCAAGTACCGCGACCGCCGGCTGATGGTGATGTACTTCGATTTCCAGGGCATGCCGGTGGACGACCAGATCCGCGCGCAGACCGGGGCTCTGAAATTCCTTAAGACCAATATGACCGCCTCGGACCTCATGGCCATCATGGTCTACGCCGGCCAGTTGAATGTGCTCCAGGATTTCACTAACGACCGCGACGTGCTCAACAAGACCATCAACGGGCTGGTCCTGGGCGAGGCCAGCGAAATGGCCAATACCACCAGCGACGACAGCACCGAAGACACTTACGCGGCTTACACCCAGGACGATACCGAATTCAACATTTTCAACACCGACCGCCAGTTGTCCTCCCTGGAGACGGCCGTGAAGAAGCTGGCCAGCCTTTCCGAGAAGAAGGCGCTGGTGTACGTTTCGAGCGGCATCCAGCGCAGCGGCACGGATAACGACGCGCAGTTGCGCGCCACCATCAACGCCGCCATCAAGGCCAATGTCAACGTCTACACCATCGACGCGCGCGGCCTGGTGGCTACGGCGCCTTCCGGCAACGCCACCAAGGGATCGGGCGGTACCTCGTCCGGCTCGGGCAACGCGGGTAACTACTCCGGCGGTTCCATGCGCGCCTCATCGAGCAATCTGTCGGGATCGCAGGATACCCTCTTCGCCCTGGCGGCGGATACCGGAGGCAAGGCCTTCCAGGATTCCAACGATATCGCCTTGGGCATCCAGGAGGCGCAGAAAGACATCTCCAGTTATTACATCCTGGGCTACTACACCACCAATGCGGCCCTGGACGGCAAGTTCCGGAAGATCAAAGTGCAGATCGGCAAGAACCTGAGCGCCAAGCTGGATTATCGCAGCGGGTACTTCGCCTCCAAGGAGTTCAAGAAGTTCGACTCCTCGGACAAGGAACGGCAGCTCGAACAGGCCCTGGCTCTGGGCGATCCCGTGACGGATCTTACGATCGCGCTCGAGACCGACTACTTCCGCCTGATGCGCGACCTTTACAGGGTGCCGGTTACGATCAAGATTCCCGGATCGGACATCGAATTGGCTAAGAAGGGCGGCGCCAAGACCACGCGCATCGACTTCCTGGCCGAAGTGAGGGATGCCAAAGGCGTTCTGGCGCAGACCATTCGCGACAATATCGACGTCAAACTGACCGACGATACGGCCGCGCAATTGGCCAAGAGCACGGTGGCCTATGACACCATGCTGGCGCTTTCGCCGGGGACTTACACCATCAAGTTCCTGGCCCGCGAGAACGAAACCGGAAAAATGGGCACGTTCCAAACCAAGTTCACGATTCCGGACCTGACTACGGATAACAAGTACCTGCCGATCAGCTCGGTGATTCTCAGCAACCAGCGTGAGGACCAGGGCAAGCTGCTCGCTAACGCCGTCCGCGACCGCCGCCTGGAAAGCGCCAACCCGCTGGTACAAAACGGCCAGAAGCTGATCCCGAGCGTGACGCGCGTCTTCCGGAAAGAACAAAGCATGTACGTTTTCCTGGAGGCCTATGAGCCCAATGCCAAGGCGGCGCAGCCCATTGTGGCCAGCCTGACCTTTTACCGCGGCAAGGTGAAGGCGTTCGAGAGCGAGCCGGTGGAGATCAGCGAAGGGCTGAACGCGAACACCGGGGCGTTGCCCGTGCGGTTCGCCGTTCCGTTGGCTAAGTTCGAACCCGGCCGGTACACCTGCCAGGTGAGCGTGCTGAACCCCACCGGACAGCGGTTCGCCTTCTGGCGCGCGCCCGTAATTCTTTTGCCGTAGACCCCGATCCAGAGCAGTCCTCGGGCGGCCGGTTCTCCCCGGCCGCCCTTTTTTGTTCCATGTGGGGCCAAGCCTTGGGGATCGGGTGGAGTGACGGGGATTGCGCCCCGTCACCCTCCCACACCACCGGACGTGCGGTTTTCCGCATCCGGCGGTTGAACCCAGCCGCCTCAGGTCGCGGCAAGACCCGATGGAAACAG
>Ga0181517_10004530_pt1 | contig 12617 bp, 10 predicted proteins | sample PEATcosm2014_Bin_31_FD_119748 | JGI IMG/M metagenome (GOLD analysis project Ga0181517, IMG submission 119748) | Peatland microbial communities from MTU Mesocosm Facility, Houghton, MI, USA - PEATcosm2014_Bin01_30_metaG | ecosystem: Environmental > Terrestrial > Soil > Wetlands > Peat | place... | reverse complement strand
TGGCGCCGGACCCCTATGCGGCGGCCGAACGCATACGCGCCGAAGTGCCCGACGTCATCACTCTGGATATCGAGATGCCGCGCATGGATGGCCTGACCTTCATCGAGAAGATCATGAGCCAGCACCCCATACCGGTGGTCATCTGCTCGAGCCTGGCCGGCAAGGGCTCGGATGTGGCTCTGGCGGCTCTCGAAAAGGGCGCTGTCGAGATCGTGGCCAAGCCACGGCTGGGGGTGCGCGAGTTCTTCGAAGAGTCGCGCATCAAGATCTGCGACATAGTGAAGTCCGCGGCGCACGCGCGGGTCGGGCACCGCCGCCCGGCGCCCGCCCTCAAGGTTACCCCCAAGCTGACGGCCGACGCGGTCCTGCCCAAGTTCACCTCCCAGGCGATGATTCAAACCACCGAAAAGGTGGTGGCCATCGGCGCCTCCACGGGCGGAACCGAGGCGCTGCGGGAGTTTCTGCAGGCCATGCCTCTCGACGCCCCCGGGACCGTCATCGTGCAGCACATGCCGGAAGAATTCACCGCCCGCTTCGCCGAGCGGCTCGACCAGATGTGCCGCATCACGGTCAAGGAGGCGGCCGACGGCGATTCGGTGATCCGGGGCCGGGCCCTGATCGCGCCGGGCAACAAGCACCTGCTGCTCAAGCGCAGCGGGGCGCGCTACTACGTGGAAATCCGCGAAGGCCCGCTGGTGAGCCGGCACAGGCCCTCGGTGGATGTCCTGTTTCGCTCCGCGGCACGCTATGGAGGCCGCAACGTGGTGGGCGTGATCATGACCGGGATGGGCGACGACGGCTCCAGGGGGATGCTCGAAATGAAGCAGGCCGGGGCCTTCAATATCGCCCAGGACGAGGCCAGTTGCGTGGTCTTCGGGATGCCCGCGGAAGCCATCAAGCTGGAGGCCGTCGATCGCGTTCTCTCGCTCGCGCAGATTGCGCCGGAAGTCGTGCGGCTGTGCCGGTAAGGGCGGCTCAGTGGCGCCGCGAGGTTCGCCGGGGGACCGAGGCTTTCTGAATCACCGTCTCGCGGTCGCCTTTTTCCCAGTATTGGTGAATTTCTTCGTCCGGCACGCCCGCGATACGGCCCACCAGCAGAAAGGGAGGCAAGGCATAGCTGAGCGTCTTCCAGCGCGCCATCTCGATTAGGGCCGGCAGGGCGCGTTGGCGCATCAAATCGAGCGCTCCGGGGTTGGGGGTTTCAGTCAGGTTAATGAGCGCTCGCACGGACTCCACGCGGTCGCTCAGCACCACCGAGTTCAGCAGGTCCACAAACCAGGTCGGCGGGATCGGAACGGCCTGCTGGGGATGCTTGGAATTGAAAACGGCGATGGCCGATAGCGAGCGCATGGCGTTGGCGCGCACGGTTTCATCGTCATCCTCGACGGCGTATTGCAGGTCGTCCACGATCTCCTGTTTGTGCGGCGCATAGCCGATTACGGCGGCCGCGATGGCGCGCTGTTCCGGCTCGGAGCCGGTGCGGACAACCTCGCGCAAAAGCTCCAGGTGAGTTGCCGCAAAGCTGGCGAAGCGATCCTGGAAGGCGCGCGCCTGCGGGTCCGACATCATCGAGTGGCCGGCGGTCAAATCTTCGGCGGCGCTGCCCTGGATGGCCGCGTGCTGAACCGCATCCAGAAAATCGTGATAGCTCGAAACCAGCTCGGGGGGAAGCACCGCGCTGCCGGCCGCCGGAGAGTGCAGGGAGGGATGCGGCGCGCCGCGCTCCTCGATCCCAACAAATAAAAGGGCGTCGCGCCCCTCGCAGCAAACCGCTTCGACGCGCGCCAGAACTACGTCGGGAACGTCCTCGATGCTGTCCTCCAGGTCGCCCTTGGAAGGCGGGAGGCGGTCTCCGGGCCGGGCTTTGATGGCGGCCAGGATCTTTTCGGCCGAGACTTTGTGGAGACCGTAGAGGTTGATATCTCCGATCATCGGCACCTGCGCCGCGGCCGCCAGCGAAAGCGCCAGCCCTAAAGCCAAACCCTTGAGCACACTACTCTGATGCGCGCGAACGCGCGATTGTTCCGCCATGGTGTTTAAACCTGTCGCTGGGCCGCTGGCCCGATAACGGGGAGGATTACCTCTCTGCCCAGATATGTATTTCCGATCATGTAGACCCAAAACACCAGAAATGTCATGCCGATCGCCGTAGAGAGGTGCGCGACGAAGAAGATGCCCGCGAGATGGAAAGCCAGCGAAACAGCGCTGAAAACAAACCAGATCGCTACCCAAGACACACCCAAAAAGATAGACTGGTGGGCGTGGAAGCGGATCTTCGGGTGGCGATCGTAGGGCCCCCAGGCCAGGAACAGCGCGCCCCCTGCAACCAAGGCCAGATAGCACAGCGCGGCGGCGACGTTGGCGGCCTGCTCGGAAATGACCGGAGTGGGCGATGCGGCAGTCCCGCCGCATATGGGACAGACGCTCGCGTCAATCGAAGAACCACAATATGCGCAAAGAGGCATAGTCGATTTGGTTGTCATGGGCTGGCGCTTCGTCCCGCTCAGCGGCCCGGAGTGCCCAGCCAGATCAGTGGGATCACCGCGCCAATGATGGCACCGACGATCAGGGCCGGGTTTCCGGCGCCCAGAAACGAAACCAGCAGACCGGCCAGCGAGCCGATCCCCGCGCCAACTATCGCAAGCATAACCCGTTTGCCCATAACGAAAGTGCTACTCCTAACATACCAGTCCGGACGGGCCGCGTCGGGCCGCGGGATGCCGAGACCATGACTCGGCGCGGGTTCCTATTGCCGGCTGCCGCCCTGCTGGCCCGCCCGGCCGGGGCGCAACTGACCTTTCCGGGAGTGGCTTACCGCGATTACCACGATATTCTGCCGGATTATCTAGCCGGGTTGGCCGCGCGGGCCGGACAGGCGCGCCGGCGGGAACTCGACAAGCTCACTTCGGCCGAGGCCATTCGGCTGCGCCAGAAGTGGGTGCGCGATACCTTGTGGCGCTTGATTGGAGGCGAACCCGCGCGCACGCCGCTAAACGCCCGGACGACCGGATCTCTCCAGCGCGAGGGCTACCGGATCGAGAAGCTGGTTTACGAGAGCCGGCCGCGCTTCTTCGTCACGGCCCTGCTGTATGTTCCCACGGCTCGACGCCCGCCTTATCCCGCAGTGCTGTTTCAAGCTGGCCACGTGGACCAGGGAAAGGCTTACGAGCCGTATCAGCGCTGCTGCCAGGCGCTCGCCAAACGGGGGTTCCTGGTGCTGGCGTTCGACCCCATGGGGCAGGGTGAGCGCCTCTATTATCCCGATGAGTCCGGGACGCATAGCCGCCTGCCCTCGGCGGATAAGGCTCACGAGATTCCCGGCCGCCAACTTCTGCTAGTGGGCTACACAGCCACGCGCTTGCTGCTTTGGGACGCGGTGCGCAGCCTGGATTATCTGGCGGCCCATCCGCTGGCCGATGCGAAGCGCCTGGCTTCGGCCGGCCATTCGGGCGGCGGCACGCTGACCATGCTGCTGGCGGCCGCGGACCCGCGCTTGGCCGCCGCCGCAGTGCTGAACGGCAATACCGAGAACTTCGCCTGCGACAATTTCCTGCCGCCCGGCTCGACCGACGATGCCGAGCAGAACTTCGTCGCCGGCGCCGCGGCCGGGTTCGACCGATGGGATCTGCTGCACGCCTTCGCTCCGCGGCCGCTGCTGATCCGGGTGAGCGATCTGGATGCAGCGGCGGTCTATTCCCCGAACTACCTGGCGAGCGGCTGGCAGGAATTCCAGCGCTTGCGCGGAGTCTATGCGACGCTGGGCGCCGCCGGCCGACTGGAATGGAGCGACACGCCGCTTCCGCACGATCTGGCCGAGGATAGCCGACTGGCCGTTTGTAACTGGCTGGCGCGGCAGCTACAACCCGGCGCGGCGCCGCTCAACATCGAGCCGCCCACCGCTGCCGAACCGGAGGCGGCGCTGCGCGTTATCCAGGAAGGCAGCACCCAGCTCGGCGCGAAGAGCCAGGGCGGTAGTGAAGAGACTCCGCTGAGCCTGGCGCGGGCCGCATTGGCCTCGGCAAGCGCCCCGGCCGGCGGCGAGGCGAACGCGAGTCCGGTGGCAATTCTGAAGCGCTTGCTGCGGTTGGACCCACCTTCTCAGGCCGCGGGATTTGCCGTGCTGCGGCAGGCCGCCTGGAAGGATATCGACATTCAGGCCGTGGAACTTGAGTCCACGCCGGGAGTCCGGCTGCCGGCCTGGCTCTATCTTCCGCGCGCGGAGCGTGCCCAGTCCGGGATTACGATTCTGGTCCTCGACCCGGCCGGCCGGGATGTTCACGGCCAGGAGGGCGATCTATACGCCAGCCTGGCGGCGCGCGGTTTCGCGGTTTGCGCCGCGGACATTCGCGGCATCGGCGACCTCACGCCCCGTATGGGCCGCGGGAATCCGCGTTACGCGCGGGACCATGCGCTCGAAGACGCCTACGCCTGGGCTTCGCAGATTTTAGGGCGCCCCCTGGCCGGGCAACGAACCGCCGATATCCTGGCGCTGGCCGCGGCCCTGCGCAGGCATCCCTCGACGGCCGGCCGGAGGCTGCGGCTGGCGGCTACCGGGCGGCTCACCATCCCGGCCCTGTTCGCCGCCGCGCTCGATGCGCGCATCGACGAGCTGTATCTCAGCGGCCCGCTGGTTTCCTATCGCAGCATCCTCGATGTGGAGCAGTACAACGCGGCCTTCGCCAATTTCATCTGGGAGATCCTGCGATTCACCGACCTGGCGGAGATCGCCGCTGCGATCGGGCGGCGGCAGGTGGTGCTGGCGGGCGCTGTGGATGCCGCCGGCGAGCCGTTGGACGCCGCCGAGGTGCGCGCGGTCTACAAGGCGGATAATATCCAGGTACGGCCGAAACGCGCCTGGGATGAAGCGGCTCTCGGGGCAAGGGAGTGAAGACCGGGCGCGTGCCGCGGCGATTAGCGCTTGGCGGGTTCCCCGATGATAAAAACCTTCTCATCGGGATGCAGGAGTTTCAGCCGCTCGCGGATTTCCAGCTCCTGGTCGGAGGCGCTGTCCTCGAGCCGCTTGATGCGATCGCGCTTACGCTCGATCTCCTGGGCCAGCGAGGTATTGCGCGTCTCCAGCTCGTGTATCTGCTGCCGCTTGTCGTTGAGCGCCGCCACGCCGCGCGGTCCGCGCAACGTGAAAAACGCATAAGTCAACACCAGCAGGAGGGATATGAAGTAGGCCGAGCGCGCCAGGGGAGCTTTCATGGGACTTATGGCCTGGAAGATAATAGTAACATCGTGTAGCGCCATTTACTCGCAGATTTTTTTAAAATGACCGATAAGATTGTCATTCTCAGCACTTGCTCCGGCCAAGAGGAAGCCGGAAAGATCGCCCGCCTGCTGGTGGAAGAGCGGCTGGCGGCCTGCGTCAACGTGGTTCCCGGAATACGCAGCACCTATCGCTGGCAAGGGGCCGTCGAGACGGCGGACGAATGCCTGTTGGTCATCAAGACGTCGCGAGCGTTGTTCGAGGAAGTGTGCGCCGCGATCGAGAAGAACCACTCGTATGAGATCCCCGAGGCGATCGCCCTGCCGCTCGTCGAGGGTGCGCCCAACTATATGAACTGGCTCCATCTGAACCTGAGAGGCGAAGGCGGCGAGTAACTGGCATGGGATACAATCGAAGTTGACTCCCCGTTCAGCTCCCAGCCTGGCATTGATCTTCGACATGGATGGCGTGATCATCGATTCCCATCCGGTGCATCGCAAGGCTTGGGAGGTTTTCAACCGAGGCTTCGGACTGGAGATGACCACGGCGATGGAGGAGCGCAACCTGGGTAAGCGCAACGACGACATCATCCGGGATTTCTATGGGGATGGTCTCTCCGCCGCCGAGGTTGCCGCGCGCAGCGCCGCCAAGGAAGAGATGTACCGGCACATGGTTCGCGGGCGGGTCGAGGATTTGCTGGTGCCCGGCCTGCGCGCTTTTCTCGAGCGGCACCGGGACGCGCCCATGGCGCTGGCCAGTAACGCCGAGCCGGAAAACATCGCCTTGCTTCTGGAAGAGACCGGAATGAAGGCATACTTCCAGGTGGTGCTGGACGGCCACCAGGTCAGCCGTCCCAAGCCCGATCCCGAGATTTACCGGCGGGCCGCGGAACTGCTGGGAGTCGCGGCTTCCCGTTGCGTGGTATTCGAGGATTCGCTGGCCGGAGTGGCTGCCGGCCGGGCCGCGGGTATGGCGGTTATCGGCATCCGTACTACCTTCGGCAACTTGCCAGGTACGGACCTGACGGTGGATGATTTCCTAAACGGGGATTTGGATCCATGGCTGGACGCCCGAAGCCGCGTCGCATGACCCGTCTGCGCAGCGCACTGCTGGCTGTGGCGGTATTGGTGTGGCTGCCCGCGGCGGCCCAAACGAGCCTCCCGCTGGACGCCCTCAACGCGCGCATCCCCGCCGATTTCAGCCCCCTACACGCCGGAGAAAAGGTGCAAGTGGAAGGCGTGGTGAGCGTTCCGGCGATGCATTTTTCGAGCCGCAACACGCTGGCCATCCAGAATGGCGCGGGCGGCATCTTCCTCGAAACTCCTCCGGGCGACCTGGGCCTTGAAGCCCTCCATCCCGGCGACCGGGTACAGGTGCAAGGCACCCTGCGGTCCTCGTATGGGACGCCCGTGATCGTTCCGGAAGGCATTGTCATATTGGACCGGCAGGCGGCCCCGGCGCCGGCTCGGGTGCCGTTGAAGGACTTGCAGGGGTTCCGCTACCTGGGAAAGCTGGTGCGCACGGAAGGCCGGGTGGTGGAAACCGGCGAGAATACCGGCGGCGCGTTTATCGATCTGGCGGGAAGTTCGAATGTCTTCCGGCTTTTCGTTCCGGAAGCCGTCGGCGAGCCGATGCCGGATGTGAGCCGGTTCAACACCGGCGACAAAGTGATGGCCACCGGCGTGGCGCATCAGTTCTGCACCGGGCCGCCCTATAACAAATCGTTCGAACTGCTGGTGGACGACCCGGCGTCGATTGTGCGCCTCGACCAGGGCTGGTTCATTCCGCCGCTGACGCTGGCGATCGCCACCACTTTGGTGCTGCTGGCGAGCTTTTTCCTGTGGAGCCGCGAGCACCGCATGAACGGGCAGCGGGAGCGGCTGCGCCGGACGTTTCATCTTGCCGAGGAGATTCTGGGCGCTTGCTCGGCGGAGGCCATCCTGAAGCTGCTGGCCGAGACTTTGCCCGCTATCCTCGGTATCACCGGCGTACACCTCTACGTGCACAACCGCGCGGCTAAGACGCTGGACGAAGTAACCGCCGAAGGGGGCGAGCCGGTTTCGACCTCGCTGGCGGAGCCGGCCGGCGGCGCGCCCGCCGGAGCGGTGGCCTGTTTCCACTACCGCACCCTGCTGGCGATTCCGGACATCGGGCGCAGCCCGTTTCCCATAGCTCCCCGGGAAGGCGGCGAACCGAAATCTCTGCTGCTGATTCCCATGCAGGCGCAGGGCGAACTGGTAGGCGTGCTGGAGCTCGATCAGGACAACCGCACGCGCGACTTCACGGCCGATGAGCAGGCGCTGGGGCAGCACCTTGGCAACCAGATCGCCGTGGCCATCCGGCTGCTCGACCAGCGCTCCGTTCAGGAGCAGCTCTTCCGGACCGAGAAGCTGGCGGCCGCGGGACGGCTGATCTCGGGTGTGGTGAACGAGCTGCAAGCGCCGCTGGCTTCCATCTCGGAACTGGCGATGCGCGCGCAGGAGAGAGAGCACGCGGGGCCGGCCGGGCGGGAGATTTCGGCCATCGCCGCCGAAGCCCAGAAAGCCTCCGGGATGGTATCGCGGCTGGTCTCGTTCGCGGCGGAGCAGGTGGAGGCGCGGCCGGTCTGCATCAATACGCTGCTGCACAATCTGATTGAGTTCCGGGAAGGAGATTGGAAGGCTTCCGGCATACGCGTGCGCAACCTGACCAGCCGCGAGCCGCTCTACGTGCTGGGATCGCAGGGCCAGCTAGAACAGGCCTTTCTGAATATGCTGGTGCACGCGGAGCAGTCGCTCGAGGGAGCGCCGCAGAAGGTCCTGACGATCCGTACCAGCGTGCTGGCCAAGCGGCTGGTCGTGGAGGTGGGTTTTTCGGCGCCGCCCGAATCGCGCCAGGCGGGCGAGACCGCGGCGGTACTGGGTTTGACACGCACGGTGGTGGCGGGACATGGCGGCGAGGTTCGCCTGATCGAGAAGGCCAACGCCGATCCGCGCTTCGAGGTGGAACTGCCGGCTCTGGCCCGCGAGCGCGTTTCGCCGGTCTTCGCTCCGGAGGCCCCGCTGGCGGATTATGGCCGCCGCATGACCGCGCTGGTGATCGATGGCGATGACGCCGCGCAGCGCCAACTGGTGGCGCTGCTGGCTTCGCGCACCTTCCGCGTGGTTCCGGTGGATAACGCCGACACGGCCCTGGAGCTGAGCCAGCGTATGCGCTTCGACATAGCCTTCTGTTCGCTGCACGCCCCCGGATTAAATTGGGTGGAGCTTTCCGAACGGATGCAGGCCCACGTAAGCGCCTTCATCCTGCTCTCGGATGGCTACGATGCCGAACTGGCGGCCGATTTCGAGGGGGAGGGGCGCTTCGTGCTGGCGCGGCCGGTTCAGGAGGCCGATTTGAAGCGCGTGCTGGAAGCCATCGAGCCGCGCGGTTCCGCCGTGCGCACGGGCGCGGCGTAGGCGTTTCAGCCGCGCTCGAGCCAGCGCGCCCGGCGCAGGTGCGCCATCAGGAACAGTACCCCAAACCCGGCTATCAGCCCCAAGGTGGCTCCCAGGCCGATGAGCTGCGGCTGGAACGAGGCCAGTCTCCAGGTGACGATCATATTTAATGTCACGGCCAGAGCCGCGGCCGCGACCGGCGGCCAGGGGCGCTCCAGAGCGAACAGCGAACGGGCCTCGATCTCAATCAGGCTCCAGCCCACCAGCGCCGGACCCAGCCCGAGAAAGACCGCCGAAACCAGGCGCGTCGATTCGGCCGTGAAGCTGCCGCGCTGGAAGAAGAGCGCGATGGCGGGCCGCCGGAAGGCCAGCGCGAAGGCGCAGCCGGCTACCGCCACCAAGGCGGTAAGCGCCACCGTGCGATCGATGAGCCGGAAAGCCTCCCGCAGCCGCTGCACGCTACGCAGGCGGGCGATTTCCGGCAGCAGCGAATTGGAGATGGGGTTGACCAGCAGGGCCATCGGAACCCCCACGCCGCGCATGCAATAATCCAGCGCCGCGGCCATTCCGGGACCGGCATGGGTGGCGTAGGCGCGCGTGAAGGTGATGTTCAGCCCCAGCCCGGCCGCATAGGCGACGAAGAGCGCCGGCTTGGCGAGAATCTCGCGTGAGGGAACCGGGCAGGCAGGTGCGCCGGCGGTATCGAGGCCTCGCCGCGCCGCGAAGTAGACGATGGCAAGCTGCGCCAGCGCCCCGGCCGTGTATCCGATGGCGAAGGCGTATACACCTACAAACTTCCAAAGGCTGAGCGCGCCGGCGATGGTGAACAGGTTGAGCGCCGCCTGGTAGAAGGCCGTGGGCGCGAAACGGCGCGCGGTGAAGAGCAGGGCATAATGCACGGCGGCGATGCCGGCGGCCACCGTGGAAAGCGAGAGGATGCGCATGTTGGTGACGGCCGTCGAGAAGTAGCGCGGGTCCAGCCCAGGCGCCAGCACGTGCATCAGCCAGGGAGCGCTCAGAACCACGGTCGCGGTGATAGCCGCGAAGACCAACCCGAAGATGCGGCTCAGCTTAAGGAAGAGGGCCGTGCGCGCGGCGCCCTGGCAAGCCGTCAGCATGGGGACAAAAGTGAAGACCATGCTGTTGATGAGCACGGAATTCAGCGTGTCGAGGGGGCCGATGGCTACCGCCAGCGAATCGGCCCGGCTGTGCGTGCCCAGCAGATAGGCCATCAGGCCGACACGCACCACGCCCAGAACATTGCCCGTCAGCACCCCGGCCGCGAGCGTCAGACCTCCGCGCACCAGCGGGTTTCCGGCCGCGCGCGAGAGCATGCGTCCCGCGCCCGGCACCGGCAGTAACTCCGTGGATCTCAGCGCGCCCTCAAGCCGTGACGGAAAGCGCGTTGCGCGCCGCCGCCAGCGCGGCTTCGTAATTCGGGAAATCGGCCACTTCCTTCACGTATTCCACGTAGCGGATGCGGTTCACCTGATCGATGACGAAAATGGCGCGGCTTTCGATGCGCAGCTCCTTAATGAGCGTTCCGTAGGCGGCGCCGAAAGAGCCATCCTTGTGATCGGAAAGCATCTTCACGTTGTTCACGCCGAAAGCGCCGCACCAGCGGGTCTGGGCGAAGGGCAGGTCCACGCTCACGGTCAGAATATCCACGCCGGGGAGCTTCGAAGCGGCTTCGTTGAAGTGCTTGGTCTGCGCGTCGCAGACGGGGGTGTCGAGCGAGGGAACCACGCTGACGATGCGCACGTGGTTGCCGGTGTCTTTCAAGGTGACGGGTTTGAGGCCGTTATCCACGACCGTGAAATCGGGGGCGGCGTCCCCGGGCTTCAGTTCCGGGCCTACCAACGTCAGAGGATTGCCTTTGAGAGTCGTTGCTCCTGGTCTTTCCATTGCTCCTCCAGTAAGTTAGGGGTGAATATCCTATTCTAGCAATTCGGCCAATTCAGCCGGCTCGGAAACCGGCAACTGGCAAACAAAATCGCGGCAGACGTACGCGGCGGCACGGCCGTCCAGCTTGTGCATCCCGGCGATGGCGGGGTGGGCGCCCGCAAGATCGCGGCGCGCTTCGTCCGAATCCACCAGCAGCACGATTCGGTTAGGCACGAAATGGCGCAACAATTCGCGGAGTAGAGCGCGCGTGTCGGCGGCATGCCGGTCGCCGGCCACCACGATCTCGCGGCGCTCGCCGAGGTGGAATTCGAGCGCGCCCAGCATCTGGGGTAGCGCCGCGGGCATGGCCACCAACCGGGGCGCGAAAGCAGCGAGCGTCTTTTCGGCGGCCTCGCGCAGATCCGGCCGGTTGGTCATGGCGGAGAGGCGCAGCAGGTTCAGCACCATTACGGAATTGCCGGAGGGCTCGGCGCCATCGTAATCTTCCTTGACGCGCATCACCAGGCCGCTATCGGGCGCGGAGCCGAAGAAACCGCCGGCCGCGGGGTCCTCGAACAGCTCGCGGGCCTTTTCGGCGAGCCGCAGGGCCAGATCCAGCCAGCGCGGGTCGAACTGGGCTTCATAGAGATCCAGCAAACCTTGCGCGAACATGGCGTAATCGTCGAGAAAGCCCGGAATGGCGGCCTCACCCTGGCGATAGCGACGCAGCAGCAGGCCGGTGGCGGGGTCGTAGAGGCGGCCGGCGATGAACTCGGCGGCGCGGCGAGCGGCATCGGCGTAGCGCGGCTCTTCGAGGACCGCTCCGGCCAGCGCGCAGGCCGAAATCATGAGCCCGTTCCAGGCGGTCAGCACTTTGTCATCGAGATGCGGACGCGGGCGCGCCGCGCGGGCTTCGAGCAGAATGCGCACAGCTCGGTCCAAGGCGGCGCGCACCTCTTCGATTTCGCGGCCGAACTGGCGGGCGGTCTCTTCGATGGTGTGAGCCTGAAAGAGAATATTGCGGCCGCCGAATTCGCCGTGCGGGTCGTTCGAAACGTTGCCGCTTTCCTGGACGCCGTAGCGGTACGCGAACCAATCGGCCGCCGGCGCGCCTACTAAGGCGCGGATCTCGGCGGCGCTCCAAATGTAGAAAGCGCCTTCGCTCTTCGACTCCGGCCGGGCGGGATCGGCGGCGCTATCGGCATCCTCCGCCGAATAGAAGCCGCCCTCTTGCCCGGTCATGTCGCGCAGGACATAATCCAGGATGTCGCGGGCCGTCGCGGCATAGAGCGCGTCGCCGGTGACCTGGAAAGCCTCCAAATAGGAGGTAGCGAGCTGCGCCTGGTCGTAGAGCATCTTCTCGAAATGTGGCACGAACCAGCGGTCGTCTACCGAGTAGCGGTGGAAGCCGCCGCCGAGCTGATCGTGCATGCCGCCCTTGGCCATCTCGCGCAGAGTCCGCTGCACCATGTCGAGGGCCTCCTGGTTGCGGGTGCGCGCATGATAGCGCAGCAGAAAATAGTGAATGGAAGGCCGCGGAAACTTGGGCGCGCTGCCGAAACCGCCCAGTTTCGTATCGAACATGCGGCGGAAGCCGAAAAAGCCGCTGTCCAGGATTCCGGTATCGACGCGCCCGGCGCCGGCCGCCTCGACCGCGGCGTGCTCCTGAAGCTGCCGGACCACGTCGCGCGCCGAATCGACGATTTGAGCGCGGTCGGTCTGCCACGCGCCCGCCAATTGTTCCAGTACGGAAGCGAAGCCGGGATGGCCGTAGCGGCTCTCGGGCGGAAAGTAAGTGCCGCCGAAGAACGGCTCCAGTTCCGGCGTGAGCCACACGGACAGGGGCCATCCGCCGCCTCCCGTGGCGGCCTGCACGAAGGTCATGTAGACGCGGTCGATATCCGGGCGCTCTTCCCGATCCACCTTGATGGGCACGAAATCGCGGTTGAGCAGATCGGCGATGCTCTGATTCTCGAAGGACTCGCGCTCCATGACGTGGCACCAGTGGCAGGTGGAGTAGCCGATGCTGAGGAAGATCGGCTTGTTGGCGGCGCGCGCCTTTTCGAAAGCTTCCGCGCCCCAGGGATACCAGTCCACGGGATTAT
>Ga0181517_10004526_pt1 | contig 12626 bp, 5 predicted proteins | sample PEATcosm2014_Bin_31_FD_119748 | JGI IMG/M metagenome (GOLD analysis project Ga0181517, IMG submission 119748) | Peatland microbial communities from MTU Mesocosm Facility, Houghton, MI, USA - PEATcosm2014_Bin01_30_metaG | ecosystem: Environmental > Terrestrial > Soil > Wetlands > Peat | place... | reverse complement strand
GCACAGTCGAGAACCACCGCGCCTCGATCATGAAGCGAACCGGGTCGAAGTCGCTGCCAGCGCTGGCCCGCCTGGCGCTCGTCGCCGCCGGCGGAAAGACCGAGCCAGGACAGACGCCGTAGGCGGACGCTGATTTAGGTCCGCTCAGTCGACGCCGCGCGGTCGCACACACGATGCGCCGGCCAAGACGTGTTGGCGCTCAACAAAGCTCGCGCTTATCGGCGCCAGCCCCAACAGCCTCTCCAGGGGCCGCCGCCGAAGCCACCGCTTGACGGGCGGCAAAAGTCGGCGCCGCGCGGCCCGGCCGAAACGAACGTCGCATTGTTGGCTCGCTGACTGCGCCGGGGCCGGTCGCGCTACGGCGTTCTTCGTCGCGATGGGCGCAGGCGCCGCGGCGGCCAGCGGCGGGGCGTCGGCAGGCGTCGGCGCGTCGCCGAAGTCGAAGAAATCGTGCTTCCAGCGCTCGAAGCGGGACTCGTCGACCTTGATGAGCTTGATCTTGGCGGGTCCGATCTCGCGCGCGGCGATCATCTTGCCGAGAGGAGTCGTCACGCCCTCTCCCACAACATAACGAGACTGACCAACGGCGAGTCCGGCGGCGTCCTGCTCTGCGTCGGGCGACGGCATGCGGACGATGGCGCCTCCCTCGAGCGGCACGCCGTTGAGATGACCGCCCGGATCATGGAGTTGCAGCTTGACTCGGCTCTCGTCGTCAAGTTGCTGCGGCGGGCCGGGTGGGCGCGTATCGATGACCGCGCCGGTGGCGTCGCTGGTCAGCGAGACCGCAGTTACGACGGGGTTAACGCCCGTCTTGCCCCCTTTGACCGTAACCGCCTCGCCGGAACGGACGGCGAAGACCAATTGGGTCGACAGTTGCGGCGGCAGAAGAACCTCGGTTCCGTCTTCCAGGATCAGCCTGTCAACGGCGCCGCGTGGGGTCAGCGAGTATTGTGCGACACCTTGCCCTTCACTTCGGTTGGCTCGCTGGGCGGCGTCGACTGAGCGGCCGCCAGTCCGCGGACCCTATCATCGTCGGCGATGCGCCCCGCAGGGCGTATTTCAGGCCGCAAGTGGATTTGCTCATGCTCTGTTTCTCCGGTCATGTCTCGAATTCGGCCCGCGTCCGATCGCGAGCGCGTCAAGTTGCTCCGACGCGGCGCGAGATCGAGGCGACTCAAGGGTCAGCGCCAGTCGGCTCTGCGGTTCGCTGAGGCGGCGCAAGCTCGGCGCGACGCGCGAGCAGGTTTGCGCGACCGCCGCGCGCTCGGCTTGCGCGTCCTGCGTCGTTGATGCGCCAATCGGCTCGTCTATTGTCCAACACAGCGCCGGAGCGCCGACGGAAATCGCCTTCACTTGAATTGGCGACGCGATGCGAGTCTTCGCGATAATGAACGAGCCGCCATGATGAAGGCTCCTGAACTCCGCGGTTCCAACGGCGGCGCAGATCACCACGGTCGAGACGGCCAGCCGTGTGAGGTCGACGGAAATCTTCTGCATCGGATCCTCCTGCACGGTTGCGCCAGCCCTGGGCGCACAAGCGGTAACGCATGGAAGTCTTAGTGGTAATCGAGGTCGCGACCGCGACGTCAAACTCGGATTCTACTCATCGCAATGCCCTGGGAAGGACCTCTCACATCTAGCGCCTGACGCTCTATTGGCCGCAATGGCGAAAGCCGCGCGCCGGGTCCGGCTTTGCAGAATGCTGAGTTGATTGGGGGGGGGCGTCAGCGCCGAAAGAGCGGCCGCCGGCCAGCCGGCGGGGTCGATTTCGCAGGGAAGTCCGTCACCTTCGAGTCCGGCATTTCCGCTTCGCCCTCTGCGAAATCGTTCTTCGGAGGGAGAGGAGCCGCATTGAAGTCACCGTCAAAGTGTTCGATCGGCTTGGCTCCTGGGGCGGATAGCGTGAGCGCCTTCATCATGGGATCGATGCTTGACATGACGTTTCCCTCCGTTGCGCGGCGGCCACGTGAGACCTAGCGCCCACCACGCGGCTCCGTTATGCCGTCTGATAGGAGTAAATGCCGCCGTAAGTCAGACTCGGAAACTACTCAGCGGGCGCCGCATCCCGATTCAATCCGGATGCGTTGGTCATGACGCCTCGATCTCGCTCGTGCGCCTTCAGCAAGGCCTGGCGCACGAATGGCAAATTGACCCTCGCGGAATCGTTTCACCGCTAGCCCTGAAGCCAGAGAGGAATTCCCAGCCTTGGCGCCAAGGTTTCGCCGGCCCCAACGTCGGACGCCGAGAAGGGTCAGTACGCCAAAGGCTCGCCTTCGTTTGCCGGGAGCGGACGACAGGCATGACAAGAACTCGCGGAGCGTCTCGACGCCGACCGCTCACATCGCGTGAACCAGGCTCTCTTCTTGAGTGCGGCTACGCGAAGAAAGTTTCTTGGCGGTCTCGGCAATCCTCTTGCCTTGGTATCGCGCCCCGGCCAGTTCATTTTCAGATGGCTGACGGGACCCGTCCCCGCCGGCGATGGTGGTTGCGCCGTAGGGGCTGCCGCCTGTCACCTCCGCCAAGGTCGTTTGCCCGGCGAAGCCGTAGTCTAGCCCAACGATCACCATGCCAAAATGCATCAGGTTGGCGATGATTGAAAAGAGGGTCATTTCCTGTCCGCCGTGCTGCGTGCCGGTGGAGGCGAAAGCCCCGCCGACCTTGCCGTTCAAGGCGCCCTTCGCCCACAGGCCGCCAGCAGAGTCCAAGAAAGCGGCCATTTGTGACGACATCCGGCCAAAACGAGTGCCCGTTCCGATAGCAATCGCGTCATAGGCGCCAAGATCCTCAATGCTCGCGACCGGCGCCTTCTGGCGCAGCTTGTAATGAGCGCGTTTGGCGGCCTCATCGGTCAATGTCTCCGGAACGCGTTTGATATCCACGGTCGCGCCAACTTCGCGGGCGCCCTCGGCGATTGCGGCGGCAAGCGTTTCGATGTGGCCGTAGGACGAATAGTAGAGAACGAGAACTTTGGTCATGAAATATCGCCTCATGTTGGCAGGGCTTGTGAGGGCAGGAAGACTGCGCGATCGCAAGCCACCTCGAGATCGTCTGTAGGTGGGCCTTACCCGCTGACTTTCCGTAGGCACAGACTCGGAAAATACGCAGACGACGCGCTGCCAAACATGTTCCGCATTCGACGCGATCGCGCCTTCCTCTTCGTGTCCGGCGAAGTGACGATTGAGGTTCGCCCGCCAAGCGGTCGCGACTCCGATCGCCCCCTCCGAGACGCCCGACACGCAACGGTTCCTCGGACCTGAGTAGTTTCCGAGTCTGGCGCCGATGACCTGCGGATCGCTATCGTATTTTCGCCAAGGATTCAGATACGCGCGCGATCTCAACGGGGAAGTCTCGCCCTCGGAATATCATCATGACGGCGAGGCGCCATGACTCACTCGCGGCCGATCGGAAGCGATTCGCCACATACGGCGCCCTCAAGCGGCGCAATCGCGCCCAACGGCGCCAGTTCACTGAGGCTTGCCCGGGGGCGCGGGAAAATCTCGCAGGAGGCCCAGATTGTCGAGCATGGATTTGAACGTCAAATCCGCATTCCTGCCACATCGCTTCCCTCGCTTTACAAGGAGAGCGTCGCCCTGGGACAGCGATGCCCCGATCCGCGAGGAATTGTTCGGCGTCGAACGTTTGGAGGCGCATGCACGCAGTCTCGCGGTCGCGCAGACCGTAGCCTTGCGGGCGACCCGAGGCCTGCCGTTGGCCGCCCGACTGGCCGACAACGGAGCGGTTCTGCTGTCGGCCTATCGAGAGATCGTAGAGGCGACCGACGAGGGCCGCGCGACAACGCCAGCGGCGGAGTGGCTTATCGACAATTACCATTTGGTCGAAAGGCAGATCCGTCAGATCAGCATGGACCTGCCGCCCAGCTATTATCGCCAGCTGCCAAAGCTCGTCACGGGTCCTTTCGCCGGCTACCCGCGCGTGTTCGGCATGGCATGGGCGTTTGTCGCCCACACTGACAGTAGTTTCGACGCCAACATCCTCGTCAGTTTCATCAACGCTTATCAGACGATCCAGCCGCTGATGATTGGCGAGCTTTGGGCGGTGTCGATCACGCTGCAAATCGTGCTGATCGAGAATCTGCGACGGCTTGCGCAACAAATCACGCGCAGCCGGGTCGCGCGACATGAGGCCGACGGGGTCGCGGACCGATTGCTCGGCGTCAGCGGGCGCGATGCAGAGCCGGCCTCGATCGTGTTCGCCGACCGCACCGCGGGGCCGCTTTCGGACGCGTTTGCAGTCCAGCTCGTGCATCGGCTTCGCGATCAGGACCCAAAGGTCACGCCCGCGTTGGCGTGGCTGGACGATCGTTTGTCGAAACGGGGGATGACGGCGGATGCGGCGGTGCGCGAGGTCCAACGCAGTCACGGGGCCGCGAACGTGACCATGCGCAACATCGTGACGAGCCTGAGGGTGATCGCCGAGGTCGATTGGACGGAATTGTTCAAACAAATCTGTCTCGTCGATAGCGTTTTGACCTTAGGCGGCGCATTTGTGGAAATGGACTTTGCCACGCGAACGCTCTACCGCACCGCGGTCGAGCGACTGGCGCGAGGGTCTCGTCTGAGCGAACTCGACATCGCGCGCCTTGCCGTCACCGAAGCGCGCGAGCCCCATCCATCCCTTCCTCCCCTGGAGCAATTGCGACGCGGCGACCCCGGCTACTATTTGCTTGCGGGGGGACGGTCCGAATTTGAGAAGTCGATCGGGTTTCGCAAGCGCCTGTTTTGGCCCGCGCACCCGACGACCAGGTTGAGTTTCTACACTTACAGCGCCGCAATTGTCGCCACGTCGGCGTGCCTGCTTGCTGCGCCTTTGATGGTCTTGGCCGGCATGGGCGTCGGGGTTGGTCTGCTCTGCCCGCTCGCATTTCTCGGAGTGGTTTCAGCGATTGACGTTGGCGTGGCGCTCGTCAACAGGGGCACCGCGTATTTTGTCCACGCGGTCCCGTTGCCCGGACTGGGGTTACGCGACGGGGTGCCAGAATCGCTGCGCACGCTGGTCGCGGTGCCGACGCTGTTGACCACACTGGAAGACATCGCGGCGCAAGTGGAGCGGCTCGAGATCCATCATCTGGCGAGTCCAGAGGGCGATCTGCACTTCGCCCTGCTCTCGGATTGGGCCGACGCCGACGCCGAACATACAGGCGGCGACGCAGAACTGCTCGCTTTTGCCCGCGAAAGCATAGAAGGCCTCAACCAACGTTACGGCCCGGCTCCGGCAGGCCCTCGCTTTCTGTTGCTGCACCGGAAGCGCGTTTGGAACGACAGCGAAGGACGATGGATCGGCTGGGAACGCAAGCGCGGCAAACTTCACGAGTTGAATCGGTTGCTGCGCGGAGCAACGGACACCACTTTTATGGACTTCGGGGCCGGCGCCGCGTCGCCGCCTCCGAACGTCCGATACATCCTCACGTTGGATTCGGACACGCGATTGCCGCGCGACACGGTCAGGCGGCTGATCGGCAAGATGGCGCATCCGCTCAATCGCCCGCGTATCGACGCCGAGCGGGGCAGGGTCGTGGAAGGCTACGCCGTGCTTCAACCTCGGGTGACGCCTTCGCTGCCAGAGGGCGGCGAGGGTTCGCTGTTTCAACGCATATTCTCCAGCGCCAGCGGCATCGATCCCTATTCCTCGGCGGTTTCGGACGTCTACCAAGACATGTTCGGCGAGGGGTCGTATGCCGGGAAGGGCATCTATGATCTCGACGCGTTCGAGAGCGCTCTGTCAGGCCGGGCCCCGGACTCGACTCTGCTGAGCCATGATCTGTTCGAGGGGACGTTCGCCCGCGCAGGCTTCGCCTCGGATGTCGAAGTCGTCGAAGAATTCCCTTCCCGATACGACGTCAGCGCTCAGCGTCATCACCGCTGGGCGCGCGGCGACTGGCAACTCCTGCCCTGGATTTTCGGCTTCGCCGACAGGGGCGATGGCGCGCCGAGCGTCAAGGGCGAGCTCCCACGGATCGGTCGCTGGAAGATGATCGACAATCTGCGCCGAACCCTTTCAGCGCCGACCGCCGTCCTCGGCTTGGCTCTGGGCTGGACCCTGCCGATCTACCCCGCGCTGGTCTGGACTTCGTTCGTGCTCGCCACGATTATCGTCCCTAGTCTCATTCCCGTCATTTCGGCCATCCCCTCGCGTCGCCCGGGGGCGCAGATCTCGGCGCATTTGCGCGCGCTCGGCGGGGACCTTGGCCTTGCGGCGGTATTGACCGCCTTGAACGTGACGTTCCTGGCCGACCAGACGCGTCTGATGAGCGACGCGATCTTGCGCACGCTATGGCGCCTTTTCGTCACTCGGCGGCACTTGCTCGAATGGGTGCCCGCCGCGCAGACATTGGGGCGACCGCATCTCGACCTCGTAGGCTTTGCCATTCGCATGTCGGTCGCGATCTATATCGCGGTGGCGGCCTTGCTGGTGGCTCTCTTTTTCGGTCACGGCGCTTGGCCGATTGCGGCGCCCTTCGTCGCGCTTTGGCTGGTCTCGCCGGCGGTCGCCCGCACCGTCAGCGTTCCTCGAAAGACCGAGAGCCGGGCGAACGCCTCCGCTGCCGACGTGCTCGCTCTCCGACGAACGGCGCGCCGCACGTGGCGATTCTTCGAGGTCCTGGTGGGCGCGGCGGACAATTGGCTGCCGCCCGACAATCTTCAGGAAGACCCTGCGCCGGAGGTCGCCCACCGCACTTCGCCAACGAACCTCGGGCTGTATCTGCTGTCCGTCGTCAGCGCTCGCGATTTCGGTTGGATCGGCGCGAGCCAAGCCATCGAGCGTCTGGAGGCGACGTTGGCGACGATGAGCCGCATGGCGCGCTTTCGCGGTCACTTCTTCAATTGGTACGACACCCGCGATCTCCGAGTCCTCGCGCCCAAGTACATTTCCTCCGTCGACAGCGGCAATCTGGGCGGCCACCTCATCGCGGTCGCCAACGCCTGCAAAGAATGGCGGCAATCGTCAATGGCCGCGGCATCGCGCCGAGCTGGAATCGCCGATGCGCTCGCGCTAACCGCAGAGCAGGCCGTTGACCTCCGTCATGGGCGTAGAACTCAGACCGTCACGCCGCGCCAACTCGAAGACTCGCTCGCGTCGATAGCCAAGACGCTTGAAGACGCGTCGCTTGCCGACGACGAAGCGTTCAAAACTCAACTGGCGGAACTTTCGAGCGAGGCGACGGCCCTGCTTGACATCGCCCGCGCGATCGCGCTCGAGCGCAGCGACGGCAGCGGATCGGATCTCTTATATTGGTCGCAGGCGAGTCTCTCCGCGATCGACGCGCATCGAGCGGACTTGGCGTCGTCGGCGGAGGCCGTCGCTTCGCGCCAGGCCCGGCTGATTGTGCTGGAGGATGCGTTCCGCGCCACGGCGATGGCGATGGAGTTCGGCTTTCTCTTCGACAAACAGCGCCAACTGCTGTCGATCGGATTTGTCGTTTCCGAGTCGGCGCTCGATCCGAATTGCTACGACCTCCTCGCCTCCGAGGCGCGGCTGGCCAGCTTCTTCGCGATCGCCAAGGGTGACGCGCCAGCTCGGCATTGGTTCCGGCTTGGCCGAGCCACGACGCCGGTCGCGCGCGGCGCGGCTCTGATCTCCTGGTCAGGCTCGATGTTCGAATATCTGATGCCGCCGCTCGTCATGCGCGCCCCTGCCGGAAGTCTGCTCGAACAGAGCGATCGACTCGTGGTGCGTCGTCAAATCAACTACGGGGCGGACCTTGGCTTGCCGTGGGGCATTTCCGAATCCGCATATAACGCGCGCGATCTCGAACTGACCTATCAATATTCCAACTTCGGCGTGCCTGACCTTGGGCTGAAGCGGGGGCTGGAAGCCAATCGCGTCATCGCGCCCTATGCGACTGCGTTGGCGGCGATGGTCGATCCCGTCGCCGCAGTGGCAAATCTAAAGCGACTGGCGGCGATCGGCGTCAGGGGGCCTTACGGTTTCTACGAAGCCGTGGATTTCACTCCCGCGCGCGTTCAGGACGGCGAGGACTTCGCGTTGGTGCGGGCCTATATGGCGCATCACCAGGGCATGACAATCGTCGCCATCGCCAACGCGGTGTTTGACGGCGCGATGCGCACCCGTTTTCACGCCGAGCCGATCATTCAGGCGACGGAATTGTTGCTGCAAGAGAGGGTCCCGCGCGAGGTCCCAGCAGCGCGACCGTGGGCGACCGAAGTCTATTCCGCCACGCGTCCCGACGAGGAAGATCTCACGGGCGCTCGCAAGATTGTGTCCGTCCACCTCTCCCCGCCCGCGACCCTGCTGCTGTCCAATAGCCGCTACGCCGTAATGCTGACGGCGGCAGGCTCCGGCTACAGCCGTTGGGGCGATATGGCGATCACGCGTTGGCGCGAGGACGCCACCTGCGACGATTCCGGCTCGTATATCTTCCTCCGCGACATGCGCAGCGGGGCCGTGTGGTCTGCGGGCTATCAACCGACGGGCGCCGAACCCGACGAATATTCCATCCATTTCAACGAGGAGCGCGCGGAGATCATGCGGCGCGACGGGACCCTGACGACGGTCCTCGAAGTGCTCGTTTCAGAGGAGGACGACGCCGAGGTGCGTCGAGTCTCGATCACCAATGCGGGCCGACGCTCGCGCGAAATCGAGATCACCTCTTATGCCGAACTCGCTCTGGGTCCTCAGAGCGCCGATGTCGCTCATCCCGCCTTCGCGAGGCTTTTCGTCGAGACCGAATATCTCGTCGACCCGGGCGCGATCCTCGCCACGCGGCGCAAGCGAACGCCGTCGGAGCCGGAGATATGGGCGGCACATCTGAGCGTCGCCAACGGTGACGCCGTCGGCAAGCCTGAGTTTGAAACCGACAGGGCACGCTTCCTCGGTCGGGGACACAGCGTCAGCGCGCCGCTCGCGATGCTGGACGCGCGGCCTCTGACCAATTCCATCGGCGCTGTGCTCGATCCGATCTTCGCCTTGCGCCGCCGAGTGGTTGTGGCGCCGGGCGCGACGGTGCGCGTCGCGTTCTGGACGATGGCGGCCAGATCGCGCGCCGCTCTGCTGGATTGCATCGACAAGCATCGCGACGCGGCCGCCTACGAGCGCGCCACGACGCTCGCCTGGACCCAGGGGCAAGTTCAGCTTCGTCATCTGGGCGTCGGGTCAGGAGAGGCGGGTCTGTTTCAACGTCTGGCCAGCCATGTCGTTTTCTCAGGGCGAGCGCTGCGACCCGCCTCGGACACGATTCGTCAGGGCGCCGGCCCGCAACCCGAACTGTGGCCGCATGGAATTTCGGGCGATCTGCCGATTGTTCTGCTGCGAATCGCCGACATCGAAAACCTCAGTTTCGTTCATCAGATTCTGCAGGCGCACAAATACTGGCGAATGAAACAGCTCGCCGTCGATCTCGTGATCCTGAACGAGCGCCGGTCGTCGTATGTACAAGACCTCCAGGTGGCTATTGAAACCCTTGTCCGCGCCAGCCAATCGAGGCCCGCCCCTGGTGTCGAGCGAGAGCCGGGCAACGTGGTCGTTCTCAGGTCCGACCTCATCCCTGCACAGACGCGTTCGCTTCTGACCTCGGCGGCGCGCGTCGTGCTCGTTGCCCAGCACGGCAGCCTTTCCGATCAGCTCGATCGAGCTGCCGACCCCAACGCGCCAATTCGGCCGCTCGTCAAGCCTCCAGCGCTTCGACCTCGCCTCTACGCCGGGTTCCGTGCGCCCGATCTCGAGTTTTTCAACGGCTTGGGGGGATTCGGGTCGGGCGGCAAGGAATATGTGACGGTGCTCGGCCCCGGCCAATCGACGCCGGCGCCGTGGATCAACGTGATCGCCAATGCGGCGTTCGGCTTCCAAACGGCGACAGAAGGCGGCGGCTACACCTGGTCCGCCAATAGCCGCGATAACCAGCTCACTCCGTGGTCGAACGATCCGGTCAGCGACCCCCCGGGCGAAGCCTTCTACATCAGAGACGACGAAACCGGCGATCTCTGGAGCCCGACGGCGCTGCCCATCCGCGACCCACAGGCGACTTATGTCGCGCGGCACGGGCACGGCTACAGCCGCTTCGAACACACAGCGTGCGGCATCGCCGCGAGTCTGCTGCAGTACGTGCCTGTCGAGGGATCGGTAAAGATATCACGCCTTCGCCTGACCAATGAAACCAATCGCACGCGCGTTCTCAGTGTGACCGCTTACGTCGAATGGGTCCTCGGCGCATCGCGATCCGCTTCGCTCGGCTTCGTCGAGACCGAGTTGGACGGCGTCACCGGCGCGATGTTCGCGCGCAATCCCTGGAACGCAGATTTCGGTTCGCGTTTCGCCTTCGCCGACATGCGCGGCGCGCAAACAGATTCGACCGGCGATCGGCGCGAATTCATCGGTCGCAATGGCGCGCTGGCCAATCCGGCCGGGCTCGCGACCGCGGCGCCGCTGTCCAACAAGGTCGGCGCCGGCTTGGACGCTTGCGCCGCGATGCGCACGACGCTCGAGGCGCCGGCGGGGGGCGTGGTCGAGGTGGTCTTCTTCCTGGGACAGGCCGCGACACGGAAGGCCGCACGCGCGGCAGTGCAGACCTACCGCGCCGCCGATCTCGACGCCCTCGAGGCTGGCGTCGCTGCGCTGTGGGAGGACGCGTTGGGCGCGATTCAAGTCAAGACGCCCGACCGGACGATGGACCTCATGCTCAACGGCTGGCTCCTCTACCAGACGCTCGCTTGCCGCGTCTGGGCGCGCTCGGCCTTCTATCAAGCCAGCGGCGCCTATGGGTTCCGCGATCAATTGCAGGACGGCATGGCGCTGGTCGCGGCTCGCCCCGATCTGACGCGCGAACACCTGTTGCGCGCGGCGGCCCGCCAGTTCGTCGAGGGCGACGTGCAGCATTGGTGGCTGCCGCATTCCGGCAAGGGCGTGCGCACCGGGATCTCCGACGACCGCCCCTGGCTTGCCTATGCTGTCGCGCAGTACGTCAAGGCCACGCAAGACAAGGTCGTGCTCGACGAATCCCTTCCGTTCCTCGAAGGGCCGCGATTGGAAAGGGGTGAGACGGACAATTTCTTTCAGCCGACAATTTCGCAGAAGCACGCGACTCTGTTTGAGCATTGCGCGCTCGCGCTCGATCAGAGCCTCGCTGATGGCCGCCACCGACTTCCGCTCATCGGCACGGGCGATTGGAACGACGGCATGAACCGCGTCGGCGAAAAGGGCGAAGGCGAAAGCGTTTGGCTCGGCTGGTTCCTCTACGCGACGCTGACGGCGTTCACGCCGCTCGCAGCTGCGCGCGGCGAGACCGCTCGCGCGGAACATTGGACCATGTACGCCGATGCGCTGAAGGTCGCGCTTGAGCGCGAGGCCTGGGACGGCGACTGGTACGTCAGGGGCTATTTCGACGATGGAACGCCGCTTGGCTCGTCGCGTAGCGACGAATGTCGGATCGATTCCATCGCGCAATCCTGGGCGGTTTTGTCGGGAGCGGCGACGCCGGGACGCGCCCTGCGCGCGATGGCTTCATTGGATCGCGAGTTGATCCACCGCGACGACGGCTTGGCGCTCTTGTTCGCCCCCCCTTTCGATAAAACGGCGACCGATCCCGGTTACATAAAAGGATATCCCCCCGGCGTGCGCGAGAACGGCGGACAATACACGCATGCCGCGACCTGGTCGGTGATGGCCTTCGCCGCGCTGGGCGATGGCGACAAGGCGGCGGAACTCTTCGCCATGCTCAATCCGATCAACCATTCGCGAACCCGCTCTGACGCCTATCGCTACAAGGTCGAGCCCTACGTCGCCTGCGCCGACATCTATTCGACTAAGCCGCACGTCGGACGCGGGGGCTGGACCTGGTACACCGGCTCGGCCGGATGGCTGCAACGCGTCGGCGTCGAGAGCCTGCTCGGCCTAAGATTGCGCGGCGCGTCTCTTCGCATTGATCCCTGTGTTCCCAAGGCGTGGCGACAATTCGAGGCGGACGTGAAATACCGCTCGGCGCGGTACAGGGTGCTGGTGGAGAATCCCGGCGGCGTAAACCGGGGCGTCGTCTCCGCTGGCGTCGACGGCGTCGAGCTAACGGAGCGTCCGCTGCGCGTGCCGCTGGTTGACGACGGATCGATTCACCGCGTCAAAGTGTGCCTGGGGTGAGTTCCGTCCAATCAGTCCGCGATGTGAGACCGCGCGACGGTCAACGGCGCGGCGAGATGCGGCGGACAGCGGAACGTTGCGGCGCGCTTCCCGATCGACCGTGAGTCGTTTCCGCGGCTCCGCACGGCAAATCGTCCGCCCGCCAGCGAAAGTGCGTCTGTGAGCATTTGGGATGCGGTGAGATAGCGGCCACGTCAAATGAAAGTGTCGGTGAACCGGGCGCCGGCAGCGAGGATCTTGATGCGGACTCGTAGCGGCGGGGTTCGGGGACGCGCGCCTCTTCCGTCAGTCCCAAGACTTCTGGGCCGCCGGACCGAGTAATGCGGATATGCCGCCACGACAAGATTTCTCCGCGATTGCGATCGTTTCCGCGCACGCCTCGTCGCGATGCTACGTCGGGCAGGGGAATCGCATTTGAGATTTTGTGTGGGGAATGGGGCGGGTTTTGTGTTTTTGAACGAGATGGATTCTACCCGGCTGCGACCGGTTCGCGGCGGGGGAGAGTGTTTTGGATCGCTTTG
>Ga0181517_10004525_pt1 | contig 12628 bp, 8 predicted proteins | sample PEATcosm2014_Bin_31_FD_119748 | JGI IMG/M metagenome (GOLD analysis project Ga0181517, IMG submission 119748) | Peatland microbial communities from MTU Mesocosm Facility, Houghton, MI, USA - PEATcosm2014_Bin01_30_metaG | ecosystem: Environmental > Terrestrial > Soil > Wetlands > Peat | place... | reverse complement strand
CGCGGCCCGCCATGCGCCGGCAGAACTCCTCGAGGTAGGACAGGTCGAGCGTGAAGGTGTCGTCGGCGATCCACAGGCCGTCGTAGCCCAGGGCGGCGATCTCGTCGATCTCGGCGAAGACCCAGTCGAGGCTGCGGCGTCGCACGACGTTGCCGAAGACCGGCTTTGAGCAGAAGTCGCAGGCAAACGGACAGCCCAGGGTGACCATGAGCGAGGTGATCCTGTCGCTGCCGGTGCGCAGCCAGGCGTCCTGGTAGGCGGCGTGGTCGAAGTCGCTGCGGTCGGGTCTCGGGAACGACTCGAGAGCGGCCTCGTTGTGGTGGGTAGTGGGGTTGTCGATGCACAGGCCGTGGTTGGGGACGAACAGGCCGTCGTAGGCGACGAGCGGCAGGCGGGCCATGGTCCGGGGCGAGACGCGGCGGGCGAAGACGTCGGCGCAGAAGCGCGGAAAGCTGAGGTCGGCTTCGCCCCGAAAGACAACGTCGAAGTGCTTGGCGAAGCGCCTGGGAAACACCGTGGGCAGCGCGCCGCCGGCCACCAGCAGGGCGTCGGGCGCGACCTCGCGCACCATGGCGGCCACGGCAAAGGTGTTGCGCGACAGGCTGACCATCGAGGAGATGCCCACGATGTCGGGCCGGTACGACTTGAGCTCGGCGCGCAGCGTCGCGAAGTCGCTGAAGGTGCAGTCGAAGACCCTGGTCTCGATGCCGCGGGCGCGCAGATGGGCGGCCAGCGTGGCGATGCCGAGCGGCGGGAACAGCATCTCGTTGGCCGACCTCGTGCGCACGTACGGAAAGACGAGAGCGACCTTGCCCATGCGGCTCCTTTTGCTGCTCACGACCCCTGACCTCAGGGCGTTCATACCCACACGGTCGCCTGCGGAAGCTCGTCGCGCCGCCGCGGCCAACGGGCGCCCGCGCAAGGCCGTGCCATAGACTGTGCCGGCACGTGAGCGACAGGGGGGTCTTAAGCGCGCATGACAGGCCAAGGCAATGAAGTGCTGCTCGTCTTTCCGGGCAGGTTCAAGGCGCCCGACCCGCAGGTGCCGCTGCAGCTTCTGCACGTCGCCGGCGCCCTGCAGCGCGCCGGCTACCGGCCGCGCATCTTCGACATGCGCCTCTCCGACTACCGCACGCTTTCGGTCGGCGACCCGGTGTTCGTCGGGCTGACCTGCATGAGCGGCCCGCAGATCCGCTACGCCCTGGAGTTCGCCGCCAGGGTGCGCGCCGAGCACCCGCGCGTGCCCATCGTGTGGGGCGGCGTGCACCCCACCCTGTTGCCCGAGCAGACCGCCGCCAGCCCGGCGGTCGACGTGGTGGTGCGCGGCGAGGCCGAGACGGTCGTCGGCCCGCTGGCCGACCGGCTGGCCGCGGACGCGTCCCTGGCCGACGTGAAGGGCATCACCTACGAGCTCGACGGCGCCGTGGTGAGCACGCCCGACGCCGAGCTTGTCGATCTGGACAGCATCCAGGTCGAGCTGCCCTACGAGCTGCTCGAGCTTGCCGGCTACCCCACCCTGCAGGCGGGTCGCGTGCACCTGCAGACCAGTCGCGGCTGCCCCAGCCGCTGCGGCTTCTGCTACAACACCGGCTTCAACAAGCGCCGCTGGCGCGGCAAGAGCCCCGAGCGCGTGGTGGCCGAGATGCAGAGCCTGCTGCGTCGCTTCCCGCACGTGAAGATCATCGACCCGGTCGACGACAACTTCTTCGTCGACCGCCGCCGCGCCGAGGCGATCTGCACCGGCCTGCTCGACGGCGACGTGCGGGCCGCTTGGCGGGCGAACTGCCGCTTCGACTACCTGGCCAGGTACGACGGCGCGTTCGTCAAGCTGATCGAGCAGGCCGGCTGCATGGAGATCGACTTCGGCGGCGAGAGCGGCTCCGAGCGCATGCAGAGCCTGGTCTGCAAAGACGTGAGCGCCGAGCAGATCCTGCAGTCGGCCGCCAAGCTGGCCGAGTTCGCGCCCTCGATCGACCCCTTTGTGTCGTGGCTGTCGGGGCTGCCCGGCGAGACCTACGCCGACATGGAGCAGACCTTCGACCTGATGGACGCCATGGGCCGCGTCAACCCGCGCACGCAGCACTACGGCATCTTTTTGTACACGCCCTTCCCGAGCCCACTGCTCGACTCGCTGCCCGCCACGTTCCGCCCGCCGCAGTCGCTCGAGGCCTGGGCGGCGATCGAGGTCTTCCATTTCGAGCCGCCGTGGCACACGCCCGCCTACGTGGAGCGGCTGCGGGCGATCTCGGCGGTCACCCGCTACGCCTTCTATCCGCGCTCGCGCATAGACGAACACGGCTCCGCGTTCCGTGCCGCCTACGGCGTCATGAGTCGCGCCGCGCGCTACCGCTGGAGCCACCGCTACTTCCGCTACTCGGTCGAGCTGAACCTGGCCAACGCCGCGGCCAAGCGGCTGCGCGGCTTTCTGTGAGGCGGCCGCAGCCCATGCGACTGCACCCGATAGGCGTCGGCGATCGCTGAGGAACTCCCGGATCTCCGCCCCAGGTACGTCGGCCTGCGCCCGGACACGCTAGCAGCAGCACGCTCCGCCGTCGGCGCCCGGCGTGGCCGTGCGCCCGCCGCCGGAGCAGTCGAACGGGCCGTAGTGCACCGAGCGGTCGCCGACCACTGAGAAGGCCAGGGCGTATCGCGACTCCTCGATCATGGCGGCGGTGTTGCCACACACGAGCATCGGCTTGCCCGTGAAGAAGCGGTGATGGTCGTCGAGGTCGAAGGAGTGGGGGTAGCCGGGGATGGTGCCCCTGTAATACGCCACCTGGCCGTAGTCCTCGCAGATGTCCTCGAGCGTGGCCAGCTTGAAGGCGCGTACGGTGCGCGAGGTGAAGCCGACCATGCCCACCTTGGCCTCGATCTCCTTGTCGCCGAGGGCGATGGGCGAGATGTCGGTGTAGCGGAAGTCGGGCCAGCCCGCCTGGGCGAGCAGCCGGCGAAAGTCCTCGACATAGAGGGCGCCGCCGAGGCACTCGCCGAGCAGGACCGGGTCGTCGGCGGCGCCGGCCGGCAGGCGCCGGTCGGCGAAGACGTCGGAGAAGTAAAGCTCGCCGCCCGGCCGCAGGACGCGATAGACCTCGGAGAAGACCTGTTCCTTGGCGGGTGAGAGGTTGATCACGCAGTTGGAGATCACGACGTCGACGGATCCGTCTTCGATGCCGAGCGCCGCCAGGTCCTCGATGTAGCCCTGGTGGAACTCGACGTTGGAGCGTGCGTAGCCGAAGCGCTGGGCCTGTTCGTCACGGTACTTCTCGGCGATCGCGATCTGCTCGGCGGTCATGTCGACGCCGATCGCGCGCCCACCCTCGCCGACGAGCTGCGAGGCGACGTAGACGTCGCGGCCGGTGCCGCAGCCCAGGTCGAGCACAGTCAAGCCCTCGAGCAGCGGCGGCAGGGGAGAGCCGCAGCCGTAAAAGCGGTCCTTGATCTCGGGGGCGATGTCGCCCAGGACCTCACGCACCTGCACGGGCGCCGAGTCGGTGCTGCAGCAGCAAGCGCTGGTGGCAAGATCGCCGCTGCCGCTGAGCCGCTTTCCGTAGTACTCCTTGACTTGTTCGTGGATGTCGCTCATCGCGTGGCTTCGCCCTTCACTCTCGTGTCGTTGTCTGGGATGGCAGTCCAGGTGCCGGCCTGCGCCGCAAGACATCGTGCCGGCGCTTGACATCATATTGTTTCGATGTGACCATCATACCATCAAGTCTTGATGTGAAAAGGGAGATGTCGTGGGCAAGGCGACCGGCAAGGCAGTGAGAGAGGAAGGCACGTGATCGAGAACGTCCGTCACATCGACATCGACTGGGGCCCCACGGTCGATCCGGAGGCCTGCACCGGCTGCGGCGCCTGTATCGACTTCTGTCACAACGACGTCTACCACTGGAACGACGACAGCAGCCAGGTCGTCGTGGCCTTCAAGGACCACTGCGTGACCGGATGCTCACACTGTGGGACTCTGTGCGAGGCTGGGGCCATCACGTTTCCGACGGTCGAAGAGATCAAGAGGCTCCGCCGCGGGGAGTGAGGCCTGGGGCTCGACGCTCTGGAGTCCCCGCGCCAGGGCTGATCCACGAGTCGCGAAGTGCGGCCCGGGCCCCCGGCGGGGAGTGCGCGCGAACAGACGAAAAAGCGGCCGCTCCGATGGGGCGGCCGCAGCGTCGAAAGCGATGGATTGGTGGAGGTAAGCGGGCTCGAACCGCTGACCTTCTGGCTGCCAGCCAGACGCTCTCCCAGCTGAGCTATACCCCCACCGGGGTGCGCCGACCGTGGCCGACGGTTGTTGAGTATACCATCGGGCCTTGGGCTCGCAACTCGGGCTGCTGGCCGTGGGTCACGGACCGCGGCCTGAGTCTTTCGCCGGCGCCGAAGCGGTCGGCGCCCGGTATACTAGGCTGCGGCGCGGGGAACCTCTGGGCTACCCAGGTCCGGCGCCGGCAAGCGCTTCTTCGCAAGTGTTCCCCGCCACGGCCGAGCAAGTCACGAGCAAGCAAGGAACGGAACCAAAGGTGGACGACCGCTACACGCCACAAGAGATCGAAGCGCGCTGGCAGCGTATCTGGCGCGAGCGCGACGCCTACCGCACCCCCGACACCTCCGACCGCCCCAAGTTCTACGCCCTCGACTTCTTCCCGTACCCCTCGGGCGACGGCCTCTCGGTGGGCCACTGCCGCAACTACGTGCCCACCGACATGATCGCCCGCCTGCAGCGCATGCGCGGCTTCAACGTGCTGCACCCCATGGGCTGGGACGCCTTCGGCCTGCCCGCCGAGAACTACGCCATCAAGATGGGCGTGAGCCCGCAGGTCACCACCGCGCGCAACATCGCCAACTACCACCGCCAGATGGACTTGATCGGCCTGTCGTTCGACTGGTCGCGCGAGATCACGAGCTGCCTGCCCGACTACTACCGCTGGACCCAGTGGTTCTTCCTGCTCCTCTACGAGCGCGGCCTGGCCTACCGTGGCACCGGCCAGCAGTGGTGGTGCCCCACCGACAAGACGATCCTCGCCAACGAGCAGGTCGAGCAGGGCCGCTGCTGGCGCTGCGGCACCGAGGTCACCAAGGTCGACCTCGAGCAGTGGTATTTCCGCATCACCGACTACGCCCAGCGCCTGCTCGACGACCTGGCCACGATCGACTGGCCCGAGAAGATCAAGCTCATGCAGACCAACTGGATCGGACGCAGCGAGGGCGCCGAGGTCGAGTTCGCCCTGGCCGGGCGCGACGACAGCCTCACGGTCTTCACCACGCGGCCCGACACGCTCTACGGCGCCACCTACATGGTGCTGGCGCCCGAGCACCCGTTGGTCGGCGAGCTCACCAGCGCCGGGCAGCGCGACGCCGTCGCGGCCTATCAGGACGAGGCCCGCCGCCAGAGCGACATCGAGCGCCTCTCTACCGACAAAGAGAAGACGGGAGTGTTCACCGGCGCCTACGCGGTGAACCCGGTCAACGGCGAGCAGATCCCCATCTGGATCAGCGATTACGTGCTCATGGGCTACGGCACCGGCGCCATCATGGCCGTGCCCGCCCACGACGAGCGCGACTTCGCCTTCGCCACAAAGTTCGGCCTGCCCATCACCGAGGTGATCGCGCCGCCGAGCGGCGCGCGGGGCACGCTCGCCGAGGCCTACACCGGCGACGGCGTCATGGTGAACTCGGGCGAGTTCGACGGCCTGGCGGCGCCGGGCCCAGCCTTCGAGGCGATCGTCGCCCGCCTGGCCGAGCGCGGCGAGGCCCGTCCCAAGGTCAACTTCAAGCTGCGCGACTGGCTGCTCAGCCGCCAGCGCTACTGGGGCGTGCCCATCCCGATCGTCTACTGCGACACCTGCGGCATCGTGCCGGTGCCGGTCGACCAGCTCCCCGTGCTGCTGCCCGAGCTCGAAGACTACGCACCCACCGACGACGGCCGCTCGCCCCTCGCCCGCGACCCCGATTTCGTGGCCACCACCTGTCCGCGCTGTGGCGGCCCGGCGCGCCGCGAGACCGACACCATGGACACCTTCGTGTGCTCGTCGTGGTACCAGTTCCGCTACCCCTCGCCGCACCTGGACAGCGCCGCCTTCGACCCCGCCGCCGTGCGCTACTGGCTGCCGGTCGACCTGTACGTGGGCGGCGCCGAGCACGCCGTCATGCACCTGCTGTACTCGCGCTTTTTCTGCAAGGTCTTGAACGACGCCGGCTACATCGACTTCGGCGAGCCCTACGCCACGCTGCGCAACCAGGGCTTCATCCTGGCCGAGGACGGCCAGAAGATGAGCAAGTCCAAGGGCAACGTCGTGACCCCCGACAGCGTGATCGAGCGCTACGGCGCCGACGCCCTGCGGCTCTACGAGCTGTTCATCGCGCCCTTCGAGCAGGCCGTGGCCTGGAACGACCACGGCGTGCAGGGCTGCCTGCGCTTCCTCACGCGCCTCTGGACGTTCTCGCTGGGCGTCGCCGGTCTCGACGCCGGCGCGACGCCGGCAAGCGGTACGAGCGCCGCGGCGGCGGACGGCACGTCTGCGGGCGGCGACGGCGCCGCGGCGTCGAGCGGCGGCGCCGCGGACGGCGACGGCCGCGACGACGCGCGAGAGCTCGCGCGCACGCTGCACAAGACGGTGCGCAAGGTGACCGGCGACCTCCAGGACTTCCGCTTCAACACCGCCGTGGCCGCCCTCATGGAGGCCCAGAACGAGGTACTTGAGGTCTGGGCCGACCGGCCGCAGAGCCTCGACGCCGCCCAGTGGCGGGAGATCGCCGAGACCTTCACCTTGGTGCTCGCCCCCATGACGCCGCACGTGGCCGAGGAGCTCTGGCAGCGGCTGGGCCACGACGAGTCGGTGCTCGACCAGGCTTGGCCGGTCTGGGACGAAGCGCTGGCGGCCGACGAGGTCGTGACCGTCGTCGTGCAGGTGAACGGCAAGCTGCGCGACCGCCTCGAGGTGCCCGTCGATGCCGCCCGCGACGACGTGCTCGCGTTGGCGCGCGCCGCGCACAACACGGTGCGCTTCCTCGAGGGCAAGCAGGTCGTCAAAGAGGTCTACGTGCCCGGCAAGCTCGTGAACTTCGTGGTGCGCTAGACGCTTCTCGCTGCGTCCGCGCGCCACGCCGGGCGCCGTGCTGTCTCGCGGCCGTTGCGTGCCGGCATCGCGAGCGGTGCCACGAGTCCCAGCGCTATCGTCCACGCCGGGCGCGGGCATCGCGAACCGCAAGACCTCCGCGGTCGGCTGCGCGCCGGGCGCCGTGCGCCTAGCCTGAGCAGCACCACATCATTTCGTCTCGGTCTTCGTGCTGCCGGAGGGGCTTCGTGGACATCTCCCGTCGCCAGGCCTACGTCTACGTAGGCTTGGCTCTCCTGGTCGCGGCGCTGGGCGCCCGCTACCTGTTCTCGTCGCACGGGGCAACGCCCGCGGGCGGACAGGCCGTGGCCGGACTTGCCTCGTACGCCCCGAGCGCCGCGGCCTCGCCGAGCGCCTACGCCACACCTACGCCCCAGGAACTCGTGGTCTACGTGTGCGGCGCCGTGCACCGGCCGGGGGTGTACCATCTCGCTCCCGGCGCGCGTATCGCCGACCTGCTCAGCGCGGCGGGCGGCGCCGCGGCCAAGGCCGAGCTGCAGGCGGTCAACCTGGCCGCCAAGCTCGTCGACGGCCAGCAGGTCGTGGTGCCCGTGCGCGGCGCCACCGCCGTCGCGGCGGCCGGCGGTTCGGGCGGCACGAGCGGCACGACGGCGGCCTCGGGCACATCGGACTCCGCCGGCACGTCCGCGCCGGTCAACTTGAACACAGCCACCGCCGCCGAGCTCGACGCCCTGCCCGGCGTCGGGCCGGCCACCGCGCAGAAGATCATCGACTACCGTACGGCCAACGGCGGCTTCAAGAGCGTCGACGACCTGAAGAACGTGTCGGGCATCGGCGACGCCAAGTTCGCCACACTGCAGCCGCTCGTCACGGTGTAGGCGCGGCCGTCGCCGTGCGGGCGCCGCCCACCGTCTATGCGCTGCTCGTCGCCTACGTCGCGGGCCTGCTCGGCGCCCTTGCCTGGCGCCCGTCGCCGGCGGCTACGGTGGCGCTGCTGGGCGTGACCACGGGCTGGGCGCTCCTGCGGCTGACCCTGCCGGTCGAGCCCGATGCTCGGCCCACGCCGACAGGGGCTGAGCGCCGCCTGCCGGCTTCTCCCTGGCGTGGTCGCTTGCGAGCCTCGGCTTGGCGTCCCCGCTTGCGAGCCTCGGCCGCAGTCGCCCTCGCGCCGCTCGTCGTGGCCGCCGGGCTCACCGTGGGCGCGGCGCGGCTCGACGCGCAGGCACGCAGCGAGCTCACCCGCTTCGTCGGCCACACGGTGACGCTGCAGGCGACCGCACTCACGCTGCCCAAGGTCGGCGACGAGCGCGTCTCGCTCGACGTCAAGGTCACCGCCGTCGACGGCGCCGTCGTCGCCGAGCGCGCGCCGCTCACCCTCGACCTTGGTGGCGCGCCCGCGCCGGCCTTCACCTCACTTGGGCCGCTGGTCGAAGGCACGTGCTTGCGCCTGGCTGCGGCGCAGGTCGAAGCGCTGCCGCGGGCCAAGCCGGGCGAGTTCGACTACGGGCGCTACCTCGAGCGGCGCGGCGAGCACGTCGTGCTCGCCGCGCCGCTCGCCACGCTGCGCCTGACGGGTCGCCGCGGTGGCCTGGGCGGCTTCGTCGACCGCCTGCGTCTTGCGGCCCGCGGCCACATCCGCCGCGGCCTGCGCTCGCCGGTGCGCGAGGTGCTCGAAGCGATGGTGCTCGGCGACCAGCAGGCGGTGCCCGACGGCCCCGTCACCGACATGCGGCGTAGCGGGCTGCTCCATATCCTCGCGGTGTCGGGCGAGAACGTCGTCCTGCTGTGCACCATGGGTTCGTTCGTGCTCACCCTGGCCGGCGTGCGTCGCGGCGTGCGCTCGCTGATCCTCATCCCCTCGGTCGTGCTCTACGTGGTGGTCACCGGGGCCACGCCCTCGATCGTGCGCGCCGGGGTCTCGGGCGTCGTCGCCCTGCTCGCCAACCTGACCTCGCGGCCCACCGACGGCTGGTTCCTGTGGCTGGTGCCGGGGGCGTTCATGCTCACGCGCAGTCCCGCGGTGGTGTTCGACGTCAGCTTTCAGCTCTCGTTCGCGGCCGTCGCCGGCCTGCTGTTGCTGGGTCGCCCGCTCACGCACGCGCTGGCCTTCGCGCCGCGCTTTCTGGGCGAACCGGCGGCGATCACGACAGCCGCCAGCCTCTCGACCGCGCCCGTCTCCATGGCGACCTTCGGCCAGGCATCGCTGGTGGCCGTGCCGGCCAACATCGTCGGCGGCTTCGTGCTCGGGCCTATCATGTTCCTCGGCATGCTCAGCGTCTTCGTGGGCTTTGCCTGGCCGGCTCTGTCGGCGCCGCTCAACGTGGTGGCCGGCCTGTTCACCGGCTTTCTGCTGACCGTCGCCGGCTGGTTCGGCCACCCCTCGTTTGCCGTCTATACCTGGCAGGGCCTCACGTTGGGCTTCCTGGTCGCCGCCTTGCTCGGGGGTGGCCTCGTGGTCGTCGCGCTGCTGGCCCACCGCGCCGGTGAGTCGCTGCGCGACTACGCACGCGTCCCGCGCCGCCGTGGCCGCATCGCCGTGGCCGCTGTCGTGCTCATCGCGGCCGCCCTGGCCATGGCGCCGGCGCGCCCGGCGGCGCCGGCGCGGCCCACGCTCACGGTGCTCAGCGTGGGCGAGGGCGCCGCCGCGCTGCTGCAGGAGCCCGGCGGGCCCACCGTGCTGATCGACGCCGGACCGACGCCGCTGGCCGCCTGTCTGCGCCGCCACGGCGTGCGGCACATCAACCTGCTCGTGCTCTCGCACGGCCACGCCGACCACACCGCCGGCCTCTCCGACGTGCTCGGCCAGATCCCCATCGACCAGGCCCTGGTGCCACAGCCGGTGGTGGCGTCGGCCGCTCTGAATCGCGTCGTCGCCGAGCTGCGCGCGGCGCGCGTGCCGGTTCACGCCTGCACGGCGCGCCTGTCGCTGACCATCGGCGGTGGCCGCCTGGCCGTGGTGCCGACGGGCACACCGGGCGGCGCCGACAACCAGGACGAGAACGACTGTGCGCTCGTGGTCGTGGTCACGCTCGACGGCGAGAGCGTGCTGCTGCCCGGCGACGCCGAAGCCGAGGCGCTCGAGCCGCTCGACCTGGGCCCCCTCGCGATCGTCGAGCTGCCTCACCACGGCTCGAGCGGCGGACTCGACGATCGGCTGCTGGCCGAGTATCGGCCGCGCCTGGCGGTCGTCTCGGTCGGACCCAACAAGTTCGGCCACCCGACGGCGTCGTCCCTTGCGCTCATGGCCGGGCACGGCGTGCCGCTGCTGCGTACCGATTTCAGCGGCGATATCACCCTGACCGCCGGCCCGACGGGGCTGCTCGTGGCGGCGGCGCACCCCGGGCGCGCGCTGGCGGCGGCGCGTTCACCGTGAAGAGGGCAGGGGTTGGTCGTGCGCTACAGCTCGCGGCGCGCGAAGGACCAGACCGCCCCGGGCCGTCGCGCCGGCGGTGGTGCTATCCTATCAAGGCTCCCATGGACGAACTTCCCGACCTCAAGCCCGCCTATCTGATCTGCGGCACCGACCAGCCCAAGGTGCGTCGCAGCGCCGCGCGTCTGCGCAAACGCGTCTTCGACCAGACGGCCAGCGAACTGAACGTCACGCTGTTCGACGCCCACGTTCGCACGGTCGCCGACGTGCTGCAGGCGGCCGATACGGCGACCTTCACGCTCGGCACCCGCCTGCTGCTGGTGACCAGCGCCGACGCCTGGAAGGCTGCCGACCGCGACCGCGTCGCCGGGTACCTGGCCGACCCCGTGCCCGGCGTCTGCATCGCGCTGGTGGGGGAGACCTTCCGCAAGACCGAGCGCCTCACCAAGCTGCTCGAAAAGAGCGGTCAGGTGCTGCGCTACGACCTGCCCAAGCGGCAGTCCGACGTGGCCGAGTGGGTGCGAGGGCGCGCTCGCGCGCGCGGCGCGCACCTGGGCTTGCACGAGGCCCGCCACCTGGTGTCCCAGGTCGGCGCCGACCCCGACCTGCTCGAGAACGAAGTCGCCAAGCTGGCCGCCTACGCGCTGGGCCGCTCGATCACCTGCGACGACATCGACCGGGTGTGCTCACCCACGCTCGACGCTCGCATCTACGAGCTCACCGACGCCGTCGGCAAACGCGACGCGCCGGCGGCCTTTCGGGTGCTCGAGGGGCTGTTGGCGTCGGGCGGCAAGAGCTCGGGCGAGATCGCGCGATCGACGCTGTTCAGCCTGGTGCGCTACATCGGCCAGCTCTCGAGCGTGATGGACCTGCCCCACGAGATGCCCTCGGCCGAAGTCGCCGCCACGCTGGGCATCAAACCCTACACGGCGCAGAAGCTGCTAGAGCAGCGCTCGCGCTTTGAGCGGCGCACCATCGAGCGCGCCCTGGCGGCGCTGGCCGACGCCCAAGCGGCGATGGTGGGCGGCAGCGAGCTCGACGCCGAGTTCAGCCTGGAGCTGGCTCTGGGGCGGGTGCTGGCGAAGCGCTAGCGACGGCCGGGGCGCGGCGTGGCACGCAAAGCGCTGGCGGCGACCGAAAGCGGTGCAAACGCGAAGCGCCCGCGACAGACCGGCGCGCGGCGTGACAAAAGAGGGCCCGCGGGCGTGCCTGCGGGCCGGAGGGAGTGCGCAGGGGCCGCCGTCAGGCGGTGTGGCCGGCGACCATGCGCGCGACGCGGCTCTGTTTGCGGGCCGCGTTGTTGGCATGGATGACGCCTTTGGCGGCAGCCTTGTCGATGCTCGAGGCGAGCTCCGTGGCGACTGCTGCCGTGGCCGCTTTGTCGTCGGCGGCGAGGCTGGCTTCGAGCTTGTGGAACAGAGTGCGTATGCTCGACTTGACCTGCCGGTTACGCAGCCGCTGCTGGGCGGCCAGGCGCATGCGCTTCTTCTGCTGCTTGATCTGGGGCACGTCGATCCTTCGTGGTCGAGGCTTTTCAGCTGCTCGCTTCATGCGAGCCGAGCGTGTGATGCTAGCACAGCCGCCGCGAGCCGGGCAAGTTCGGCGGTCTGGTACACTAAATCGCTGTTTTGCCCGCCGGGCGGCGCCTTCATGCCTGCCGCGTGACGGCGCCCGCAACCTCGCGCGGGACGCGCGACCGAAAGGCACCGCCGTCCTTCCGACGAACTGGTAAAGCGTCACGAGGTCGTCATGGCGTACGGCCGGCGCTTCGCGACGCCTGGCGGGCGCGCCCAGCGCGCCGCGGCGCGTATCGACAACAGAGCGAAAAGTGCAGGCTGCGTGACTGAACGACAGAAGAAGCTCGCCTGGGCGGCGGTGGTCGTAGCCTTGGCGACCGGTATCTCACGGGTGGTCGGGGTCGCTCGCGAGGTCCTCACGGCGAACGCCTTCGGCGTGAGCGTGCAGCTCAACACGTTCGCCTCGGTCGCCGTCATCCCCAACCTCATCCGCCAGCTCGTCGCCGACGCGGCGGTCAGCGCGGCGTTCGTGCCAGTCTTCACCAGCCTCTTCGCCAAGGGGGAGCGCGAGCGCGCCTACCGCCTGGCGTCGTCGCTGCTCAGCTTCATGATCGTCGTGGTCGGCACGGCCACCCTCGTGCTCATGCTGGGCGCGCCCCTGATCGTCAGGATCT
>Ga0181517_10004523_pt1 | contig 12629 bp, 11 predicted proteins | sample PEATcosm2014_Bin_31_FD_119748 | JGI IMG/M metagenome (GOLD analysis project Ga0181517, IMG submission 119748) | Peatland microbial communities from MTU Mesocosm Facility, Houghton, MI, USA - PEATcosm2014_Bin01_30_metaG | ecosystem: Environmental > Terrestrial > Soil > Wetlands > Peat | place... | reverse complement strand
TCGTAGTCGATGCGGGCGCGCTGCACCCAGAACAGCCCGGAGTTGAGCTGCCGTGGCACCCGAAGGGGCCCGAACGGCCAAAAGTCTCCCGGATGCGCGGCAAAGCTGTTGGCGTGATCCATCATGAAGGCACCTGCGGTCGCCTTCGTCAAATCTGACTCCTGCGCCGAATCCGGAAACAGTCCGCGAAAGCGCCTCTGGAACAGAACGTCCGTATCCGCGTAGCAGATGATCGGCTCGGGATGCGTCATCGTGGTGTCGAACAGCTTGAGCACGTGGGGCAGGTGGCGCCGCGCCTCTGCCATATGCGGAAAGCGCGCCAGCGCTTCGGCCAACTGCTCGTCGGCCGCCCGACGCCGCACCAGCACCGCGTCGGGAAAGGCTGCGGCAAACCCCGCGAAGGATTCCTCCGTCAGCGAACCGTCGTCGTGGATGATCAGCCGAACCGGCTCTTCACTGCAGGCGAGCAGCGACTTGAGGCACGGAATCGCAAACTTGAGATGCGCCTCGCAGGCAAGCGTGTGTACGAGCATGTGCGAATCTTATCAACTCCCCGTTGTCCGAGCGCGGCGTCTCAACCCTACACCCCGCACAGATTCACTTGCACACCTAGCTCGGCAAACATCGCCGCCTTCGCCGCCAGTGCCCGATCTGCCTTCTCCGCCGTCCCCGCATAGGCCACGTTCACGTGGTTCGCGTGGTGCCGCGCCATGAACTGGTCCCGCGTGATTCCGTGCAGCAGCGTATGCATGATCGGCCACTGCGACGTTGTCGCCTTCCAGCGCCGCTCGGTCTCCTCGGCCGGCAGCTCCACTGCGGTCGCGCGTCCCATGTCCGCGTGAACCGCACCGCCCTCCACAAATACCCGGCTCCATACCACGTGACCCGCCTTGCAGACGCCCTTCAGCGTTCCGCCGCCCAGCCTGAAGTACATCGGCGGCTGCCGTTCGCTGATCGCCTTTGCATAGCCCCCGTGAATGTGCGACGCCGGCACCGCGCCCGAAATCTGAAACACCCACACAAAGTCGTCGATGCCATCGCCCGTGTAGTGCTCGCCCCAGCGCACGTCATGGAGCGTCGTTGCCGGATCCATGTGCATCGCGCTCCACACGCGATTCGTCACCAGCGCATCCAGTCCCGCGCACTCGTCCACCTCGTTAAAGTGGGGCAGCGGCTTCTCCGCGTAAAGCTCGCGCCCGTCTTTCGCAAACACCGGCGGCCGTTCCACATTGTTCAGCAGCCCCTCTACCAGGTCCGACGCCGGCGTCATGTCCTTCAGCCCCTGCTGATACTGAATCCCGATCGCGTCGCACCCAAACTCCGCTGCAATCCGCATCGCGGCAATGTACATCTTGCACTGCGCTAAAATCTGCGCATCGGTCAGGTCCGTCTCCTCCACCGTTCCGGTCCTGAAGGTCATGCCGCGTGCGTCCAGCCAGTCGCGCACCTTCTGCGCCTCTTCGTCCGTCACATCGCGCATTCCCGCCACCAGCGCACTCTGGCTCAGCCGCTCCTTGTACACGCCCAGCGGGTTCAGCAGGTTGTCTTCGATGATGGCGTTGTACATCCCCATGCACCCTTCATCGAACACGCCCAGAATCGCCTTCTTCGCCAGCATCACCCGCGCCAACTGGGTTCCCAGTTCGCGTTCGGCCTGGGGCAGCGCGCCCAGGTCCAGCCCCCGCACGTGGCTCAGGTCGTGATCCACCCTGTGCACAGTCAGCCACTGCTGTAGCCCCCGCCGGAACATCTCGTCCTCAAACTCTTTGCTCCACAGCGTGCTGAACTTCACGCCCGCCTTCCATAGGCTGCCGTTAAGATTCAGCATCCCCACCAGTCCCGGCCATTGCCCACTCCAGTTCGCCACAGTCAGGATCGGTCCCTTGTGGCTCGCCAGCCCCGCCAGCACGTGGTTGCTGTACTGCCAAACCGCCTCGGCCACCACAATCGGCGCGTGCGAGTCGATTCCGGCAAACACGTCCATCCCCATCCGCTGGTTGAAGATGAACCCGTGCTTCAGCCTCTCGTCATAGGCGTGTGCCCGCCGCAGCGTGAACCCCTCCGCCTTGAAAGCCTCCGTCAGCTTGGCCTCCATCTGCGCCTGCGCCGGCCAGCACATCTCGTTCGCCGACTGCCTTAGATCGCCGCTTGCCACCAGCAAGACTTCATTCGCCCCTACGGGTGTGGGTGCTTCCAGCTCTGGAACGGAATAAGACGACATGGACTTGCTCCTTTTGCCTCTGTCTGGGCGCGTACGAATCCTACAACTCTCGCCCTCCCACGCGAAAGTCAGCCGCTCACCCATGTGGCCCTCCCTTTCTGCCCCGGCCACGGCAGAAGCGCCAATTTCGAAGTGTAGCTTCTTCCGGTTAGTCGGTGATGCAGGCAAAACAAGTCGGAAATTGCACAGATCACAGACCCCGTTTCGATGATGGTTGATATTGTTTGGTTTTGATCAGACGACAGCCGGAATCAGGCCTATCGTGTCTCCATGGGTGACCTTGATGCCCAATTTGTCCGCTAGGAGGCGAGATGCTAGGTTTGGGTTTGGTAGGAACAATTATTGTGATTGTGCTGATTGTGTGGCTCATCCGGCGCGCGTGATTCCGGCTGGGAATGCATCACTGAAAATCAATGGACCGGCAAGACCACCTTTGCGCATATCTGATTCATCTGGAGTTCTGTCCGTGTCGTCGCAAATCCGGAAATTGCCGTCCATTTCAAGCTGGATATCTGCCCTTGGCCCCGGCTTGGCAACTTATCTTGGCGCATGTGGACCTCAGCCCTCCACCGAACATCACCATTGTTGACCGAGGCCCTCAAAAACCTGTAAACTACCTTAGTTTGGCGATTCCTGCCTGATGCCACGAAGCGGATGCTCGCCCCGTTTTCCGGGCTTGAGCCTGCCGGTACCGCGGCACAGAAGTTTCCGACCGAGCCGTTTTGGCCTGTACCATCCATGGCCATAGATATTTTCATGAAGCGCTTCCGATCCTTTGCGGTCTGCGCTGGAGGGTTTATGTACGCGGTTATTCGCACCGGCGGTAAGCAGTACCGGGTCGCTCCCGGCGACGTTCTCAAGATTGAATCCATCACCTCCGGCGACAAGACCGTCGAGTTCAGTGATGTTCTCGCCGTCAGCGGCGAGCCCGGCACCGTGGCCAGGCCGGCCACCGCTAAGGTCACCGCCGAGATCCTCGGCGAGGGCCGCGGCGACAAGATCCTGGTGTTCCACCTTAAGCGCAAGAAGCAGTACAAGAAGCTGCAGGGACACCGCCAGAACTTTACCGAGGTACGCATCAAGGCCATCGAAGCTGACGGCGTCACCTACACCGCCGCACAGTAGCTTCCAGCTCTCAGCTCTCAGCTTTTTTCGCCAGGGCTACGCCAGGATGGGCGATCCACAATTAACTAGCTGGAGGCTAGCGGCTAGAAGCTAGAAGCTTAATTCAGAAGGGGATTCAGAAATGGCACATAAAAAGGGTGGAGGGAGCTCCACAAACGGTCGCGATTCCAACGCACAGCGCCTCGGCGTCAAGGCTGGAGACGGCCAACTCGTCACCGGCGGCTCCATCATCATGCGCCAGCGCGGAACCAGGATTAAGCCTGGCACCAATGTCGGCATCGGCTCCGACGACACGCTCTTCGCCAAGGTCACCGGGCGCGTCAAGTTCTCTGACCGCGGCGGCCGCGGCCGCTTCGCCTCCATCGAGCCCGTCGCCGCAGAATAAAAGCTCAATCATCTTGATCGACCCTGGGGGCGAAGGATGGTCAGGCTTTCACGAATTGCTCCGGAACTGCCGGTTACCAATCTGCAGGAGTCCCTCGTCTATTACGAGCGGAAACTCGGATTCCGGGCCGCGATGCTGATGCCCGATCGCGATTACGCAATTGTCGAGCGGGACGACATTGCGATTCATCTCTTCCAGGAAGATCCACCTAAGTCGTCGCCTGGGTCAATCCATATCTTCACCGAAGGCCTCGATGAGCTTCATGCCGAGCTTCAGGAGCGAGGCGCTTGTGTTTCCCAGGGGATCCTGAAAAAGCCCTGGGGAAATCGCGACTTTCGGGTCAACGACAACTCTGGGAACGAAATCAAGTTCACGGAACGGCCTTCAGTGATCCAGTAGATTCAAGGCTGGGCGCGCATCCTGTTTGAAACAAAAAGGCCGGAACCCATCTGGCTCCGGCCCTTGCACCCCTCCCCGTTTCTATTCCTGCTCTACAACTCCGACTGACGCCTCTTCAGATTCCGGCTCAGCACCTTCTCCACCACGTTCTCCACGTCGGTGAGGAAGAAGCTGTTTGCCTGCTGTGGCCCTGCAACCTGAGTACCAGGGTGGCCAAGCGCAGAAGCAATCTCATTCCAGCGATAGATCGTCGAGTTCACCGGTACCACAATCGGTTTGCGCACCGGTTCCGGCATCACGCAATAGGCAACCCACGTGCCCAGCGAAAGCAGGATTACCCCTTCATACGCAAACTGCAGCGGAGCGGTCAGCGACGCGAACCGCGAGATCAGGGACATCAACAAAAAGTCGTTCGAGGCCATCACTCCGAAGCCGAGCGCCAGCCCGAACGCCATATCGCGCACCGAAAGCCGCAAGGCATTCATGCTCAGGCAGAGGAACGCCAGCAGGCAGATCTCCAGCAGGCTCACTGAACGCATGAGCGCCATGGCCACATCCGTGATCGCTATCAGGCCCCGGTGCGAAAACGTCACTGTCGAAAACGTCACGATGATCGATACCAGCACCGCCCAGCGGAAAATCACGGTGCCGAACTTCAGCAGCCCGGGTACCGCCGAAAGCGCTGACCTGAAAATCTCAAGGCAGATGAAGTACAGGATCACCGCGCTGGCCAGGTACACGGCCCAGAACTCGAAGAAGTACACCTGTTCGCAAAGCAGTCGGAAATCCGCCGTCGCAACGATCCCACCCGCCTTGCCCAAGAGCAGCAGCGATGAAACAGGCGCCGACACCAGTCGGAGTGCCAGATAAGTGCCCATTGCCGGATAGCGGCGATGCAGGCCCCGTCTCCAGAACATGAACGCGATCCCGGCGACGAGCAGAAGCTCTACGCCTGTCATTGCCGTCATCGCGAGTTGAGAGGACATATCTGCACCCTTCAGCGTTTCTAAGAACATTCTCAGAATAGCGCCGATGCAACGCCCGCTCAATGAAAAACACCTGAATCACGATGCCACTTTTGGGCTATCGGACCCTACAGATGGGTTAGGGCTTTGGGGCGTCCGGCGGGGGCGGGCAGGTCGGCAGTCCCGGCGCGCACAGCGGAACCGGCTCGGTCACCGTTGCCGACTGGTGGCTTGCGAAGGGCTTAGGCGTTGAGGAGGAAACAGATGCGGCTGCAACCCCGGCGAAGGCAATCGAAAGTGCGAAGATGCGAATGGCGAGTCTCATGATTGGTAACCTCTTTCGGTAATCTCTCTATGCGTGGAATTGCTTCTCCAGCATGACGGATAGAATAGAGCATTTGTTTATTTAAGTCTAGTATTTTCATATAGTTATCTAACTAGTAATCAATGAGGTTACTGTGGTAATATACAACTTCGGTAATCTGTTAGGACCACCCTTTTCCCCCCTCGCCGACCCCTCTTTCTGTCCCCTCCCGCCGTGCTAAAATAGACCTAGGCAGTTTCTGCTAAAGCCCACGTCTTTCAAGCCTTTAGTCCCGGTCGGAAGTGTTGCGCCCGCTCTGCGGAGACCCTCGGTACAGGCCTGAAAACGAGCCTCATCGCGATTGGAAACCTATGGCGACTGAAGTACCCCCCGAACTCCCCATCCCTGGCGAAAACGGCAATAACGGCAACTACACCGGCGAAAACATCAAGATCCTCGAAGGCCTTGAGGCGGTTCGCCTGCGTCCGGCTATGTACATTGGTTCGACCGGCGATATGGGCCTGCATCACTTGGTCTATGAAGTGGTGGACAATTCCGTTGACGAGGCGCTGGCCGGATATGCGAAGAAGGTTGACGTCACCATCCACGTCGACAACTCCATCACCGTGGTGGACGACGGTCGCGGCATCCCGGTCGACATGATGGACACGCCCGACGGCAAGAGGATGCCGGCGGTCCAAGTGGTGCTCACCAAGCTTCACGCCGGAGGCAAGTTTGACGCATCCAATTACAAAGTCTCAGGCGGCCTTCACGGAGTCGGCGTCAGTTGCGTCAACGCTCTAAGCCAGGAGTTCAACGTCGAAATCTGGCGCGACGGACACACCTGGGAGATGGACTTCAGCTGCGGCGCGCCCACCAGCGAACTGCGTCAGGCCGGAACAAGCAAACGCCGCGGCACGCGCGTTCACTTCCTGCCCGACAGGACCATCTTCACCGTCACCGAGTTCAACTACGACACCCTGGCCCAGCGCCTGCGTGAGCTTGCCTTCCTCAACAAGGGCCTCGAGATCACCCTCACCGACGAGCGCACCGCCGACGCCAAGACCGGCGAAGCCCGCCGCACTGAATTCAAATATGCGGGCGGCATCGCCGAGTTCGTCAAGCACCTCAACCGCGGCAAGCAGGTGCTCCATGACAAGCCCATCGTCATGGAAGCGCTCCGCGACGGCGTCGATATCGACATCGCCCTCCAGTACAACGACGGCTACTCTGAATCCGTCTTCAGCTTCGCCAACAACATCAACACCGTCGATGGCGGCTCGCATCTCTCCGGCTTCCGTACTTCGCTCACCCGCACCATCAACGCCGTCGGACAATCCCTGGGCCTCTTCAAAGACATGAAAGAGAACCTCAGCGGCGACGACGTCCGCGAGGGCCTGGTCGCCGTGGTCAGCGTCAAGCTATCGCAGCCCCAGTTCGAAGGCCAAACCAAGGGCAAGCTCAACTCCGACATCGCTGGCATCGTCCAGGCCTTCGTCAACGAGCGCCTCGGCATGTTCCTTGAGCAGAATCCGCCCATCGCAAAGCGCATCATCAATAAGGCCATTGAGGCCGCACGCGCCCGCGAAGCCGCGCGCAAGGCCCGCGACCTCACCCGCCGCAAGGGCGCTCTCGATGGTGGCGGCCTGCCCGGCAAGCTCGCCGATTGCAGCGAGCGCAACCCCGACCGCTGCGAGCTCTACCTCGTCGAGGGCGAAAGTGCAGGCGGAACCGCCAAGCAAGGCCGCGATCGCCGATTCCAGGCCATCCTCCCCCTCAAGGGCAAGATCCTCAACGTCGAAAAGGCCCGCTACGACAAGATGCTCGGCCACGAGGAAATCCGCGCCATGATCACCGCGCTCGGCTGTGGCATTGGCAAAGACGACTTCGACGCCTCCAAGATTCGCTACGGCAAGATCATTCTCATGACCGATGCCGACGTCGACGGCTCCCATATCCGCACCCTCCTGCTCACCTTCTTCTTCCGCCACATGACGGAGCTTATCAAGCGCGGCAACATCTACATCGCCCAGCCGCCGCTCTACAAAATCAAGAAGGGACGCCGCGAGGAATACATCAAGGACGATCGCGAACTCGTCAAAGTCATGATCAAGCGCGCCGGCGAAGGCACCGTCATCCGCCACGGCGAAAGCGCCAGCAAGATCGAAGGCGCCGACCGTGTCCGCTTCATGAGCGCCCTCGGTGAGTACCTCGATCTCGTTGAGCGCGTCAACAAGCGCATCCGCAACGAGAAGCTCGTCGAGCTCCTCGCCCGTGCCGAGCTCACTCAACGCGCTGACTTCGCTTCACCCGCCGGAAGCCAGGTCCCTGACAAGCTCGCCGCTCTCTTCGACAAGCTCAAAGAGCTTGCTGAAGAATTCGAGATCAAGGTCGCCAAGCCCGCTGAAGACGAGGAACACCATACTTGGTCCGTATGCTTTACCGATTCCCAGGGCGCCTCACGATGCATTGACTGGACCCTGGCCTCGAGCCCCGAATTCCGCCAGATGATGGCCAAGTACTCCCAGATTAAGGACTATCTCGAGCCGCCCTTCCTCATCGAGTACGTCGCCAAATCCAGCCCGGAGGCAAGCCCCGAAACGAGCCCTGACCCGGAAGAACAGGAAGAAGCTTCCCCTGAAGGCGAAGCCGTCGAAACCAAGGCCGCTCGCCGCGCCGCGCGCCCCTTGCAAGAGCCGGTTGAAAAGCAGACCGCACGCGAGTTTTTTGCTTATGTCGTCGAACAGGGCAAGAAGGGCTATGACGTCCAGCGCTACAAGGGCCTCGGCGAAATGAGCGACAAGCAGCTCTGGGAAACCACCATGGACCCCGATCATCGCACTCTGCTCCAGGTCAAGCTCGAAGACATCGCCGAATGCGAGACCATCTTCACCACCCTCATGGGCGAAGACGTCGAAGCCCGCCGCAAATTCATCGAAGACAACGCCCTCGACGTCAAGAACCTCGACATCTAAGGTCCGTAACAACCCTGCCTAACAAAGGTCTGCGTTTTTCGGTGAGCGCCGGATATTATTCTTCAATCACCTTTTCCGACGTGGCTTGCATCGGCAGGGCGGACAACTTCATTAAGGGCATAAAACTGAAGTTGTAGTTAACTGTTACCTTCACCAGGCAGCCGGGACTGTTGGCGTGCGTCGAGCAGGCACTGCAGCTCGACGTGCAGGCGGGCGTCGTTCCCGGCCAAACATACGAACTCGTCGTGTTAATCGTCAGACCGCTTGGCACAACCCCCGGGCTCGCCAGGCTTTGAACGTAATTCTGAATATCGGTGGCGGTGGCCGTGCAGTTGTATGGCACCGTGAAGTTCGGAGGCGCCGAAGTCCCACAAGGTTCGGACGTGTTCTTGCTCCAGGTGTAGCCGCGCACGATTGCAAAGCGCGTGGCTTGCTGCGCCGCATAGGTCATAGTGTGATACACGTACATCCCCAGAATCCAATTAAAAACGGCGAACAAAAGGCCCATCAGCATCAACGAAGTCAGGGCGAATTCCACCAGTTCCGCACCACTCTCCTCGCGGGCCAGGCGATGGAGCTTCTGCATGGAGGTTTTTTTCTTCATCGACAGCCCTTCCTTGTGCTCTTTTTCTCGGCTTCTGGACGCCCTTCAGGCGTGCCATCCAACGCTCCAGCCGGCAAGCACAACAAATCCAAGGTGTATTCCTTCCAGCCCCCAGTTGACTACAACCGGTCTCAAAAATGCCTGAAGGCCGGTCCGTTCGACTGTGAGACCCGCCAACAAGCCGGGGCTCATGATCTTCGTTACGCGAAGAAGTGGGTTTATGAGACCCGTTCTAGCTGCCTGCGCTGCGCATCGACGCGGTGCTGGTAAACGTCAAGCCGGGGATCCCCGGCATCTTGAGTAGCGGCGTATAGGTTCCACTAACCACCACGTTCACGCGGTATATCACGTTAAGGCTGTTCGGACACGACGATGGAGTGGTTGCACAGCTCGCGCTGTAGCTGCTGCCGTCGGCGCATTCACAACCATACGTGGGAGTTTGTACCGACAGGCCCGGCACATTGGGCGCATCATCCTGGGCCGCGGTCCTCATGCCGGCCGTATCAGTCGGATTCTCTGACCCGTAAACCGCTGCCGCTTGCGCTGCACCTGCGACCTCTATCGCCATGAAATATGCCTGCCCAAAATCGACAGCGCCAATCAACAACAGCGCAAATACTGGAAATATGAGCCCCAGTTCCACGAGACTGGCCCCGCACTCTTCTCGTAACAGACCGAATCGATTTCGTCTCTTCATGCTTACTCCAAAAGCGCAAACGTCCCCAGCTTCGGAGGATTAGCAACCGCAGTGCCCGGTAAAACGGCGGTGACGTTAAAGTGTTCGCTGTCATTCACCATGAAATTGGCCACATCCACAGCCGCCACTCCTGCGGCGTTGATCGTGACGCCCGCGCCGCTGTTGAGCGTGAGTTCCCCGCTCGGCATGTATATGGTTCCCGTGAAGCGGGACGACGAGCTGGTGTCGATCGTCATGCCCGAGCTGTTGCTGGAGGGATCCCAAATCAACATGTTAGCGTTCGAGCCGTTCGTACTGACCGTGGGCGCGGTAAGCTGGATGGTGGTGCTGTTGCTGTTCATCTGCAACGAGCCGTTGGCAAAATAGAGCGTCACGCCGTTAACCCCCCCCGTGCATCCCGTGCACGTAAGAGTTGAGCCACTGTCGACGTTGATGCTGCCGTTCATCCAGTAAAAGCCGGGCGCTAGGTTGACGGAGACATTCGAGTTGAGATTAACTCCGTTCGGGTAATAGCCGGGCTGCAGGGTTGCGCCGCTACTTGGCGTGGTGTTGCCGGCGGTTGTGGAGTTGGCCGGCTGGGTGGGGGCCGTTAACCCAGCCAGAGGGTCGCTCTGCGTCGCAGTGGTGTGCGACGGTTGGGTCTCGGAATCCCCTAGCGTCCACGAGCAGCTGCCGTTGCAGTTGTTAGGATTCCACGTTCCGGTGTACAGGAAGAACGAAGCTGTCGTGCTGTCGTCGTTGTCGGTTTGAAGGTTCCCGCCGTCGTAGATTCCGCAATTCGTCAGGGTGAAGTTGCCGTCGGAGCTATTGAATTCGAATGATTTCGTGTAAATGCAATCACCGTTGCTGGAACCGCTGGCAATATATGCCTCGCCCGCTTCCGCCCGCGCTATCAGTTTCATCTTTGACATCCCGGCGGAGTTGCCATAAAACATTCCGATAAGGCCGGCAAACATCGTGCTTTGAGAGTCGGTAATTACCACCTCTGCGACATTGTTGTTGCCGTGGTTCGGATCGTTCGTTCCCAGCACGCAGGGACCAACATTGATGATCATGGCCAGCCCCGACGAGGAGGGAACTGTGCAGTCATTGTCTGTCGGAGTGATGGTAGAGGCAGTGTAGCCATCTTCTATTAACGCCTTCGACGCTGCCGTGTTCATGTTGGTGCAGGTTGTATTGCCGCAGTTGCTAATCTCCAGAGCTGCTGCAAGCGCCGCGGAATCAGCAGCGGTCTGCAACTGGCGCTGTCGATAGTGGATGCTGCCAATATCGATGGCCAGCCCCATAGCACCCATGAGGACACCAAGGCCCACGGACGTCAATATAGTCATGGCGCCGGATTCGTCGTTGAAAATCTTCACGGTAATCCTCCAAAGGGATTACTATCACCGACCAAAATATTACTTCAGGTCTGGCCTTAATAGATTACCTGTATTACTGAAAGTACTCAAGTGTGATGTGACGTAAGTAACGCAAAAGTTGTAATCTCGGTCAGGAGAATGGCCATTTGGTTCCCGTGAAGTCCGAGGTCGCTGGCCGATAAGTCTCCCGCCCGACGAAACCTCAAGCCTGCGCCCCCGGATCTGGCCAAGTCTTTCGCTCTCTCTGTTTCCAGCGATTTGGCGGTCCTGCGGCGAAGCCGCGTCTGCCGCACTGCAGGTGCCCGCCGCGCGCAGTGCTATCCTTTCGCCCATGACCACCACGGCCAGGAAAACTCACCTCGATCGTCGCGGCTTTCTCGCCGCCTGCTCCGGCGCTGGCATCACCTCGGCCCTCCTGCCCGGCATCCTCTTTTCCCTCGCTGCCGAGAGTCAGGAAAAAACTCCCGACGGCTCTCCACGCGCGCTACGGCCCATCACCCCCGAGATGATCGACCAGGCCGCTGCCCTCGCCGGTGTTGGCCCGTTCCCCCCTGACCAGGTCAAGCTCATGCTCGACGGCCTCAACGACCAGCGCACCGCCCTTACCGGCATCCGTGCCCTCAAACTCTCGAACTCCATCCCGCCCGCCTTCGTCTTCTACCCGCTCCCGGCAGAGCACGAGATAAAGCTCCGGCCCCTCGGACCTTGTGCCGAAGGCGAAAAGTTTGACTACCTCGGAGGGGGCCAGGCCGAACTCATTTCCATCCCAAATGCGCCGGTACGCATTGAGGACCTCGCGTTCGCCACTGTCAAAGAGCTTGGGCTCTTGCTCCAATACCGCAAGATCACCTCCCTCGCCCTCACCCAGATGTTTCTTGCCCTCCTTAAGCGCTACGACTCCAAGCTCCACTTCGTCATCACCCTTACTGAGGAGCGCGCCCTCGCCCAGGCCCGGAAAGCTGACGAAGAGATCGCCGCCGGCCACTACCGCGGACCCCTTCACGGCATCCCCTGGGGCGCAAAAGACCTGCTTGCCGTTAAAGGCTACCCAACAACCTGGGGCGCTGGCGGCTTCGAGCACCAGTCCTTCTCGGAAGACGCCACCGTCGTCCAGCGCCTCGACGCCGCCGGCGCCGTCCTCATCGCCAAGTTCTCCCTCGGCGCACTGGCCATGGGCGACAAATGGTTCGGAGGCCGCACCCGCAACCCCTGGAATCCCGCCCTCGGCTCCAGCGGATCCTCTGCCGGATCGGCCAGCGCCGTCGCCGCCGGCTGCGTGCCCTTCGCCATCGGTTCCGAAACCCTCGGCTCCATCTCATCCCCCTCCACCCGCTGCGGATGCACCGGCCTTCGCTCCACCTTCGGCCTCGTCCCCCGCACCGGCGCAATGGCCCTTAGCTGGACCATGGACAAGCTCGGCCCCATCGCCCGCTCCGTCGACGACTGCCTCACCGTCCTCCAGGCCATCCACGGCCCCGACGGGCAAGACACCTCCGTCCCCGCCCACGCTGCCGACTGGACGCCGTACCTTCAAAGCCCAAACGCCGACTGGAAATCCCTCCGCATCGGCTACCTGAAATCCGAGTTCGACCC
>Ga0181517_10004519_pt1 | contig 12649 bp, 12 predicted proteins | sample PEATcosm2014_Bin_31_FD_119748 | JGI IMG/M metagenome (GOLD analysis project Ga0181517, IMG submission 119748) | Peatland microbial communities from MTU Mesocosm Facility, Houghton, MI, USA - PEATcosm2014_Bin01_30_metaG | ecosystem: Environmental > Terrestrial > Soil > Wetlands > Peat | place... | reverse complement strand
GACGGCTACGACCAGCAGGCCACCGAGACCTGCGGGCCTGACGGCACCTTTGGCCCGTGCGTGGAAGGTGGGTCGGCCACGGGCGCCGGTAACTGCACCGACGCCAACGGCGGCGGGATGGGCTGGGTCGGCAACTGCAGCGGGCTGGTGTGCGGTCAGTAGTCCGCGGTTCGCCCCGTCGTCGCCGGGGCCCGCGGCGGTCGACGTCGATCTTCGCCGCGTCGTCGCGCGCGGGCGCTGCGGTCAGGACGAGAAGTCCACGGTGAAGTAGGTCCGTCCGTCGCGGGTCACGATCCCCACGCCGATCTTCCTCCACTCCGGTCGCATGAGCGTCGCGCGGTGCGCCCCCTCCGGCTTCTCGTCCATCCACTGCAAGAGGACCCCGCCGAGCCGGTCCTGCAGGAGCCTCGCGGGCGGTGCCTCCGGGGCCGCCTGGAGCTCGGCGTGGGTCGGGTCTATCGGTCCGACGTCCTCGCTCGCGGGCTGGTCGGCTCGGAACGCGTGCGACAGTGCCTCGCTCTCGGCCTGCGCGGCCGACTCGGCTGACGGATCGCGGACCAGCGCGCCGGCGCCGTGGAGCCTGCGCACGGCGTTGAGGTAGTCCAGGACATAGCCACGCGCTTCCTCGCCGCTCATCTCGGGCTCCGGTGCGCGTGCCGGGTCCGTGGCGGAAGGCGACCCCGAGACGCTGACGCACGGGTACTGCCCCTCGTTGTCGCAGTCCGGCGTCGCGCGCAGGCCGGTCGACGAGTGACCGACCGGAGCGTTGTTGCGCGCGTGCGCCTCCATGGCGGAGGCGACGACCTGCGCCACGGCCGCCGTCCCTGCGAACGCGGCGGCTTCGGTCATCTTGGCGGCGTTGCTCGCGTTGTACGGGGCGCTCGCCCCGGGACCGACGTGGCTACATCCGACGACCATCACGCAAGCGAGCGCTCGCTGCATGAGGCGGAGTGTAGCGCGCGGGGCGTCCCTGACCAGCGCCGCCCGAGGACCGGCAGATCGGGGGGTGGACCGCGCTGCTCTAGCCCGCGTCGCCCGCCCCATCCACACACTTGCCGCTGGTGCAGATGATGTCATAGCCCTCCCTCGTGCAGTCGTCGGACGACCGGCACACCCCTCCGACGGGGGACAGCGTGCACTTGCCCTTGGTGCAGTAGCCATCCGCGCAGGTGTCGTCGCTCGTGCACGGATCTCCGACGATGGCGCCGCAGAGCCGCGCCGTCGTCCCGCCGTGAGTGCTGCACGAAGACGCCCCCGAGGCGCCGAAGCAGCAGTCGTCGCAGAAGGCGGCGTCCGAGGTCGACGGCTGGCCGAGCGGGACGCAGGAGCCGCTGCCGGAACCAGAGCTGGTGGCGCTGTCCTTGTGCTTGCCGGCGTCTGTTGACCCCGATCGGGTGCCGCTGTCCCTGTGCGCGCCTGCGTCGGTCGTGACGGGCGACGAGCTGCTCGAGCAGTGCGCCGACGCCAGACCGGCGACGAACGCGAACGGCAGGAAATGAATGAACGAGTGACGGGTCATCGTGCCTCCTTGTGGCTCGCGTACGCTAGGCGCCGTCCGCCGACACGACAACTTCGAGGGGGTGGAGGAGGCACGGCCGCGCGGCGCGAAACCCTGGTACGCTGCCGCGAATGCAGACCTACGACGAGGCGCCCCCGAAGCGGGGCATGAGCACCGCCGCCATCGCCCTCATCGTCGTCGGTGTCCTCGTGTTGCTCATGGTCGGCACATGCGGAGCCGGCGCCTACTTCCTCAAGCGCAAGGCCACCGCCGCGCTCCAGGAGCTGGCGGACGGGGGCGCGTTCGTCGTCGCGTCCCCCGAGGCGGTGCGGACCGCGCTGTCGGGCGCGCGCAAGGACTACGTCGGGTCGTGGCGGAGCGCCAAGGGCAGCACCCTCGACATCGCCGAGGACGGTGCCATGCGCTTGCAGAAGAACGGCGACGGCGACGGCATGAGGCAGACGATCACGGCCCCCATCGCCGAGTTCCGCGGGGATGACCTCGTCGTGCGGATGCTGTTCACCATGACCGTCCGGGTGTCGAGCCCGCCTCACAAGGTCGGCGACCACTGGGAGATGACCGCCGACGGGATGCTGCTCGAGAAGAAGTAGCCGCGCGGGACCTGCGGCGGGGCTAGTATAGGGCCAGCGTGGGCGCCCTCAGGTCGGCGCCCTCCTTGGAGGAGGACACCCATGAAGCGCGCCATCGTGACTGCCATCGTGACCACCGCCGCGCTCGCGGCCGCCGCGAGCTGTTCGAGCTCGAGCAGCAGCGTCGGACCCGGCGATGGAGGCAGGGACGGCGCAGCGTCGAGCAAGACGAGCTCCACGGGAAAGGCCCAGTCGAGCTCGGGGGCCGCGAGCAGCTCGACCCCCGTTTCCTCGAGCGGCAGCAGCTCCGCGATGACCAGCAGCTCGGGCTCCAGCAGCGTGACCCCGTCGTCCTCGGGGGGGTCTTCGGCCACCTCGGCGAGCGGCAGCAGCTCGTCGTCGGCGGGCGCGAGCAGCTCCAGCTCGAGCGGCGGGGGTGCCGATGCCGGCATGCAGGGGACCAACATCGTCGCCGGCACGGCGAGGCTCTACGGCGTCACCGACGACGACTACGTGATCTACTCGAGCGGGTCGACCCTCTCCGCCGTGCCGATCGCGGGGGGCACGCCGGTGACGATCTACGACAACACGGCGGGGACCCCGATCGACGTCTTCGTCGTCCATGACGTCGTCATCGTCTACTCGAACGTGACCGCCACCTATGTCGCGAGCCTCTCGGTGTGGTCCCACGCCATCGACGCCCTCAACCTCCTCAGCAGCACCGCGAACGACATCGCCGTCTCCCCAGACTCTGCCCACGTCGTCTACACCACCAACGTGAACACCGGCGGCACGGTCGGGGACGTCTACGGAGCGGCGACCGACGGCTCCGGCGCGACGCCGCTCGTCACCTCGGTGGTCATGGACTCGACCGCCGCGCCGGACTGCTTCCCGTACGCGCTGTTCGACGGCTCCTACGCCGTGGTCAGCAGCTGCGCGGCCGGCGACGCGGGGGCGTCCACTCCCGCGACCGTGAGCTCCTTCGACATCGCCGGCAGCTGGGCGGCGACCGCGCTCGTCACCAACGCGATCGGCGGCTACTTCACCGTCGACTCCAGCGGCCACGACGTGGTCACGGTCGGGGTCGACCCGCCCAACGCCGCCGCCATCTCCACTGTCTCGGGCGGCACCCCGACGACGTTCTTCGGGCAGGTCGGGCCGGCCCCCTTCCTGTACGTGAGCCGGAGCTCGGGCTTCGCGGTCTTCTCGGAGGCGACCGGCGGTCTCGGGTACGCCAGCATCGCCGACCCCACGGCCCCGAGCCCGGTGGTCTCCAGCATGCTCGCCGCGAACGACGCGGGTCTGGGCTCGGCTGCCTGGGTGTGTGGCGTGTCCCCCGACGAGACGCACGTCGCCTACGCCGGAGGGCTCCAGAACCTCGGCATCGAGATCCCGTCGTCGCTGACCGTACAGGGCTTCCCCACGACCCCGGGCGGCGCGGCCCCCGCGCCTCTCACGGTCTTCTCGGGCGCCTATGTGTACCCCGGCGGGTGGACCGCCGACGGGTCGTACCTCTTCTACTCCACGAGCCTGCAGCCGAACGGAGAGTCCGGGAGCGCCGCCGGGATGACGGGGACGCTGTCGGCGTTCAACGTGACGACCGGCCAGTCCGTGGCGATCACCACCAACCCCACCGTGTCGATGGGCGTTCCGTTCACCGGCACCAGGTTCGCGTACGACCAGAACTTCCAGGTCAACTCGAAGAACACGAACGGATGGAACGGCGCGGGGTGGGCCGACCTCTACTTCGCCGACGCGACGACCGCCTCCGAGGGGACCCTCGTGCAGCCCGGGGTGGATGCCTGGTTCTACGTCACGAGGGACTACTCGAACCTCATCTACTCGGTCACCCGAGGCGGCAGCACCGACGGCGTCTACGTCGTTCCCGCTCCCTGAGCCGCGGGGTCGCTGCAGACGTTCCTGCTTCGCGTGGTGCGGCGTGACGGCGCCGAAGCAGGAGCCCCGGTCGGCTACTCGGGGCAGGCGAAGGACAGGACCGGGAACCCCGCGCCTGCGAGCAGGCTCTCGAGGTGGGACGATGGCGCCCTGCTCCTCCGCGTCGCCAGACGGCCGGAGGCCATCGCCGCCTCGAGGCGAGACCGCGCTTCGTGGAGGCGCCAGGCAATCGTGCCGCGAGAGCACCTCTGGACCACCGCCGCCTCGGCGTTGGATAGCCCCTGCAGCGCGACGAGGACCACCGTCGTGCACATGTCCGGTGGGAGGGCGTCGAGTGCGCGGAGGAGGTGCGCGTAGGTCTGCCTGAGCTCGGCGGCGAGGCGCGGGTCGCCGCGCGAGTCGACCTGCACGGCCCGCTCGAGGCGCGGATCGTCCTGCTCGAACGACGACTCGCTGCGACGGACTCGCGCCCTGCGGGCGTCGAGGGCGCGGTTGACCGCCAGCCGGTAGACCCAGGTGAAGAACTCGCTCTTGCCCTCGAACTGGCCCAGCGAGTGGAAGGCGCGAAGGAAGACGTCCTGCGTGATGTCGTCGGCGTCGCTCTCGGAGCCCGACAGGTGCAGCGCGAGGGCGAAGATGCGCGCGCGGTAGCGCCGCACGAGCGCGTCGAAGGCGTGCGGGTCGCCCCCCTTCGCGCCCGCGACCAGGAGCGCAGCCGTCGCTGCCTCGCGCTGTGCATGCGTCATGGGGGCCACTGGACCTTAGACGTCCGGGATCGGGGTTCGGTTGGGAGAATCTCCGCGCCAACCGTTGGTGGTCGGATGGCGTCTTACAAGCATGAAGCTCTCGTGTCCGTCGTGCCAGGCGAGGTACGTTATCGCCGACGAGAAGGTCCAGGGGAGGGTCGTGAAGATCCGCTGCAGGAGGTGCGGGGCCATCGTCGTGGCGCGCGAGGCGGCGCCCCAGGACGCCGGCGCGCTCGCGACCGTCGCAGCGCTCGGCTCGGGGCGCCCGGGCGAGCGCAACGAGCAGAGCGTGCTCTTCTCGCTGGCAGCCCTGGGTCGTGCTTCTGCACCAGCAGGAGCCGCGTCGGCATCGACCGAAGCCTCGGCGCTCATCGATCTGCAGCTGCTGTCGCGCGCGAGGCCGAGACCGCCGGAGCGACCGGAGCCGAGCGACGCCGTCGCGTACCTTGGCTGCGGCGGGGTCTTCGGTTCGCCGCTGCTCCGCGTCGAGCCCGACGTCGCGAGCCACGTCGTCGCGCCGCGTGAGCGTGGGCGCAGGGCGTGGCCCGCGGTGGCCCTCGTCCTCGTGGTCGCGGCGGGTTCGGTGCCGTGGCTGCGCCGTGCGTCGGTCCCCGCTGCGCCGGCCGAGGCGACCCCGTCCGTCTCTTCTGCGGCGAGCTCCGAGGCGGTGACCCGTGGCGCGGCGGAGGCAGACGGTGGCGCCGCCCGCGTCGCCGAGACGAAGCCGTCCTCGACCGCGAGCGACCGACCGGTGACGCTGGCGGGGTCGCCCCCCCCGGTGAACCGCCGGGCGGCGGTCGCGCCGAGCGCCTCGAGCCGCGTCGTCGAGAGCGCGAGCCCGTGCTGCGCCGGGGAGACCGAGACGGCCTGCGCCATGCGCCGCGCCGTCGGGATCGCCTGCGGGCGGCCGGTCCGGGAGACGGCGGCGACGTTCGACGGCGCTGCGGTGGCCCGGGTGCTCGGGGCGGTCGACCTGCGCCGCTGCGGGAGGGCGGACGCACCAGCGACCGCGGGACACGCCCGGGTGACGCTCGAGCCGGGCGGGGCGGTCTCCGACGTCGTCGTGGACACGCCCGACCTAGCCGGCACCGCGACGGCTCGGTGCGTCGAGCAAGCGCTCCGCCCGGTCAGGGTCCCCGCCTTTGCCGGCTCCGCGATCACCGTCGGCAAGAGGTTCGTCACCGGGGGCGGACCCTAGGCGCGCGACCCCCCGGGCGATGCGCCGTCAACTGGACGCATCGCCGCCGTCCACCGAGAATCCTCCGCTCGAACACCCGCACGCCACGTGCCGGGGACGAGAAGGAGCGGACGATGCAACACCGTGCGAAGCTGCAGCTGCGAATCGGGTCGGTCTTCACGGCGCTGCTGGCCATGTCCATGGGGATGGCGTGCTCCAGCTCCAGCCCCAGCACGAGCAAGGAAGACGCCGCAACGGCGAGCTCCAGCTCGGGCAAGGCGAGCTCGGGCACCTCGGCTTCCACGTCGGGCGAGAAGAGCTCCGGGAAGTCGAGCGCCAGCTCGGGGAAGGCGAGCTCGGGGACGTCGACCGGAGGGTCCTGCACCACGCCCCCCGCGTCCTGCAGCCAGATCCCCTACACCGCGTGCGGGATGCTCGACGGCGCCTGCGCGTGCTGGGTCAGCTGCATGCAGGAGGGCCTGGGGTCGATCGACGGCTCGGTCGGCAGCGAGAAGTGGGTGTGCGAGGGGGATTCGGCCAGCCCTTGCTCGAAGGACTCGAACGGCAACTACACCTGCGGCAGCTGCTCCGACTGACGCGCGCCGTCGGTGGCGTGGTCGGGGGGGGGAGCGCTGCGCTCCCGACGGGGCGGGGTCGGCGTGTTGTCTCGAGCCGAATGCGGGTAGGCTGACGGCAGGCGCGAACTCGGAGGACACGATGGGCACACGAGGAAAGGCGGTCATCGCCGCTGGGATGTTGGGCGCGATCGTGGTGGCGTGCGTAGGCTGCTCCCACCTCCCCCCGGTGCACGCGGCTCCCGAAGGGGAGGTCGGGATGAGCGTCTTCGTCGACCCGGAGCCGGCGATCGCGCACGTCTCCGACGAGCGCGGACGCGATCTCGTCGCCCCCTTCCGCGACGCCCTGCAGGCGTCGCTGTCCGAGGCCGGCTATCGCGTCGCGACCGCGTCGTCGTCGGCCCACGACCTGGACGTTCACATGGTCATCGACCGGGTCGGCTGGACCTACGGTCGTCCGTGGGTCAACGAGCTGGTGCTCGAGCTCAGCGGGGGCGGGCAGCCCGTCGCGCGCTTGCACCGCGCCAGCCTCAACTACGTGAGCGACGAGGGGGCAGACGCCAGCGCCCGGCTTACGTTTGCAGCCCGCACGCTGGTGAACGCCATGACGCACGACGCGGGCGTCATGGCCTACGCGACAACCCACAGGACCGTCGCCGCGTCGAGCGACGCCCCCGCCGCCCCCTCGACGGGGGCGCCCCCTGCGATGCCCGCTCCTGCTGCCCCCTCGGCCGAGACGTCGAGCCCCGCGCCCGCCCCCGTTCCGGCGCGGTAGACGCAACCCCACGCTGCCGCGAGCGGCTCAGAGCTTCTTGTGCGCGCCGTCGCAGAACGGGGCGTTGCCCGTGTGCTTGCACTGGCAGAGCCAGGCCTCGCCCGCCTTGTCGGCTGTGAAGGCCTTCGGGGAGAGCCCCGTGCCCTTGTGCGCGCCGTCGCAGAACGGCTGCGTCTTCGACCCGCCGCAGGCGCACCAGTAGTAGGTCTTGCCCGCCTCGAGCGTCACGGCGGTGGGCTGCTTTGCTGCAATCTTCGGATCGGCCATGGTCTTGCTCCTCAGGTGTCGCGTGATTGGCTTGCTGCCGCTCTGAGCTCCGGGGTCGACGCCAGCGGCAGCCCCTCCTGCACCGCCCGCCTCAACGCACCCGCCAGCGAGGTGTCGCCGATGAGGTTCCCCCCCACGATGACGTCGCCGCGCAGGACGATGCGCACGAACGCTCCCGGCGTGTCGCGCTCGACGGCGCGAAGGTCAGGTTGCTGCGCCTCGACGTGACCGACGCTGAAGACCGGCCACGCCACGACCTTCAGCTGAGTGGGCGGCGGCTTGCCGTCGTACGTCACCGCCGCGCCTGCGAGCGCACGGCCCGCGAGCGACCCTTGCTCCATGGCCACCGGCCACAGCCCCCACGTCACCCCGCGATGCTCCGCCACGTCGCCCGCGGCCAGCACGTCGGGGTCGCTCGTGCGCAGGCCGTCGTCCACGACCACGCCGCGGCCGACGGTGAGGCCGGCGTCGCGCGCCAGGCCGATGTTGGGGCGCACCCCGGCCGCGATGACGACGAGGTCGACGGGCAGGTCAGCGCCGTCGGCCAGGCGGACGGCGCGGACGGTCTCGTCGCCGACGATCTCGATCACCTTCACGCCGGTGCGGACGACGATGCCCAGCCCCGACAGGTGGCCGGCCAGCCGGTTCGACGCGCTCTGGGCCAGCTGGCGGTGCAAGAGCCACGCGGCCTCCTCGCAGACCGTGACCTCGAGGCCGCGACGCGCGAGGGCACCGGCCGTCTCGAGCCCGAGCAGTCCGCCCCCGATGCACACGCAGCGGCCGCCGCGCGCGCCTCGCTCGAGCAGCGTGTCGGCGTCCGCGAGGGTGCGCAGGACCTGGACCCCCTCGCGACGTGCCCCGGGGATGGGGGGGACGAACGCGTGCGCGCCGGTGGCGAGCAGCAGGCGGTCGTAGGTGAGCGCCTCCGGGCCGGCCAGGTGCACCGTGCGTGCGGCCCGGTCGATGCGCCGTGCCTCGCCGTGCACCAGGCGGATTCGCTGGTCGGCGAACCAGCCCTCGGGCCGGAGGATCAGGCGGTCGCGCTCCACCTCGCCCGACAGCAGGCGCGTGAGCGACAGCCGGTCATAGGGGAGCGCGGCCTCGCGGTGGACCAGCGTGATGGGGACGTCGGGCGCCGCCTTGCGCGCCGCCTCGACGGCCGAGAGCGCGGCGATGCCGCCGCCGAGGATGAGCAGACCTGCGCCGTGCGTCGCTGCCGGCCGGGGAGCCGGCGTCGCGGCGACCGGCGCAGGCGCCTCGTCGTCCATGAGCTCGAACGCCTCGGGGCCGACGCCGCAGACCGGGCACTCGTCGGGCGGAGCGTCCCCCTCGTGGATGTAACCGCAGACGGTGCAAAGGAATCTGTGCTTCATCACGACCCCACCTCGGCGGTCGCGCGGATGGAACCACGCGAGGTCGGGCGGTACAAGGACGCTCTGCCCGGGGCCCCGACGTCCAGGTCTGGGGCGACGGCCGCGAGGTGCGGCGTCACGACCGACGGGGTGAGCACGCGCCGCTTCTTCCCGGGCACGACGGGCGCGGGCTCGGTGGGGTTCGCTGAAGTCGGTAGGGTCTTGCAGGTGGTCGGCATCGGGCTCGATTCTTCGTGGACGGCTTCGACCTCGGCGCCGCGCTGTCGGCGAGAAGGGGCGTCACGACCGTGACGAGGTCCGTCGGGTCGATGAAGAGGGCCGTCGGGTCCATGAAAGGGGCCGTCGGGTCGATGAAAAGGGCCGTCGGGTCGATGAACGGGGCCGTCGCGCCGGTGAGGAGGACGCGACGACGTCCCCCGAGGGGGCGCGGTCGTGGATTTGTTGCCGTCGTTCTCCTCTGGTCAAACGCCCTGCGAGGACTAGAGTGAATGAACGTTCATTCTTTCGCCCGGTGAGGGCCGACAGTTGGGTCGGACCTGGTAGCCGGTGCGGTAAGGAGCTTCGCTGTGTCCAAGGCCGTCCAGACCATCAATCGCTACAAGGCTGACCTCCGCGAGTTCAACTTCCTGCTCTTCGAGCAGTTCAAGCTCGGCGAGCTGCTCGGCAAGGAGCCCTTCGCGAACTGGGGTCCCGAGGAGGTCAAGACCTCGCTCGCCGAGTGCTACCGCTTCGTGCGCGAGGTCACCGGGCCGCTCAACGCCCTCGGCGACGCGCAGGGGTGCACGCTCACCGACGGCAAGGTGAAGACGCCGGACGGCTTCAAGGAGGCGTGGGACAAGACCTACGAGGCCGGCTGGAAGCTGCTCTCGGTCGAGCCGGAGCACGGCGGGGCCGGGGCGCCGACGGCGGTGCGAGTGCTCATCGAGGAGCTGCTCGCGGGGTCGAACGTCTCGTTCAGCATGTACCCCGGGATCGCGCTCGGCGCGGCCGAGACCATCGTCGCCTTCGGGACCCCCGAGCAGAAGGCGCTCTACTGCGACGGCCTCCACACCGGCAGATGGGGAGGGACCATGTGCCTCACCGAGGCCCAGGCCGGCAGCGACGTCGGGTCGGTTCGCTGCGCCGCGAAGAGGAACCCCGACGGCACCTACTGCATCACGGGCAGCAAGATCTTCATCTCCGCCGGCGACCACGACCTCGCCGAGAACGTCATCCACCTCGTCCTCGCCCGCATCGAGGGGGCGCCTGCTGGCACCAAGGGGCTCACGCTCTTCATCGTCCCCAAGGTGCGGGTCGAGGCGGACGGGAAGCTCGGCGCGCCGAACGACGTCAAGACGAGCGCCATCGAGCACAAGATGGGCATCTGCGGGTCGTCGACCTGCGTGCTCGACTTCGGGGAGTACGGCGGCTGCATCGGCGTGCCGCTCGGCGGCGAGGCGAAGCTCCACCAGGGGATGCCCCAGATGTTCCTGCTGATGAACGCGGCGCGGATCGCCGTCGGCATCCAGGGGCTCGGCGTCGCCTCCGCGGCGTTCCTGAACGCGCTCGACTACGCCAAGGACCGCAAGCAGGGGGCGAACATGGCCCGCTTCAAGGACGCGACCGCGCCGCGTGTGCCCATCATCGAGCACGCCGACGTGCGCCGGATGCTGCTCGACATGAAGGCCAGGGTCGAGGGCATCCGCGCCCTCATCATGAAGCTCTCCCTGCACGACGACACGGCCCGCGCCATCAAGGGGACCAACCCGAAGCTCGAGCAGTACCACAAGGGGCAGGTCGACCTCCTCGTGCCGCTCGTGAAGGCGTACGCCTCGGACCAGGCGTTCCGCATCTGCGAGGAGGCCATCCAGACGTTCGGCGGCGCCGGCTACACGCGCGACTACCCCGTCGAGCAGCATTGCCGCGACGCGAAGGTCTTCTCGATCTACGAGGGGACCAACCACATCCAGGCCATGGACCTGGTGGGCAGGAAGCTGGGGCAGGGTGGGGGAGCCAACCTGCAGGCGTACATCGGCGACGTGGCGAAGTTCGTCGCCGCCAACAGCGCCCACCCGGTGCTCGGCGCCGAGGTGAAGCGGCTCGGGCGGGCGCAGGAGGCGGTCGCGGGGTCGGCGATGCGGCTGCTCTCCTGGTTCCAGATGGGGCGCGCGGAGCTCGTCCCGCTGAACGCCAACCGGTTCCTCGCCATGATGAGCGAGCTGACCGTCGCGTGGCTCCTGCTCGACGGTGCGATCCTCGCCGACGCCGCCGCAAAGAACGTCGACCCGCAGCACCCCGACGTCGCGTTCTACGCCGGCAAGGTGCAGGCGGCGCTCTACTATGCCCGCACGTGCCTGCCCAGCGTCGAGAGCGCCGCGAAGTCGCTCGGAGACGAGGATCGGACGCCGCTCGACATCCCCGACGCGGCCTTCGCGACGGTCTGACCAGGGCCCCGTTGAAGCCCCCCATCCCCCTTCCTCGACAGGCAAGGAAGGGGGAGGCGTGAAAGAGGTCGCATGCCCAGGGGTTCACGTTCCCCCCGCAGTGCCCTGCAAGGCGGGGGGCCAGGGGGGTGGAGTTTCATGGGCTTGGCGAGATGAGACCAGCGCTCAGCCGCCGTAGGGACGAGGGGGAAGGAGCGTTCGGGCCTCGCGTGCTCCCTTTCCCCCGCCCCTGGGGGGGAAAGGGCTTGGGGTTAGGGGGCCGCGAGCGAGGGGGTGACGGGGCGGTGTCAGATGTCGGCGCGCAGGAGCACGAACTTGTTGTTCACGGTCTTGTCCGTGATCTCCTTGTAACCCTTGCCCTGCAGCTCGCCCTTCAGCGCGCCCAGCCGCCCGTGCTCGGCGACGACGTAGACGGTGTGGATCCCCTTGTCGCGCTGCTGCTTGATCCACGCCGTGAACGGCGCGCCCGATGACACGAAGGTTGCGAGGCGGTTGCCCGAGTAGAAGTTCTCGCCCTTCCAGTTCATCTGGTAGGCCACGATGGGCTGATCGGGGCTGGTGCGGTCGGCGTAGTAGGCGGTGAGCAGCTCGTGCTGGCCCCAGTGCCGCGCCGTGTTGACCATGTAGACGTCCAGCCCCCACACGGCCCAGACCATCGAGAAGGCCGTGAACCCGACGATGATGTGCTTGCGGATGCGCGGCACCGCGAGCGCGAGGCCGAGCGCCGCCCCCACCAGGGCGAAGCCGGTGAGGATGGCCGAGTAGTCGAGAGCGTCGGGCCAGGGGCGCCGGTAGTTGTAGGTGAAGAGGTGGACGATGCGGATCGCCCCGGGCTGGTCGGCCCCCTCCGGCTTGATGACGAAGTCGCGCCCGACGATGAGCAACAGGAGCGCGCCGGCCACCGCCGCGCCCGAGACCATGAGCTGCTCGTGGCGGCGTCGACGCCCGGCTTCGTCGTCCAGCGCGGGCGCGGCGGGTTCGGCGCCTCGCCGCGAGTACCACCAGATGCACCCGACGAAGAGGCCGACGCCGGCGGCGCAGAGGACCGCGGAGAGCCAGTACGAGGGTGCGCCCTGGTCGCCGCTGGGCCTGTCGCCGGAGATCGACCCGGGCCAGGCGCGAGCCACGCCGACCACCGCCAGCGCCGCGGAGACCGTCAGGAGCGCGAGGTAGAGAGGCAACGCCGTCGCGCGAGCGAGCAAGGTGGCGCCGCTCCCGCGGGGGGCGCCTGCGAGGATGGGCCCCTCGCCGAGCAGGTCGTCGAGCGTGATGCCGAGCAGCATCGCGACCGGCGGCACCGCGGGCAGGATGTAGTGGTGGAACTTGGTC
>Ga0181517_10004517_pt1 | contig 12653 bp, 9 predicted proteins | sample PEATcosm2014_Bin_31_FD_119748 | JGI IMG/M metagenome (GOLD analysis project Ga0181517, IMG submission 119748) | Peatland microbial communities from MTU Mesocosm Facility, Houghton, MI, USA - PEATcosm2014_Bin01_30_metaG | ecosystem: Environmental > Terrestrial > Soil > Wetlands > Peat | place... | reverse complement strand
ATGGTACCTGGCCTGGCCCAATCCATCATGGTTCACGACAGTCGCAATCGGTTCCAGCGTGCCGTGCCCATGGCGGTACCGAGACAACACCAACAACAAGATGAAGGAGAAGGCTACCAACCATTGGTGCCCTTTCGCCAAGACCCGCCCGCTGTTGCCCCTGCCCTTCGTCGTTACCAGAGCCTGGACCGCATGGGGCACCCCATGGAGCTGGGCGACTACGACGAGGATGACCTTGACGACGACGGCATGGAGGATGTTCCTGGCCTCGACGAAGGCCTGTACCGGCAGCAAGTAGTACCCACGGGCGTTGGTGGAGGTGGTGGTGGACCGGGGTTGATTGAACGTCTGGCTGCCACGGGATACTTTGGTTCCAATCTGGAAGCAGCCAGGGCAGCCGATCGACAGGCACAAGACAACAACGTTGTGAGTGGCGGTGCCGTGGCCCAGGCTGCCCAGACCGTGGTGACCCCTCTGCGACCCATGACAAGACGAGAGCAACGTGGAAGGGTCCGTCGTCGCCAAGATGAACACGCCCAGCAACGGGCCATTACCGAGATGGTGGGGGACCGGGAAACCAAGCAGGTGTTGGCCAAGAAACGCGAGGAACCTCCCGACATGCGGGCCATGTGCACCACGGCCAAGATGAACACCTGCACCATTTGCATGGAGAACCACATCACCACCATGGTGTTGCCCTGCAGACACACTCTCTTCTGCAACCGCTGCATCACAGAGTGGGTGGATGCCCATGGCACATGCACCGCCTGCAGGGCCGACGTGACCACCACTGTGCAGATGATCACTAACTTTGATGTGATTGAGGAGAACAAGCGCCGCAAGGTGGACCCTGCTGACAGCGAGGAACGCAAAAATGCAGCCAAGGCCCATCGCAAGGAGGTGGCCGATGCCCTACGCAAGGAGGCCGACAATCTGGAGGCGGGCAGGGAGACAGAATGAACACATGTATTCACGGTGATATGGCCAGTGCCTTGAGCTTCTCGGCAAGCTCAGGGGCAACTCTTTTGTCAACCGGCAGCTCTTCTTCTACGAGGCCTTCAAGGGGCATGGGGCCCACCTTCTTGGTGGCCAGGATGGGTTTGCCCCGAGCATCGCGAATGGTCACGTGGTAGCTGAAAAAGTCACAGCAAGGAGTGGGTCCCGCCTTGGGTGTATGCATTGCCCAGTCGAAGAGCTGGCGGGCCCTGGCTGGAGTGATGCGAGACTTGCGTCCATCCCAAAACTTGATTGTTCCGTCCTCGTGCACAATGGTCTCCTGGTGCACACCGGCAATGCCTCCCGTCTTCTCGTACTCAAGTCGCCATCCAGCTTCACGGATGGTGGCCCGTCCGTTAGCATCCACAGAGCACATCCAGTCTCCGATACCTTGCTCGTCAATGGTGGTGCCAATTGGTTCCTTGCTCCTGTCCAGTGGTTGCAGCTCCAGCATCTGGGGATCGCTCGTGGTGTCTTCCTGAATGAGGATCACGACGATCCTCTCGCTGGGTAGGAAGGTGCCCGGCTCCAGCACCCATGTGTCCTCGTCGGTGCTGCGAAGCTGGATGTTGGCTGCCCCCGGACTGTCACGGAACAAGTCCAGTCGCGTCAGGCTGACAGAACCCACTCCATCTGCACGGATGCGCCCGTCGAATCGTGTCTTGGAAAAGTAATCTTGCACTGCCACATGCAACAGGGCATGGCTGCGTCCAGGAGAGGATCGCCACAACAGGAGGGGACCCTCCCGTTGATTCAATTCCGGTGTGCTAGCGTACAGCACAATGACGGGATCATCCTGTTGGGGCCTTTGGCGGGACAAGGCGTTGCGTAGGATCCGTTCCAGTCGAGCAGCCACTCCAGCGTGCTCGGTCTCCAAGGCCATGAACTTGTCAGAGGGACGCGGTCTGCCCAGCCGATCTGCTTGTTCTGCTTGTTCCCTGGCGAGGCGGGCAAAGTCTACATCCTCCCAGGGGTCCACATCGTACAGATCTGGGCCGCCTTCTGTCCGGGGAACGGCCGCTGCATGGAGCCTGGGCAGCACTGGCATGGAAGGGGGTGATGCTGGAGGCACTGGGAGGGTGACTTCGTCGTCCTCTGCCCGCCCGGGTCCTGGCATACTTTCAAAGGCCAGCCGTTTCTTCGCAACGGGTCCAGCAGCCTCCGTGGGTGGGCTGAACTCTTGACTCTTGGTCATCCATTCGGGTTTGCTGCCCTGGCCCTTGTGCAGACCTCCGCCTCCCGTCATCTCAAACGCCTGTTCATCTGTGATCCAGGGCACATTGCGGCCACCCGTTTGAGGCGTTGCGGTTCCACGTGAGATATCCATGGGGCTACCCTGGTCGCCCTCATTCTCCTCCTCCTCCTCAAGGTCACTGTCACCGCCCAGGTAGCGTCGCATTGGTTTGAGGATTATCTTCTGGGCATGAAATCCATATGGTCGTAACACTGGGTCTGCTCATTGTTGTCAAGTGCAATTCAGGGCGGAATACATGGGTGGCCCAGAATCCACCTAACTACGCCCGTCCTCCTTGGTTGTGTGCCTGCTGCTGCTGGGATGGAGGTCCCCTTGACCTCCTTTGAGAGGAACCGGCCCGCCCGCCAGTTTGCCTACCTGTGGTTCGTGATTACCATGGTAGTGGCCGTGGCCTGTACGGTGGGCGCCAGTTTTGGGTGGATCGCCTACTTTGAGGACGATGGGTTTGCCCCTCAGTTTGCAGCGATCCGGGCCCAGAACGCGGCCCTTCAGGAGGCGATCGACGCGGAGAATGCCACCCGCACCATTGAGGATGCCCTGCTCACTGCTGAGTTTGCTGCGACCCAGGCTGCCCTGTCCGCGGAGATTGCCACACGGACTGCCCAGGACGCCCTCCTCCTTGCCTTGGTGAATGCAGAGATTGCTGCCCGGACTGCTGCCCAGGCGGCCCTCAATGCGTCCCTTAACCTGGACATTGCCCAACGCGAGGCCTTTGACACGTTGGCCTTTGGAGAGCTGGCCAACCTCACCATCCGCATCACGGCACTGACAGCGTACAATGTGTTCGCCCAGCAGGAGTTTATCACAGCCTACAACAACCTGACCATCCTGGAGCAGGAACTGGCCACCGAGACGGCAGCCCGCATTGCCTCTGAAAATGTGCTTGCTGCCCAGGACCTGGCGCAACAGAACTTTATTGCCAACTTTGCCAATGAGTTGGCCGCGGAGATTGCCACCCGGACCTCTGAGGGAGAGATGCAGCTGAACGAAATCGCGGCCTTTCTTGGGGACGGTATCCTGACACTCAACAATCAGGGGTCCCTCAACCACAACTTTCAGTTCATCGCTGGAAACCCTGGGTTCACCATTGGCAGCGGGGGCACCAACATCATCACCATTACCAACCACGCCATTCTCACCGTCAATGGGGTGGCCCCCACCCCGAGCGGTTTCACCCTTGGTCTCTTCGGGAGTGGCAATGTGGTCGTAACCCCAGGGTTTGAGGAGATTACCGTTGGGCTGGCACAAGTTCCGATTGCTGGCAATTGGGCCATTTACTATGGGAGCTGGATGACTCTTGCCGTGGGAAACTGTATCATTCCCCCTGGCACTTACTTTTTCGACGCCTTTGACATCAAGACGGCCGGTGACATTTACTACGGACCATCCTTCCGGCCTCCTTGTCCCATTGAACTCATTGACAACTACAACACCTACAATGGACGTGGCTGGGAGGTTCCCAGCAGCGGGGGTGTTGGCTACGGTGTATGGGTGGTTCACATCATCTTGACGCTGACCGTCCAGTACGAGGGCACACCCTTTGGCATGGCCTTTAGCATGGGCGTATGCATCAATCAGTATTCGAACTGCGTGTCCGAACCCTACAACAATCTATTGCAAGCTTCGTTGGTCTGGCAAGTCGCCAACGGGTACACATCGGATGACTTTGCAGGATGGGGCATGAATTATCAGGATCACGTGTTCAAGTCTACCTACGTGTTGGACGGACGCGGGTTGCCGGCCACGACGGGGATCTATCCTGTATGGTACAATGCTGACGGTGAAGCCGCATGGACTATTGGCAATAACCCTTATCTTGCTGCCATCTCCGTGGAGTATGACGTTTCGCAGCTTGCCTGAAAGGGAGAGTCCATGCGATATCAATGAAGAGGTCTCATTTCCCTTGACACACACTCAATTTGTCTGCCAAGGGGAAGAACTGTCAAATGTCCACAGCATGATGAAACCTGCGCCCCCCATCCAGTCATGGCTGGAGTTCCGCTTTGTGATCCGTGTCCTGTTACTGGTGGTGCTGGTCGGGGTCGCCATTGGTGCCATTATGAGCTGGGTGCTCTTCTTCCAGTCCTATGACAAGACGTTTGCCGAACTGCGGGCGGCAGAGCTCAGGCTAGCCCAGGAAGTCTACAATGAGACCAATTCTCGCATCCTGGCCGACATGTTGCTCATGCAAACTGAGGCCTCCATCAACGCATCGCTCATCCTGGACATTGCCACGCGGGAGGCTGAACAAGCTTTTGTCAACGAGAGTCTGCAAATGGATATTGTAACCCGCGAGACAGTAGATGCCTTGATTGCCATGCGGCTAGCACAAGAAATTGCCGAGCGCATGGGCAACGACACGCTGCTGGCCTACGAGATTGGCAACTTGACGGCCATCATCGAGGTGATCGAGGCCTTTGACATGTATTCCAGCCAGCAGTTCGCCATCATCTCGGGCAACACGACCACGGTGAGCGAGGGTATCTACGCTGAGATTGCAGCCCGGATTGCAGCCCAGGCGGCCCTGGCAGCAGCTGATGCCATCATCGAGGGCGACCTAGTGTTGCTCATCTCGGAGCTGTCGGCAGAGGTGGCAGCCCGCATCGCCCAGCAAGCCTTGATCAACCAGCAACTGCACCTCATCACCACCAGCCTGCTGCTTACCATTGACGGGCAACAGCCCATTGCCAACAACATGGTGTTTCAATCGCTCAGTGCAAGCATTGTCATTGCCAATGGGATGGCCAGCAACGAGATCATACTGACGCAGACTGCACTGTGGACAATTGCCGGCGTGGGCGGTGACCTAAACGGCAACCTGGGAATCGTGGCCGGCAACGGGCTTAGCATTGCCTTTCCCTCAGCCAACACCATTGAGATTGTGTACAGCGGCCCCATCCCTCCTACGCCCATGAATTACGTGCGTACCATTGCAGTGTATCCCCATGGGAGTACCACCTGTGAAGTGCAGGGCCAAGGCGGGGGCCAATGCGTCAACATGCTCAACGGGTTTTTCTTGATTCCGTGCAGCGTCGATGCAAATTGTATGATGTCGGCTGTGCTGGGAAGCGAATGGACGTGCCAGGGCGGTTTTTTCAGTTCCTTCAACAACCACCGTTGTGTGAACAATGCCTGCAGTGATGAATCGCAATGCTACGACATTTTGGGGCAACCCTGGCATTGCAGGGGCGGCAAGTGCGTCATGGATTGGTGCAGCGTGGACACTGACTGCGAAGATGCACACGGGCAGGCTGGATGGCACTGCGTCAATTACGTCTGTGTGCGGGCTCTTCCAAATTCACCTTTCAGGCCCACATACGTGGACAGCTACCCTGATGGGTCGGGACCCTTTCAGTACATCTCGCAGCCTCTCAACAACCAGGTGTCCCCGTGTGCAAACTGCATTTTCCCGCAGCCAGGAGCTTACAACGATGTCGGTTCACCATCTCCTTATTCTGCTTGGTCAGCTTATCCGCTCGTCATTGGCAACAGACGGCCCTACGACCCGGCACCGATACAGATCCCAGATGGAATGCAATGCTTGTTCGACAATCAGTGGGCACCTGGATCGGGAAACTATTGTGGATTCTACATGCCCGCGTCTGGGGGAACATTTGTCGTGCAAGTCACGATCAACATTCGCATTGGCCTCAACCAACCGGGCACGTTTTACCCAAAGGTTTGGTTTTACATGCATCTCGACCGGTCAGGGGCCTCGCCTCCACAATGGGAACGCGTCGACGCCGACACGGCTATGATCAATAACTTGGGCGTCAACCCCACCTCGCAGTTCTACATTTCCATGACGTCCACTGTCATTGCTAGCAGCACCGTCCCAATCGGCAGTGGCAATGCCATGGCTCCCGGGACCTTTCTCTATGCCGGTTGGTCGGCGTACTGGCCCGACGATAATCCCGCCTCCGAGTACGCGGCCTGGTACAGCATCATCTACGACATTACGCAGGTGGCCTAGAGAATGAGAGTGGTCGAGAATAAAAAATGCCGTCTCTTTGTATTCTGCCCGGATGGCATCATCAAGAGAGGTTGGCTTGAGACTGTCTGGTCCTACCTCTTCGATGTGGTGCTCGTCTTGAGCACGCAAAGTTTTGCTCCATCACCACTACCACCACCACCATGAGGTCACAGGGTCTCGTGGCCCGGTGGTGTATTGGCACGTGGTCGCTGGTCGCCATCATCTGTTTCATGGTGGTCGGGGGCGTCTTTGGTGGCTTTGCCCTGTTCCGCACATATGGCCACGCCTTCTCCCGTCTCGCTGCCAGAGACATTCAGATTTCCCAGCAGCTGTACAATGACAGCGTGGCCCGGGAGCTCAAGGATATGCTCCTACAGCAGCAAGATGACCTGTTGAATATCGAGATTCCTGCAGAAGCTGCCACGCGGGAGGCTGGTGTCCTCGCCTTGTACTGGGCCATTCTCAACGAGACTGCAGCCCGAATTGCAGAGGAGGCACCTCTCTTTAGTGGCATTGCCAATGAGACAGCGGCCCGTATCCTCATCGACAACTTCTTTGCGGCCGAGATTAGCAACCTGACCAGCTCCGTGGTGGAAGCAGAGTCGTATGAGGCTTATTCCAAGAGCACCTTCCTGGCCATCATTGCCAACATTACGCATCTACAACTTGTGCTGTCAAATGAGATCGCAGCCCGCATCGCTGGGGACGCCCTGTTGACAGAGCAGGGAGCCATCTCCGACGCGGCCATTGCCTATCTGACCACAACGCTGGAACACGACATTCACGATCGCTACGTACAGGGTGTGCTCATTAATGAGTGGATCGCTGCCCTGGATGCTATTGGCAAGGGCATTGAGTCCATCAACGGACAGACGGGTAGCATCAACAACAACGTGAACATTGTGTCGACCAATGTGCTGACCACCATCACGGTGCCCAGCCCAGGGCAGATGATCTTCACCAACAATGCCTTGCTCACGATAGACGGAGTATCGCCCAATGCCGGTGGGAACATTGCCTTGACCGTGGGCGCTGGGCTGACGATTGCCCCCGACGGACCACATGGATTCATCCTTGGCTCTACCTACATGCCCATTGGACCCAACGAGGTTACGCTGACGGGAACCCGTTTGACACCGATGAGTTTCCCGGGACCCCAAGACACACCCTTCACCAGCGTGGGTTGTATCTTCCCTGCCTACAACGGCGGCTTCTGTGGATGGTCCGCCCCCGATAGGAACACCTACATCATTCACGTCAGTGCCACCCTTACAATGTGCGTCACAAACGATGGTGGTAACCCGACCTCTGTCCATCTCAACATGGGCCTTGCGCGCACTACCTACACGGCGGCGGAAGCGAACAGGCTCTGCATCACGGAAAACACGGGCGGTCAAGTGGACGTAGTTGATGGCTCATTCATTGGGAGTGCCCTCCTATCCTTGAGCAATGCCTATTGCATGGACATGGGCTTCACTGCCACCACTGTAATGGAAGGTGCGGGTGTTTCAGGCGGTGACGGCGGTGTCACCACTGGCTACGGGGTGTTTGTGTATTTCAATGGCTACATTCAAAACATTGGCACAGCGGCTGCGGAACCCATCACGGTGACCTACCATGTCACCAAGGTGTCTTGAGCTTCGCAGCTGGGGCAATGCATGGAAAATACAAGGGTTCTTTATCCATGGCTCCTACCCTGAAGTCTTTGCTGTTCCTCCTGCTGCTTTTGCTTTTGCTGGGCTAGAAGTTCTGCGGCCTTTTTCTTCCATGCCTCCACTTCTGGTACCTTTGAATGCGGTGTGTCTGACGCAGGCACATGTTTTGCAGGAAGGGCCGCCGCCGCCGCCGCCGTCCTCGCTTGAGTGAACCCGTTGCGAATGCATATGTTGCACGCAATGTTGAGACAGTTCTGGGTGGGCAGGCATGTCGCATTGGGCGGACCGAACAGCCAATCATCCATGGTCAACACAGAGTCCCCGTTCATGTCGCAACGCATCACCATTTGCCATGTCAAGCCAACTGGTACGTAGGCAAACGTGGAGATGGCCACATTCACTTCAATGGGCGTGATGATCCCGTTGTGATCGAGATCGAACAAGGCTGACGCGCACTCCAGCACAGCTCCCCGGGTGTTGTTGCAGGTGGGCGTGGGAATGGCCGTCACTGTCGTGGAACCCAGAATCGCCACCAGCAGGTAGACCAGAAAGTACATGGGCAGCAGCAGAAATAAAGATGGCCCAGCTGCCACAATGTGAGGACGAACAAGATAAATCCCCAAAGGCGACCGAAAACAAATAAGATTCCCCTGTGTAGACAAACGTAGAGCACAGCATCCATGACTAATCCAAGCGGATCCATGATCTTATTGCTCTGTATGTTGGTTGCAGCCACCCTGGGGCAGTTTGTGCAGTATCGACTCAGTTACGCCAGCACGGATTGCTCGGGCAGTGCTGGCCTCTTTGTGGCGAATAACCAGACCAGTTGTACTCCGCAGCCGTGTGCAGCATTTGGCACAGGCAGCATCCAGTTCTTCTGTTTCGCCGGAACGCTGCAAGCCCTCGCCAATCCAGTATCCTGTCCGGGATGTGCTTACTGCGGAAGCGTGGGCTATGTGGTCGGATCGAATTGCGCCCCTAATTCATGGTCGACCAGCACCGTGGAAAGGCTGGGTGTCTGCGTCAACCAGGGCACAGCATCGTCCATCGCTTATGGATGCACGTCATTTGGCACCCCTGCAAACTCCACGACATACTCGGATGCTGCCTGTACCATCCCGTCCGGGCCTACCATTCCACCTGCGCAGATACCCTGTGTTGCAGGACAGCCCCAGTGCCAATCGACTCCTCCCAGCCAAGACTATTGCTCGTACACCAACCTCTTCAACGGGGGCGGCGGCGGCGGCCAAAACGGTACCCATGGCGCTGCCTCCATGTTGAGTGGCAGCGTAATTTTCCTCGTTCTTCTAATGTGGGCCACCCTGTAAAAACATCCCATGGTCCACGCCACGAGGGAGGGAAAATAAAATTTGTCCATACACTGCAACACAGCAGAGGGTCGAATCATGGCACTGACGGTGAGAGATGCAACCAAGAGCGGGGTCGACGTGGCGCAGTCCAGTGCGATCCGAGCCGTGGCCGCCAAGAAGCCCAAGGCTGCCAAGGGCACGGGCAAGGCCCCTGCCACAGTCAAGAAAGCCCACAAGGGCGCCGGCGGGGTGAAGAAGCCCTACGCCTATGTACCCGCTGCGGGGGCGGCGGCCAAGCCCAAGAAAGCGGCCCCAACCCGCCAGCTGACCATGTCGGTGCTGGGCCCTGGGAAGATCACGGGCATCACATGCAACGGGGAGGAACTCTTTGTGCAGGTGGACTTTGTGGACAGCTTCACCATTGCCGACGGGTGCATCCGCGTGGATGGCCACGTGCTGCACAAGTACAAGATCACGGACAAGATTGCCATTGGCAACATGACGTGCAAGGGCCTCCTGGGAATGAACTAAACACACACACACGTTTTACTGCCATGTCTAGCACTGGTTCTCTGTGCAAGTCACATTGTTGCCGCAGTAGGGGCACAGGCACGAGGCCAGGGCGGGCCAGTAACTGACATTGGCACAGCCCTCGAAAATGTAGAGGTTGGCCTTGTAGTATGGGGCACAGACCAGGGCACAGCTGCCCACAGGATTGGCATTGCAGGCAGCGGCCTGGCTGGAACATGGCCCCCGGGTGGCCGTGGTGTAGCATGACTCACAGGCTGCCTCGGGCGACGTGGTCTCAGGCCTGCTGGTGGCCGTCGTGTAGGCACAGGCCGAGCATTCACTTTGACATGTGATGTTGGCCGTGTGGCAGATGCATTCACGCAGCGGGGGCCACTGAGGAATGAAGCCATTGGTGCAGGTGGCTGGAGGGTTTCCATTCTGTTGAAACGTTCCGTAGCACAGCACAGGACAATTGTACGTGTTGGCCTGGCAAGCTGCATACTCCGAGGCACACGAACCCAGGACGGCGTTCAAACTGCAGGCCTGGCATGTAGCAAAGGCGGCCGACGTCGTAGTGGTGTGTGTCGTCGTAGTCGTCCTGGTCGTGGCTGGTGCTGTGGGTGCGGTGCTGGGGTGCGTAGAAGATGTCGATGTGGTGGTCGCCGCCGTGCTAGTTACTGTACTCGTTGAAGTGCTCGAGGTGGTGGTAGAGGTGGTGTGTGTCGTGGTAGCGTTGCCCGCAGTGGTGCTGGGAAACGTGTACGTGGAGGGCGGGGTGGTCGAGAAGGTCGGCGGTGGCTGGGGGTTGGCCCTCCTTGCCGTGAGGGCCACTGCGTAAATGACGGGGCCCATGATGCATGCCAGCACAATGACAAAGGGAATGATCAGTGCCGCCCGCAGCAAGGCCGTCCGACCTCTAGTCTGCGTGGGCACCGGGCCGGGCAGGTTTGACATTCATATGGCCGAGTGGAGGAATTTTTCTCACCCACATAAGAAGTCTAATGGCTGAGCAAGATGCAGTCTGAATGAACAAAATCGCTTTCTTCTGGGAGGGTCACCTTGAAGGATGAAGGAAGCCGCCTCGGTGTGGCAGACGGGCACCTCGGTCGAGAGCTGGCGACTGCGGAGACAGGGTCGATACAAGGAGGCTGATGACCTGTTGATTGCACGCGTCAAACAGGAAGGGGGCGACGCAGAGGCCTACTTTACACTATTTGGTCTATGGTACCGGGGTAGTGTGGCTGAGACGCTGACCAGTGACCACCGCTGGCTGTTGGACAATGCTGCGGCCATGGGTCATCCCGTGGCGATGGCGGTGATGACAGTGCAGTGGGACAACCACGATCTATGTCATGATCAAATCGTGGCCAGCGGCAACACATGGGCCCTGTTTGAGACGGGCGACCGTTCTCGGGAGGTGGTCGATAGGCTCCTTTATGAAAGCTCCGATGTCACAAAGGGTACCGAGGTCCTGCGACGATTACTGGAAACACACTGGGTGGCAAATCCCCTAGTCATCAGAACGCACCTTGCACTGGTGCATCATCATCCTGTCAGTGCTTACGACGCTGGTTGCAAGCATCACCAGCAGCATTTTGACAGACGCCGGGACATTGCGAACCAGTGTTTGGCTTTGAAATTACCGATGCCCCGCGAGATTCCCAGCACGCTGAAAGCAGACGATCATCTGTTCATTGCCCATCGCTGTTTCACCATTGCGGCCAATCAAGGTCATCTGAGTGCGGCTAATCGGCTTGTCGAAATATGTTTTGCGTTTGAACCTGCGGGATCGCATTCCTCCCTAATCGACGTCAAGCAAGGGGCGCGCTGGCTTGTCCGATGCCTCCTTGGATACAAGCCGAGCAGCATCCACGCGTCGACCGTGTTCTCGCGTCTGCGACAGCGGCTAAGTCTGTACCCTGTTCCGTCGCTGAATGATGCCCGCTGCTTTGAGTTGTATTGGTATGGCAAGCATTGGGATGAGCTACCGACCTCCGCGACCTCCTTTGATTGGCGCACGACTGCACATAACCATTTTCCTCTTACCTTCTACACCATGGTGATTGAACGTGTGCGCTCCACCCTCATCACCTTTATGGGCTGCCTGCTGCGGCGACGTGGTCATGGCCACATCCGCTACCAGGTGCCCCGGGACATTGTCAAGATGCTGGCGCGCCTGCTCTGGACGACACGCGAAGATGATGTATTTGAGTGGCGCATGGGCATGGGTTGGTAAGAAATTACGGGGAGAATAAATTTCTGCTTTTGCCTTTCCACTGCGAGCGGTGAAAAAAGTGGAACACGAAAGAGGGTGGCATGTGGCGGACGGGCACTTCGGCCAAGAGCTGGGATCTGCGGCGGCAAGGTCGATACAAGGAAGCGGATGTCCTGTTGGTCGAGCGATCGCGCCAGAAAGACGTGGAGGCCTGCTTCACCTTGTACTCGCTGCAGTACCCTGGCGGCATCGTCAAGGAATGCATGAATGCCTCAGTGCTTTGTTCAGCCGCTCGTGGTCCTGCCTTGGGTAAAGGTCATCCCGTGGCCGAAGTGATTCATCACGAACTGCGCAACTCGGACCCCCAGGCGGTCATTCGCTACGCAGCCAGTACGGGACATGCGGGAGCAATGCTCGAGGCAGCCATACGACACAGGTCCAGCGTTCCCCTTGATATCATGACTCGCGTATGGAACGAAGACGAACCCGAAGCCCTTATGAGACTCTGCGAGGTTAAATCTCAGTGGATGACCAACAACCACGGTGAGGAGGACGATGCAGAAAGACGTTGCGCACTGGAGCGTCTGGCCTGGATTCACCGGCATCCCGTGGCTGCTTGGCACATTGGCATTGACAAAATCACTCCCATGTCGGAATTGTTGCGCAAGGGTCCTCGCGTAGAAACGTGCGAGGTTGGAGTCTTGGTGCACCTCGTCATGGCCGTAAATCATTTTGAGGT
>Ga0181517_10004512_pt1 | contig 12657 bp, 11 predicted proteins | sample PEATcosm2014_Bin_31_FD_119748 | JGI IMG/M metagenome (GOLD analysis project Ga0181517, IMG submission 119748) | Peatland microbial communities from MTU Mesocosm Facility, Houghton, MI, USA - PEATcosm2014_Bin01_30_metaG | ecosystem: Environmental > Terrestrial > Soil > Wetlands > Peat | place... | reverse complement strand
GCTGTGACCCGGGGGCTGCGCAAGCGGGTTCAGTCGCTGTGCTCCTCGCCCTGCATCAGCGCCGCCAAACGTTCGAGAGGGCTGGTCACCGAGCGGATCGTCTTGGTCGCGACGCGAGCGTAGAGCGCGGTCGTATCGAGCTTGCTGTGCCCCATCAGGACCTGGATCACGCGGATATCGACATCCTGTTCCAGCAGGTGGGTGGCGAAGCTGTGGCGCAGCGTATGGGGCGACACCCGCTTCCTGATCCCGGCCGCTTCGGCCGCCTCATGGATGGCGCGGTTGATCTGCCGGGTTGAGATCGGATCGCCGTGCGTGCGTCCTGGGAACAGCCAGCCATGCGGCAGCATGACGCCGCGTCGTTTGCCTTCTTGCCACCAGAGCCGCAGCAGGGCGAGGAGCTGCGGGGAGAGCATGGCGTTACGGTCCTTGCGTCCCTTGCCCTGTTCGACCCGGATCAGCATGCGCGTGCTGTCGATATCGTCGACCTTGAGGCTGGCAACTTTGGACACGCGCAGGCCCGCGCCGTAGGCGGCCCTGAGTACGGCCTTGTACTTGGCGCCCGGCGCGGATTCGAGGAGCCGACCGACTTCCTCGACGCTCAGCACCGCCGGGAGTTTGCGCGGATAGCGCGCCAGGACCAGGCGTCGCGACAGATCCGGCCGGTCGAGTGTCATGGTGAAGAAGAAGCGCAACGCCGAGACGGAGCAGTTGATGGTGGGCGGCTGCACTCCGCTCTCGCGCTGGTGAACCTGAAACCGGCGAATATCCTCGGCCGTCGCCGCATCCGGCGACCGTCCAAGGAAGGCCGAGAAGTCGCGAACAAAGCGAATATACTGGTGCTGCGTATCGGATCGCAGACCGCGCATCGCCATGTCTTCGAGCATGCGCCGCCGCAGCGCGCTGACGGGGCGTTCGACAGAGGGGCTGGACATCGGGAGTTCCTTTCAAGTTGAAGGGAACTCCATGCTCAAGACGCCGCCGCGCCTCGCTCAAGACCTTACGGAAAACGCGCTACCTTGCCGGCAGTAGCAATCCCGCGAAGCGGGTTCGTGCATGGGCGCGAGGCGGACAAAGCGGAATGTCAATCTTGGCCGAGAGCGGAGCGCGGCTGGTCTAAGACGTCACGTGGAAGAGCAGCAGTTCGGAATCGGGCTTGGCCTACCAGACGTGGGGGACGAGGCGATAGCGCACCCGTTGCAAGTATTCCGCGTATCCTGGAAGCTCATTGATCAGCACTTTCTCTTCATCTAGGAGCCGCCAGGCGAATCCGGCGGCGGCGACCGGCACGACGAGGAGACCCCACCAGGAGCCGAGCGCGAGTGGCGCGCCGAGGAAGACAAGGAGCGCGCCCGCATACATCGGATGTCGCAGGAACGCGTACGGTCCCGTCGAACAGACCGTCTGACCCTCGATGACCCGCACCGTCGAGGCGGCGTAGGTGTTCTCCTTGGTCACGAGGTAATAGACGTAGAGCCCGAGCACGATGACGATATCGCCCGCGATCGAAACCCATACAGGAACGGCGGGAGACCATCCGAAGCGATGATCGAGGACCATAGCGACGAGCGCCGCGACGAAAACCGGTAGGCCGGCCATCGTGATGATCTTCTGCGTTCGCGTCTCTTCGGCGGCCGGCCCCATAGTGACGCGACTCGCGAAGAGTCTCGGATCATGGATCGCGATGTAGACGGTGGCGACCGTCGACGAAGTCCCGAGTGCCACGAAGAATGCCCATCCTTGCCAGTAATCCAGGGTCCAGGCCGGGAGGAAGATACCGGCGAAGAGCGCGACGAATCCGCCAATGGTCGAACGGACGGCGCTGCGATAGAGTTTCTTCATGGCGCTACGATAGCGCGCTTCGAATCCTGCACAAACACTGGTTCCCGTCGAGAGCGTACTCGCGTAGAGCAACTATTGAGTACGAGACCGCCGCCGCTTGGGCGTGCTGGGATCGCAATAGCCTATTGCGGAGGCGTCGATGTCTAGCGGATATCGGTTTGCAGAGATGGCGTTCTTGTGCGCGGCGCTCACAACAGGCGCGGCTCACGCCGACAGCGCGACGCCCGCCGCTCCCGCCACCGCGACCTCAGAGGTCGACCCTCAGGTCCTGGAGGAACGCGCCGCCGAGGCGAGTTTCATGAAGACCTTGTTTGGCGTAGAGGCGCCCAAGGCTCGCTCGCGCGCCTGCTTCACGCGTGTCTATGACGCCGCGCATCTGAAGGCGCACCCCAACCAGCACGTGGTCGAAATCCGCATATCCGCGCACTACGATCCCGTCGAGAGAAAGCGCGAGGACATAGACGCGCCGCGCTCGAAATGGGGCTACGCCATTCACAGTCTGCTCCGCGGCGGCAAGGTGAAGACGTTCAAGGATGAGGGAGCTTGCTCCTTCAATGCACCTGGGAAGGGCTTTCACGGCGGCTCGGGTTTTACGCTTCTTTGCAACCCCGCCTGCGACTCAGGCGACCTCTTCGACATGAAACCCGACGGCACGAGCGCGAAACTCAGTAACAAAGACGATCTCGTTCACCCCGAATACACCGAGCCCGGCGCGCCGGACAAACTGGCGGCGAAGGCGGACGACAGCGTGTTCCGGCTCTATCGGGTGAAGGATTCCCTATGTGACTTCGACAAGCCCTGAGGCGCCCGCATGATGTTGCGTCGAAATTTCCTGAAATGGACGACGCTGGCCGCCGCTTGCGGCGCGAGCCCCGCCGCGTACGCCGAGGGCGGCGAAAACAAGGTCGTCTATCACCTTGACGATCGCGAGAAGATCGCCATGGCGCTCGGCAATATTCAGAACCACTTTAACGCCTTCAGCGACGGCGGACGGGTCGACATCGCGCTTGTCGTTATCGGCGAGCCGCTGGGCGACTTTCGCCTCGGCGCCGACGCAGAACGAACGACGCCGAAGCTGCGAGGCCTCGTCGACAAGGGCCTGACGCCCTACGCCTGCGCCAACACAATGGCCTGGCTGAAGTTGACGCTCGCCGACTTGGCGCCCGGCTTTCAGATCGCCGAGAAGGGCGGCGTCGTGAAGCTCGCAGAGTTGCAGCGGCGGGGCTACGCCTACATACGCCCTTGAGAGCCGGCGGCGGGTGACGAAGCGAAGAAGGCGCCCCCTCCTAAGTCCCCGGAGTGGGCGTTTTATTCAATTCACGGCAGCCGAGCGCGGATGTCGCGTTAGCGTCGGCTTCGGGGATGCAGTGATCATCGGTTGTACGACCAAGTTGGGCGCGAAGCGGCCGGGGATGACCGGTCCAGACGCTTTCGACCACCTCCCGTCAATCGGCAGGTGTTTTGTCCGCCCCGAGCAGAACCTCCGCGACATCCGGGGAAAAGCGGCCTCTCTGGCCATCCATGACGACCGTCTCGACGTCGTCGGGATCGGGCGCGGCGGCGGGCAATCCGTGCGCGACAAGCGCTCTTGCGCAGCCTGCCCAGTCTCCGCCCTCCACCGGTTCGTTGATGGACGCCCAAGACAGCGTGCCGGTCACGTCGTCGCCGTAGCCGTGTTGCTCACGCCAACTCGCGCCGTGCGCAAGAAGGAATTCCGTCAGGTTGGCGTCGCCCCGGAAGACGACAAGGTTCAGCGCGGATGCTTTCCAGTCGCCGCCGCGCGCTGCAATCGGCCAGCCGAGCGCGACCATAACTCGCGCGGCGGCGCTCGACCCCCACGCAACCGAATCTGGCAACAGTCGAAGCTGGGCCTCCGGCAGCGAGCCCGGCAGGTCGGGCCGGCGCGCCTGGATGCGCCGCGCCTCGGCCGCGTCACCCCTGGCGCAAGCGGCGATAAATTCCTCTGCCTCAGACAGCGGCTCCGCGGCGCCGGCCGCGCGCAGGATGCCCGCCACCTCCGGCATGCCCACCTGCTCGGCCAGTCGATAGGCGCTGATGCCGGCCGGCGTGCGCGCTGATGGATCGGCGCCGGCCGCCAACAACGCCTGGATGTGGCTTGGCGAACGCCGCAGCGCGATGCCGCGCAACAACGGCGCGCCCCAGTCGCTCGTCGGCGGGCCATTGGCGGGCTCGTTGGGATCGCCGCCATGAGCGAGCAGCAATTCGAGCGCGGTGGGGTCCGCCATGTCCAGGGAACGACGCAGCGCGTTGGTTCTGGACACACGGGCGCCGCGCGACAGCAGCAGTCGCGTGCAATCAGGGTTTTCCAGCGAATGATAGAGCGACTCGCCGTCGTTCGGATCAGCCCCGGCGTCGAGCAGCAACTTCGTCAGCGCGGGATCACGATTGACCCCGGCCGCGCCGTAAAGGGCGGACAGCGGAGTCTTTTCATCTGGCGCATCTAAAGACGCCGGCGGGAAGCGATTGCCGATCGTCTGGTTCGGATCGGCCCCGGCTTGCAGCAAGAACCGCGCACTTCGGTATAGGTGGTCGCGGAACTCCGGGAGCTGCCCCAGCCTAGAATGCGTGACCGCGATCAGCGGCGGCAATTTGAACGGGCCGCCGGGGCGATCAACCCATCCGGGCTCGACCGCCGTCATCTGCTCCAACGCTACGACGTTCCCCGCCGCGCACGCGGCATAGGGGTCATCGGCGAGCAGATCGGGGGCGTCGAGCAATGCGCGGGCGGCGACGCGGGGCCGCGCCGGATTGAGGCTGCCGGTGACGTCGCCCCCATACGCCTGGGCGAGCCAGGCGCGGAGGCCACCGGCGCGGCCGCCCCGCGTGAACAACTGCGCCTCGACGTGAATCGTCAGTTCGTCCCAGGACGCAAAGCCATATTCACGAGCGATGCACGGCTGAGCGTCGTGCAGACGGAAGCCACGCGAGATAGTTTCGGTGCGGCTCAGATTCCTGGCAGATGGCAACGCCCGTCCGAACCGCGCGATGGCATCAGGATCGCCACTGCGGTAGGAGCGAAGCAGATCCTTCGCCTGCTTCCTTAGATGGTCGGAATTGGGCCGATCGGGCAAGTGCGGCATGAGAAACCTCCGTGCATGTGATCGCCGGAGGCCCGCAACGACGGCTGCACAAAGGTTATGGCGGCTGTCTCAAAGCAACAGGTGGGTTCAACCCTTTCCGCGGGCCCGGAAGCGGCTTGCACCGCTGCACGTTCATGCTATCGAAGGAGCCGCTGGCCCGTCAACCACCGCCGATTGCCGTCGCAAACGCACGTCCTCGCTCGGGACGCCGAAGAATCGCACCGCCGGTATTTGCTGACCGTCTGCTTCCGGCGCCTCGCCCCACTCACATAGATGACGCCTATGGGCGCAAGGCAGACTGTCTACCCTTCTCCTGCAACTGGCCGAAGCTGGCACGGATAGCTGACTGGCAGAAATCGGCCAGCTCCAGGCATAAGCAGACCGCCTGCCTTGCGCCCACAGCGGTCAGTCCCAGCCCACCTGGGGGCTCTCGAATGCCGTCATGAAATGGTAACGCCGAACTCCGACTGCAAAACTGAGAGGTCGGGCGTTCGGAACTATTCGGGCGCGCGAATTTCGACACCACTCAGTACAGGCTGCGAACTCTGGGCATCTCCTCGGCCATCATTGACATGTGCCGCAGCTCGGCGAGAACAGCGCAAGCCTCCTGTGAAGCACGCGGATCAGGCGGGTCGCAGCGTCTTCGCGGTTGGCTTTCGTGCCAGCGTTTGGCGACTACAGCGACGTTGCCCTTCAGCGGTTCAAGCGGCGGCAGGAACAGAGGACACCGCAGGGGCGACGGCGTCCGCATCGCGGTGAATATCGAGTCGTAACGGATTGGTCGCGTCGAGGATGGTCTTGGCGCGGGCGATCTCTTCCGCCGTGCCGCGCGCCATGACGAGAAAGCTGTCGGCCTTGATGGCGGACTCGTATTGAAGCACGCTGTCTTTTGGCACGCCGATGCTATAGAGCGCGGCGGCAAGCGCAGCCACTCCACCGACAACGACGGCGTTCTCGATGCCGGCGACGATGATCGTGGCGAGAAATCCGAGGACCACGACCGGCCCTGTCACCGGCGACGCCAGGAATAGGCCGCCGAAGAACAGGCCCCAGAAGCCGCCCCAGAAGGCGCCGCGAGAGCCCCAAAACTTGATCCGGTCGCCGGTGCTGTAGAAGCCGACCACCTTCTCTTCCGAATGATAGCCATTGCCGACGACGCTGAGGTTCTTCATGGCAAAACCGCCTGCCGTCAGGGTCTTCACCGCGCCCTCCGCCGCATCGTGATTCGAGAATACGGCGATTGCCGTTTCCAGCTTTTCCATGGCGATCTCCTCGGGACAAGTCGGCGCCGTGCAGTCACTTTGAGCGCTGCTTGACGCCAAAGCGGACACGAGCGAGGCGAACCATTCGTCAACGCGTCGTCCGACGAGACGACGTTAAACGGTGACGCCGCCATGAAGACAGACTCGGAAACTACCCAGTCTCTTTTCGGTGCCCGCGCGCTGCGATCCTGAAGACATGGGCAAGAGACCCGGCTGGTCGACCGAACCCGGCACTAGGTAGTTTCCGATCCTTTCCACCAATCCGCCGCGAACTAAGGTCGCTGCCACAAATCCGCCGACGGCGTTCGCGCGTCGAGCGGAACGATCACTAAACAGGAGACCATCATGCCGCTGCACAGGATCACAGGGTCCAGCGAGTCGGAGATCGAGGACGTGTACGCGACCGAGTCCGCCACCCGGCGGCTGCCGAGGTTCAGCATCCCGAAGCTCTCCTCCGCCGCGCAGCCCATCTACGATCTGGTGCATGACGAACTGCTTCTCGATGGCAATTCCAGTCAGAACCTGGCGACGTTCTGCACCACCTGGTCGGAGCCGGAAGGCCGCCAGTTGATGGCCGATTCGATCAACAAGAACATGATCGACAAGGACGAGTATCCGCAGACCGCAGAGATCGAGAATCGCTGCGTGCACATGATCGCCGATCTCTGGCACGCGCCGGGGGCCCGCAAGACGGTCGGCTGCTCCACGACAGGATCGAGCGAGGCCTGCATGCTGGGCGGCCTGGCGCTCAAGTGGCGATGGCGCAATCGGCGCATCGCCGCCGGCAAGTCATACGCCAAGCCGAATTTCGTTTGCGGCCCAGTGCAGGTTTGCTGGCACAAATTCGCCCGCTACTTCGACGTGGAGATCCGTCAGGTCCCCCTCGAGGGCGACGCGCTCGGGCTGCGTCCCGAGGATCTGAAGAAATACTGCGACGAGAACACGATCGGCGTCATCCCGACGCTCGGCGTGACGTTCACCGGCGTCTATGAGCCGGTCGCCGCCTTGGCGGCGGCGCTCGACGATCTTCAGCGCGAAACCGGTCTCGACATCCCGATCCATGTCGACGCCGCCAGCGGCGGGTTCATCGCGCCGTTCATCGAACCGAAACTCGAATGGGATTTCCGCGTCGAGAGGGTGAAGTCGATCAGCGCTTCCGGTCACAAATACGGGCTGGCGCCGCTCGGCGTGGGTTGGGTGGTCTGGCGCGACAAGGAGGATCTGCCCGACGAGCTGATCTTCAACGTCGACTATCTCGGCGGTCAGATGCCGACCTTCGCGCTGAACTTCAGCCGGCCCGGCGGTCAGATCATCGCGCAATATTACAATTTCCTGCGGCTCGGCCGCGAAGGCTATACGCGCATCCAGCAGGCCTGCGCCGACACCGCGCAATGGCTCGGCGGCGAGATCGAAAAGCTCGGACCGCTGGAGTTGGTTTACGACGGCAAGGGCGCCCTGCCGGCGGTCTGCTACAAACTGAAGGAAGGCCACAACTACGGCTTCACGCTCTACGACCTGTCGGAGCGCGTGCGGATGCGCGGCTGGCTGATCGCTTCCTATCCGCTGCCGGCCAACCGTCAGACGACCGTCATCCAGCGAGTCCTGGTCCGTCACGGCGTCAGCCGCGACCTCGCGCAACTGTTGCTCGACGATCTCAGGCGCGCGCTCGACCATCTCCAGGCCAATCCCGTCTCGCATTCGGCCGCGGGGCCGACCTTTCACCACTGATTTCCCAACCCGGGGAGGCCTCGATGGCCAAATCGAAATTAGCGACTGTTTCCACTTTCGGCATCGCGATGATGACGGCGGCGGCGGTCGTCAGCCTGCGCGGCCTGCCGATGATGGCCAAGGAGCAACTGACGCTGTTCGTCTACATCGCCTTCGCCACGTTCATCTTTCTCATTCCCGCCGCGCTGGTCTCGGCCGAACTCGGCGGCGCCTTCGGCGACAAGGGGGGCGGCGTCTACACCTGGGTCAAGGAGGCGTTCGGCTCCCGCTGGGGCTTTGTCGCCATCTGGCTGCAATGGATCCAGAACGTGGTCTGGTATCCGACGGTGCTCGCGTTCTCCGCCGCGGCGATCGCCTATGTCGTGGGCAAGCCGGAACTGGCGAATAACGGGATCTTTGTCGGAATATTCTGCATCGTCGCCTACTGGGCTGCGACGATGATTACGTTGCGCGGCGTCGGCGCTATCGCAAAGGTGACTAGCTGGGCTTTTCTCGCCGGAACCGTGCTGCCCGGCGTGGTGATCATGATTCTCGCGGTGATCTGGATCGCTCAGGGCAACCCGATCGCCCTGCTCCATCCCGCAGCGACGGACTCGGCTTCCGTCATGTCGATGGCGGGCGGCCACGCGCATCCGCGATATTTCCCCAACATTACCGGATTGGGCGACATCGCCTTTCTCGCCGGCATCATTCTGCTGTTCGCCGGCGTCGAGGTGCACGCCGTGCACGCCAACGAAATGTCGGACCCCAAGCGCCAATTCCCCGTCGCCATGTTGATCGCGTCGGTGGTGATCATCCTCCTGTTCACCCTCGGCTCATTTGCGGTGGCGACCGTGCTGCCCGATCAGCAGATCAATCTTCAGGAGGGACTCATGAAGGCCTTCCAAGACATCTTTGCACGTTTCGGAATTGCCTGGGCGACGCCGATCGTTTGCCTTCTGCTGGCTTTCGGCGGTATCGGCGGCGTCATGGCGTGGATAAGCGGGCCGAGTCGCGGCTTGTTATGGACCGCCCAGGAAGGCGAAATCCCGCCGATCCTGGCCAAGACCAACAAGAACGGCGTGCAGATCAGCATCCTGATCGTTCAAGGCGCGATCGTCACGGTCCTGTCGCTGGCCTATTTCGTCATGGCTGACGTCAGCGTGGCGTTCTTCCTGCTCAGCGCCGTGACGATCACGCTCTATCTCATCATGTACATGCTGATGTACGCCGCCGCGATCCGCCTGCGCTATTCGCAGCCGGACTTGAAGCGCAGCTATCGCGTGCCGGGCGGGACCACGGGGATGTGGATCGTCGCCGGCGTCGGCTTCGCCGGCGTCGCCTTCTCTTTCCTCGTTGGCTTCTTTCCACCGACGCAATTGCCGGTCGGAAGCCCGTCGCTCTATGTCTGGCTGGTCGTCGGCGGCACGGTGGTGTTCACCGGTCTGCCGCTGCTGATCGGAACGATGAAACAGAAGTCGTGGCGAGCGGCGGCACCGGCGATTGCGCCGACCCGGAAGGCGGCCTGACGCGTCCGACATGCGCAAACGGCGACGCGGCGACGCGTCACCGAGATCGCTCGATCAAAATCGAGATCGCGGGCACATCAGCCGCGATCTCCTCACGCCTGAACGCTCCGGAAGATAGCGTTTGAAAGGAAGTTTTCATGGCATACGGCACCCGCAGCGAAGCCGGCGTCCTCTCCGCCCACGCCTTGTCGCGAAGGCGATTAATGACGATCGGGGCAGCGGGCGCTGTGATCGCGGCCTCGCCGCTACGCTCCGGCGCGGCTCGCGCCCAAGTGCGGGTAACTCCCGAACCCTTAGATGAGCGTCGTTTCAAGCAACTTGTCGACGACGCTCACGCGCGCTTCGCTTCGGTGACCGACGGTAAGAACGCTGATTACATCCCCTATCTCGCCGGTGTCCCATCTCAACTCTTCGGCATCGTAATCGTGACGCCGGAAGGCAAGGTGATTGAGGCGGGCGATACGAACTACGCGTTCGCCATCGAGTCCATCGCGAAGTATTCACACTCGCGCTGGTCATGAGCGAGTCGGGGCCGGATGTCGTGAAGAGTAAGCTCGGGACCAATGGTACCGGGCTGCCTTTCAATTCAGTCATCGCCCTCGAATTGCATAAGGGCAATCCGTTGAGTCCGCTGGTGAACGCCGGCGCCATGGCGACTGTCAGTCTGGTGAAAGGGAGCAGCGCCGACGAGCGCTGGCAAAAGATCAGCAAGAACATGGACGAGTTTGCGGACGCGCAGCTTCCGCTGAACAAGGACGTATTCAAGTCTGAATCCGACACCAACCAACATAATCGCGCCATCGCATATCTGCTTGAGAGCGCCAACTTTATGTACAGCGATCCGATGGAAGCGTGCGACGTCTACACGCGGGAATGCTCGGTGGCCGTTACACCGAGAAATCTCGCGATCATGGCGGGGACTCTGGCGAACGGCGGGGTTAATCCGGTGTCGGGAAAGCGACTCCTGGAAAAGGCCTACGTCCCAAAAATCCTCGCCGAAATGGCGGTCGAGGGCTTGTACGACACGAGTGGGACTTGGCAATACGACGTGGGTCTTCCTGCAAAGAGTGGCGTCGGGGGAGGGATCATGGCGGTCTTTCCCGGGAACTGGGCGATCGCGGCCTTTTCTCCGCCGCTGGATGAGGCCGGAAACAGTGTGCGGGCGCAGCTCGCGATCGCCTGGATCGCTGACCAGCTCAAAGCGAACATCTATGCGAACTGATCCGGATTTCCATCAGTGCGCAGACCTAGTCAGGTCACCTGGGCTGGTAGAACCTTTATTGATGGAAAGTGGCGGCAGCTAACGATGAGCACGATCGATTACGCCAAATTGGCGAAGCTCGGTCCGTTCGAGATCAAGGATCAGTTGACGCGGCTGGCGTCCAGCCATGCCGAGCGCATGATGCTCAACGCCGGCCGCGGCAATCCGAACTTCATGGCGACCATCCCGCGCCACGGGTTCTTCCAGCTCGGATTGTTCGCCTTGCAGGAGGCGGAGCGTTCCTTCGCCTATATGCCGGATGGCGTCGGCGGCCATCCGCGCCTCGAAGGAATCGAGACGCGCTTTGACGCCTTCGTCGCCGCCCGTCGAAACGAGCCGGGAGTCGCCTTCCTCAATGGAGCAGTCTCCTTCGTCCGCGATCAGCTCGGCCTTTCCACCGCGGCGTTTCTGCACGAGCTGGCGTCCGGAATTCTCGCCTGCAATTATCCCACCCCGCCTCGCATGCTTTCCATCACCGAAATCGTCGTGCGCCACTACCTCGAGCGGGAACTGATGGGCGGCCCATTGCCGTCGGGAGACGTAGACCTGTTCGCGGTCGAAGGCGGCACGGCGGGGATAACATACGTCTTCAATACGCTACGCGAGAACAAGCTGCTGGCGCCAGGCGACAAGATCGCCCTCGGCGCGCCGATCTTCGCGCCCTATATCGAGATTCCCCAATTAAACGATTACCGCCTGGTCGAAGTTCAAGTGGACGCAGATTCTGCGGGAGGCTGGCAGTATCCCACGTCCGAACTCGAAAAGCTGGCCGATCCCGCGGTCAAGGCGTTCTTTGTCGTCAATCCGAGCAATCCGCCATCCGTGAAGATCAACGCCGAGAGCCTACGCCTGATCGGTCAAATCGTCGGGGACAGGCGGCCCGACCTGGTCATCATAACCGATGACGTCTACGCCCCGTTCGCGGACGACTTCCACTCGCTGTTTGCCATCTGCCCGCTCAACACCATTCTCGTGTATTCATTTTCGAAATATTTCGGGGCCACCGGCTGGCGGCTGGGCGTTGTCGCGACGCACCACGACACGATCCTCGACGCTCGGCTCGCGGCGCTGCCGGAAGCGGACAAGGCGATGCTGGACGAGCGTTATCGCTCCCTGACCGCGGAACCGCGAAAGCTCAAATTCATCGACCGCATGGTGGCGGACAGCAGGACCGTCGCCCAGAACCACACGGCCGGGCTTTCGACGCCGCAACAGGTTCAGATCGCGTTGTTCTCGCTCTTCGACTTGATGGACGAGTCTGGCGCCTACAACGCGGCGATCAAGCGCATCATTCGCCGCCGACAAGACGCGCTTTATCGCGAACTGGGAATCTCGACCACGCGAGATCCGAACGGAACGGACTACTACGCGCTGCTCGATCTCGAAGCGATCGCCAAGGAACTTCACGGCCCCAAATTCGCGGTCTGGATGCTGGCCAAGAAGGAGCCGCTGGAAATGCTCTTCCGGCTCGCGGACGAGGGCGGCGTCGTTCTGCTGCCCGGCAAAGGATTCGGAACCCTGCATCCGTCGGCGCGCGCCTCGCTCGCGAACCTCAATGAATATGAATACACGAAGATCGGGCTGATTGTTCGCACGCTTGCCGACGAATATTTTGAGGAATTCCAGCAAGGCGAGGCCGCGGGAGATGCAAAGGCTCCCGATTCCTAGGCGGACGCAGCGCGCGAGCGGGCGTGTTCCGGTTGGAAGCGAACCTGTCGCGTTTGATGACTTACCGATCTCCGCGCCGACGAAGCTGGCGCGGGCGAGCACGGAGATCAGCTCGGCTTCTCGGAGCTACACGCGATGTTGCACGACATGCTGTCGACCGCGCCCGCGCTCGTCGCGACCGTGAAGACCCTTCTGGTCGACCGCCCTGAACTCGCGATCTTTGCGGCGCTGATCGTCGGATACGCGATCGGCTCGATCAAACTGGGGCCGTTCCAGCTCGGCGGCGT
>Ga0181517_10004507_pt1 | contig 12662 bp, 16 predicted proteins | sample PEATcosm2014_Bin_31_FD_119748 | JGI IMG/M metagenome (GOLD analysis project Ga0181517, IMG submission 119748) | Peatland microbial communities from MTU Mesocosm Facility, Houghton, MI, USA - PEATcosm2014_Bin01_30_metaG | ecosystem: Environmental > Terrestrial > Soil > Wetlands > Peat | place... | reverse complement strand
TTCTTCTTTTCCGCCTGCCATAGACCGATGGAGAGTGCCCGGCCACAAAACGGGCAATAATTGACCCCCAAGTAATCGAACCCATGCGGGGCGGCCGCGCGGATAAAGTACTCCGTGTTGATGTCGTTTACGATTCGCCCATCATCAATCCGATGTTTGGCGCCAAAATAGAACGCACCGCGCTCAACTGCATTCTCCAGCAGATCGCAACAGAACATTAAGTTCTCCTTATGACGGGGTCAAGAAAACTCCCCTCCTTAGATAAGGGGGGGCACCCTGCGCGAAGGGGTGGTTGTGCGGTGGTGAAAAAATAACAATTTCACGCAAAGTCGCTAAGGCGCAAAGGTCCGCGGAACAGCTCTTTTGTTTTATTTGCGCCCTCTGCAGCTTCGCGCCTTTGCGTGAAATGCCTTCGCCCCCCCCCGCAGTTCGCAAACTACCTCTCCAGCTTGAACCCGACCTTGATGGTTACCTGGAATTCCACCACTTTGCCTTCATCGATGCGTCCGCGCTCTTCCACCACTTCGAACCACGCCATGTTTCGCACGGTCTTTGCCGCCTCGGCGACAGCGGCGCGCACGGCTTCGGCAAAACTCGCTGGTGATGTCCCTACCAGTTCAATGACTTTGAAAGTTCCTGCCATATCGTTCCTCCATTTATGGGAAATCGAATGATCGCTCTGATTCTGCCACAGCATTTTACTGCGGTTTCTAATTGTCCACACGCCATCTATTACCTACCCAATCGCTCGATGATTAAATGACCCAATGGCCAGGTGACCCGTTCATTCTTTCACTGCCAGGATGGCATCGAGAGGGGCGCCGGTCACTTTCCCTTCCACTTTGGCAAACCCCGCTTGGCGGAGCAGGGCATTGTATTCACCGAGCGTGCGTTCCTTGCCTTCCGTGCAGACCAGCATGCTGAGTGATTGCATCAGTGCCGGCATGGGACCACTCTTGTCATCGTCAAGCAGGTTTTCGGCGATCAGTAGTGCCCCGCCCGAGGGCAGCCGCTCCCAAACCTTTCTAAGAAGAGTGTAAATTTTGCCCTCTTCCCAATCGTGCAGCACGCGGCCCAGGGCATAGAGGTCAGACTCCGGCAGTGGATCACTAAAGAAGTCGCCGGGAATCAAGGTGACACGGTTCCCCTGGGGTGAACGCTCCATATACTCGCGCGCGGTAGCAATAGCAGCAGCCAGGTCAAACACCGCGCCTTGCAGATGGGGGTAGCGGGCGCAGGCGGTCAAGGCCAGGTGACCGGTGCCGCCGCCCAGGTCCACCAGGCGCTGGAACCGGCCCAAATCAAACGCCGCGACGACGGCGGGGGAACTTAATTGGCCGAAGCCATTCATGCCACTCAGGAAATCCCGCCGGGCCTCTTCCGTGCGGAAGAACTGGCTGAAAATCGACGAACCTCCACCAAAGGTCTGTTGCCAACGGTTGGTGCCGTCGCGAACCGCTGCTTCCAGGTTCCCCCACAGCGGGTAGAGCGCGCGGTCGGAATAGAGAATGTAACCCGCCAGCGTATTCGGACTGGAGCGAGTCAGGTAGGCCCTGGCGATGGGCATGTTGGAATAAAGCGCGCCCTCTTTCTTCAGCAGGCCCAGACCCACACACGCGTCGAGCAAGCGTTCCAGCGCGTCGGCATTAGCGTTTAATTTCTGCGCAAGAGTTGTGCCTTCAGCCGCGCCTTCAGCCAGGCGATCGAAGACTCCCAGCGATACCGCGGTAAACATGGTTTTCGACCGCCGAAAAGCCTGGATGAGATCCAGCAGCGGTGTTGGATCGGGAAGCTCTGCCATTTCTAACCTCGGTCGTTGAGTTGGTCTTGGCAATGCCTAAATCGGGAAGAACTAATGGTACACGCCGACGAGGAATAGTGACAAGGGACAAGGCAGGTGTCAGGCGCGGAGCTTCAGGAAAGAGACGAAACTGGAAATTCGGAACTCGAAACTCAGAGCGCCGGATTCGACATCCCCCCTATGACTTTCGAATTTCGAGTTTCGATTTTCGCCTTTTCCGAATCCCTAACCCCGCGTCCCGTGTTCCTAAAGCCTTAGCCGATCCTGCCGATGTGCTCCTCTGGTGGGTGGAGACAATGCATCTGTCGAGTGACAATGTCGATTTGGAGTCTACGGAGATGATGGGGAGTACCACGCTCGAACCCCGGTTGATCCCACTGGCTCCGCATCGAACCGATGACCCGGAGGCAAGGCAGAGTCGCAAGCTCGCCTTAATGTCAGCTCTCTCTGACGGACTTCCCACTCTCCCTGCGTATGTATTCCAGCTCAATAGCCTGCTGGCGGCAACTCCGGTGAACCTCAAACGCGTTGCGGAAGTCATTCGCACCGATCCCAGTCTGGCGGCGCAGGTTCTGCGACTCTGCAACTCTGCCTTCATGGGTTTTCGTGACCGCGTGAACAAGATCGAGCACGCCGTCATGCTGGTGGGCACGGAAAGGCTGCGCACGATGGTCCTGACGTGCTCGCTGGTGGAGTACGTCGGGCATCGAGTGGCGTCGGAAGACGTGCAGTCATTCTGGCAGCACTGCTTCCTTACGGCGGCACTCAGCGAAAGGCTCGCCCGGGGGATCTCCTACCCTCACCCGGAAGAGGCCTACCTGGCCGGTCTTTTGCACGACATCGGTGCCCTGCCTCTTCTGGTGGTCAATTCCGCAGAATTAAGTCAACCGGAGAGTGTGACCTCATGCGGTTGGGGTGAGTCGATTGAACTGGAGCGGGAACGCTTTGGAATGGACCATTGCGAGGTGGGTCACTGGATTGGGGTATCGTGGAATTTCTCTCCCACGCTGCTGGAAGTCATGGTGAGGCATCATAACCCGCTGCAAGCCATAGAGGATCCGCGGTTGGTGGGGGTGGTGGCTGCGGCGGACCAGTTCTGCGTCCGGCGCGGTATCGTGCTGGGCGCAGAACCGCCCGAACTGACTGAGCCCACTGATAATCAGGATCAAGGCATCTTCCTCGCCTGCCTGCCCCAACTCAAACCACTCGAAGCAGAAAAGTTGGCGGAAATGATCGAGACAGACTTTCTCCATCTGATTCAATTAATGGAATTTGGGGCCTCCGGGCTATTTGGTGGCGGAATTCCCCAAAATCCCTTCCGGGAATAGAGGCCGACTATGAACGCGCTAAGGGTATTGATTGTGGACGACTCTTCTGTCATGCGGAAGATTGTTGATCGCTCTCTCCGACAGGCGGGACTGGAAATCAAAGAGGTCTTCGAGGCGAGTAATGGTGTCGAAGCGCTGGCGCGAATGCAGCAGACTCGTGTGGACCTGATCTTGAGCGATATCAATATGCCGACCATGGACGGCCTCGAATTGGTCCACCAACTTCAGGCAGTCGAAAACGCTAAAGGCGTGCCTATTGTGATGATCACGACGGAGGCGGGTGAAGCTCATGTGGTGCAGGCACTGTCCTGCGGCGCACGCGGTTACATCCGGAAGCCTTTTAGTCCGGATCAGATCAAAGAGCGAATCATTCCACTTCTCCAGGGGTAATAATGAACTCTGAACAAAAGGATGTTAGTTCAAAACGCGTGCAACTGATCTTCTCGGCGAAATCCTCCGGCCCCGCCGGAAGTAGCTCCAAACTGGCTGAACTTCCCCGTGAGGAAATGGCACAACGATTTACGCAATCCCTTGATAATGCCGCATCAGAAGTTTTTACCATGATGGTGGGAACGCCCCTCGGTCCCTCCGACCAAGCCATCCATCCGCGTGTCGCTGACTATACCGCGATGATCGGGTTGGCAGGGGACCTGTGCGGCGTATTGAGCTTCCGCTGCGGCAACAACTCGGCCATGCTGATCGCCGGCAAAATGTTGGGTACGGATGAACACGTCTCGGATGAGTGCGTTCGCGATGCCTTGGGAGAGATCTGCAATATGGTGGCAGGATCCTTCAAAGGCCAACTCTCGGATATTGCCGAAAAATGCATGCTCTCCGTGCCCACCGTTGTAAGTGGGAAGGATTACTACCTTTACCCGCTCGTCGATGGCTTGCGCATTCAGGTGTCAAAGACCTTTGAAGGAGCCCTGATTTGGATGACGCTCGACGTCCATAGTAATTGACGGAAATTGATCCACTCGCTTCCGGTCACGCTCTTCACGCAGGGGACCGTCTGGGCACGTCTTGCCCAGTTTGGCGCCGGCACTCGGCAGATTCTTCTCCCGGCGGTCCCCCGTCCCATTTCGGCTTCAATCAACTAAACCTCTTCCTCTCCATTAGTTAAAACGATTCAGCGCAGCTCGCCGCGCATGGCCACCTGTCTGCAATAGACAGGCTGGGGAGATGTGATATGGACAGTGGGTTTTACGCCGCTTGCACAGGATTGCTTGCCAAGACTGACGCCCTGGAATTAACCGCCAACAACATGGCCAATTCGAGTACCACCGGCTACAAAAGGCAGATGGAGTTTTATCGATCTCTTGAGGCCAGCACAGGTAGCCACAGCCTAAGTTCTGTCAATAAAGCCGTGAACGATTATGGGGTGTTGGGGGGAACTGCGGTGGATATGAAATCGGGGGAATTCGAGAAGACGGGCAACGACCTCGACTTGGCCATGGAAGGGTCGGGGTTCTTCACCGTCAAGACGCCGGCAGGCATACGGTATACCCGCAACGGGAACTTCCATACGGACACCGCAGGGCGCCTGTTGACTGCGACCGGAGACCCGGTAATGGGTGAACAGGGCCCCGTGGAACTTCCCAGCGGGACGATCGCCATCAGCTCTGATGGAACCATTTCGCAAGATGGTGCGGTGGTGGCCACCATGAAGCTTGTTACGTTTAAGCCCGGCACTTCCCTGGCGGCGGAGGGGAATTCCTACTACGAGGCTCCCGCAGGGTCTGAAATTCCAGCCGATGATCCGCGTCTATCGCAAGGAATGCTGGAAAGTTCCAATCAGAACCCTGTCGTGGGTGCGGTCAGTTTAATTGCGCTTCAGCGGCATTCTCAGCTTCTGGAACAGGCGCTGTCGATTTTTCATTCTGTGTTTAACAATGCGCCGGCCCAGGACCTTTCGCGGGTGTCGTAGACGTAGGGGCGTGCGGCGCCCGCCCCAGGCCGAACGCCGTTCGGCCCTACTAAGGAGAGAACATGTTTCGAGCACTCTACACGGCCGCGAGCGGCATGCTTGCCCAGCAACTGAATCTTGATAACATCGCCAACAACCTGGCCAATGCCGGCACGGTCGGTTTCCGTGGGACCCGGCTGCAGTTTCAGGATTTGATCTATCAGGAACTCGTCGTCCCCGGGTCGGCGGCTTCGCAACAGACTACCGTATCGACCGGGCTCCAAATCGGTTTGGGGACCCGCGCCTCGGCGTCCGAGGTCATGCAGACGCAAGGTGAACCTACCAGCACCGGAAACACTTTGGACTTAATGATTCAAGGCGCGGGTTTCTTTCAGGTGAAGCTGACGAATGGTGAAACTGCCTACACACGTGCCGGAACGTTCCATCTGGACCAGCAAGGGAATGTTACCACCGCCGAGGGTGATCCCCTGGAACCGTCTGTGGCAATTCCCGCCGGCTCAACGAATATCAGCATTGGGTCGGATGGAACGGTGACCGTCACCATGCCGGGACAAACGAACTCGCAGCAGGTCGGCACCATTCAACTAGCCACTTTCTCCAATCCTGGAGGGTTGATGGCCACGGGCAGTAATCTCTTTACCGCCACCACGGCCTCGGGTGATCCCATTGTTGGTACTCCGGGAGGGTCGGAAGGCATCGGCACTTTGCAGCAAGCGATGCTGGAAAACTCCAACATTAATGTGGTGGATGAATTCATCCAGATGATCGTGACGCAGCGGGCCTATGAATCCAATTCCAAGGTCGTACAGGCAGCGGACCAGATGTTGCAAGACGTCAATAATCTGTCCCATTAATGGAATGCGTAACCTCATGATCACAGTTCTTGAAAGCCGGACTGCAAGTGCTCTGCTGATTTTGCTGACGGTGGCCCCTCTCGCGAATTTGTTTCCGGCAGATCGCCCTTTGAGCAAGGGGACGTCAACTTCCATTCAGGAGAGGGAAGTGGTGCCGCCACGCGCACCACGCACACTTTCGCGAGGGGAGATATTCCAAGCCATTCGGAAGAATCTGGCACAAATGGGAATTTCGGGCAGGGGAGAACTGCGGCCGGGGGACTTGAGCATTCAATCCGCCGTGCCGGTCCTTAATGATGATGTGGGGTTGAAGATCAAGAGCATCAGTTTTGACCCTATTCGGCGCGAAACCGTATTCGAACTCTGGACTTCCCGTCAGCCACAGTACCTTCCCTTTGCCGTTACCACGCGGCGCGATCCCGAAAGTTTGGGCCTGACTTCGCGGCCTGATTGGAAGCTGGACGGAGCAGGGGGTGAACTGCGAAGCGGAAATATTGCGATTGGCCCGGCGGTCAGCCCAGCACGCACAAAGCTCCCGGTGTTGGCCAAGCCGGGGCGGCCCATCACCCTGGTGATGCTGGGGCAAAATATGCGAATCACCACCACCGTGGTTCCGTTGCAGCCGGGAACGAAAGGGCAATGCATCCTGGTGCGCGACACAACCACAGCACGCGTGATGACTGCGGAGGTTGTCGATGAAGGGTTGTTGCGAACCAGCTTTTGAAATGGAGTTAGCGATGAACGCGGAAATGCCCGGGAGAGATTGGTTGATAGAGGCTTGCCTCACTGGCACTCGAAAATCGAAACTCGAAAATCGAAATTCGCACGCCGAGTTTCGAGTTTCGAAATTTGGATTTCCGCTCATGCTCGTCATCACGACCTGCCTTTTTGCCCTGCCGGGTTACGGGATTGGGATCAAGAAAAAGAGCCAGCCGACGAAAGACTATCTAGCCGAATATATCGAGCGCGTTAAGGGGGTTAAGTCAACAACGCCAGCCACGGGAAGTTTTTGGACTCCCCAGAGTCCCTATACGGACATGGCCAGCGACTACAAAGCACGGAATGTGAATGACCTCATCGTGATCCAGGTGGTGGAATCGACCTCGGCGGCAGAGGATGGAGCGGTAAAGTCGGCGCGCGCTTTTTCGGCAACTTCTGGCGTTAGCGTTATGGGCACGCCCGGCCCCACCAATGGTTTCCAGAACATCTTCTCGCCAAATTCCAACCGAACCCTGAATGGGCAGGCGCAAACGTCCTCCAATGCCACCCTGACCACCAGCCTTTCCGGCCGGGTGGTGGAGGTTTTGGCCAACGGATTTCTGGTGATCGAGGCGGAGCGCGAAATGTTCATGAATAACCAGCACCAGACAGTCATTGTTCATGGTGTGGTGCGTCCGGGAGACATCGGCCCTAATAACGCGGTTCCTTCAACTGCCATCAGCAACCTGGAAGTGGAGCTGAAAGGGCGCGGTGTGATCAGCGATGGAGTCGCGCCTCCCAACAGTTTGGTGCGGATGATTTTGAAAGTTGTGGGGTTCTAAAGCCATGCGGTCCAAATTGTGGGTAGGAATTATTGCGCTGCAAATCCTCTGGCTGCCTGCCGCTCTGGCGGGCAAAGAAACCGTGGCCCGGCAAGTTCGCCTCGGCGATGTGTCCACCGTTGAGGGCGTGCGTGACAACCTGCTGATTGGATATGGGATGGTCGTGGGCCTCAACGGCACGGGCGACCGTCAACAAACAGTGTTTTCGGTTCAGACCCTGGCCAATCTTATGCAGAAAATGGGTGTTCAATTCACTGCCTCGGCGGTCGTGGTTAAGAATGTCGCGGCGGTTTTTGTGACGGCCACTCTTCCCCCTTTCGCACGTCCGGGCACGCCGATTGATGTAACCGCCTCCTCGATTGGAGACGCCAAGAGTCTTGAAGGCGGATTACTGCTCTTCACCACCCTGCATGGTCCTGACGGTCAGATCTACGCAACCGCGCAAGGGCCCCTGGTTAACGGTGGCTACTCGGCGGGGGGACGCGGTAACTCGGTCCAAATCAATCACCCCACGACGGCGCGCATACCCGGCGGAGGAATTGTGGAGCGCGATGCCGCTATGGATCTTAGCCATTTGACTCAGCTCTTCTTGTTATTGCGCGACCCGGATTTCCAGACCGCCACGGAAGCGGCTGCAGTCATTGAGCGTGCGCTGGGAAAAGGCTCGGCGCGCGCACTCGACAGCCGCCGCATTGAAATTCGGGTTCCCAACCCCGGGTCAGAGGTGGTTTCCGGACTTTTGGCGAAAGTGGAGAACCTGAAAGTAGGCCTTCACACCCAAGCCAGGGTCATTGTCAACGAGCGGACGGGAACCATTGTCATGGGGCAGGACGTGAGTTTGGGAGCTTGCTCCATTTTGCATGGCAATCTCTCCGTAGTGATTTCCACGGAATTCCGTGTATCGCAGCCGCTGCCAAATTCCCAGGGTCAGACGCAGGTAGTTCCGCAAACCACGGTCAAAGCTACGGAGAGCCCCGCCCGCCGCATTGAACTCCGCGAAGGTGCAAGCGTCGACGACTTGATCAACGGCCTGCAGGCCATCGGCGCAACACCCCGCGATATTGTTGCAATTCTGGAAGCAGTCCGCGCCGCCGGGGCCTTGCAGGCGGAATTGGAGATCATATGATGACTGCAACTGCAAGTACCGGGTCACAGTCGATTGCCAGCGGTAATAAGGTCACCTCTGGAGACAGCCTGCCGGAAACCGCCGCCCACAAGAAGCTAACCAAGGCTGCCCAGGAATTTGAGGGCATTCTCATCTCACAGCTCTTAGGGGATTTTAAGGCCGGCCTCTCCTCGCTTTCGGGCGACGCGCCGCCGGCAGGGTCAGAGTCGCTGAACTCATTGGCAATTCAGACCTTATCGGCGGCGTTGGCCCGGCGCGGTGGGTTGGGAATTGGGAAAATGCTGGTCCACCAGCTCGAGCCCAGTCTAAACCCAGGGCAGCAGGATCAGGGAGGGGGAAAGATTAAAACGGCATCACGAGACTAAAGTTTCCTCTCAAACCGTCGATAGGACAGTTGTAGTCTTAAGGAGGCAGTATATGAGAATTGATGCCCCTCTTCCCCTACCCGAGAATGTGCAATCGCAGAAGGTTACACGCTCAGGGTCGTCAGCCCAACAGAGCCGCCTTACCCAAGTTGATTCCGGCCAGGATCAGGCCCAACTGTCCGCTGATTCGGTAACGGTCCAACAGTTGAAAGCTAACCTTTCACAAGTGCCGGAAATTCGGCAGGACCGTGTTGACTCTCTTCGCCAGGCGATGAGCAATGGCAGTTATCAAGTTTCGGACCAGCAATTGGGTGATGCAATCGGATCAGACCTGCTGACAGGTCAACTCCGATTGGTATAGACAATAGGAGGGAGGAGTCATGGATGATCTGGCTCCTGCCCCGGCGCAGCGCACTACTGACAATATCGGGCGAACATCTGAAAACGCCCTCGCGGCGAGAAAGAAGGTCGCGAGGAAAGTGCCGCCGGCGCTCGCCACGAAGCAAGATCCGGAACCGGAATTCGACCCCGGACCGGAAGAAGACCACCAGCTCGACGTCTTGGGCTAATCATGAAACTTGAAGCACAGCGTTACATGGAATTGCTCGAACGGCGCTTGGCAACCCTTCGTATCCTTGCTACCGATCTCGATGAGAGCCGCTCCGCCTATGTCACACTCGACCTGCGGGCGATGCATCACCACATCTCGCATCAAGAGACCCTCTGCACGGAAATTCGCCTTCTGGACGCTGAGTTGCAAGATTTGAAAGGGAAACTCACTGTAATGGGCGTCGCAGGCGAGATGCCTCCCACCCTCGGTGATATTGAGGCCCAGCTTGACCCCACGTCGGCGCGACAGCTTCATCTTTTGCTGGGCGGACTCAAAGCCATTCAAGCCGACGTGCGCCGGCTTAGCCGCGTCCATTCGGAATTGCTCCGGCGTTCTCGCCGATCCGTCAATGTTTTGTTGAATTTCCTTGCCCATTATTCGGGCACGTACCCCCTCCCCCTCACTCAATCCAAGGGGATGCCTTTTGCCTCGATGGGGAAATAGTTTATGTCGAGCCTTTTCGGTACCATGTCCGTTGCCCTCCGATCCCTGCTGGCGCAGCAAGGCGCCATGGGGGTGACCGCCAACAACATCGCCAACGCCAACACCCCGGGATATTCGCGGGAAGTAGCGATTATGGAGGAAAGTCCCCCGACCCTTATGGGAAATACCATGGTGGGGACCGGTGTGACGATGGAGAAGGTGGAGAGTGTGCGGGATAACATCCTGAACCTGCGCATCGACCAGGAAACCTCACAGCAGTCCAGTTTGGGCTCCTACCTGACTTCGATGAACCAGGTGCAAGCCCTCTTCAATGAGACCCAGGGGGCGGGTCTGCAAACTGACCTGAGTAATTTCTTCAACAGTTTTCAGTCCCTCACCACCGATCCGACAAGTTCATCCCTGCGCCAGGCGACGATCACCGCAGGGCAAGACCTTGCGGGCGCATTCAGCCAAACCAGCCAGAATCTGGCAACCATCCAACAGGGTCTGGACCAATCCGTGGTACAGACTGTTCAACAGGTCAACCAGCTTACAGCGCAAGTGGCCGACTTGAATCAACAAATTCAGACGGTTTCCAATGCCGGGCAGAACCCCGGCTCGCTTGAGGATCAGCGCGATCAGGTATTGAAAACCCTCTCCGGCCTGATCGACACGGCGGTGGTTTATTCTGATGACGGCACCGCGACAGTTACTACTACCAATGGCACGCTCCTTGCATCCGGCAATCAAAGTGATGCTCTGACGACCCAGCTCGATAGCGCAACAGGGATGAACCAGGTGCTTGCCCAGGGGACCGACATTACCTCCACCATCGCCGGCGGGCAACTCCAGGGTTTCATCAATGCCCGCGACGAAGGTATTCCCTCAGCGCAGACTTCTCTCGACAATCTGGCCGCCAGTCTGATTTCTGCTGTGAACCAGCAACAGAACGCTGGTTACGACATGACGGGGACAACTGGCGCAAAGGGGGCGGACTTCTTCACGCCGTTTACGCCCTCTGTTGCTGGGTCGAATGCTGGAGCCGCGGCCGCCATGGCCGTAGCGATTACCGATCCTGACCAAATCGCCGCCAGTTCCGACGGCACCAAGGGAGACAACGGGAACGCCACGGCGCTGGCCGGCCTCCAGGATAAGGCCATCGTTTCCGGCCAAACGGCGGGAAGTTATTATTCGAACCTGATTGATCAGGTCGGCAATACCGTTTCCAATTCCACATCCGAGCAGGAGGCCATCGGCCTGGTCTTGCAGCAGCTTACCAACCAGCAGTCGGCTGTTTCCGGCGTTTCGCTGGATGAGGAAGCAACCAATTTAATAGGTTATCAGCGCGCATATGAAGCCGCCGCGCGGGTAATTTCCACCGTTGACGAGCTCGTCTCGACAACCATCAATATGTTTACACCGAGCAGCTAACATGGGCATAAGAGTTAATCCCGATATCTATAGCCTGGTCCTGAGCGGACTGCAGACGAATTCGCAACAAGAGAACCAGGCGTTGCAGCAGGTCTCGACCGGGCAAAAATTGAATTCCATCTCCGACGATCCTGCCGCGGCAGCTTCCATTGTGACCTTACGGATGGAATCAAGCTCCGACACCCAATACTTGCAGAACATTACGACCTTGACCGGGTCCTTGCAAACGGCGGGTTCCGCGTTGAGTTCCGTCGTCGAGGCGCTGACCAGCGCACAAACCCTGGGTGTGGAGGGAGCGACGGCCACCACCAACACGGAAAACCGGCAAGCCCTGGCTCAGGAGGTTCAAGGGCTTCAACAGCAAATCCTCGGGTTGGCGAATGCTACGTATAACGGCCAGTATCTCTTTTCCGGCACGGCCACCACCACCCAACCCTACGTCGCGGACGCCTCGGCTGCTTCCGGCGTGACCTACAATGGAAACGAGAATACCAACAGCGTGGAAATTTCTGACGGCCAAGCGATGCCCACCAGCCTGCCCGGGAGCCAGTTGTTTAGTAATTCCACCACCAATGTTTTTCAGTCCCTCCAGGATTTGTACACCGCCTTGACCAATAATGGCGATGTCGCCAGCGCCACCACGGAAGTCCAGAATGCCCTGAACTATGTGAGCACCCAACAGACCTTCTATGGAAACTCCGTGGACCGGCTGAACAATGCCCAGACGTTTCTTACGCAGGAACAGACGCAATTGACGCAAACGGAAAGCAGTGCCCTGGATGTCGACATGGCGAAGGCAATTACCGACCTGAGCCAGGGTGTTACTACCCAACAAGCGCTGCTGGCGGCCGGCGCAAAGATCTCGCAGTTGAATCTGTTCAGTTACTTGCCTTCATCATGAGGCCCGCTTTGGCTGACCCTCATTGCTCCCAACTTCCTGCTTGTCTTGCGCGCGGCATGACATACAATGCTGCTTTACCGAACTCAAGCAGTGATTTGGGAGATATGAGATGAAAAGACGCGGATTCCTTGTTTCCTCGCTGGCCGCTTCGGCGCTTGCGGGTGCGACAACCTCGGTTGATGCAACGACTGCCGGATCCGGGCCCGCGGTGGCCGGCCGGGAATATTACGAATTACGAAAATACCAACTGCGCCGCGGCCCGCAGCAACAAGCGATCAACGCTTACTTTCGCGACGCCAACATCCCGGCGATGAACCGCCTGGGGATCAAGTCGGTGGGCGTTTTCAATACCACC
>Ga0181517_10004504_pt1 | contig 12663 bp, 8 predicted proteins | sample PEATcosm2014_Bin_31_FD_119748 | JGI IMG/M metagenome (GOLD analysis project Ga0181517, IMG submission 119748) | Peatland microbial communities from MTU Mesocosm Facility, Houghton, MI, USA - PEATcosm2014_Bin01_30_metaG | ecosystem: Environmental > Terrestrial > Soil > Wetlands > Peat | place... | reverse complement strand
GGAGCCGACGCCGACGGTTTCGGCGGCGCCATCCGCAGCGCCGAAGCCACCCGCCTCGATCCCGTTGGCGACGGCGAGCCCGGACGCGACGCCGCTCGCGGCCAAACCCAAGGCCGTCGAAGCCCAACCGACGCCCGCCGCTGCGCCGACGGTCGTGGCTTCGTTAGCGCCGACGCCGGAGCCGACGCCGACGGCTTCCGCGGCGAGCGCGCCGTCGCCCCCGCCGAGCCCCGCGGCGACGGCGACCGCCAAGGCGCCGTCGACGCTCGAGACGAAGGTCAGCGCGATCGAAGCGCAGCCGACGCTCTCCGCTGCGCCTGCGGCAAGCCCGCTGGCGACGGCGAGCCCAGATGCGCCGCCGCTGCGCGAGGTCGAGATCAAGACGGACGAGGCGCAGCCGACCCCTTCCGCGCCGCCGCCGAAGGTCTTCGCCCCGCCGCCGGCGGCGGCGCCGCCGGCGGTCGCCGCGCCGCCGACAGTGGCCGCGCCGCCGACGACGGCCGCTCTGGTCGCTGTGGCGCCGACGGTCGCCGCTTCGCCGCCGCTGAAGGTCTTCGCCCCGCCGACGGCGGCCGCGCCGCCGGCGGTCGCCGCGCCGCCGACGGCGGCCGCGCCGGTCGCTGTGGCGCCGACGCTCGCCGCTTCGGCGCCGCTGGCGCCCGTTGCTGCGCCGCCGACGGCTGCGGCTGCGGCGACCTCAGAACCTCAGGTCGCGCTCGCCGCTCCGGCCGCCAGGCCGACCCGGACCGATCTCGCCGCCTTGACGCCGCTCGTCGCCGCCGAGCTTCGTCGACTGGGCTGCTACAGCGGAGCGGCGACCGGTTGGGACGCCGTCGATCTGCGCCTCGGCGTCGACAAGTTCGCCGAGCTCGCCAAGCTCGCGACCTTGCCTGCCGAGCCCGACGTCGGCCTGCTCGCGGCGCTGAAGAGCGAGCCCGACCATTTCTGCGCGCCGCAATGCTCGCCGCGCGAGGTCGCAAGCGACGGGCGCTGCGTGCCCAAGACATGCGGAGCGAACCAGGTCCTTACGCACGACGGCGCCTGCGTTGCGCGCCAGCCCAAGCCGCAAACGACGGCCGCCGCTCGCGCCCCGGCCCCGGCGGCCGGCAAGCGCTGCTTCACCTTCAACGGCAGTTCGTATTGCGAATGACGCGCTTTCAAGCGCCGCTCGATTTCGAATCGACGAGCGCGCGCGCCGACGACAAGGTCGGCGCCGCCGCCGGCTGCGCGATGCGGAGGCCGAACGCGGCGCGCAGGCGAGACATCCGCCCGACGTCGAACTTGAAGCCGCGGTCAGGCTCGCCGCGGCTCGTCGTCGGCCGTCAGTCCGCCGCCCAGTGAATGAAGACTTGCAGGGTTAGAGCCCTTCAGCGGACGTCGAGCACAAGTGTGACGCTACCGCTAAACTCGCTAACACTATTGGAAAATCCGAGGCTGGCGAGAGATGCAGGCCGTTGGCTATCAGGTGGGCAATCTGGCGCAATTTTGTTCTATCCGCCCCACAATTTGGTCACGGGGCGCCTTGACTCCCGTTTTCAGTTACCCTAGCGTAAATTTTGTCTTACAATGACAGCGAAGACGCGCCAGCGCCTGAAACGCTTCGTCCGTAGTCGACGATAATCAACAATAACAGCGGTGTGATGCGCCAGGTTCGAGACGTGATACTGTAATGATTTCGTTTTATGCCAGCAGACCGTCAAATGCAGCTGATCGGTCTACAGGCGTCGACGATGATGAGAGTGTTGTTATGACAGTGTTGTCATAGAGGCGTCGTAAAGCGCCTCGCGCCGAGCAAGTCCGGCGTGTATGCTGTATCGTCGCGCAATGTAAGGGGACGACGAAGTCAACAGTCCCTAAGTTGTGAGCGTTCTATGCAGAGCGTCACGCGGATGGATCGTTGAAGTCTGCGTCGGTGTATTGTTTTGTCTCATAACCGTCACGAACCACGTCATAATTGTGTTAGAACGATCATATAACGAGTTCCGTAACTGAAAAATAGTAATTGTGCAGGGGAGGCAAGAACAGGGAGGTTCTTCCGGAGCGGCGAGTTGCGGCTTCAGCAACGGATAGGAGTTTCAATGTTCGGAGTCCTCACCTTCCTGTTGTGGCTGTTCGGCGCCGCGGCGACTCTGGGGGTCGCAAGCCTTCCGTTGGGCATTGAAGCTCAACTTGCTCTGGCCGCGGGCGCCCTCGCGGCGATGCTGGCGTTGAAGCTCTTCAACATCAGGGGCCCGTTCCGCCCCGTGTTCCTGGGGCTGGGGACGTTCGTCATCCTGCGCTACCTGTTTTGGCGCCTGTCCAGCACGATCCCCCCGATCAGCTCGCCGCTGGATTTCGCCGCCGGCATGGTTCTGCTGCTCGCGGAAGTCTACTGCATCTCGATGCTGTTCATGAGCCTGTTCACAGTCGCCGACCCGATCGAGCGGCCGAAGGCGCCGCGCGTGACTGACGAGGATGCGCCGACGGTCGACGTCTTCGTTCCGACCTACAACGAGGCCATCGAAATCGTTGCGCCGACGTTGGCGGCGATCAAGCGGATGAGGTACCCAGAAGGCAAGCTCAACGTCTTTCTGCTCGACGACGGCGGCACCGAGGAAAAGCTCCAGTCGGACGACGCGGCGACGGCGCGCCGCGCCCAGAATCGGCGCGAGAGCTTCCAGGCTTTGTGTGCGGAGCTCGGGGTCCATTACCTCGCGCGCGAAGAAAACAAGCACGCCAAGGCGGGCAATCTCAATTTCGGCCTGGCGCACAGCCAAGGCGACCTCGTGGCGGTCTTCGACGCCGACCACGTGCCCGCCCAGGATTTCCTCACCGAAACCGTCGGGTTTTTCGGGCAGGACGAAAAGTTGTTTCTGGTTCAGACGCCCCATTTCTTCCTCAACCCGGATCCGATCGAACGCAATATCGGCGCCGCCGGCATGCCCGCCGAGAACGAAATGTTCTACGGCCTGGTGCAGAAGGGCCTGGACAAATGGAACGCCGCCTTCTTCTGCGGCTCGGCCGCCGTCCTGCGGCGGCAGGCGCTCGAGGAGGTCGGCGGCTTTCACGGCTCCTCCGTCACCGAGGACGCCGAGACCGCGCTCGAATTGCACGCGCATGGCTGGAACAGCGTCTATGTGCAGAAGCCGCTGATCGCCGGGCTGCAGCCGGAGACCTTCGAGTCCTTCATCGGCCAGCGCTCGCGCTGGGCGCGCGGCATGGCCCAGATCCTGCTGCTCAAAAATCCACTGTTCGTCCCCGGCCTGAAAATGGCGCAGCGGTTGTGCTACCTGTCGAGCAGCCTGTTCTGGCTATTCCCGCTGTCGAGGATGGTGTTCATATTCGCTCCGCTCATGTACATCTTCTTCGACATGAAGATTTACATTGCAAACGGACAGGAATTTGTCGCTTATACCCTGACGTACATGTTGTCCGCGCTGTTGATCCAGAGTTATGTCTTCGGTCGGGTGCGGTGGCCGTGGACGTCGGACCTCTATGAATACGTCCAGGCGGTTAAGCTGTTTCCGGCCGTGCTGGGCGTGTTTCTCGATCCTCGCCGGCCGAAATTCAACGTCACCGCCAAGGGTCAGACCCTCGAAGAAAATCAGCTGTCGAGCTTGGCGTGGCCCTATTTCGCGCTCTTCGCCCTGGTCGCGATCAGCATGGCGGCGCTTGGCGTCAAGTTCGCCAATGAGCCGGACGCGCGCGATCTGATCAGCGTCGTCGGCGTCTGGAGCGTGTTCAACCTTTGCCTGACCGGGGTCGCGCTGGGCGTCGTTTCGGAGCGGCGCGAGCGGCGCAGCGTGCCGCGGGTCGCCAGCAAGCTGGTTGCAAGCTTGGCGTTCGGCCCGCAGACGTCGCCCGTGGCGATCGAGGATATGTCGTTCGGCGGGTTGCGCGTGCGCGTGCTCGACGCGACCAAGCTGCCGCCGAAAGGGACAGGGGTCCTGCGCATCGATTCCGCCGACGACGCCGGGTCGGTTCTCGAAACGCCGATCGTCATCGCCGGGCGGCGCGTCAATGACGAGGGGCGCGGCGTCGGCCTCAAGTTCTATGGTTTCAATGGCGACCGCTTCAAGATCATCGCCAAGGTTATGTTTTCAACTATCGATCCGATATATGCGCGACGATCCCAGACATATTTGCGTTTTGGCGTCCTGCGCGGCTCGTTCAACTTCGCCATAGCGGCGTTGAATCAGACGTTCCGTGGGTTGTACTACGTATTCTTCCGAAGGGGCCAAGTCATCGCTTCGCCGGCCGCTCGTTCCTCGGAGAGTTCCGCCTCTTGAGGGCGTTTCCGTCCCACCTTTTGCGAGAGCCATGCCCATGAGTCTCCTTGGTTCGTCTTTCTTGCGATCGGCGGCGATCGGCGCGCTGGCGGCCTCGCTCACGCTCGGCCTGCCGTGGCGCGAGCCCGACGCGGCGATGGCCCAGCCGCGCGAAGAGACGCCCGCGCGCACGGACGCCGTCGCGCTGAAGCGATTGCCGGCCGGCCCCGGCGAACTCGTCTTCCGTGGCGAGAACGCCAGCGGCCGCTGGTCGGTCTATCTCAGCCCCGCCGAAGCCGCGCGCACGCAGAGCTTCCAATTGGCGATGCTGAACGCGGTCGTCGTCTTGCCGGAACGGTCGTCGCTGAAACTGATCGTCAACGGTCGGGTTCTGTCGACCGTGCCGGTTCGGTCGGCCGAAAAGCTCGGCACCGTCATGGTCAAAATCCCGCCCGGGGTTCTGACGCCGGGCGCCAACGACGTGCAGATGCGCGTCGCCCTCGCGCACCGGGTCGATTGCTCCGTCAAGGCGACCTACGAACTCTGGGCGCTGTTGGACCCGACCAAGACCGGATTCGTGCTCGACGGCGCCAGCGCTTCCTATGCGATTCATTCGCTCGACGATCTGGCGGCCGAGCCGGCGGCCGAGGACGGCGCGACGCGCATTCACGTGCGCCTGCCGGTCGACGCCGATCCAGTCGCGATCGGCCGCGCCGGCCGCTTCGTCAACGCCGTCGTGCGTCGAGCCGGTCTGTTGCGCCCGGTCGTCGACGTCGGCCCGGACGAAGGCCAGGGCGCCGGCCTGGACCTCGTCATGGCCGACGCCGCCGCGGGCGACGATCTCGTCAAAAATCTGCGCGTTCTCGACCGCGACAACGCCGTCACGGTCGCGCGCGATCCGGCGACCAATCGGCTGGTCGTCGTTCTGTCGGGCGCGGATGACGCCGATCTCGACCAGCAGATTTCCAATCTCGAACAGGCCGCGCCCAAAACGCGCGTTTCGCCCGGGGGCGCCGACGACGTCGCGATCGAATCGGGTGGTCGCATGACTTTCGCCGAGCTCGGCCTGGCGACCGACAATTTCGAAGGCCGGCGCTATCTGTCGAGCGCCAGCGTCACGCTGCCGTCGGACTTCTTCTCGGCCGACAACGATCGCGCGCGGCTGCTGATCGACGGCGTCCGGTCGGGCGGTCTCGACCCGGACAGCCAGCTCGTCTTTCGGGTGAACGGCGCGATCGCGTCGTCAATGCGCCTCGCGTCGGGCGCCGTCCAGGAATTCAACCACAAGATGGTTGAACTCCCGCTGCGATTCTTCCATCCCGGCCACAACGAAATCGCCATCGAGGGCATCCTGCCCGCGCCGGCCGATCGACAGTGCGACCTGGCCTCGTCGTCTCGCGAGAGCCGGCTTTCGATCGCCGGGACGTCCGAGCTTCAATTTCCGCAGTTCGCCCATCTTCGGACTCTGCCGCAGCTCTCTTCGACGCTGTCGGACGGCGTCAAGGATCGCAACGGCCAGGTCAACCTCTATCTGCCGGACGCCGAGCCCGGCGCCGTCGGCGCGGCCTTGTCCGTCCTGGCGAACATGGCCCCGCGATTGGGGCCGATAAAGACGCTCATCGTCCATCTCGAGCCGCCAGAACGCGACGACGTTCCAGGCGTCGTGGTCGCGCCGCTCGATCAACTTCCCGAATTCCTCGCCTCTTCGCTGCACGGCACGATGTCGCCGTCGGACGCGACGGGCGACGAGGCGGTCAAGCTCGCCGACGCGACGCAGCAGCCCGCTTCCCCCGACGCATTCAGGTTCAGTCTTGATTGGAGCTCCGCGCTCGAGACAGTCAGGGCCCAGTTGAGGATGCACGGCTTCTTCTACGGCGGCGACCGGGGCGCGGACGCATTGTCGCTGTCCCAGAACGGCCTGCTGGTCGGCGCCGTGGATCCGACGACGCCGACCCCGATCTTCGGCGGCGTCGGGATCCCGCAGATTGTCGTCAGCCCGAGACAATGGCTCGTCGTCACCGCGCACAGCGCCGAGGCGTATCAGTCCGCGGTCGAGCGGATGATCGCCAACGGCAAATGGAGCGCGTTGGCGGGCGAGGCGGTCAGCTTCGATCCCGATACGGACCAGCTGCGATCCGTGCAGCCGCTGCAGGTCTCGTATGTGCTGCCCGACCACTTTGTCGCCGCCGACGTTCGTCCGATCCTCGGCGGCCTGTTCTCCGACAACATCGCTCTCAGTCTCGGCGTGCTGCTGCTGCTGATGTCGATGCTGGGTCTGTCGACCCACGCGTTGATCCGACGAATGGGCGCCCGATGATCGTCAAGGGTCGGTTGACGGGGTTGATCGTGGCGGCTTGCCTTCAGGCTTCTCCGATCCACGCCGGGACGGAGACGCAAGCGTGGGTGACGCCTCAGCGCCCGCTCGCCGACGAGGCGTCGTCGAGGAGCGATCAGGGGGACCGCGAAGCGAACGCCCAGGTCGCGCGGATGTGGTTCAAGGCCGAATGGCAAATCTACGCCTCGACCTTCGTCACTCAGGACGGTCGGGTGGTCGACAACGCCAACGGAAACGTCTCGCACAGCGAGGGGCAAGGCTACGGCCTGCTTCTCGCGGCGCTCGCCGGCGATTCCGACCGCTTCGACAAGATTTGGCGGTGGACCGAGACCCACATGATGGTCCGGCCGGACCACCTGTTGTCTTGGCGGTGGGATCCGCAAAAGGGCGCGATCACCGATACGAACAACGCGACCGACGGCGACATCCTGGTGGCGTGGGCGCTCGCCCAAGCCGCGCAAAAGTTCAACCGTCCCGACTATCGCGTCACGGCTGCGGTTATCGCCGGCGCGATCGGCGCGAACTTGATCAAGAACAGCGATCACGGTCTGATCCTGCTGCCGGCCGCCCAGGGCTTCAGCCATGACGATCAGCCCGACGGACCCGTGGTCAACCTGTCGTATTGGGTCTTTCCCGCCTTCTCGACGCTCAAGGACCTCGCGCCCGCCTATGATTGGGAGGCGCTTCACGCCAACGGGCTGAAGCTTTTGAACGTCGGCCGGTTCGGACCGCTCCGCTTGCCGCCGGACTGGCTGTCGCTCGGCGGCCAGACGCCCGCTCCGGCGCAGAAGTTCCCGAGCCAGTTCGGCTACAACGCCATCCGCATTCCGCTCTATCTCGCATGGGATTCTGCGCCGCAAGCCCGCCATGCGCTGAGCGGCTTCGTCAATCTCTGGCGCGGCCCCCGCAGCGCCGGTCCTTATGTCATCGACGTCAATTCGGGTTCGGCGGAACAGATTCTCGACGGCGCCGGCTATCGTCTGGCGCTCGCGTTGGCGCGCTGCGTCTCGCTCGATTCGCCGATCGACGAGCAGGTCATCAAGTCCCGCGATCCGCTCTACTACCCGGACACGCTGCGGATGTTGTCGCTCGCGGCGATTCAGGAAAGGCTCCCGCAATGCTTTTGAAACGCCCCCTTGTCCTCGCCGCCATGCTGGCGCTCGCGGGCGCAGCGATTCGATCGCAGGACGCCAATTCCGACGAGGCGCCGAGCTTGCGCCCTGCGCCCATTTTCGCCGACGTCCCGGCCGACGGCGCCGCGCCGCAAATCAATGTCGCGCCGAACGCCGCGAGCGCCGTCGACCTGCCGGCGAGCGCGCCGCGCCCCGCCGTTCAGGCCAGCGCGGCGCCGTGGGAGTTTTCGGCGCCCAAGCCGACGCCCGACGCGACCGACGGCGACCCCGCAAGCAAGAGCCGCGAAGGCGACATCGACCTCACCGCATTGCGCTACTTCGCCGGCCAGGGCGACCTTGCGCGCGTCGCGGCGGAAATCAAACGGCTGCGGGAAAAGCATCCGGGCTGGGAGCCGCCGCAGGATCTCTTCGCCCAGTCGGGCAACAGCGAATTCGAGAAGCCGTTGTGGGACCTCTTCGCCCAGCATGATTACGAGGGCGTGCGCGCCGGCGTCGCGGCGATTCAGGACAAGAACCCGGGTTGGCAGCCCTCGTCGGACCTGACGGACAAACTGGCGTTCGCCGAGGCGAACGACAAGCTCGTCAAGGCCTCCGACGCCCAACAATGGGGCGACGTCATCGACATCGCCGCCGCCAACAAGATGCTTCTGACCTGCGCCGACGTCGACGCGATCTGGCGCACCGCCGAGGCCTTGGCGCACACCGACGACGAGCCGCGCGCCCTCGAGGCCTATCGCTACATCCTGACCTCGTGCGCCAAGCGCGAGGAGCGGCTGGCGACGGTTCAGAAGGCCAGCCAGATTCTCAAATCGCCTGAGGATTTCGAAACGCTGTTGCGGCTCGGCCGCCGTCTGCCGAACGGAACGTCCGAATTTGAATCCGTCCGCTTCGATCTCATTCGCCAGAAACTCGGCGACGCGGCGGCGGGCAAGGCCGGGTCGGAAGCGAGCCAGGCGGAAATCGACGCGCTCGCCGCGCACGCGCGCAGCGCCAACGATCGCGGCGACCAGCAATTGCTGGGCTGGTTCGCCTATTCGCGCAAGGATTTCGTCCAGGCCGAGGACTGGTTCGCCACGGCGCTGCGGCCGGGCCCCGATCCGAAGGCCGCCGAGGGCCTGGTGCTGACCCTTCGCAGCGCGGGCCGAATCGCCGACGCGCAGAAGCTCGCGGTGCAATACGCGGGACTGGGTCCCCTGAATCGCAAGTTGATGATCGAAGTGCTGACGGCGGCGCTCAACGATCCCGCCGCGACGCCGCTGTCGCCCGACGACCTGGTGACCTTGTCGCAAGCGATCGACCTGGCGAAGTCGTCCGACGGCGCGCAGCTTTATGCCTGGCATTTGTACAACGCCAACGACGTCGCCGGCGCGGCGGACTGGTTCCGCAAGTCGGTCGACTGGCAACAGAACGAACCGGCGGCGATCGGTCTGATCGTCACCGCGCGGCGTCTGCGCAACATGCGCGACTACGCCGATCTGGTCGCCAAGTACCGCGACGTCTATCCCAAGGTCGCCGCGCTCGAAACCGCGATGGGCGCCGCGCGCAGCGCGCCGGCGGCGCGCGCGCCGTCGAATGCGACCGCCCGCTCCGGCGGCGGAGGGGGCGGAGGTTGGGACAAGAACGCCGACGCGATCGCCAAGACGATGCAGGCCGGCAAAGTCGATCTGGCGCTCGCGATGCTCGAAGAGCGCAAGAGCAAGGGACTGGCCGAACCGTCGGGGCTGACCATCGTGCGCGGCTGGGCGCTCTATCAGAAGGGCGATTGGGAAGGCGCCAAGAAGGTCTTCGCCGGGCTGCAGGCCAAGCAGCAGCAGGTCGAGGACGCAGAGTTCGGCCTCGCCACGATTGAACACGCGGAACTGCCGGCTGCGATGCGCCGATAAAACGACGACTCGCCGCCGCGAGTCGACCCGGTTTCGTCGGGCGGAGATCGTGCCGAGATGGGAACCGACTGTGCAGCGCTGAAAGGCGGACGCCATGCAGACGTTTCATAGCCGTCTGGGCAGACGGGTCGGCGCGCCGCCAGCGCGCCAGTCGGACCACGGATTCGCCGTCAGCGTGATGGAGCACCTCGGCGTTCCCGCCTTCGTGCTCGGCGCCGATCGCCGCGTCCTGATGTGGAACAAGGCTTGCGAGCGCCTGACCGGCGCGCCTGCCGAGGACATGCTCGGCACGCGTGACCATTGGCGCGCCTTCTATGACAAGCGGCGGCCCTGTCTCGCCGATCTCGTGCTGAGGCAAAAGTTCGAAGACATCGCCTTGCGCTACGCCCGCGGCGGCAGGGCCGTTCACGGCAGGGCCGGCGCCGCCACCGAAAATTGGTGCGAAATGCCCAGACTTGGTCGACCGCTTTACTTGGCGGCCGACGCGTCGCCGATCTACGACGAGGCGGGCGCGATGATTGCGGCGGTGGAGACGCTTCGCGACCTCACCGTCGAGAAGCAGCGCCAAACCGAATTGGAATCCCTGGCCGCGCTCGACGGCCTCACCGGATTGCTCAACCGTCGCAGCTTCGACGAGAGACTGACGCTGGAAGCGCGTCGGGCCTTGCGCGCCGAGCTTCCTTTGGCGTTGCTGATGGTCGATGTCGACGACTTCAAGCCGTACAATGACGCCCATGGCCATCAGGTCGGCGATGCGTGTTTGAGAACGGTGGCGCAGGCGATTCGCGGCGCGCTTTGGCGCGCCGGCGACGTTGCCGCGCGTTATGGCGGCGACGAATTTTCGATCATTCTGCCCGATACCGACAGGATCGGCGCGTTGCGGGTCGCCGAACACATTCGCCGGCGCATCGACGCCCTTCGCATCGCGAACCCTTTTTCGGCGGCGTCTCGAAGTCTCACGCTGAGCATTGGCGGATGTGTGGCCGCCCGGGGCTTTGACGGTTCAGCCGAGCGGCTGGTCGCCTTGTCCGACGCCGAACTCTATCGCGCCAAACGCGGCGGCCGAAATCGGACTTCGATCGCGACGTGCGAATCGGACCCGACGGCGTTCGGCGAGCAGCCGCAGTCCGGCGACCTCGCGAGCGCCTGCGGCCTTTCGCTTGTGACCGGCGGACCGACATTCCAACGCGACCATTCGTGAGGGGTCTGTCGGTCCTGCGAACGGCGCCGACCGCGCAGCGGTCTTGCTTCGTCCGAGCGCGCGCTCGCGCCCTTGCGTTTGGCGCCGACTTGGCGGCGTTGGCGTCATGCCCGAAGGCTCGCCGCGCCGCGCCGGACGCCGCCTTGCGGGCGCCCAAGCGCCTGAAGCCAAAGGTCCTTTTGCGATCGAGGGCGTTGGTAGCGGGGGGCGGATTCGAACCGCCGACCTCCGGATTATGATTCCGCTGCTCTAACCAGCTGAGCTACCCCGCCACGCGCTTACGTGAAGCGGCCCGCTTATAGTGGCGGCGGCGAAACTGTCAAGGAACAGCGCCGCCCTTCGCGCCGCCCCGAGGCTGTCGGCCGACAGCGCCGCAAAACAAAAAGAAGGGACGGCGAAAAGCCGTCCCTTCCTCACTAACCAACCCCGACGCGGCGATTTATCCAGGCGAAGTCTCTGCGCCGGAGCAGGGCGGCCATATGTTCGCCGCCGCCCATGAGCGAACTCTGCCGCGTCCGGGCCCGGGCCGCGTTGCGACAAATCAATTGACCTCGGCCCGCGCGCCCCTCCGCCGTCAGGCGCGCAAACGAAAGCCCCGGACCGCGGCGCGGCCCGGGGCTCGAGACGGGTCGGAGGCGAACCGTCAGCTGCGGCGGTTGCCCATCAGGAACAGCAGCTGCTGGAACAGGTTGATGAAGTCGAGATAGAGCCGCAGCGCGCCGAAGATCGCCTTCTTCTCCGACGTTTCGTAGGCGTCGCCGGAGACGTAGCTGTCCTTGATCGCCTGCGTGTCCCACGCGGTCAGGCCGGCGAAGATGCCGACGCCGATGAGCGACAGCCAGAACTGAAACGCCCCGCTCTGCAAGAACACATTGACGACGCTCGCGATGATCAAGCCGATCAGGCCCATCACCAGGAACGAGCCCATCGCCGACAGGCTGCGCGAGGTGGTGTAGCCGTAGAGGCTGAGCGCGCCGAACGAGGCGGCGGTGATGAAGAACACCTGCGCGATCGACGCCTGCGTGTAGATCAGGAACACCGTCGACAGCGACAGGCCCATCAGCGCCGCGAAGCCGATGAAAACCAGTCGCGTCGCCGACACCGACATCGCGTTGCGGCCGGCCGAGATCGCGAACACCAGCGCCAGCGGCGCGAAGATCACCACCCAGCGCAGCGGCGAGAAGTACAACGCCTGGCCGAACGGGCTGGCGGAGACGATGCGCGCGCCGACGAAATGCACGTCGGCCAGCAGGTAGGTGAAATAGGCGACGACGCCGGTGAGGCCGACGCCGAGCGTCATGTAATTGTAAACGCCGAGCATATAGGCGCGCAGGCCCTGGTCGACCGAAGCGGCGGACCGGGCAAGGCCAGCGCCGGCGCGGGCGTTGGCGTAGCGGTCATAGTCGGACATGGAATCCTCTCACAGGTCGCGGCGGGGAGAAGCCGCGCTAGGCGGCTAATATGGTCGGAGCGGCTCGGCCGCGCAAGGGCCGCCCGCGCCGCCTTTCCGCCTTGTAACAATGGCCGCCGGCCGCATCGTTAACGCAATCGGCGAGCGCGCGGACGGTCTCAGTCGCCGAAGCCCGCCGGCCCGCCGAGATAGGCCGGCCGACGCATCACCCGCGGCAGCACCGCGAAGCCGATGTAGATCACGGTCAGCGCCAGGAATACGTCGCCGAGCGCCAGCACCTCCGCCTGCTGACGGACTTTCATCGCGATCACGTGCGTGGCCGCTTGAGCCGCGTCGGAGCCGCGCGCCGCCAGCGCCTGGGTGAGCGCCGCCAGAGTCTCGTCGGCGGCGGTCCGGCCCCAGACGACCGACTCGCGCAGCCGCTCGAGATGGAGGTCCATGCGCTTGTCGAGC
>Ga0181517_10004497_pt1 | contig 12673 bp, 12 predicted proteins | sample PEATcosm2014_Bin_31_FD_119748 | JGI IMG/M metagenome (GOLD analysis project Ga0181517, IMG submission 119748) | Peatland microbial communities from MTU Mesocosm Facility, Houghton, MI, USA - PEATcosm2014_Bin01_30_metaG | ecosystem: Environmental > Terrestrial > Soil > Wetlands > Peat | place... | reverse complement strand
CCGACGTCGCCCTAAGCCGCCAATCGCCGTTCTCAGCGACGCAAGCAGGCTAAGCCGCCGCAACCCGCGGTGTCACCGCTTTCTCGATTTCCCTCTGGTGGGCCTGTCGGGTGGTGCGCAATTCATATTCGAGCTGGAGACCGAGCCAGAATTCGGCAGACGTCCCAAGGTATCGCGCCAGGCGAAGAGCGGTGTCGGCTGTAATTCCCCTTCGGCCGCGCACGACATCATTGAGGCGAGTCGCCGTGATTCCCAATGCCTTGGCGAGCTGGTTTACGCTCATACCCAACGGGTCGAGAACGTCCTCGCGTATGGTCTCGCCCAGATGGGGCGCTGGTATTAAACTGGCCCTAGACATACATTCCCAATAGTAGTCCGTGCCGCCGCCGTCGGCTATCCTGGAACTTCCTCTTCAATGCGCCGTTACGTCATTCTCAGCAATCGCAAGCGGGTGGTCATCGCTCTCGTGCACACGGTGGCGTTTCTGCTGCTGGCAGTGTACACCGGGACACTACTGGTTCGGCCGTTGCACGGCGGTTCGCCCGCATCGGGGTGGATCATCGCCGGGGTTTACGTGGGCATCGCCACGGCGCTGCTGGTGCTGGCCGCCATCAGCGGCAATGCCATCGAGCGGATCTACTTCGGGCTCTGCACCACCAGCGCCGGGTTCGGCCTGGCGCGGCAGATTCTGGGCGATGCCGGCATCCCCGCCGCAGTCTATGTGCGGGTGGCGATGTTGGCCTGCGCGGTGGCGATGGGCATGGTGATTTTGCGCGAATACAGCGGCGCGGCTGCGGCCGGCAAGCGTTCGCCCGCGGATTAGTCACAGCGCCGGAACCGCGAGTCAGAGCAAACCGACGAACTGGTCCACCGACATGCCTGACGCGCGGATGAGGGCTCGCAGCGAAACGGCGGGCAGCGATGACATCTAGACCGGAACCTCAATTTCGCGGACTTCAATGGTCGGCGGCATTCCGTGAGCCGCGCGCGTCGCGAGGCAACCGGCGATGGCTTCGCGGATATTGTCGAGAGCTTCCGCCTCTGTCCGCCCCTCGGAGATGCAGCCGGGGATCGCTGGGCATTCGGCCACCAGCATGCCGGTTTCATCGGGCTCCAGCGTCACGAGGAAGCTTCATAGTTCAATCTTATCAGCAACAAGTCTCTTCCAGCGGCGAGAGGCCACCGTGCTGGAATATCGGATTTTCGTGTCTGAAAATCAGACACGAATGGGCTTTTCCAACAGCGCAACTGCTTTCCTTTCAATACGGCCTTTCTCGTGCAACTGATCTGTAACGAAGGGAGAAGTATCTTGAGCGATCCATCTACGTACTGGCTAACCATCACCAACGTTGGGTTGGGGGTGGTGACGTTGATTTGCTGCATCGCGGTGGCCTTTGGCGTTGTGCAGGAACTGGCCGCCAAACGGAAGAAGAAGGCGGCGTTTTCGACCCTCGACCACGAGGTGTCCGACCTGGCTGCCTCCTATAGCGACGGCCATGCATTCCACTTTCCGCAACTCGGGTTGACCATGGCGGATGGCGGCGAACCGGCCGCGGAAAAAGAACCCGGGAAAGAAAAAGAGCGGTAGCCGCCATGACCTGCCCCTTCCTCAGAGAAGCTCAGGTCAAATTCTGCCACGCATCGAGCGTGCGGAAACTGATTCCGCTGAGTGTGGCGCCGGCGGGCGTTGTGCGCGCGGAGGAAAAATGCTCCTCGGCTGCCTACCTCACGTGCCGGGTGTATCAATCCCACTCCATGGAAGGACCCGCGGACGGGCCGTGCCCGTGCCTGGGAGAGTCGCTGATGCAATACTGCGCTGCGGCGCCGGTGGCGAAGCTGGTGCCGTTCAGCGAGTCGCTGCTTTCGCGCTGCGGCAACGACAGTCACCGCTACTGCGAACTCTACGGCTCGATGGCCCACCCGGTGGCCGTCGGCGACGAAGTGGACGGAATCGCCATGCCGCCGGAACTGCGTTACGCGGCCAACCATCTGTGGCTGGAAGTGGGCGAGGGCGGCCAATGCCACGCTGGCATCGACGCATTTCTGAGCCGCGCGATCGGCAACGTGGAACGCATCCAATATGTGTGGCAGCAGGGGCTGCACCGGCCGGCGGCGATCCTGACGGCGGGCGGCACCGATTGGGAAGTGGTGTTCCCCAATCCGCTGCTGCTGACCGGCTGCAACCTGTACTTGCGCGCCAACCCGGGCCGCCTCGCGGCTGAACCGTACACGGCGGGATGGCTGTTCGAGGGGAGCGTGGTCGAAGGCACCACCGACAACCTGATGCAAGGCGCGTCAGCCAGGGAATGGATGGAACACGACGTGCGCCGCATCCACGAAGCTGTGCAGCGCGGCTCTGGCATGGCCGCCGATGGCGGGCTGTTCGCCGTGGGCGTATTGAACTGCCTGGATCGCGAATCCAGGCCGGCCCTGTTTCACGAGTTTTTCTCGCCGTTCGCGAGCGGGAAGAGGATCTCCGATGATCGGCGGTAAAATCGCGTTTGCGTCGGGAATGCTGCTGGCGCTGGCTGGCGGCTGGCTGGCATTCCCGCGCATTCTGTATCAAACCCGGCTGCAGCCGGTCAATTTCAGCCACAAGATACATGCTGAGAAGGCCGGCGCCAAGTGCGAGGATTGCCACTCGTTCCGCGAGGACGGAACCTATGCCGGCATCCCCACGCTGGATAAGTGTTCGGGTTGTCATGCCGCCGCCATGGGCGCCACGGCGGAGGAAAAGAATTTCATCGACCAGTACGTGACGCCCAACCGCGAGCCGCAATGGCTGAGCTACGCGCGGCAACCGGAGAATGTCTACTTTTCGCACATCTCGCACGTCAAGCTGGGCCACGTGAAGTGCGAGCAGTGCCACGGCAATGAAGGCGGCACCGGCGCGTTGCGGCCATACCAGCAGGACCCGATCAGCGGCTATTCGCGCGACATCTGGGGGCGGCCGGTGGCGCCGGTAGGCCTGCGGACCGAAGGCGGAATGAAGATGGACGATTGCGTGGACTGTCACCGCCGGCAGGGCCTGGAATACAGTTGCTTGGGTTGCCACAAATGACGACGACGCGGCGTAACCTTCTCAAATTCGTGGGCGGCGGAGCGGCGGGCGCGCTGCTGACGCCGGCGCCGTGGCGGCTGATCACGGATACCGCGCTGTGGAGCGAAAACTGGCCGGGAATTCCGCGGCCGGGGCATGGCGAGATTCGCGCGCGCTTCACCCACTGCACGCTGTGCCCGGCCGGATGCGCGGTGCGCGCGCGATGCGTCAACGGGCAGCCGGTATCGCTCGCCGGCGTGAAACCGCACCCCATCAGCCACGGTGCGCTGTGCCCGTGGGGCATCGCCGGACATCATCTGCCTTATCATCCGGCGCGCGTACGGCAAGGGCCGGTGAAGGAAGCCCTGGCGGCAGTGGCACGGGCGATTTCGCAGAGAGGCGCCGGCGAGCGCGTCGCGGTGCTCGATCTACGTCCCGGCCGCACGGTTTCCTGGACCTACCGCCGCGCCATGGCCGCAATCGATAATGGCCTCTACCTGGCGCCGCGCCAGCCCGATTATTCGATCGACCTCAACGCGGCCCGGACCGTGGTGAGCTTTGGCGCTCCGCTGTTCGATGGTTGGGGCACGCCGGGCAACGTGTTCGCCGCGCGCGCCAATTTCCGCCTGGTGCAAATCGAGCCGGTGGAAACGCGGACAGCGGCGCTCGCCGATGTGTGGCTGCCCATCCGGCCAGGCACAGAAACGACAATGGCGGCGGCCCTCGCCGGCGAAACCACGATCGCGGAAGCCGCGCGTGTAACCGGCGTGGACGAGCAAGCCATCGGCGCGGTGAAGGAAGCCATCGCCAGCGGCCCGGCGGTGGTGCTGGCCGCGGACCCTGCCTCGCCGCTGATGAGCTTGAACGCGAAACTTCACGCGGTGGGGCATACAGTGGTGGCGCGGCGTGAATCGCCGTTGCCGGAGGCATGGAAGAAAGCCGCCCCAGCGACGGAAATGGCCGCCGCGCCGGACCGCGCGATCCGCGTGCTGCTGATCGACGAATCGCTGCCCGGTGGATACGTGCCGTGGCAGGAAATCCAACCGAAGTTGGCGGCGAATGCCGTCGTGGTGGTGTTCAGTTCGTCGAGCGAGGGCTACGGGAGGCACGCCCAATGCGTGCTGCCGGCGCCTGTGTATCCGGAAGCGGCCGAAGACGTTGGACCCGCCATCGACACGGTAGCCGCGGTCTTTCGAATTGCCGCGCCGCTGGTCGCGCCGGTGGTTCCGGTGGTGAATCCGGGCGAGCTGGTGGCGCGGATCGCAGGCCTGCCGCAAACCGATCCGCTGCGCGAGCGCGCCGACGCCATTCACAAAGCGGGTTGCGGAACGCTGCTTAGCTATGCGGACGGAAAATCGACGCCGTTGAAAGCGGTAACCGCCGATGATTTCTGGAAAACGCTCAACCAGGGCGGGTGCTGGATGGACGATTCAGGCAAGAAAGCGGCGCCCGGCAAGCTTGAGTTCCCCGCTGCCGGCGCACAACCGCATGACGATCTGCCGCTGACCGTGGTGGCGGCGGAGCCCAGGCACAGCGGTCTGGAATCGCCGCTGATGTCGAAGCTCGAACGCGAGTCAAACCTACGGATGACCGCCAACGCGCTAGCGATCTCGCCCGCCGATGCCCGTTCGAACGGCATCGAAAATGGCGGCCGCTGTGTGCTCGAAACGGCCTGTGGCCGGTTGATCGTGGTGGCCACGATTGATCCAGGCGTGCCGGCCGGCGTGGTGGAAGTGGCGGGCGGGCCGCGGATGGCCGATCTGTGCGGCGCGAGCCAGCGCGCCAGGGTGGTGCGAGCATGACGGCGCAAAATCAGCTCCGGCGAGTGGCGCGGTACGGCATGTCGATCGATATCGACAAGTGCAACGGCTGCGGCGCCTGCATGATGGCCTGCGCGGTCGAGAACAATATCCCGCCGGCGCCGGAAGCCGCCAATGATCGCCGGGGCGTCACCTGGATTCGCGTCTACAAAGTGGATAACCACCGCGCGTATCCGGAACGGCGCACGGCATTTGTGCCGGTTCTGTGCCAGCAGTGCGGCCACGATACGCCTTGCGTGCACGTCTGCCCGCAGCAGGCGGTGGATGTGGACCCGCAAACCGGCATCGTGGGCCAGATGCCGGAGCGATGCCTCGGCTGCCGCTATTGCATGGTGGCCTGCCCGTATCACGCGCGGTATTTCAATTGGTGGGATCCGAAGTGGCCGGCCGGCATGGAGAAAACGCTCAACCCGGACGTCGCGCCGCGCATGCGGGGCGTGGTGGAGAAATGCAATTTCTGCCACGGCCGCTGGCATGCCGCGCAGCAGAAAGCCGCGGCCGCCGGCCAAACCGAAATCGATGCGGCCGATTACGTCCCGGCCTGCGTGGAAGCCTGCCCCACCGGCGCGCTGCGCTTCGGCGATCTCAACGATTCGTCGACCGAAGTCGCGCAAGACGCTCAGCGCCCGGAGAGCTTCCGCCTGCTCGAGAAGATCGGTACCGAGCCGAAGATTCATTACCGCTCCCGGCGCGACTGGGTGCGTGAGATCGCGAGCGCTCCCCGGCCCGAAGGAAGGGATGGCCTCCGTGGATAAGGAACTCATCACGCGCGGTCTGCGGCGCTCCTCCACCGGACGATTCCTGCTTTGGATTCTTCCCTGGGCCGCCTTGCTGCTGTTCGGGCTTTACTGCGCCGGGCTGTGTCTGGTGAAGGGGTTGAACCAGACCAACATGGACAACCGCTTCGTATTCGGTCTCTGGATCTTTCTCGACCTGACAGTCATCGCGCTCGGCGCGGGCGCGTTCTTCACCGGGTTCCTGCTCTACATTTTGAAGGTCGAAGAGCTGCGCTCGGTGATCAACAGCGCGGTGGTCATTGGCCTAGTGTGCTACAGCGGCGCGATGGCCGTGCTGGCGGTGGATGTCGGCCAGCCGCTGCGCGCGTGGTTCACCTTCTGGTATCCCAACGTGCACTCCATGCTGACGGAAGTCACCTTCTGCATCAGTTGCTACCTGACCGTGCTGTTGATCGAGTACCTGCCCATTGTGCTGCGCAACCGCAAGCTGCACGAGGTGCCTTCGTTCCTGGTGTTCGAGTACGAATTGCACAAGGTGACTTACGTGCTGGCCGGCGTGGGTACGTTCCTTTCGTTTTTCCATCAGGGCTCGCTGGGCGGTTTGTACGGCGTGCTCCGCGGCCGTCCGTTTGCGTTCCGCGAAGGACTGGCGGTATGGCCCTCCACGTTCTTCCTGTTCATCCTTTCGGCGGCGGCGGTGGGGCCGAGCTTCATCCTGCTGACCACCTGGCTGGTGGAAAAACTTTCGCGCAAACGGCTGGTGAGACCCGACGTGTTCCGGCGGCTGGCGCGCATCTCGGGCCTGCTGCTGGCCGTGTATGTACTGGCCAAGGCGGTGGACACGCTGATCTGGATCAACCGCACTTCGCCTGGGACCGGCTTTCAGGCCTGGCAATATTACAGTTGGAAACCGTTCGGCACCTGGATCCTGTTCGCTGAAATCGTGCTATTCGGCCTACTGCCCGCGCTGGTGATGCTGACGCCGCGGTTGCGCGCGCACACCGGCTGGCTGGTGACGGCGGCGGCCATGGCCTGCTGCGGCGTGGCGCTCAACCGCTTCGTCATGACGGTGCAGACGCTGGCGTTGCCCACGCTGTCGTTCGATCCCTACCTTTCTTACTTTCCGAGCTGGCAGGAAATCGGGACCTTCCTGGCGGTGGTGGCATATGGAGTTTTGGTGTATTCATTTTCGTTCCGCTACTTCAACCTGTTCCCGGAAGAGCGTGAACTCAGACTCGAAGCGGCGGCGCAGGAAGAAGAAACCGCGCTGGCCGGGAGGTATTAGAACCGTGTTGCCGTGGAATTATGGCTTTGACTGGAATGCCGGTCACATCATCTTCCTGGGCGCTTTCTACGCCGTGCTGGCGGTGGTGGCCACAACGGTGGCCTGGGCGGCCGTTCACTCTTGGAGCGCGTTGCGCACAGACCAGGCGGAAGCGATCCGCTGGCATTCCGATTTTGAAAGCATGCCCGTCTGCGACCGGGTGTGCCGCCACGTCCTGACCGGTGAGTTCCTGGACCGGAAATGCCAGCGCGCGTTCTGTTGCGGGGGATGCGAAACGCATGCCAAGCTGATCGAGCGGAACCCGCTGCCGCGGGTGGAAGAGCCGCAGGAAGAGGTTTGCGGCATGACGTTTCCACTGGACCGCTTCTACCATCGCGGCCACACCTGGGCGCGGCTGGATCGGGATGGAACCGTGCTGGTGGGGCTCGACGAGTTGGGCACGCGCCTGCTCGGCCAGCCGGATGCGCTGCGGTTGCCGAAACCCGGCCGCCGCGTCCACGCCAACGGCACCGCGTTTCGGGTGCGCCGCCGCAACGCCAAAGTACGCGTGATGTGCCCGGTGGACGGCAGAGTGGTGGAAACCGGGAGCGCGGCGCGCGGCTGGTACCTGCGAATCAAGCCGGACAGCAAGAACGTGCAGGCCTTCCAACACCTCCTGCGCGGCGCTGAAATCAAGCCCTGGATCCAGCTTGAAATGGAGCGTCTGCAACTGGCGCTCACTGCCGAAGGCGCAGCCCCCGCGCTGGCCGATGGCGGCGTCCCGGTCTCCGACATCGCCGCCGCATATCCCGCCGCCGATTGGGACGCAGTCTGCGGCGAAATGTTCCTCGAAGGGTAACGCCGCAGGGCGGGTCCCCGACGTGGCATCGGCGCGCCGATCGCCTACGCGAAGTCCCCTCCCAGTTCCGCCAGTTGCGCGGCGGTGAGTGGCTGCTCGGCCTGGAGGCTGGGATGGTCAATCACAATGCGCGCGCCGCTCGCCCAGCGCGCCCGCTGCTCGGGCGTCAGCGGAAACTTGATGTATTGCACCGAGCTCAGCCGGTCGGTCGCAATCTGCCGCGTATCGAAAGTGGCGCGCGTAGGCGCCAGGTCCGCCACGGCGATCCAAACGTGCTCTTCGAGGCCGCGCAGTTCGCGCAGCCGTACATCGCGCTCGCGCGGCGATTCGTATTCGATCAGCAGGCAGGCGGAGAGATCTCCCGGGTTGGGAATCAGCTCGTTGTACGTGTCCACCTCGTGCCGGATCGCCTCCGCCAGCGCCATCCGCTCAATCCGCATCATCTCCTGGATCTGGTAGCGTACGGTCTCGCGGTTTTCGAAAAGAAACGTGAGGTGGCCGCCCACGCAAATGCGCCGGCGGTCCTTGAGCGCGATCATTTTCGGCCGCAGCTCCGGGCGCTCCAGCTCATACTCGGCGATGTTCTTGATCTCGGAAACTTCAATCGGCTTCATTCCGGTTTAGACTCCACGGGGTTGGGAAAGCCATCGGCGCGATAGGCGCGTGCCAGCACCTGGATGGGATGCACCGGCCGCCGCCCCAGCGCCTGCTGGATCTGGATGGAGGCCAACGGGCAATCGCTGGCCCAGACTTGGGCGCCGGCCTCGCTGAACGCGTCGAAAGCCTTCTTGCCTGCCAGCAGCGATAGCGGGAAGAACTCGCGCTTCATGGCCCAGGTGCCGTCGTGCCCCGAGCACTGCTCGATCAACGTGATTTTGGTTCCTGGAATCAGCCGCATCATGTCGCGCGAGCGGTACCCGATGTTCTGTGCGCGCAAGTGACACGGCAGATGATAGGCGATGCTGCCCGGCGAGGATCGGAAATCGCGATTGAATTTGCCCTGCTGCTTGAGCTCGAAGAGGAATTCGCAGATGTCGCGCGCCGCCGCGGCCACCTCGCGCGCTTCGGGCGTGCCCACCAGTTCGGCGTACTCCTTGCGCAGCATGTACGAGCAGGTGGGATCGATGGCGACCACCTTCTTGCCCGCGCGCACTTCCGGTAGAAGCGCCGCCACGTTTTGTTCCGCCATCCGCTTGGCCAGTTCGAGATCGCCGGATTCGATGGCCGGCATGCCGCAACAGTTCTGCCGCGGAACCCCCAGCGACACGCCATTCCTGGAAAAAACCTCGACCGTGTCCTTGCCGATTTCCGGGTCGTTATAATTCACCGAGCAGGTGTAGAAAAGCACCGCCTGATTCGGGTCACCCGCCGGCGGGGGCTGCTTGCGATACCAGTCTTCGAACGTCTCACCGTGAAACTCGGGCAGGATCTTCTCGCGGTGGATGCCGAGCACTTTTTCCAAGCCCACGCGCAGCAGCGGCTGGCGATTGGCCCAGTTCGACAGGCCGGGGGTCATGCCGGCCATGCGGCCGATCCGCTCCGGCTGCGCCAGCAGGCGGTTCCGCAGCGGGATGCCGCGCTCCTTCCGGCGCACCGCGTTGGCGCGGATCATCAGGCGCGGAAAATCGAGCTGAAACTCGTGCCGGTCATCGGGCGTGTAGGGGCACTTCACATAACAGATCTTGCATTGGAAGCAGAGATCGATGACGCGGTCCCGCTCGTCGCGCGTGAGCTGGCGGACGTCGCCCGCCCGCTCCACCGCCTGGAACAGCGCGGGAAAGCTGGAACATAAGTTGAAGCAAAGGCGGCAGCCGCTGCAGATCTCGAACACACGGTCGATTTCCTGCTGCAAGGCGGGCTTGTCCCAATAAACGGGCTGGTTGGGGTTGTAACAGAGGCCGTCGGTCGGCGTGCCTTTGATGACGGACATGTGCGACTCCAAGCCGTCGCAGACCGCCTGCTCGCGGCCGCGGCGGCACGGCATTCTTCATGGTCTGGCTGCAACTGCCAGGCAGCGGTTGGCCACAACCGGCGAACCGCCAGATGGGCGCTAGGCGATGCTCTTCAGACCCTGCGTGAAGCGCCCGGCGTGCGATTTTTCGGCCTTCGCCAAGGTCTCGAACCAGTCGGCAATCTCGGCGAAGCCTTCTTCGCGGGCGGCTTTGGCCATTCCGGGATACATGTCCGTGTATTCGTGCGTCTCGCCGGCGATGGCTGCCTCGAGATTCGTGGCCGTGTCGCCGATGGGCAGGTCGGTGGCGGGATCGCCGACCGGCTTCAGGTAGTCCAGGTGGCCATGTGCGTGGCCGGTTTCGCCTTCCGCGGTGTCGCGGAACAAGCCCGCGATATCCGGATAGCCTTCCACATCGGCCTGCTTGGCAAAATACAGGTAGCGGCGGTTGGCCTGCGATTCGCCGGCAAACGCCGCCTTCAGATTGTCGTGAGTCTTGCTGCCTTTCAGTGTGGCCATAGTTGTGTTTCCCTCGTTCGAATGAATCGCGCGCGGGTTCGGCTCAAAATGCGACCGCCCGCACTCATCAGGTTATCTCCAAACCCCAGCCGGTGGGTGAGGCATGCTCACTTGCCCACGCCCGTTTGCGGGCGCGTGCTTGCCACACCGGCGCGGCCCGGCCGCCCCGGCTTTCCCTACTGGAGCCTTCGTGTCCACGCGGCCAGCGCCGCCAGCAGTTTTTGGATCGATTTTCCGGTTTGCTCGTCGGTCAGGTGTCCCGCCGCGTCGAACTTCTGCGCCGCGCCGCCGATCATCACCTCCGGCTTGTTTAACGCGTGCATATCGAGGAATACGAAACACTGCCGCAAATGATATTGCGCCCGCGCCGTCCCCAACGGGCCAAGCGAAGCGCCCATCACGGCCGCCGGCTTCCCCTGCCAGCAACTGTCGCCATATGGCCGCGAGCCCCAGTCAATCGCGTTCTTCAGCACGCCGGGAATCGAGTAGTTAAACTCCGGCGTCACGAACAGAATCGCGTCCGCCGCGCGCACCGCAGCCTTCAATTCGATGACGCGCGCCGGCGGCGACGTCTCGTCATCCTGGTTGTAAACGGGAATGCCATCGAGATCGAAAATCTCCACCCGCACCCCCTCCGGCGCCAGCGCCTGCGCCGCGCGCAGCGCAGCGCGGTTCAGCGAGCCCTTGCGCAGGCTCCCCGCAATTCCCAATACCGTCACTGTTGGTTCCATGTGTTCAGTAAGATGCCCACGATGATCGAAAGGATGCGGGCGCGTTAGCAGACGTGGCGCACGCACTTGTGCGTGCCGCGTCGGCATTCCTGCCGACGCCCGGCTGCCGCGGCGCTGGTGTCGAGAAGAGTCTCGACACGGCACGCACGGGTGCGTGCGCCACATGCGTCGCCAGGCATCGGCACGGCTTATTCGTGACGGGATCTCAGGCAAGCCTCCGCCAGCCGCGCACGCTATCATAAATAGGAAAGACCTCCCGCATGGCTGTAAAACCCGATCCACAAATGGGCGTCAATAGCTGGCTCGAAGAAGAGCTATATCGGCAGTACCTTCTTGACCGCTCCGCCGTAGACGAAAGCTGGAAAGAAGTGTTTGACTCGAGCGGCGCCAGCGTCGCTCCTTCGCGGCAGCCAGTGTCTCCGAAGCCGTCCGCCACGGTGCCGTCAAAACCCGCGCTGGAACCTCCCGCGGGCGGCCAGTTGCAGCCCCTGCGCGGCGCCGCCGGCCGGATCGCGGAAAACATGGCGGCCAGCGTATCCATCCCGCTTGCCGCCTCGCAGCGCACCGTCGCGGTCAAGGTGATGGATGAGAACCGGCGTATCATCAACCAGCACCGTACCATCCTCGGCTTGAGCAAGGTGTCTTACACGCACTTGATCGGTTGGGCATTGGTCAAGGCACTCGAGGAGTTTCCCGGCCTCAACCAGGCTTACGCGGAAAAGGATGGCGCGGCTTACCGCGTGGTGCACCCGCACGTCAATCTCGGCATAGCGGTGGACGCCGCCGGCAAGGATGGCGCGCGCAACCTGCTGGTGCCCAACATCAAGAATGCCGGCACGCTGAACTTCCAGGAATACTTGAACAGCTTCGATGACCTGGTGTCTCGCGCCCGCGCCGGCAAACTGGTCACCGCGGATTTTCAGGGCACCACCATTTCGCTCACCAATCCCGGCACGGTGGGCACCATGTCCTCCAGTCCGCGCCTGATGGCCGGCCAGGGCGCCATCATCGCCACCGGCGCTATCGACTATCCAGCCGAATACCATGGCACCGCCGCGGAGACCCGCGCCACCCTCGGCATCAGCAAGGTGATGACCCTCACCTGCACTTACGATCACCGCATCATTCAGGGCGCCGAATCGGGCGGGTTTCTGGGCAAGGTGCAGGCGCTGCTCGATGGCAAGGATGGCTTCTACGAAGAGGTCTTCGATCATCTGAAGATCCCGCATCAGCCGGTGCATTGGGAAACCGACCGCCGGCCGCGCCTCGCCGGCGCCGCTTCCACGCGCACCGCCGAGATTGCCAAGGAAGCCGCCATCATGCAGATGATCAACGCCTACCGCGTGCGCGGTCATCTCATCGCCGATCTCGACCCGCTCGGCCACGAGCCCAGCTATCACGCCGAGCTCGACCCGGAAACATACTCGCTCACCATCTGGGACCTGGATCGCGAATTCCTCACCGGCAGCCTGGGCGAAGCCATCGGCGAAGCCGGCCCCAAGCCGCTCGCCACGCTGCGCGAGATCCTGGAAACGCTGCGCGAGACCTACTGCGGCAAAATCGGCTGCGAGTACATGAACATTCAGGTGCCGGAGCAGAAGCGCTGGCTGCAGCAACGCATGGAACCGGGTAAGAACCATTGGCCGCTGGCCCCGGAAACCCGCCTCCGCATTCTGCGCAACCTGATCGCCGCGGAGGGCTTCGAACACTTCCTGCACTCCCGCTTCGTGGGCCAGAAACGCTTCGCGTTGG
>Ga0181517_10004495_pt1 | contig 12676 bp, 7 predicted proteins | sample PEATcosm2014_Bin_31_FD_119748 | JGI IMG/M metagenome (GOLD analysis project Ga0181517, IMG submission 119748) | Peatland microbial communities from MTU Mesocosm Facility, Houghton, MI, USA - PEATcosm2014_Bin01_30_metaG | ecosystem: Environmental > Terrestrial > Soil > Wetlands > Peat | place... | reverse complement strand
GGATCGAGTGCAGGGCGGCTAGGGCCTGCTCGAGCATCACCCTTCGACGCTGCGGCTGGTCCAGCTTGTTGAGTGTGAACACGTCGGATAGGTCGAAGAGCGTCTTGGCGGCGGCGTACAGGAACGTGGTGCGCGGCGTCTTGACCTCGCCCGATCTGAACCTCTCGAGGGCCTGGGCTGAATCGCCCTCGGTGCCTTGGGCCTGGCACACCGCGCGGATGACGCCGCGCTCCACCATCGCCGTTTCGAGCGCCTGCGCCTCGGCTTCCGGCATTTGGATGCCGGCCCACGCCTTTCGCAGCGCCGGCGGGTCGGCGGCCGAGCCGGGCGGGAGGTCGAAGGCAAGCTGCACCTCGGCCGATGGGTCCCTTTGGATGAACGAGCGCACCGCTTGCGTGAAATCCATCGCGGCGTGAGAAGCCATCGAACGCAGGTCCACTACCTGCTTGTGAAATGCGAGCGGATTGGCACTGTTTAGCCGGCCACCGGACTCGTAGCCGTCCGCCAGCTCGCAATAGCCCCGCGCCATGCCGCCGGCGAGCACAGTCTGCCAGATCCGCGCCCTGGGAGAGAATTCGTTATCCTCTTGCTGCAACTCCGAAAGGTCGTCGTTGGCCTTCATGATGTCGCCGTGGTGATAGGCTCGTTCGGCGGCATTCCACAAATAGGCTGGCGTCCCCGGCTCGGGAACTGTAGACTCGCTGGAGCAAGCGCTCAGAAAAACGGCGACCCCAACCGCCAATAGAAGTGCCTGCAATCTCATGCGAGTCTCCGCGGTTGCGCCGGACCCTGGCTGCGGGCAAACTCGCGGCGCTGCCTGACATCCGCTCGTCCGCCGAGTATCGCTTGTGCGACGCCTTGAGCCTGGATGAAGCGCTCGACTCCCGGCTGCCGGTGCTCAGCCAGGCCCGCCAGAGCCCGAAATTGGGCTCCGCCATTCATCCTAAGCTCCTGCCAAAGCCGATTTCAAGACCTGTTACGCCCATATCCACGCGCGCTATCCACGCGGGCCGGCCCATCATGAACTGGTGCACCGTTAATTGGGTGAGATTCCCATGCGGCGCACGAGGTCTTCAAACCGAGGGTTACCGCGCATTCCAATGCCGACTTCTTCCCCCGAATCAAATGATGGAGCTCGGCCAAGCCATCAACCGCCAAAGCCCAATACTGGCCCTTGCTGCCTTTTGCGTTCAGGCGGTCTTAGATGGAAGCTCCTGTGCCTGTGCTGGTCATGGCGAATGATTTTTCAATGACTTGGCGCGCTCCGATCAGTTCGCGGTGTTTCCACGCTAGCGTGCGCGGACAACAACGACTGATCGCCGTTCGCGCTTGATCCATGTATGCCAGGACGAAAGCCGACTTAAGGGCACTAATCCGGTCGCAGTTCCCCGGATGATTCCTGACATTGCATCAGTCAGGTCGGTACGGCGGCAGCCAATCTGACAGCTTCGCTTCAGAAAGCTAAAGAAGCACCTCTCGCCCCCGCCGTGCCGCCCATTAGTCCCGACACGCCGCCGGTCACCGGCATCGACCATTCATCGGCAATTCATTGACGGGGGCATGGCGCCCTCGTAGCCTGGTGTCAGGCTGGCTGAATTGAGTGCCTAACGGGTTAGGGACACGACGGAGGGTCTCGAAGGAGGTTCGTATGATAAGAGGTTCCAGCCCGTGCACGGCAGCCTACTGTTCAGAGCTCGGGCTGGGACTCCCCAAGACCTGGTGGCCTGCACCCGCCGTAACCCGGTGGTGGATGGTGTTGGCCGGGCGCGGAGAGAAAGGGAAGTGACCGTTTCGCGGATGTACTATGCTTGGCACAATGACGCGCAGCGCGCATAGAGATTGGCGGCTTCTCGCGCAGCGGCTCGGCTTGTGGGGCCTTTGCCTCCCGTTACTCGGCGTGCCGCAGTGCTTCGCGGCGGCTTGGGCGGGCCCGGGAAACCTGCCCGGCGTGTGGACGCTGCCGGTTGAGATTAAGACCGCTCCGGCATTCGATGCCGTCGTGCTTCCCATGCGCGGTTCGTTCGCGCAACATGACGCGGCAATCGAGCGTCTTCGCGCTTCGCTCGGTTCGGCCGGTGTCGAGCCGACTGGCCCGGTCTTCGGCCGTTACCTCAACGACCCCGCGCAGGTGCGCGAAAGGGACCTGCTGTGGGAGGTCGGGTATCCGGTCCCGCACGGGACGAGAGCCGTCCGGCCATTCGAACTGAGGTCGTTCGAGGCGCGGCTGGTGGCTTCCTTGCGCCTGCACGGCCCTTACTCAGAGAGTGCGCGCAGCTCGCCGGCGCTGTTTGAGTGGCTTGCTAAGAACGGCTATTACGCCAATGGCGACTCCTTCGCGTTTTGGAGCGTTGCCTCGACGCCCGATGGCTTCTACACACCCGAGACTGAACTCCGCGTTCCGGTGGGGCGAGTCCGCGTCCTTCCATTGCTCTTCCGCTATTTGGTTTGCATTTGGGGTGCATACGTCTTCGCGCTATTCTCAATCGTCTATCTTCGGCAACGGCGGCGGCGCCGGCTCTCCATCTGGGCGGGCCACCTATGGGCTCTCCTCGGCATTGCCTGCGCGGTTCTCTACTTACTGCCCCTGCTCGGCGAACTGATGTACCTTTACGCTCCGCTCAGCGACCGGCGCTTCGCGCTCGTGGACGAATGGTACGGAACCGCGGGAATCGTGATTCCACCGCTGCTCGCGCACCTGTTCTTCCGCGTCACGCGTCCTGGATTGCCGAAGCCTCTGCTGTTCCGGTTGGGCGTGATCGCGACGTATGCGGTGGGCGGCGTGCTGGCTTTCAGCACTTGGTTCTATGACTTCCCCGCACGCTGGACGGACACTGCCGGACAAGTGGGCGACGGGTTTGTCGCCGTTGCTGCAGCACTCGGTCTGACCATGGTCACGCTCTGCCACGGCAAGGGCACAATCACCAAGCCCGAGCGCCAAGCGTATGTCACACTATTGGCCGCGACGATTGTGTTTTCGGTTCTTAGTGTGATCTTTGCCGGAAGATTTGCGTACGGCTTCCTGGAACCGGTGCTTCGCGCGATGCCGATCCCTCTGTTCTTCGCGACCATGTACTACAACGAACGCGCCGTCTTCTTCGATATCGTTGCGAAACGGGGCCTGTTCACGCTGGCGATGTTGATTCTGTTGATGAGCTACTTTGCGCTGGTTCCTTCCTGGTTGTGGAGCATTCGTCTGGGATGGCTCGGGAGTTGGGTATACCCGCTGTCGGCACTGCCGCTGGCGATCATCGCGCCTGGGCTGTATGGCCGTCTTTCTTCGTATCTCGATCACCACTGGCTGGGGCGGAACCTGTCTCCAGCCGAGGCGCACCAATTCTTCCTTGCGGGCCTCGCCACCGCCACGGCGGAAGAAGGCCTGGTAGCCGCGGCCGAACAGCGTCTCGCGGCGATCTATCATGCCGCCGCCCGCGTCACGCTCGGTCCGGGGCCGGATTCTCCGATGGCGGTGACCGGGAGTTTTGAAGTGCCCCTCGTCTCGCGTGGCGAACGGCAGGGAAGTGTGCGGGTGGAAACGCCCGCCGGCGGGCGCCCCTTCCTCAGCGAGGATCGGCAGCTCCTCATTTCGCTGGCCGAATCCCTGGCCCTGGCGCTGGAGAATGTCAGGCTTCGCGAAAAGGAGTTGCGGCAGGAGCGGAGAGAACACGATCTGATGCTCCACGCCAGCCGTGCCGAACTGAAGTCCCTGCGCGCGCAGATCAATCCCCACTTTCTCTTTAACGCGCTGAACTCGATTGCCGCCTTGATCGCGATCGAGCCGGAACAGGCCGAGCTTACGGTCGAGCGACTGGCCGAGCTGTTTCGCTACGCTCTGCGCCGCTCGGACAAGGAATGGGTGCGTGTCGAGGACGAGATGGCCTTCGTGCAATGCTATCTCGATGTCGAGGAGACCCGCTTTCACAAGCGCCTGAAGGTGCATGTGGAGCAGGACGAGACCGCGTCGAGGGCGCTGGTGCCTGCCATGATGGTCCACACGCTCGTGGAAAACGCCGTTAAGCACGGCATCGCGACTACGCGCGGCGCGGGGAGCATCGAAGTTCGCACTTCCCGGCAGGATGGCGCGCTCCACATCGAAGTCCGCGATAGCGGTCCCGGCTTCGCGGACGATGGCGAAAACGCGCTCAACACGCCAGGCCATGGCTTGAAGAATGTCCAGGACCGCTTGCGGGCTCACTTTGGAGAGGATGGGCATTTGACGTTTGGCCGCGACGAGGGCGCATCGATGACCACGGTTTCGATCGCCATGCCTTTTCTGCTAGTCGCACCGGGCGAGCCGAACGGAGCGGCGCGATGAACGTCCTGCTGGCCGACGATGAGGAACTGGCTCGCACCCGGCTGCGGAAGTTGCTGGCCGCCTACGATGACGTAGCCGTGGTGGGCGAGGCCGGCGACGGCGAAGAAGCCATCCAACAGGTCGCCGAGCTACGGCCGGACGCTGTTTTCCTCGACATCAAGATGCCCGGTGCGGACGGCCTTGAGGTCGTCAGGTCGCTTGGTTCGCGGCGGCCTAAGATCGTCTTCTGCACGGCCTTCGACGAATACGCCGTCGAGGCCTTCGAACTGCACGCCGTCGACTATCTCCTCAAGCCCGTAACGCGCGCGAGATTGGCGGTGTGCGTCGAACACCTGCGGCGGATTCCCGCCGCGGAGTGGGATGTGGCCGTCGAGCGCATCGCGCGCAGCAGCGCGGCGGGCGCGGCGCGCTTTCTCGCCCGCTGCGGCGCCAAGTACCGGGTCGTCGGCCAGAAAGAGGTCGAGTACTTCAGCTTCGAAGAAGGATTCACCGCTCTGCACACGGCTGCGGGCCGCTTCGCGATGGATCCGACACTCAACGTGCTGGAGAGCCGCCTCGACCCGCGTCAGTTCTTCCGCATCTCGCGGGGCGTCATCGTCAGGCTGGACGCCGTCCTCGAGGTGGCTCCCTTGATCGGCGGTTACGGCGAAGTCCGGCTCCGCAACGGCACGTGTTTCCCGGTGAGCCGCCGGAGATTCCGCAAGCTGCTCGAAGAACTCGAAGGCCACTCGGCAGAGGCTCGCTAAGGCATGATAGCTGGAACCGGCTGTTCGCGCCGTCGAACCACTGGTCACTCGTAATGACCACCCATCATGAATCGTTTGGCGCCGCTCTTGCCTGGCCTTACGATTAGTGTGCCGAGTGACGCCCGGAGTCCAAAGAGCATGACACGACCCTTTGCGTTCGTCTTAGTAGGTTTCCTGATGCTGTTCCTGACCGGCTGCCCGGACGAACCGGGGCTTCCGGCCCCGCCTCCGCCCGTCCCTCTCGATCCCCAATACGTGGCATGTATGTCACTCACCCCGGTTGATGCCGGCAGCCCAAACCAGCCGGTCATTACGCCGATCGGTCCCCGGGTCATCAGCCAGCCGCTGGGCAAGGCTTACGTCGACGCTGGGGCAACCGCCAGCGATCCGCACGATGGCGATATTACAAGTCATATCGTGGTCAGCGGACTGGATTCGCTGGATGTGAACACCGTGGGCGACTACCTGATCCGATACAACGTGGCGGACAGTGCCCAGTTGCCGGCGGTCGAGGTAGTTCGGATGGTTCGCGTCAACGACGCGGGCAAGTTCATGGAGCAAACCGCCAGGGACTTTGGCAGCACCGGCGCCCACCTGCCCTACTACGAGCACCTGCCGGTCGACTACAGCAACGACCCCGCGCAGAAGTTTCCCCTCATCGTCTTCCAGCACGGCTGGGGAGGGGCGCGATTTACCCCGGACGGGACAGCCGTTCAGCTCCCACTCGGGAACCCAGTGGGCGACATGGCGGGACTGATCGCCAGTGGCCTCTGGGACGATTCACGTCCTTTCATCGTGCTGTCGCCGCAGCGGTGCATAGACCCGGACCTTGATGATTTCGATGCGCCCGCGACCAAGCTTTTCATCGACTATGCCATTAACACCTACAAGATCGACACCTCGCGCATCTACCTGGCCGGCTACAGCGCGGGTTCCTGTCTGACTTGGGACTACGTGGTTCACTACCCGAACCAGCTCGCGGCTGTGGTTCCGCTTTCCGGCTCCGGGGGAACGACTTATGGATGCACGCTCAAATTGACGCCGTCCTGGGCGTTTGAGGCCGCCGACGATCCGGCCGGCCCCTATATGAACCAAGTTGAGACGGTCGAGTCCATCAATGCCTGCAATCCGGCCGAACGTGCCAAGATTACCGTTTTCCCATCAGGCGGCCACAACCAAACGGAAGAGTTCTTTACGATTAACCTGACTGGCCTCGGCCAGGGGCTGCCGGCCTACGACATCTACGACGAGAATATTTACGATTGGCTGCTGGCGCACAGCCGCTTGACGGCGACCCCATCCGCGATTTCGCTGGGCCGTTCGGCCACGCTGAACTGGTCGGTGAAGGGCGCCGGCTCCTGTGTGGCATCCGGCGACTGGGCCGGGCCGCGGGAGGCGGGCGGAGCCGAATCCGTTACGCCGGACACCGCCGGCCTCCACCTATACGTGTTGACCTGCACCGGATCCGGCGGCCCCGTGATGCAGTCGGCGGAGCTTACGGTGAAAGCCCCGGAGGAGCCGGCGCCGGCGGATCCGCCGGTGGAGGTGCGCTAGGCAGGCGGTCAGCTCTGCGACTGAAGCGAAAGACAACTATATGCAACGGCTCGTCGCGTTCTTCCTGATAAGTTTTCTGGCGATCTTCCTGACCGGCTGTCCGGATGATGGGACGCTTCCCACGACGCCTCCGCCGCCGGCCCCTCAGCTTCCCCAGTTCTTAGCGTGTATGTCGCTTACGCCGGTGGACGCCGGCAACCCGAACGAGCCGGTGATTACGCTGACCGGTCCCAGGGTCACCAGCCAGCCGCTGGGCAAGGCTTACATCGACGCAGGCGCAACTGCCAGCGATGCGCGCGATGGCGACCTTACCAGTCATATCGTCGTCACCGGATTGGATACGCTGGACGTAAACACCGTCGGCGACTATTTGATCCGATACAACGTGGCGGACAGTGCCCAATTGGCGGCGGTCGAGGTGGTGCGCTTGGTGCGCGTGACCGACGGCACGTTCCAAGAGCAGACACCCCGAGACATTGGCACTACCAACGCCCATCTGCCCTATTACGAACACTTGCCGGTTCACTATAGCGACGATCCCAATCAGAAGTTCCCCTTACTCGTCTACCAGCACGGTTGGAGCGGGGCCCGGTTTACCCCCGACGGAACCGCCGTTCAGCTTCCCCTATCCGGGCTGGCGAACGGCGACCTGGTGGGATTGATCAACCATGGGCTTTGGGACGATTCGCGTCCCTTCATCGTGCTCTCTCCGCAGAGGTGCGTTGATCCCCTGACTTACGTCCTGACCGCGTACGAGACGAAACTGTTCATCGACTACGCCATCAACACATACAAGGTCGATGCGTCGCGCATCTACCTGGGCGGCTTCAGCCAGGGTTCGGGCGACACCTGGGACTATGTGACGAACTTCCCTCACCAGCTCGCCGCCGTGGTTCCGATATCCGGTCCCTATGGAAACACGTCCGGTTGCCTGCTGAAGGATACGCCGGCCTGGGCGTTTCAGGCCGCCGACGATCAGTACGTCCTTCCGCAGGGCCAAATCGATACGGTCAACTCGATCAATGCCTGCAATCCGCCTGAACGCGCCAAGCTAACGCTTTTCCCAACTGGCGGCCACTCGGATCAGACGATGAACCTCGCCGGCCTCGGGCAGGGCGAGGCGCCCTACGATGTCTACGACGAGAGTATCTACGACTGGCTGCTGGCGCATAGCCGCACCTCAGGCGCGCCCGCTTCGCAAACAGCAATTACAGCCGGCATACAGGCCGGGGCGCCGGGGAGCGCCGCGCCGACGGCTGCCACGGACGAACCAATCGTGGTTGCGCTCACGGTCAACCGCGCGACGATCCGCTTCGGCCAATGGGCCACGCTTGCCTGGAGCGCGGCGGGCGCCGGGTCCTGTGTGGCATCGGGCGACTGGTCCGGCGGGCGGCCCGCGAGGGGAGCCGAGTCCTTTGTGCCGCCTGCTCCCGGTTCCTACGGCTATATCTTGACCTGCTCAGGACCGGCGGGCGTTGCCGCGCAGTCGGTGTCGTTGACGGTACAAGCGGTTGGCGATTTCTCAATACCCGACCGGTGAGGACTTCGAGATGAAAGCACCGTGGTGCTGCTCGATATTCGGACGCTGCGCAGGCTCCGGTGCCCTCCGTATCACGCTGGCGCTGCAGGCTGTGTTGGTGGCGACCCAACTTGGCGCACTGGTCCAGCCCGCGCGGGCGGCACAGCCGTGCTCCGGCGGCGCAGTCAACGGGGCTGCTGGACATGGGAGCGCACCGAGACTCTGGTGAACCGATTTCTGCCTTCGCCGAGCGTCCTGCATCCTTACCCTTGGGAGCGGTTTGCCGCCAGGCATCCAAGATAGGAGCCGTGTGCGTTAGTAGCGCATGCACGGATCTGTGCGGGGGTGCCGGGCAACCGGCATCCCTACCGCGACCCCTGATACGAAGGCGGCCGACGGGTACCCACTTACATGTCGCGCATCCCTGTCATCGCCCGCAGCTTCGGCGCGCCGCCCATTCGCCTTACTGATGCACCGCCGTGTAGAGCGTCTGGGTGCCGGGCACACCGCCCAGAGTGAAGGTAAGCGGCACCAGATTGTTGTCCGGCACTTGCGGCACTATGATGTTGAACTGATACAGCCCGACCGACCCGGGCGACAGGCCGGCGTACGGCACTGACGGCGGCGCGGTCTGTCCGAACAAGAACTGCAAAGACTCGGAGAGCTGATTACTTCCGGAAGCGATCTCGCCCGCCGGAATATTCGGGACGACCGATCCGAAACCAACTCCGTAGATCACGATCTCCTCGAAGGGCTTGGCCGGCCGCGATGTGACGCCCGCGATCGCGCCGGCCGGAGCCACATAGGTTCCGTCCGCCAACTGCGCCACCACATATTGGTTTGCGCCAACCTTGAACGACGACGCAGCCAGCAGGCCCGGCTCGGTTGCGTTCACCGTGACGTTCGCTGTCGCGACGACGACGTTGCCGCTCGAGACCGTTAGTGGCAAAGTGCCCGGGCCGATGCCGGAAGGCAACTGCGCATTCACCTGGCCCGGCGAGACATAGTCTATGAACGCCGGCTCGCCGCCGACGGCCACCTGCACGCCGCCGAGCGTAGTGGGCGCGATGTTGCCGTTGAAATTCGCGAGGGTCCAAGTGAGCGTGGTGGATGCCAGGCCCGCCCCGTAGATCTCGACCCAGGTCCCTGGCGCCACGTCGGAAAAGGCGCCGAATTGGTCCGCGCCGATCACGCCGGTGATCCCGGCCTGCGTCAAGCCAAACACGTACGCGGCTCCCTGGGCGTCATACTCGCCAGCGGCCCCATGCGAGAAAGCCTTGCCAGAAGCCCCTATCACCGCCGTGCTGCCGCTCACCGACACGGCACTCCCGAATCCGTCGCCGTTCACTTCGTCGGAAGCTGCCAGTGTCTGCTGCTCGGTCCATACTCCGCCGCTGCGCTGAAACACGTAGGCCGCTCCTCCGCCCGCGTTCCCGCCGGAGAGCACCGCCGTGTCGCCGCTCACCGACACGCTGATGCCGGCACCCGGAGGGGTCAACTCCTGCTGCAAATTCCACGATCCATTGGTCAGAAGATACACGTAGGCGGCTCCGTTCCCGGGCGCCCCGACCACCGCCGTGGTCCCATTAACCGAGACCGACCGGCCGTAGTAATCGTTCGTCGCGCCATCGGCGGCAATCAGCGTCGCCTGCCGGTACCAAGCTCCAGCGTTCTGCACGAACACGAACGCAGCTCCCTGGCCGTTGTTCGCGTTGACGATGTGGGTATCGGCCCCCACCACCAGCGTGTTTCCGCTCACCGCGACGGAGACGCCGAAACCGTCGCTCGGGCCGCCGGTTAACTCCTGCACCAAATTCCATCCTCCGCCGCTTAGCGTAAACACGTATACAGCTCCCGCGCCGGCGTGCGTGGGCGCCCCAATCGCCACCGTGTTCCCGCTGACGGAAACGGCGATACCGAAGGTGTCGAACGCCGCGCCATCGGGAGCCGTCAGCTCCGCCTGCTCGGTCCATATTCCGCCGCTGCGCGTAAAAATGTATGCGGCTCCCTGAAGGATATTCTTGCCATAAGCCCCGACCACCGCCGTGTCTCCATCTATCGACACGGCTGCGGCGAAGTCCTCGGTACCGGGAGACGAGACATCGGGTTCAACCAATTCTTGCTGCAAACCCCATACTCCGCCGCTCAGCACGTACACATAACCGGCTCCGTTGAAGGCGGGAGGGGGAGCGTTGTGGGAACTAGTCCCGATCACCGCCGTGTTCCCGCTCACTGAAGCGGAGGCGCCGAAGAAGTCTAACTGCCCGGCATCGGGAGCAGTCAGTTCCTGTTGTTGCTCCCAGATCGAGGCCGCCGTCAACGGATACTCAGCGGCGTGACCGGCGGGCGAGTGCGCCACGCGCTCAAAGGCTTGCCGCAGCCCTTCGTCCACACCGGCGGTCTTCTCGGCGCCGGCCGCCAGCGCGGCGAGCGGAAATACGAGCGCGAGGGCTCGGCAAAGCCCGCGGGCGCCCGCGGATACATGATTGCGCATCCCCGTCATCCCCATCCACCTTCCCGGACGTTTGCCGGGGTTCATACCAGGCTGCAAGAACGCGGCGAACAGTGACTCACCGAAAAGCGGGAAAGCTCCAGCGTTCGCATCGGCTAATCATACCGCCGCGGCGCCCACGGGATTCGTCCTCGAAGCGCAGTTCCGCTTGCATGGAAAGGTACATAATAGTTACACAATGGCTGTAACAATGAAGGACATCGCCCGCGAACTCGGGGTGTCCGTGGTCACGGTTTCGAAGGTCATTCGCAACCACAGTGACATTGGAGACGAGACGCGGCAACGCGTGCTCAAACGCATCAAGGAGCTGAACTACGAGCCGAATATGGCCGCCCGTGCGCTGGTCACGGGTCGAACCTACTCGGCCGGGTTGATTGTTCCGGACCTGGTGCACCCGTTCTTCGCCGAGGTGGCTGGCGGCATTTCCGATGTGCTGCGCCGCAAGAATTACAGTCTGCTGATCTCCTCCTCGCAGGGCGACCCGGACCTGGAGCGGCAGGAGATCAAGCGGCTGCTCAGCCGCCGTCTGGATGCGCTGATGATTGCCTCCACGCAGTGGACGCTGGAGAGTTTCCGGCGGATTGAAGCGCAAAAGGTCCCGTACGTTCTGATTGACCGCGGTTTTCTGGGAATGCCGGCGAATTTTGTCGGTGTCGACGATGTCGCCGTGGGCCGTCAGGCAACCGAGCACCTGATATCGGTGGGTTGCCGAAGAATTGCGCACATTCGCGGTCCCGCCACCAGCACGGCGGTTGGGCGCCTGGAGGGTTATACCCAGGCCCTGGCGGGAAGCGATCTGAGCCAGCTCCAGGACTACGTGGTGGTGGGGCGCTCGCCCGACGTGGATAGCTGGATCAGCGGTAACGAGGCAATGAAGAAGTTGCTGGGGCTCGACACGACCCCCGACGGCGTGTTCTGTTACAACGACCCGATCGCGATCGGAGCGATCGATGCCATCCTCGAAGCCGGACTGCGCGTTCCCCAGGATATCGCTGTGATTGGCTGCGGCAATCTTCATTTCGACAAGTCCTTGCGCGTGCCCCTGTCGAGCGTGGACCAGCAGAGCAGAGCCATCGGCGAGCGCGCCGGGAAACTGGTGCTATCGCTGATCGAAGCCAAGGTCCCGCCGCAACCCAAGAGCATCATGCTCCAGCCGGCGGTTGTGCCGCGAGAATCCACGCGAAGGAGCGCCTGACGGTGGGGCGTGCTTTAGCCTGCCCAGGTCGTTTTCTTGTGTCGCGCGCCCCTGGCGCCGACTGTCCGCTGAACCTTCCATGCCGAACCAAACGAACCCTTGGGATTACCTCATCGTCACCGCTGCCAACACCTCTCAGGCAGCGGCCTACGAGGCGCAGATTCAGCTCCGCCGCGAAGCTGGAGAATTGCCGCAGGTCAAGCACGCGCTGGTGATCCCGGACCAGGATGGCCGCCGAGTGGGAAGCGGTGGCAGCACGCTACAGTGCCTGGCGGAGGTACTGCGCCGCGAATCGCAAGACCGCATCGACCGGCATTCCGCGGAGGCAATCCTGCGCCGCCTGCGCATTTTGATCGTTCACGCCGGCGGCGACTCCCGGCGCCTGCCCGCGTATTCGCCCTGCGGGAAGATCTTCATTCCGCTTCCCGGCGATTCCCGTTCCGCTCTGGGTTCCACGTTGTTCGACCGGCTGGTGCCGGCCTTTCTCTGCCTGCCCACCGGCGTGCCCGGCGCCGGTCAGGTAGTGATCGCTTCCGGAGATGCGCTCATCCGCTTCGATCCGGCGGCGGTTCGATTCGGAGCACCGGGGATCACTGCGCTCGGGGCGCCGGCATCTCCGGAAGAGGCGGCTCGTCACGGCGTGTTTTGCCCCAACCCCGATGGCTCCGTGCGCCTGTATTTGCAGAAGCCGGATGTGCGCGCGCAGCGCGAAGCCGGCGCCATCGGCCTCGCTGGCCGGGCGGTGCTCGACGCCGGCGTAATGAGTTTCGACGGCAGCGCCGCGGCCAGGCTGCTGTGGGCGTTCCGGACTCCGCCGGCGCGCGAAGCGATTTCGTCT
>Ga0181517_10004494_pt1 | contig 12678 bp, 7 predicted proteins | sample PEATcosm2014_Bin_31_FD_119748 | JGI IMG/M metagenome (GOLD analysis project Ga0181517, IMG submission 119748) | Peatland microbial communities from MTU Mesocosm Facility, Houghton, MI, USA - PEATcosm2014_Bin01_30_metaG | ecosystem: Environmental > Terrestrial > Soil > Wetlands > Peat | place... | reverse complement strand
TCTTGCAATCCGGGCGGAATCTGCACCTCCACGCCGGCGTCCTGCAGCGTCCACTTCAGGGGAACATCGGCTCCCAGCATCTGAATAACTGAGCCCTCGGACGGGCGAACGGAACTGAGCAGAAGTCTTTCGCCAGGCCATCTCAATGCAAATGCGTAGATTGTTCTTTTGTCCTTCGTTCGCGTGAACCGGATATCGGCGGAAGTGGATCTCATCGCAGCTTCAGGCGTATCGTCGGCGATAGCCGAAAGTCGGCACCATAGTTGGCTGATGCGGCTCGCATAATGAAATCAATCAGATGGCGTGAAGTCGAGAGGTTTCAGATTGGCTCCCCAGTCTGGACACGTTTCGAACTTTTGCTGCGTAAAGCGCCAGTTGCTCGAACCAGCGGAACCCCTGATTGACGTTGGGATGATAGCGGGCGACGCGCACGTATCCAGGCTGGGCACACAGCGTGGATACATCTCGAACTGTCTTCCGCAGCCGGGTTTCCGCTCGACGCTCCTGTGCGTTGCTTCCGGACTGCCGGCGACCAGCGACATCAAACTGTAAGGCGAAACGTATATGCTTGTAGGATATGAGCGAAGCAGCGCCAAAACTCGCGGCCGGCGCCGGTCCGGCAGCTCGCTTGGGCAGCGGCAGGTTCTTCGCCAACCAGACCTTTCATTTCGAAGCGGTGAGGGCGCTGGGTTACACGCAGGCGGGAGGCGCAGAAGCCGGCGAAGTTCTGGAAACGGTGGGGTTCATCGAGGAAGGGGACGTTCAGAGTTGGTACGCTGCGTGGTCAGCGACCGCGGACCGCGTGGCTGCGATGGCGGACTTCACGCTGGATCCGATCAGCAAGAGCGGCGCCTTAATGCGCGCTCACAACTACCAACGTACGGCGGAGTTTCTTCTCCTCCCTGACGATCCAAAGCGACCGCCTTCCTGGGAAAAGACAAAAGCGTATTTCTACCAGGCTCTCGACGCGTGCGGGAGCCGTTACGAGCGGATTACCGTACCATATGAAGGCGGCGAAGTGCGGGGGCTATATTGGCCCGGACCGGACGGCGCCGACCGAAAGCCTTTGATCGTCGCCGTCGGGGGCTTCGACTCGATTTTGGAGGAGCTTTATTTGGTATTCGGCAAAGCGGCGCTTGAGCGTGGGTGCTCCTTCTTAGCCTACGAGGGCCCTGGCCAAGGCGAGCCGCTTCGAAGGTATGGCCTCACCTTCACGCCGGAATGGGAGCGGCCGACGCGCGCCGTTATGGATGAGTTTCTGCGCACTCATCCTAAGCCCCGCAAGATGGTGCTCATCGGCATGAGCATGGGCGGCTATCTTGGAGGGAGAGCCGCCGCGTTCGATGAAAGGTTTGATGGGCTTGTCTCCTTCGACACGTGCTTCGATATGGGAGAAGTGGCGTGCCGGGTGTTGGACTTGGCGGATGACCCGGTCTTATCGAAGAGCCCAGATTTCGTGTGGTCGTATAACAATGCGCGCTGGACGATGGGAACGAAAACCCCGGAGGAGACGCGAGCAGCGTTCGTACCTTACACGCTGGCGCCCGTCGCCGAGCGCATTCGGCAGCACGTATTGATTCTCGTGGGGGCAGAGGATCACTTCATCCCCGCCCACCAGACCGCGGACCTACAAGCGGCGCTCGTCAACGCGCGCAGCGTAACGGTCAAGATATTCGATCGCGCTTCCGGCGGCGCGGAGCACTGCCAGGTGGGCGATCTAAGCCTGGTTTACGCGGCAACTTTCGATTGGCTGATAACCACGTTTGGCTTATCTGCGCGCTAAGCGTCACACTGTCTTGAGCTATTTGTCGGGCCTTTCGTCGAAAGGTTCGCGATGGGTCACATAGTCGCTGTGTCTGTTGTTTAGCATAAGCATGCCCCAACAGAACATTCCACGTCCCGCAAAGACATTGATCGGGAAATGCTTGCGCTTGTCAAGTTCCTTATGCTAGCGTATTGGCCGAAGGTTCGCGTTGCTAGCGTCAATGCGTTAAGGAGACCATCGCCCATGTCGCAACTCTGGGCCAGCGCGTTTCAATCCGCGGGGTTGCATCTCAGCGCCGGATGGTTCTGGCTTTTCCCGCTCTTGTTCCTGATCCACGACGGCGAAGAGGCTACATATGTCTGGATGAAAGGAAGTCCGCACAACTCCATATCCTCCACGACGTTGAATCTGCCCCAGATGCTCGTGGCTATCTCATTCGAGCCGACCTATCTCATGGCTGCCGCGGCATGGGCGGCGGAGCCGCGCCTTCTGGATCACGGCCCGCCGCGCCCCACATGTGCCGAGGGCCGGCGAGATTCGACAAGGGTCCGGGATTGCCGCTTCCTGGATGTTCCCGTCTCGGCGGTTTGGTACGACGGCCCGACAAGCGCGTGGCCGATATCCATGGTCTAGGTTATTCCGCAGTTCAATGATCTGCCCGCTGATGCTATCTGCTTCGGCCGACACAAGGAAGGTTGCTAGCCTAGCTACTTCTCGCGGATCGAGGGCCTTCTGACATTCGATTGGGTAGAAGCGGCGAACGGCTTCCTTAGCGACAAACCACGGAGCGACACAGTTGACCTGCACTTCGTAGTCACGCGTCTCGGCCGCGAGGCCTCCTTCGAAGGCAGTGAGGCCACAGCCTCGGGGCACCGGACGGTATTGGGCCGGGTCGTACAGGGCTGCGATCGCGCTCGCCTATTTTGTCTACTCACCTGTGCCAGCCCGTCCGGCGTGCGTCGGGAACGGATGGTCGCTCGGGAGCTCTCGGGGCAATCCAGACGACCGTAACCAGAATAGAACAGATCCGTTGTATCTTGTTGTTATCGCTAGAAATGTGCCGCGCGGGTGGCTTCGTTCTAACGCCGAAGGGGCGAATAGGCCGTCGCCCGCGGCAATGCACTTTTCATCAAACTGAGTTTAAGGCGTAATGTCACCGAAACGTCCGTTCGGCAAACTAAAGCAGCGGCTCGGTATGCACAGAATTCTGAACACGGCTCTCTTATTTGCCTTACTGGCTCTGTCGGTTGCTCTGGCGATCGGGCAGTCGCAGCAAAACCAACTAACTGGCCGGTGGCGTTCCAGCGAGGTTTCACCTACCGGTGTAAGCGCCGTCTTCGAGTTCCACGGCGATAATCAACTGGATTCTTACTCGGCTGTAATATCGGAGGGAAGATACCGGCTGGTGGGAACCGATACGATCCTGTTTCAATCCAAGAACGGTCAGGAAAAGCAGGAAGTGGAGTGGGACAGCGAGGATCGGGTGCGAATTGAGGATGAGGCGGCTGGTAAGTCCATCGAATTGGCTCGGCTCGGCAAGATTTCCGATACCAAGAATCCCTTGACCGGCGAGTGGGGTACCACGCGCGAGTGGAATGGCGCCAGATGTCCCGCACGCGTTTTCTTTTTTACCGATGGCAGAGTTGTCTGGATCACTACTCTGCGGACGGATCACGGGCACTACTCGGTAGAAGGCCAGAGCATTCACGTGGAACTCCCTGGCCGCCCGGTGTTGGAGGGCAGTTTTGCCGTTTCGGAAGATCGCTTGACACTTCCCGATCCCAGGGGTAACGGATCGTACAGCTTCAAGCGCTTCTGAAACCGACTTCTCATCGAAGTGTCAGTATTACGACACGTGGGCCTGATAGCCTTTCTGTTCCGAACCTAAATTCACTCGGGTAAGAGGTGTAAACATGGCGCGTGAACGAATACGAGTGTTGCCGATTGGGGTTTCCATGCTGCTGGTTCTGCAACCATTCAGCTCTGGATTCGCTCAGGAACGAGTTGCAATTCCAGAAAAGGACGCCGCCCGGGCGCACTTCCTGGAGGCGCACAAGCAAGCAGCAAGGGAGGCCCGCGAGCGTCGCGAATCGCTCCGGCCCGAACCGGTGATCAGCCAGGAAGAGTTGGTTAGTCTCATTCAACAGAACATCAAATACGTGTTCGTGATCTATCAGGAAAACCGGTCGTTCGATTCCTATTTTGGCACCTTCCCCGGCGCCAACGGGCTGTACAGCCAGGCAGCCTCGGCCACTCCGGGCTTTGTGCAATCGATTGTGAATACGGACGGAACCACCGGCACGGTTTCGCCATTCCTGATCGGTCCGGCGCTGTATGCCGCCGATACGGACGACGTGGACCACTCGCACGCGCGGACCGTCGCCAAGATGGATGTCCAAAACGGCGTGGCTCTGATGGACCAGTTCGCGGCCACCGAGGAGCTGAAATACTACACCCCGCCCGCCAACCCGTCGCTTCAGGCGAAGCAGATGGGCGAATTGACGATGGCTTACGAGGATTGCGACACGGTTCCCCTGCTGTGGGCATATGCCGACCGGTTTGCCTTGTACGACAATATCTTCGAATCGATGACGGGACCATCCACGCCGGGCAATCTCAGCATCATCGGAGCGCAAGCGGGCCAAACCCAGTGGGCTCTGCACCCCACCAATACGACCGCCACTGTGCCGCTGCTGCTGGATGACGATCCGTTCTGGGGATCGCCGTCGGACACATCGACCAATCCGCTTCCTGTGAATCCTACCGATTATCCAGGATACGTCACAGCGTCGAACCTCACGTACGCAACGCTTCCCCTCTCCATGCTGCTCAGCACTGCGGGCACCGTTACCGCGACCGACCCCAGCAAGGCGACGGACTTGGTGGACGTTCCCGATGACGTGGCCTTTCTCAGCAAGTTGTCACAGCCGGCAGTCGCCTTCGCCTGGTACCAGGAGGGATTCGACAAGGAGTCCACGGATACAGCCGGGCCGGTGACCGCGAACGGATCGCACGCATCCTACGTCACCCATCACAACGGTCCGCAGTACTTTGGCTATGTGGCGAACACTCCCGCTCTTCGGGCCGAGTTGCACGGCCTGGGCGATTTCTTTACGGCCATTCAGAATACCAGCCTGCCGAAATCCGGTGGCGTGTTCTACGTCAAGGGCGGCTATACCAACATCATGGGCATTACTCCGGCCGATCCGGATCCGACGGTCCAGAAGAACTTCCTGGGCGATGATGACCATCCCGCCTATTCCGACGCGCAGATCAGCGAGGCCATGGTGGCCACCACCATCAATGCGATCGCTAATAGTCCGTATTGGGCGCAGAGCGCGATTGTCATCACCTGGGACGATGCCGAGGGCGATTATGACCACGTCCAGCCGCCGATCGTCAACTTTGGGCCCGACAAAACCGCGCTTAGTTTTGGGCCGCGCGTGCCGCTGATTCTGATTTCTCCCTACGCCAAACTCGGTTATATCTCCCACGATCAGGGAAGCCAGGCATCGGTGGTGAAGTTCGTCGACACAGTATTCGGTCTTCCGCCGCTGGCAACATTGCCCGACGAATTGCTGGGCCGCTATCTTGGCCTCGCCCTGCTTGGTCAGGAGGACCTGGGGCCGCAGGATGCAATCACACCTGGAATTTCCGACCTCACAGATGCATTCAGCGTTTCACGCTTGAAAAGATTGTCCGTTCCGCTGGCGCCGGATTACGCCATCGTGGCTCCGAGCTACGTAACGAGAATCCCGCAAGTCACGGGCCTCGGCTGTTCGGACTTGGGTATCCTCACCACGGACCGCCAATTAGGCATACCCAACAACATACCGGCGGACTTCAATCCGCGTCCCAAGACAAACCCGACGCCGGCAGGTAGTCTGTAGACGCACTTTTCGACGGGCCCTCATGCCGTGCCACAGTGGAAGCTGTGGCACGGTTTTTTGTTCGTGCGTCGCGCGCCCGGACTTGGGCAGCCTCGCGGAACGAGCCCGAGTTTTCGTGAACGGATGACGACCCGTAACCGATTATTCATCTTCGCCTGAATGAAAAGATGGGAAACTCGATGGATACCCATGAAACTCTTTCATCACCTCACGCCAGTTCTTCTGTTCGTTTTTCTCCAGCCGCTAGGTCCGATCGCCTTGCGAGCGCAGGTGGACCGCACGGCCATCACCGGCACCGTCACCGACCAGCAGGGCAATCGGGTGCCCCAATCTGTTGTGCGCGCGATTGAAACTGCGACCGGCTTTCAGCGAGAGACACTGACAACTTCACAGGGCACTTATGAGCTGCCCGGCCTTCCGCCTGGCACCTACTCGGTCCAGTTTCTCAAGACCGGTTTCGCGGTCTTTACCGCCGAGCGAGTGAAACAACTGGTCGGGCAAACCAGAACGCTGAACGTCCGGCTGGCACTAGCGCACGCAAACCAGCAGACAACCGTAACCGAACCTCTGGTGGAACTCGACAAGGTGGACGCGACGGTCGGCGCCGCAATCGAGCGCGCGCAGGTAAGCGATTTGCCAATCAACGGCAGAAACTGGGCGACCTTGACCGCTCTCACGCCGGGCGCCATCGATAACGGTGCCGGTGATCAGAGAACCATCCGCTTCGCGGGGCACGGTTTGGACGACAACAATCTGACGCTCGACGGAATCGATGCGACCGCTGTCTACAATCAGGAGCAGCGGGAGTACATGCGCCTGAACATTCCTCTCGATTCCATCGACGAATTCCAGGTGCAGTCGCAGGATTTCGGCGCCGACACGCAGAGCGGCACAGCGGGCGGCCAAGTGTCGGTAGTTTCACCCTCCGGCACCAGCACTTTTCACGGGCAGGTCTTCGACTATTTCCGGAATAATGCCTTCGACGCCCGGTCGCCCTTCGATGCTGCCTCGCCCGACCCTTTTCTGTTGAATCAGTTCGGCGGCTCGTTTGGCGGGCCCATCGCGCACGACAAAACTTTCTTCTACGTCAACTATGAGGGTCTGCGGCAAAGACTGGATGGAACGCAGATCGGGCTGGTACCGAGCCCAACCTTTGCGGCACAAGCGGTGCTGGCCGCACCGATGTTGGCTCCCATCCTGAATGCTTACCCCGCGGGCACGTCGCCGACTTCCAATCCCAACGTGTGGCAGTATGAAGCGCCGGGCAGACAAGTCGACAACGAAGATTCGGGAATGATCCGGCTCGATCATTATTTTTCCGATCGCACTGCCGCATTTCTACGCTTCAATGCGGATGAAGCAGTCGAGTCGATTCCCAACGGCCAACTGATCGTCAAGACACTGTACGACACCAAATTCAATAACGGAGTCGTCGAGCTGTCGCATGTGTTTAGCCCGTCTCTGATCGACGACGTAAGATTCGGAGTAAATCAAACGATTTACCACACGGCCAATCTTTCGCCGGTTCCGCTCGGAATCGCCGTTTCCGGCTTCAGTTCCCTGACCGGATCTTCGACAACGGACTATCCGTCGAAAACGTTCGATCTCATTGACGACCTCTCCTGGGCGAAGGGCAGACACATTCTTAAGTTCGGGTATGAGACACGCTGGATTCTGCTCAACCAGGGTACGTCCCAAAGCGGAACGTTGACCTACACTTCGACGGCGAATTTCCTGAACAATAGCATGGGCTCAGCTTCCTATACCGCGATTCTTCCCTTGGTGCGGCAGCGCAAGACTCAATACTGGGGTTATGCGCAGGACGAATGGAAAGCAACTCCTAATTTGACAATAACAGCCGGAATCCGTTACAACTTTTTTAACGCTCTGCACGCATTAGGCGACGACGATGTCCCGTTCGACTTCGGCACCTGCGGGGGGTATTGCCCGCGCACCGATTCCTTCTTTCATCCCCGACACGACGATTTCGACCCGCGTCTCGGCATTGCGTGGTCACAGGGCGACACGGTCCTGCGCGCGGGAGCCGGCATTTACCACACGGACGGCCAGGAAGACGACCAGAACCTTCCCATCTCGAATACTGTCGACCGCTACTCGTTTAGCAACACCATGTTCCCGACGCTCTCCTATCCTTTGACCCCGTTTCTTCAGTATGCGGAAGCCGGGGGACTGGGCGTGGTTTCCCCGCGCGATCTGGATCGCAACCGGAAAGACGACTACATTGCGGCCTGGACCGCGTCGGTTCAGCGAAAGCTGCCGTTCAAAGTCCTGGGAACCGCTAGCTATCTCGGAAACAAAGGAACGGATGTTCTGACCACCACCTACACGAACCTGGTAAACCCGCAGACGGGCGTTGCGCCGTACCCGGCATTCGGTCCGGTATCGTGGCGCGGCGATGTCGGAAACAGCACGTTCAATGCGTTCCAACTGAACGCTCGCAGAGCCTTTCAGAATGGCTTGCTCTTCTCGGCGAATTACATGTGGTCTCATTCGATCAACGATGGAAGCATTGGCGGCGGGGAATCCGACACCCCGCAGGATTCCTTCTGCAGATCGTGCGGCAAGGGGAGCAGCGACGATGACGTTCGCCAGTTATTCAATCTCTCCGCGGTTTACCAGCTGCCATTCGGAGCCGGAAGGCACTATCTCAGCACTCCGGGCATCGCTCGAACGGTTTTAGGCGGTTGGACGCTGAGCGCAATCGGAACGTCGCAGACCGGGCTTCCTTGTAATATCACGATCGATCGTTCCAATGCGTCGGTGCCGGGAAACTACGCGATCAGCGGTCAAGAACGCCCGAATTATGTGTACGGCGTCCCGCTCACTCCGCCGGACGGATCCACTCCGGAGGAATGGGTAAACCCGGCGGCATTTTCCACGCCCGCTTCCGGGACCTTTGGCAACCTGGGCCACAATTCCTTTCGCGCCCCAGCCATCTCGGAGGTGGAACTCGCATTAGCCAAGGATGTCTCTCTTGCCGAGCGCATCAACGTGCGCTTTCGCGCCGATGTGTTCAATGTCCTCAATCGCGCTCAGTATGGCGCCCCCAATGCGGACGTTTCGCAGACCAACTTCGGCACCATTACCACCACCATCAGCAACTATGCGACGGGACGAGGCACGCCGCGAGAGTTTCAGCTTTCGGCCAAGTTATCGTTTTGAGTGAGCGGCGCTTTCCCCGGCAAACCGGACGCCGCCATCCCAATCACAACAGGCTCATCGGTTCCCAGGTTTACCGAAGCCGTGTTGCAATCCGGTGAAGCCTTCGAGTTCCACAGGCAAGTTAGCTTTGGAATTCATCATAAATTAGCACAGTTATGACACCATCCGGATTCGGGAGGATTTCCATGGCACGTCTAACCGTTTGTTGCATTTGGCTGATCGCCGCGGCCTCAGCCGGCATCGTCTCCGCTCAGAACAGGCCGACACGCCTGCCGGTACCCAGCGGCACCGTGGAAGCACAAAACCTGCCGAACTCCGGTCAGCAGATCACGGCCACCGCGCCCACCGGCGCGCGTTTTGAACCTCTCAATCCGGGGCTCGCGGATTTCCCGTCTTATGTCGCCGGACAGGCGGTTACCACGGTTACCAGTCCGGATCACAAAACCCTGCTCATTCTAACCTCGGGTTACAACTTGATGAACGCCACCACCGGTCCGAATCAGGGCAACACGATCGCCGCTGATTCAACCGAATACGTCTTCATTTACAACATCGCGAATGGTGATCCTGTCAAGACACAGGTAATTAAAGTCCCGAATACGTATCAGGGAATTGTCTTCGATCCCACTGGCAGGACCTTCTATGTTTCTGGCGGTGTGGACGATGACGTTCATATCTACGATTCCGGGCCCGCTGGTTGGGCGGAACGTTCGACTAGCCCAATTACGTTGGGCCATAACAATGCGGCGTGCGCGGCACTGATCGGCTGCGGCAATGGTCTCGCGGTTTCCCCCGAGGCCGCGGGACTTGCGATCAGCCCGGACAGCTCGACGCTGGTGGTGGCGAACTACTATAACGACTCAATCTCGATTCTCAAAAACAGCTTGAACGGGTGGACGAAAAGCGGTGACCTGGACCTGCGTCCGGGCAAGATCAATTCTGCCAATTCGGGTGTCCCGGGAGGCGAGTATCCGCTGTGGGTTGTGATTCAGGGAACCTCGACCGCCTATGTCTCCAGCATCCGCGATCGCGAAATCGACGTTGTCGAACTGGCTGGCACTCCCACGGTTTCGGCGCGCATCAAGGTTACTGGACAGCCCAACAAGATGGTGTTGAACGGCGCACAGACGCTGCTGTTTGTGGCGGAAGACGAGTCCGACTCGGTCGCGGTCATCAACACGGCAAACAACGAACTGGTGACCGAGATTCCGGTCGGACCGCCCGCGAGTGTGCTGAACCAGACACCGAACCTCAGCGGCAACAATACCAACAGTGTTGCCTTGTCGCCTGACGAGCAGAGTCTCTATGTTACGAACGGCAATATGAACGACGTGGCAGTGGTTTCTCTCAGCAATACTTTCGGGAACTCAACCGTGGTTGGCCTGATTCCCACCGGACGGTATCCGAACTCGGTTAGCCTGAGCGGCAATGGCGGGTACATATACGTGGTGAACGGCAAATCGCCCACCGGCCCGAATACTGGGTACTGCCATGGCGGCGCGATTCCCGGCTTGACTACGGCCGTCTGCGATGCATCGAACCAATATGATCTGCAGTTGATCAAAGCCGGATTTCAGAGTTTCCCCACACCGACCGCGAGCGAGTTGGCGTCCCTGACGGCGCAGGTCGCGCGGAATAACCATCTCGGCCGAACCGTGAGCTCGGCGGACGCCGTCACCATGGGAACGCTTCGCAGCAAGATCCAGCACGTGATCTATATCATCAAGGAGAACCGCACTTACGATCAGATTCTGGGCGATCTGCCGGTCGGTAATGGCGACCCGGATCTGACCGAATTCGGCCAGGCGACAACCCCGAACCTGCATAACCTCGCGCAGACCTTCGTAACACTGGATAATTTCTACGACCGCAGCGAAGTCAGCATGGATGGGTGGCCGTGGTCGGTTTCGGCGCGCTCTCCGGACGTCGTCGAGAAACAGGTCACGGTCAATTACGCTGGTCGCGGTCTGTCAAACGATTCGGAAGGGACAAACCGCAACATCAATGTCTCGCTACCGACGTTAGCGCAAAGGCTGCAGGCAGATCCCCTGAATCCGCAGGATCCCGATCTGCTGCCCGGAACGGCCGACACCTCGGCTCCCGACGGTCCTGGGAACCAGGAGAATACCGGCTACCTCTGGAATGCCGCGTTGCGGGCCGGGCTGACCATCCGCAACTACGGCTTCTTCATCGATCTAGCGCGTTATCAGACGCTGCCGGGGCCTTACGAGGCCCTGCAGATTCCTCTGCTCGAAAATCCGTTCGCGAGCGGCACCAAGGTCTCTTATCCGACCAATGGCGCGCTGGCTCCCTACACCGATCCGTACTTCCGTGGCTTCGACAACAGCTTCCCGGATTACGACCGCTTTACGGAATGGCAGCGCGACTTCACCACGAACTATGCAAACGGCGGGTTGCCTCAATTGAGCTTTGTTCGTTTCATGCACGACCATACCGGTAACTTCTCGACCGCGATCGACGGGGTCAACACTCCCGAATTGGACCAGGCCGATAACGACTACGCCGTTGGCCTGCTGGTGCAGCAGATCGCCAACAGCCAGTACAAAAACAATACGCTCATTTTCGTCATCGAAGACGACTCGCAGGACGGTGCCGACCACGTCGATTCCCACCGTAGTATCGCCTTCATCGTGGGCCCTTATGTGAAGCAGGGCGCGGTGGTTTCGACCGAATACAATACCGTGGATTTCGTGCGCACGATCGAAGAGGTGCTCGGTATCGGGCCGCTCAATCTCAACGATGCGGTGGCGGTGCCGATGGCGGATGTGTTCGATCTGAATCAGACCACCTGGAGTTTTACCGCGACTCCCTCGACACTGCTGGCGAGCACCACGCTTCCCATCACTTTCTCCTCGTCGGCGAACCGCCTTCTGCGTCCCACTCACAATGCGGAATACTGGGCAAAGGCCACGGAGGGGATGGACTTCAGCGCGGAGGACCGCTTCGACTTCGCCCGGTATAACCGTATTCTCTGGAAAGGGCTGATGGGCGACAAGCCGTATCCGGCGGCGCCATCCGGGCTGGATCTGCGGCAGAACCGCGCCGAACTTCTTGCACGTTACGAGAAAGCCCTGCAGCCAAACTATTGACGTTCGCATAACATAGAGTCGATCCAGGGCACAACCCGGACGCTCCAACATGCTGGCGATCAAGCGTGGACGGCGGCGCAAGCGATGCAACGCATGTTTCGCGACACCGTCTCGCAACCACGGCGAAACCGCGATGCGGTAAGAAATCACCGCAAAGGGAGACGGACCAATTGCCACGGTTTGAGATAGCCCACATCCACCACGGAGGTGTGGACCTCATCATCGTGCCTCTGGAGCCCTCTTTTGGATTCAAGTCCCGGCAGGAACAAAGGGCGGCCATCGCAGAATTGCAGGCCCGCGCCAGTGCTGCTAATCTATGCGGCACGCTCGTGCCGGTTTGGGGTTCAGTTGGGCATATGGCCTTCATCGCACCGAGCCCCTGGCGCCCTTTCTTCGAGAGCATCAACCTTCACTGGGTTGCAATGAAATCGGGATCTTTGCTGGTAAGCACCGGTGCCAGCGAGTCATCCGATTGAGATATCGTTCGCCGGTCGGCTGATGGTCTGGAAGCTAGACCTACGAGCGAAATCGAGGTCTCCCGCCCTCCGGATGTGGACATCGTGGTTCATCGGACTTTTACCCATGACGCGGGGCTACAGCGCCCTTACTATCGGAGGCACCTTTGGTTTCTTCGCGGTAGTCAGACTCGACATTCCTACCCATCGGGCCGTCATCGTATTGGGGAACTGCCGGGGTGAAATCGACTCTGCCGCAAATCAACTCGCATTGC
>Ga0181517_10004492_pt1 | contig 12680 bp, 7 predicted proteins | sample PEATcosm2014_Bin_31_FD_119748 | JGI IMG/M metagenome (GOLD analysis project Ga0181517, IMG submission 119748) | Peatland microbial communities from MTU Mesocosm Facility, Houghton, MI, USA - PEATcosm2014_Bin01_30_metaG | ecosystem: Environmental > Terrestrial > Soil > Wetlands > Peat | place... | reverse complement strand
TCATCCAGTCTGGATTGGGCCAACTCGAAAGAGGAGGGAGGAGCCCTCATGTCTGGGCGAAAGGCGCCAGCCTTTCATAGATGGCACGAGCCGGATGTCGCGAGAGTGTCAAGTCCGGATCTGTGAGAGGCTGGAGGTGAAATTCCTCCGGCCTACTCGGCGGCGGTAGTCGTTTAGACAAAATGTTTTACGCGCTCGTGGCATCTGCCCGCCGCTCCCATCACTCATTTGTAACAATGAGGTCGAGCCAGCTATTTCTCGTCTGGCGGGTCTCTACGAGAGCCTCCTACGCTTCACCGGCTAGCATCTAAATGCGATAAAGGTATTTAATAGGTCGAACTTATCGCAGCGAATGGCGAATAGCCTCCTAACTATTTGTTACAGGCACGTGGCAACTCCATATTCTCAGAGAAGCATCAACTAGAGTGTTCTATTCGAGTGCCCAATCTTTGGCTGCTGATCGTCTTCAGAGGATTAGAGAGTGACTTTCGTAAGGGAGGGTTGACAAATGCGAGTTTGCTGATATTATTAGAGCATCGAAGCGATACAGCTCTGGGTATGGGTTAGATGTTAAGTAAGGATTTGTGGACATTGTCCATGAATTCCAGTACTCTACTGGATTGGCTTCTTTTTGCCAAGTCGAAGGATGTAAGAGAAAACCGTATATCCATGTGAGGGAAACGGTACATTTCGATGAATTGGATATCAAAGTGTGCGGATCTGAACCTAATGATGCGCAGGACAGGTTTAGCTGTCGAGCAGTAAGTCCTAGTATCGTTCGATGATAAGTCGATTATCCATTATGAGAAGTGTGCCATATTGAATTCCCGTCGGAGCGAGTTGAGTTTTCATTCCTCGTCAACAAACTCCAACTAAGATGGAACAACTATTCGAGAGTCTTCAATGCGGATACTAATCCTGGGGATTAATTACTGGCCGGAAGAAACTGGTATAGGAGCTATCACCACTTACCGCGCCGAGTACCTTGCTTCTATGGGCCACGATGTTACTGTCTGCACTACCTTTCCATATTACCCAAAATGGAAAGTTGAGGCCAGTTATAAGGGGAAGCACACCAGTGGCGAAGTTCGGAATGGTGTTCGCATTCTACGAAGTTATGCCTATGTCCCAAATCGGGTGACGTCGATGAGGCGTTTGCTCCACGAGGGAAGCTTTGTAGCTTCATCCCTTGTACGGGCTATCCTACAGACGCGACCAGATATACTGTTCGTTGTTTCTCCCCCTTTAGGTCTGACACTTAATGCAGTTCTGCTGGGCTGGATCTGGCGTACTCCATATATATTTGATGTTATGGATTTGCAACCAGATGCTGCCGCGAATCTCGGAATGCTTCCAAAGTGGGCGCTGAATCTTCTGTATAAGGTCGAGCGAGTGGCTTACTGCCGAGCTTCGCTTGTGAGTACGTTGACAAAGAGTATGCGGGAGCGAATCGTCGAGAAAGGAGTGCCAGAACGGAAAATTAAACTGTTTGAACTGTGTGCTAACGACTCGTTATTGGATATAGATTCCGATGAGGGAACTTCTTTCAGAGAACGATACGGATTGGAAAAAAAGTTTCTTGTTATCCACAATGGCAACATGGGTATGAAACAGGGTTTAGATGTGATACTAGACGCGGCATTTCTGAGCCGAGAAGACCGATCTATTCTATTTCTAATCATCGGTGATGGGGCTGAGCGTTTGAGAATTCAGAAGCGAGCTCAAGTACTGAAACTGGATAATTTACGAATTATGCCGCTCCTAAACGAGATAGATTTTCGTGGAATGCTCGCCGCTAGCGATGTCTGCCTTTTGACTCAGCGGAAGTCGGTTTCAGATATTGTGTTTCCCTCTAAGATCGTAACTTATCTGGCTGCGGGAAGACCATTGATTGCTTCTGTTAATGCGAGGAGCGAAGTTGCGCGGACCGTTCTTGAGTCCAAAGCTGGAAGAATAGTTGAACCGGAAAATGCAAGAGCTTTGCTATCGGAAATTCGAGAATTTCGTGGTTCCGAGTTGAAGGAGTATAGTCGGCATGCGCGGGAATATGCGCGTCAGCGATGGGCGCGAGCGAACATTCTCGGATATTTTGAAGAGTCATTGAAAGCTGTTTCAGCCTAAACGTACGCGCATCTCACCTCATCAGGCGCCACCGCCGAGTTTCCTGTGCGCACCTTTCAGAATGGCCCGAGTATCACGCCAAAGGGCTGCTTCGTGAGTTTTCGGCAAACGTGCGTGACGCCGTTTAGTTGGCCTTGTTACTTTGAATCAGCCGCCAAGGACGGCTGGTATCCTGGGCAACGCAGGCTTGCCGAAAACACACTTAGTAGCGATCGCCAAGTCATGCTTTTGGTTCAGTTGCGATTGAAAATTACCAAGAGCAGATGAAGCTTACCAGCGCGCGCATCACAGTTGGAAGTTACGCATCTTGTCTCGGCGACCCTCGACGCTCATTCCCCACGTCGAAACGATGGAGACATTGAAAATGAACCTAAATGAATTCGGATGGCCCTCAATCATTCCGAGGTGTTCTGTCGCTTTCTGTCCTTTACTTTAATTGCTGGTATCCCGACATACACTCCCCAAGGCTCCAGGTCACTCATCGCGACTGAGCCTAATCCGAGGACGGCACCGGCGCCAACATTAACCCCAGGACCTACCGATGCCCGAGCGCATATCCAGACCTGCTCTCCGAAGACCATAGAATAGGCCAGCAGCGGGAATGCCGGGTCTCCTATATCGTGCGTTGCTCCGCAAATATAGGAACCCTGCGATATGATCGTGTGTGATCCGAAGGTCATTGGCGCTGGGTTATAGATTTCTGCACCGTCTCCCGCTGTTACTTGATCGGCGCATATTAGATTCCATGGTGCCCACACTTTCGAACCTGGATAGAAGTGACAGTTCGACCCCAGTTCCGCGCCGAATGCGCGGAGCAACTGGGCGCGCCAGACGTGCAGTGGGCGCGGAGATGTTTTATAAAATAACACCCAGCAGACATTCCATGCCAGCCGCCGGAAGCGATTCCCACTGCGGAAAGCCGGACGGAGGTATGGATCCTTTGCTGAACCTGCGGAAATGTGATCTGCTGCATTGTAGTGAATCTGTTTGGCCATTCTGCATCCTGTTCAGTAGAGTACGCGTTTTCAGCGCACCTCCTATTAGTTTTTCACGATGATGATATTGTTGCTGCGCTTCTGGCCTATTATAAAGCTCAGCCGGTTGGCCAAACAATATGTGATTTCTCAACTGCCCCGTTGAGATATTTAGTTGACATAATTGCGGAAACACTCACAATCCGATGCAAAGATTTCGGCAACCGAAATCTCTGCTGGGCGATAAAACAGTCATAACTCTCTTTTCTAAAAGCTAACCTTGTGCTCTGGAAACCAAGTGAGTTGAATCTCTGTTGTCGTCACCGTCTGCCGGCCAGATAGATAAATCGGAGCCTTCCAGTGTTCAAAGACAACAAATCCTTTCAACTCAAACTCCTTGTCCAAACGCTTGACCGCCTGGAAATTTATGTCGTTTAGAGTAGTTCCTCCACGAGTAGCAAGGGAAGTTGAGCCAGGGATAAAGTCTTTTGTTGCTTTTTGATTTCGGTATCCAGCCTGTAGCCATTCGTTGCCGCTGAGATGATAAGTAATCCAGGCTTGGCCGCCCTTATCTTCGCGACCGATCCAGTCGCCAAAGAGCTGGCCATGATTAGTGTAACCCTGCTTCTGAATCGTTTCCCAATACATGAAATGACCGTATTGTCGAGCGGACACTGTTGAGGAGGAGGGGTCCGTAGAGGCGGCTTCCGCGCGAATGTCCAGCTTGGGAAGGCCGGGGACATGGGAGAGATAAATGCCGGGACGGTAGGCAGCGCGGCGGGGCGCATCGATGGGAGAAACGTCGTCGTGGACCTCGGAATCAGTGTAGAGTGTGAGCCATTTGCGCACAAAGGGCAGCCGGTATGAGAAGTCGAAGGCACCAAAACGGGCACCGGGGTCGTCCGGACCGTTCTTGACTGCGTCGCTAGGCGAAGACACGCTAACAAAACTTTTCAAAAAGCTGTGAATAGTGACGGCTCCGTGGCCCTGTCCGGCCCATATGACGGTGCGTTCAAATCCTAATTCAAGATCCTTTGTGGGACGGAAGCTCAGCTTTTCAACATGGACCCAAGGGTCGCCGGGGTTGATTACATTGGGTAGATTCGGATTGGCGCCGCCAAGATTGGCCGGGTTAGGCATATAGGTGTGGCCGTGAAGGCCGCCGACGAGAAAATCATAGCGGAAGGATCCCGTGAGCCTAGAGAGCAGGGGAATGTGTAACGGCTCGATGCGATTGATACGGAAGGAATAAATGTTCTCGGCATTGTTGGAATAGGCCATGCCGCCGCCCACGCCCGGTCCAAGCCAGTCGTCCTGCTTGCCGAGAGATATCTCATGGTTGAGTAGGTGCGCGGAGACAAAGGCCTCGATAATGCGTCCATCGGCGGTACTCGCGATAGGCCCCATCGGGATGGTTTCCTGGTTATAAGGAGAGAATGCGCCACAGAGAGTTGTCGGGTTCCAGGTGACGCCGTCCGGACAGAAGGGAGTGGTGTCCACCGTGCTGAACGCGTTGGCCAGCGCCTGGGAGTAGCCTGTGGCTGAGCGTACCGCCTCAAACTCGCCGCGCGCGTAGAGCACGAAGCGGCCAGCGGAAGCATAGCCGCTCAATCCAGTGTAGCTGTTGAAACCGTTTTCGTAGGGGCGGCCATAGTCGTTGATGATGGTCGAGCCGAGATGGAAGCTATCGTGCAGCGGTGTGCCGCTGATGCCACGGGTAGTCTCATAGACCGACTCTACGCGGGAGCTGCCTTTGTGGCTAAGGCAGGGGCCTTCGCTATCCGGGCGCAGTTCGCGCAGCAGAGCGTCGTAGATTCCCTGTGCCTCGTCGCTGCCTGCATCTTTATCCGCATCATCGAGGCGCGCACCGGCCTCTTCCACCATGTGGCCGAGGCTGGCCCGCGTCCAGGGCCTCATACTGAGATAGATGGTATCCACGTAGCCGAGCGAGTAGAGCCGTAACACTGCCGGATAGACCCAGCTATCAACCGGGATAAAGGGCGATCCAAGATCGGCAGGCTGGCAAACCAGAGCGCTGCCGAAATACGGATGCACATTCTCAACACTTTCTTGAACTGCGTCTTTGGGAACTCCGCGCTCTTGTGGCATCATAAGTCCGGAGGTCATCAGGCTAAACCAAGTAACCAAAGCAAAACTTTGGAAGAGGACAACGGGGGGGTTCTGTTTACTCAAAATCATATCTGTGCCTTATCACTTGTTTGTTCTGGTTGAATGTCTCTCTGGCCTCGCCAGATCGGTCAATTGTTCCAGTACTCAACTTTACGGCAGTCGCATCGCTTATGTACATCTTAGCAAATTATTATGCCCACAGAAACGTATGCATTATGAGGGGGGCCATGTGTAACCACTCCGATTACCTTTATGCCTCAGGTTGAACAGAGATCAGTAGCAGAAGGAAACTGTGGTTGCTCTAATGAACACTTTCAAATCGCATCTCGCAGCCATGCTGATAATTCACGACGCTTCAATTACTTTCGTGTTGAACGCTCCTGAATAGACTTGCATAATGTTGATTTGAACCATCACATAAACATTCAGAAGCCTGTAATCTGTGAAACCGAATTCGCTTAAGAGGTCTCTGCGGACTGCTTTCGAATGTCGTAGGGAATTGACAGGACAAAGTGCTTCGTCAGCCATGTGCAAGCTTGTGGAGGCTGATCTGGTCGGGTGCTTCTTCGACCGCCCGCCCGTATATCTTATCGGCGATAATCCGTATGACTCTGATGCGCTAGATGAGCACATTTAAGAGAGTGCTGCAACGAAATGATCTCGCCCAGCCGAGCCAAGCGCAACGCACAAGACGGACGCCAATTGCATCGCTATCACCGCAGATGGGAGGCCGAAACCCATTCGCCTAAATGTAGAACTTCTACCAGCTCTTCCCCGATAGGAATACCTCATTGAAGGCTCCTCCGGATTAGTGCTGTTTGTATATGATCAAACGTTGGTAAGATTTCTATGTAATAGCTTCAACTTTCCTTCGCGACGCACAACATAGTGATTTCGCAAAAATAATCTCCTGGGGAAAGTCATATTACCTTAGTACAAAAGCAATCCAGCAAAACTTATAATTCCTTATTTATTAACGTCGATTAGAGAATATAGAGGTAAAAATATGAGAATCACTTTCAATTACTTCGTATCGTCTTTTCCTCAAAATACAAAGAAATGCGGCGCCGAAGACCTGACAACGCCTTTTCTTGCTGCTGTACTGCAACAACACTGGCTAAATTCAGTCATGTCATTTGGATATTTCTTCTTATGCGGCTGGATAGCAGTGCTGGCGATTGGATGCAATGGTAGTCCAGAGATAAAGCCTATATCTTCAGCGGCAACAGAACAAACAAATATAATATCTGGTCCCACTCAGCTCCGGGCAGGACAAACAGCGGCATTCACCTACTCAACAACCAATCAGTCACAGGTCTCTGGAACATGGTATGTCAACGGAATCGCTGGCGGAAACACAGACGTGGGAATAATATCGGAAGCTGGTATCTATTCAGCCCCTTCTTCTGCGCCGACTGATTCAATTTCTGTCTCTTATTTACCATCTAATTCCGCTCAGCCGTCCCCGATCACGCTGAGCATTCTTAATCCGATACCAGTAATATCCTCCGCTTCTATAATCGGTTCAGTTGGCGAGAATTATGTTGTCGAGTTTATGGGAAATGGGTTTCTGCTGCAATCTGTGGTTAATATCTCCGGCACTTCAGTGCCGACAACATATTTATCAAGCACCGAGTTGCGAGCTACGATCATGGTTTCGTCGATTAGCGGCGATACTGCAATCGGAACCGTAACAAACCCATCACCAGGACCGTCAACCTCGAACACAATAAACATTACTCTTCCGCCAACACCTTTGAAGCAAATAATCGGATGTACTAATCCGAATTCAGGTACGTCGAACGGAGATTGGGGTACATCGTCTTCTCCAGTCTATACTAGTCTTACTTATGATACACAACTTATTGGCACTCCTTCCTACACCACCAACTCAATATATTGGATATCGAGAGAAACAAAACCGGGGCAATCGATACTGATGACAGGAGCCTTCACGTCAGCGAGCAAAACAGCCAAAATCGTGCTAATACCTTCCGGGATCATTGATTGGCAGGCGATTGTAAATGAGAACGCAACCGCGCAATCGGAAGTTAACGCCACACAACAAGGCACCACAGGTCTCTCCGTAACGGTCCCAATGCAATTGTCACCAGGAGTTTACGGTATTAAAATTGAAGATACAACAACACAACCTATTTATGCTCTTGCAAACCAGCCATCCATCACATGGGCCATTGGAGTGCCTTCTGAATCGAACTTTAATACAGCCTTTCAATCTCAGGTACATGACTGTGGTGTTGAACCTGGGGAGGTGTTGCGTATATTCGGAAAGAACTTTGTTCCCTCTAGTAATGTGATTCTCGAATCTTCTAACGGAACTACCGTCGAGATTACTCCCTTTAAAGTGGACTCTAACTCACTCGCGGTAAGCATCCCAACATCTGTGTCTACAGGTACCTACAATGTGTGGGTTGGTAATTATCCGTGGGACGCGACCTCTAGTCCAGCATCAGTTATTACAATTCTTTCGCCACAATCTATAACACCTTCCTACGTGACTTGCACTTCGCTTATTGGAGACGGGGTTACAGACAATGCAGCGATTCTACAATCATGTCTTGATAGTAATGCTCCGACCATTGCATCTAATCAGCTAGTTTATATATCAATCCCCGATGGCGTCTTTGCTCTGAAGAGTGCCGTCATTTTTCACCCTTACGAATTTATAGTCGGATTGTCGCCAAATTCCTCCAGATTTGTTGGGTTAACAGCTGGTTCTCAACCTCATGCGTGGTTCGTCGTTTCTCAGTACACTGGAATGGCAAATCTTTCGGTCACGGCGGCTGGTGCCGCTTGTCTCTTTGCCTATTCAGACGCCACAGGAAGCCCGGCAACATCAGGTCATGTATTCCTAAGTAATATGGTCTTCGATTCCACTTCTTCCGGCTTGAATTCCTCTGGAACAATGGTCTCTCTTTCAGGCCCTGACATTCAGGTTTACGGTTCAACCTTTCAGTCTGGTACGAATGGGAATCTTGGTGTATATTTCGGTGATGGAGCAGAGATCTCCGGCAATACATTTATCAATAGTTATGGGTTAAATGTGTTCTCGGCCAGTCAGAACATAATTGCAGAAAATAACACTATTTATTCAGAAATCGGTCCCGGAGCGGATGGGACTACGGCATTTGACATAGCTCGTCCTTTCTGCGCTTATTGCTCATCAATGCTTTCGCAGAATCTCTATATTGGGTACAACACAATTCATGATATGGGCGCGAGTAATAATCAATTGATCGCTACTGATGGGGGAGGAGGTGCGTACTATGGTCCTGTGACATCCAGCACGGCCGACACTGTTGTACTCTCAGGTGAGCCATCCTGGGAATGGGTTGGTACCTCAAATCCACAAACATTAAGCATCGCGATTGTATTGGGTACTGGCGTTGGACAATTCTCCACCCTGTCAAGCTATAGAGGAGATACTGTTACCCTAACAACACCCTGGGCGGTAACACCCGATTCCACGTCAATCGTTGTAATTGTATCGGCCCAACTCAATTTAACGATAGCTAACAATAGCTTTACCAATACACTTGGAATGTCGGTATATTTAAATAATTCAATCGATGCTGTAATTGAAGATAATGTCTTAACAAATTCAGGCCAAGGCATTCAGTTGTGGGCCTATGGACCATACGGTGGCCCAGCTGCTTTTGGCCCAATAATGAACACAGATGTGCTTCGCAATACGATAAATGTTGGGAATGGAGATCTCTTAATTTCTGCGCCGAACGAAAATGTGGCAGGAGTTGGGATTTTTGATGGATATGGTTGCATGGTGTCAGGAATGATGATGCGGGGAAATGTGGTACCGGCTATTCAGACTCTCTACAATACGAATGGATCCAATGGGATAAATGCTAATGTAATAGAAGATAATATCGGCAACTGGAAAGGCCCATCTATTTCAGGATTTCTAGTTCAGAATAACATTGCGCCATAGTGTTTGGAGTGGTACCCTGCGAACCAATGGCTTCCGACTCGGCACAAATCAGAGCGCCAGAACCTATCTCACGCCCATAAGGTGATCACAACATTCCGAGCTGAAATCGCTTAAGCGGATTTTACGGACGGCGACGTCCGCTCGCAGTGAATTTTGTCCTGAAAGCGGCAGAGGTTCTGCCGCGGCAAAACTCGAAAACCGCCTTGGCCTCAAAGCCCGATGCTATCTTCAAACAATTTCTGCACACCGCTCGTGACGTCTACAACCGAATATAACCGGTACTGGCTCTGTTGACATCTTCTTTGTTGTGAGTGATTGAGCGGGCAGCCAGAAGCGGTAAAGATTGATGGCCAAACCGAGCAGCAGTGCCTGACGGGATTATGTGTGCCGGGTTCTGCCGGGTGCGCGGCAAGAAAGTTTGCGCTTCACTGCCGAGAAGACGGTTTTGATCAAGGAGCGTTTATCATATAGTTTAGCGGTGAAGTTCTCGCGTATTTAGATGCGCACACCGAATGCCTTACAATTGGAACGGCGTTTGGCCGGATGATGCTTTGAGCCAGGAGTTGCTCGCGGCAGAACGTGTGGTTGCGTTCTGAATCGAACTCGGCGTCGGCCAGCACACAGCCGATGGGAGTATGTTCATGCGCCTGACCCACCGAGTGGCGCAGTTGTTCCATGGTGCTTTACGAGCCCATCGAGCTAGGACAATTTGCCGCTTTAAATCGACCGCAGTGAGCCACTTCATCCAGAGTTTCGATAACTGCTCACCACAGTCTGCGACAGCCCGGTTGCATCGATAACTACCGTGGCAGGATTGTTCGGCAAGCTTAAGGCAGACTTTCAACACCTCTTAGGCATACGCCGCACGATCTCATTCATCACCCGCGCCACATCGACCGGATCATTCCGGGTCAGAAAGCGATATAGCGTGGTGTAGTCCGAAACGGAGTTCAGTGCGAAGGCGGGGTATAATTAGGTGTGTTCGCCCAAGAGGACCTCCGCCTCGCGAGAGGTGAGTAACAAAATAGTTTACCTTCCGGAATAGGTTATTCTCTCTAGAATCCCTAAGAACTGTTCCGAAGTGGCATGGTAGTCGAAAAGCTTATCGAAGCATATTTTGCTGCGGATACGCATTTCTGCTATTTCCACAGAGGAGAGCGCCATCCAGCGGGCAAAGGAATCTTTGGTCCCCCTTAGCGTATCCTCGCCGACATACCCGGCACTATAACTATCAATCTCTCGCCAAATATTCACCTTGTTGGAAATAATCACCGGAACACTGCACGACATAGCCTCCGCGACGACAATGCCGAAGTTTTCCTGATGAGAGGGAAGTACAAAAACCTCTGAAGCTGCGATGGCACCCCACTTGAGCGCTCCGGTCAGCATTCCAGTCCACGTAATCCGTTTGGCTATACCTAGGTTCACAGCTAGAGAGATGAGATGCTTCTGCCATCCGATTTGATCAGGGCCTACGATGACCAAGTGCCATGCTGGGTCGTTTGCGAGAGTATCAGCGAATGCCTGAATGAGCATATCCGTGCCTTTTTTAGGGTGAATTCGACCGAGCGAAATCGCCAGCCGATTGCCTTGAAGTTGGGGATATTTAACTAGGAACTCTCCCGCGGCAACTACAGTATCGCAATCCGGTCCGAAGGTACCATAGGGCACGACACTTTCACGCACCTGATACTTGGCAAACGATTGTCGGGCCAGGAGCATCTCTTCTTCACACGTGAAAAGGACGGCGGCTGCATTGTGGAGAATATCATACAGAACGTATTTCCAGTAGATTAGCTTCTTCAAGTGTTTAAGCGGAAATCTTCTCTTGAAGTAGGGATCTAGCATACCGTGAGTAAATACCGCATAAGGAATATTTGTTTCGAAAAGCGCACGATAGGTAGCAACCGCATTATAATTCCATATACCGTTGATGAATACCATGTCATAGCTGGCGATATTTGCTTTTAACCACGAGGTCGCATGGAGCGAGTACCTATATGTCCCCCAACTAGGTCCTAATGCAAAGACCTTCACCGGAAAACTGCAGTTTCGTACGAATTCTGGTGAATCCAATGATGCCACCTCGACATCATGCCCGCTGACAAGATAGATATTACAAAATTGCTTGAGTCCTTCGACAGGCCCTCCGGAGGAAGGATCTACGGTTGGGATGGTATGCAGTATTCTCATCTAGTATCCTCTCGCGACTTCAAATGGTCGATTTACTGTGGTACCTGATTACGGCAATCAAGCGAGAGCCGACTAACGTATTGTATCGGTTCGTGAAGCAAATGGCACTTTTGTCCTACGCAGGAAACTTGACAGTATGCGGCTATGTGCCGGTTCAAGCGAAAATAACACCTACTTTGCAATGAATGAATATCTAGCTAAATTCTCCAATTATCGATGGGGCTAAGGAAGAAAAGCGGCTCAGAGCGGGTCCTTTCTCAGCAGTGATAGTAGCACTTTATAGAGGTCGTTATTGCGGTTATTGAAGCGAAATTCCGTTTCCTTATGATGAAGCGGAAAGGTGTGTTACCGGCAAAGCATAATAGTCGGTGGGACCGGCTCTCAGATCGGGCAGCGGCCTTCAAGGCGGGGAAAGAACAAAACCTTCCGATGCAATCGAAAGAGGTGTAGTGTGAAGCCAGTTACTTTTGGAAAAGACATAGGCCGTCGCCATCGAACCAGAGCAATTTTATGAGGTGACCGCGCTTGCCGCGGAAAGCAAAAACATGACCAGAATACGGCTGCTGTTCCAGCACCGTTTCGACCAACGAGCTGATCCCTCGAAAACCGCGCCGGAGATCAGTGAATCCGGTCGCGATCCAGATGCGTGTGCCTGTCTTCAGTTCGATCACCGCAACAGACTCCCCAGGACCGCAAGCACGAGCGTCGGATCGACGCCACTCTCTACACTCACCAAAGCACGACCCGGCAGCTCGATGTGGATCGAACCCGGAGAAGCCAAAACCGGCGAGACTTCAGGTACCATCACGCTGCGCGGCTCGCTGGTCACTGTCACCGGCAAAAGCTTAGTTCGTGACTCGCCGGCGGCCCAACCGACACCCTTGCGGTGCTCATACCGCCATTGGAAGACCTGGTTGGCGTTGACTCCGTTCTCACGCGCCACGCGGGCAATCGATGCGCCCGGCAAAAGCGTAGCTTCAACGATCCACCGCTTCTTCTTCGCCGTGCGATGAACTCGCTTCGCACGGCCGCCCCCTGCCCCAACTTCAGTCGCATCGCTCACAAGAAGATCTTCGGCCATACAGACGCAAACGTCTATACGGCGAGATCCGGACGCTTACTAACAAATTAAGGATGGGTCCGCATCAAGAGCGGTCAGCAGTCAGATTGTTAAAACTTAAAATGCTATAATATAGCCAGTCGCTCCCCACACTTGGCGCGTGGATTGAAACTACGTTGCAACGCTAAATTGAACTTCATGTCGGTTGTCGCGTCCGGCGCGGGGCGTGTGGATT
>Ga0181517_10004490_pt1 | contig 12682 bp, 11 predicted proteins | sample PEATcosm2014_Bin_31_FD_119748 | JGI IMG/M metagenome (GOLD analysis project Ga0181517, IMG submission 119748) | Peatland microbial communities from MTU Mesocosm Facility, Houghton, MI, USA - PEATcosm2014_Bin01_30_metaG | ecosystem: Environmental > Terrestrial > Soil > Wetlands > Peat | place... | reverse complement strand
GCGCAGCAGGCCGCCGAGCAGCAGGCTCAGGCAGCGCAACAGCAGGCCGAGATGCTCCAGCAGCAGCAGATGCAGCACGACCAGCAGCTGCAGGCCATGCAGGCGCAGGTTGCCGACTCGACGCAGAAGTCGATGGCTGCGCAGGATCAGGTTCTGCAGGAGCAGCAGACCGCGGCCGCGCAGCGGATGGCCTTCCAGCAGCTCCGGGGGACGCTCCTCGAAGCCGCTTCGCAGGAGCCCCCGTCCCTCACTCCGACGCTGGCCACGCAGGACGCTCAGCAGCAGGCCAGCCAGCAAGCTGGTCCGGACAATGCGCCGGCACCGCAGCAGGGTCCGACTGGAGAGTCTCCCAGTCCTGGCACTCCCCCCGGCAGTCCCGGACCGCAGGGTGATCCAACAGTGAGTGCGCCGTCCGAGACCAACCAGCCTGCGATGCAGACCGCGCAGAGCACCACTAAGGCGGAGCAGCAGGAGCCCACCGGCGACGCGAAGATCCCACAGAAGGAAGTGCTCTCGAGTGCTCGTCGACACTTCCTCGAAGCCGTATCAGAGGTCTTGCCGAGCTACCGCCCCTTTTGCAAGCAGGCGAATCTAGGACAGTTGCTCACCGGCATGCAGCGCGCTTCAGGTGTCAAGCTGCAGCAGGCAGCGAGTCGGCTGCCATACGCGTTGGGTGGAGCAGCCGTCGGCGCAGGTGTTGGTGCAGCTGGCGCGCTCACTTCCAACGACCCGCTGCGCTCCAAGGTGCGGAACATCGAGGCGCTGCCGGATCGAACGCTGGGTCAGTCCATGGATCTTGCTCAGGCCCGTGCGCGCCTGGCAGTGGCTGAGTGGGAAGAGCGACATCCACTCGCAGCCATCGGCGCCGGCGCAATGTCGGGCGGACTCATGGGGTTCTCGTCAGGACCCGAGATCATCGGTGCTGCTGGATCGATTCCGAAGAGTATCCACAACATCGTCAGTAACGTGCGACAGTACAAACGAAGGATCTAGCGATGCTGAACGAGTTCTTGGAGATCGCCTACGCAGAGGACATGAAGAAGCAGGCTCAGGCCGAGAAGAACTTCTTGTTCTCGCAGCTTCCTGCCGAGGACTTGAGGAAGATCGCCTCTGGCGTTCCTCTCAAGGAAGCGTGCATGTGCGGTGACGGAGAGTCCTTCCTTGACAAGTTCAAGGGCACGCCGTTCCTCCAGCAGGCTGTTGCTCTCGAGCAGGAGATGCTCCAGACCGAGATGCTCGAGCAGCAGAAGAGGGTGGAAGACCGCGAGCGTCGCGCATCGGAGGACAACGTGTGGGATGCCCGTGACCGGATCCGTTTGAAGAAGAAGCTCCTCGAGCTCGAGCTGGCGAAGAGCCAGGGCGGGTCGCCCGATGCTCCGGCTCAGGGTGCTGGAGCTCCGGGGGATGTACCCTCCGAGGGCGTGCAGGAGGACTCGCAGGGTCTTGGGGGGATGGTGGCCAAGACCAGCTCGGCGGGGGATGACATCGTTCGATCTGCCCGCTTCAGAAAGGCTGAGAAGGCCACCAAGGATGTGCCGTGGCATCGTCGTGGGCAGGCATTCGCCGATGCGTACAACAAGAAGGAGGGCTCTGCCGAAGAGAAGCTCGCCTTCGCCGACAGTGTTGGTCGTGAGCTCGCACGGGAGCAGGCGGAGAAGGTTGCTCAGCAGGAGCTGCTCGTCTACGTCGGCCAGCGCGCCGGCGAGCTGATGGCGAAGACTGCCTTTTCACTGACTGCTATTCCCGGCCTCAACAAAGCAGTCTTTCAGGGGGCGAAGTCCGTCGGAAGTCTTGCGGTGCGCAACCCGAGGCTGATGGCTACTGGAATTGGGGCTGGAGTTGGTGCACTGGCTGGCGGGCCGGAGCACCGGATGAGTGGTGCTCTAGGCGGAGCAGCGCTCGGCTACGGGGCTGGGCAGCTGGCTACTGGACCCATGGGAAAGATCGTAGGCACTGGTCTGACTCGAGGAGCCGGTGAGGCAAGAGCTGCGGCGCAGGTATCAAAGCCGGTTGGATCCATCGTCCCAAAAGCGGTGTAGTCCTGTCCCATCCTGCGATACCAGCGGGGTCGGTTGGGACTGCGGCGTCTGGAACTAGAGGAGCTAATCTCACGCAGCAGGCTGGTGAAGAGCTTCACCAGCACTTCTTGAACCAGCCAGCCCACATCCAGGCTGCTATCACTGCACATCCCATGGTGTCGCAGTATGGCGTGCAACCGCACATGGCGCTGGGACTCATGAATCGTAAAGAGCTCGATGCTGTAGTGAATGCACACCAGCCCCTGCGCCAGTGGGCTACTGCGGCGGGCACACCTCGAGGTAAGTTGCTGGCAAGCGGTATGGCGCAGGCAGCCTCCAACTAGTGGGTGGTCTAGTGAGCGTTCAGATAGAGTTGAAGGAGATCCGAGTCCGCTCGTTGGACATCGACTTCAACGAGCTGTCCTGGAAGCTCGTGGACACCAGTGAGGACATCCTCGACTACAACTTCCAGATCCTGCGCAGTGAATCGCCCAGCGGTCCCTTCGAGCCGCTAGGCGGCATCTTCCAGGATCGCTACTTCTTCATCGATAACACGATCCAGGCCGGTCATCGCTGGCGCAAGTACTTCTACAATATCCGCGTCACGAATGTTCCGTCCGGTGACCACAAGGACTTCGGTCCTGTGGCGAAGGAGCCCGAAGCCGATCTGGTCGCCGCCGAGCTTCGGCGGCACATGCAGCTGCTCTTCCGCGAGTTTGCTGGCAGGCGCTGTTGGGTCATTCCAGTGCGCACCTTTGGGCAGCGCTGTTTCCTTCCCGGTTCAATGATGCAGGGCGCCGTAATTGGGGCCTCACGTGCTCATTATGAAGGGAAGGCCGTCCAGCTTACGACGAAAAAAGGGCTTCGCCTTTCCGTGACGGCCAACCACCCCGTATTGACCATGCAGGGCCTCGTGCCGGCGCAGTCGGTCTGCGTAGGAGACTATTTGGTCAGCTACCTGGGGGAGTCCGAGGTCGGGATATTGACGGTCTCCTCGGAGGGCGATGAGCAGAAGGCACCAGCCCTCGCCGAGGATGTATTCGGTGCGCTTGCGAAACTCTCGCAGCCTCAAGCCGCTAGGGCTGGTGGTGAAGACTTCCACGGCGAGGCGAAGTACTTTGTCGGAGATGTCGAGGTTGTAGGGTCCTACGGGAGTCTGCTGCTGCACAGACAGTCCGCGTTCTCGGAGCAAGCCGGCCAGCATATCCTCGTGGCGCCCCCGCCGAGAGAGTTTGCGGGCGTAGGTCTTTGCGCGGAGCATGCGCTCTTCCAGGGGCTGCCGACGTCCTCGGGCAGCAGCGTGAGCAGCGCTCACCTGAGCCTCGCGAGCTGCAGGGCTAAGAGTGTTCCAGCGCCTGTGTTGCGCCTCGGACAAACCGCGCAGGCGAACTCCCCGCTTCTTCAATGCCGTGCCGAGGCTCTCTCGCGAAACACCGCGCTCCCTAGCCAGCTGCTGCAGCGGGGTGCCGGCTTGATAGCGTTCGATGAGGTCATCGATGTCTGCGTAGAGGATTATCTTGGGCATGTCTTTGACTTTGAGACGTTGACTGGCTGGATTGTAGCAAACGGCATTGTCACGAGCAACTGTAGCTGCTGGAACAGCACGCTGAAGCAGCGTCAGCGATCCGGGTGTCTCTTGTGCTTCGACACGAGCTATGTGCGCGGGTACATGCACCCGATCGAGTCGTGGATCCAATTCGATCCATCACCGAAGACGGAGCAGCAGACCAACGTAGGTCCCCAGCAGCAGTCGAACACGACGGCAAGGATGTGCTTCTACCCTTCGCTCAAGCCGCAGGATCTTATCATCGAGCCGGAGAACCGACGGTGGAAGGTCGTGCAGGTCTCCACGACAGAACACCTGCGTGCCGTGGTACACCACGAGCTGCAGCTGCATGAGGTCCCGCCGAAGGACATCGAGTTCTCGATCCCGCTCAACCTCGAGAAGGCGCTGAAGGATCTCTGGCTCAGCCCCTCGAGGAACTTCTACAATCCGCAGGATCTGAACTCCTTCTTGGATGCAGAAGCACCTGGTATCTACGACATGTACACTCGGAACCAGAGACGATGAGCCAGCCCGACTACTTCCACTTCGCCATGGCGCATCTGGCGGAGGACTTCCAGAAGCTCGCGGAGGACAAGCCCAAGAAGAAGGAGATGCACCCGATCGTCCCTTCGGTTGCCGGTCCTCTTCTGTTCGGCGCAGGTACGGGTCTGGGATTTGGCGCCGGGTACGGTGGGATGAAGCTGTACGAGCACGTCACCCACAAGATGCTTCCTCCTCAGTACGCTATCCCTGCCGGGATGGCTCTGGGGGCCGGACTCACGATGGCGTACAATAAGGCTCAGGAGCACCTGCGAAGAGCGGCAGAACGCCATGAGCATGAAAGTACCGAGCACGGGAGCTGATGGGGCCTTCGAGCAAGACAGCTTCAAGTACTCTCCGCTCGAGCACGTACGGTCTCTCTTCGTCAGCTTCTTCCAGGGATTGTTCACCGCCTCTCCGCTAGGGGCTTACCACTGGGACGAGAATGACGATCTGACGGAGATCATCATCTCGAGCGAGAGCGTCATCAAGGCGGAGGTGCTCGGACTGCGCCCGGCCATCACGTTCACTCGCTCTCCGGTGCAGTTCTACACGCTCGGCATGGACGACATGCTGGCGTACAACATGGCCACCGGCACCAAGCGCAAGGCTGTACTTGTGCCCGGAACGATGGTGGTCAACTGCAGCTCACGCGTGCAGCTCGAGAGTGAGCGCATCGCCTGGATCTGCGCCGAGCAGCTCTGGTTGCATCGAGAGATGCTCATGCAGCGAGGTCTGTTCGAGGTCGGCAGGCAGCCCTCCATCGGTTCTCCTTCTCCAGCCGGCTCGATCATCTCGGGGGATCAGGGCGATGAGTGGTACGTGACGGCGGTCACCTGCCCCTATCAGTTCTACCGAACGTCGCAGTTCAGTCCGCTCAACAAGCAGATCTTGAACTCCGTGCAGCTCAGCATCAGCACGCAGTTGTCCCCTCCAGTCTCCGACACCGTTCTGGAGAATACATCCGGCAACTCTCCGCAGTCTTCTGATCAGAAGACGCTCACCACGGTCTCTACGAGAGATCCTACTCGTTGCGTGGTTGCTTGGAGTCCTCGCAAGAATGCGCCGCCCGTGCGACCCGCAGGAATGGGCGGACGGCCTATTCCCATAGGAGAGGGCCGTGTGGAACAATCGAGCGGAACTCAGATGGACACACGCACACGCAAGAGTGTGACATGAGGAGCAACTGACATGGCCGCATCTCTCCCCAGGCCGGGTGTTGAGGTAGTTCAAGTATTTCAGACGGTCACTCCGACCGTCATCACGCCCACGTTTGTGCCGTGCGTCGTCGGCAAGTGCATGCAGGTGGTCGACGTTCTCGAGACCACTGCTACAGGAGCGAGCACGCTGAACTCCGAGGCGCTCGTCTCCATGCAGGCGGTGCTCATCGCATCTGCTGCGACGGGTACTCCTCCGGTCTACGCCGGGCTCGATGGTCTCGACCTCGTTCTGTCGCTGAACGAAGGCCCGCCGTTCACGATCACGTTCTCCGGCACTCCGCTCACTCCCGAGCAGGTCGTGGCGGAAGTGCAGACCGCGCTCGGAGATGCAGGCATCGAGACGTTCACTGCGCAGGTCTACAAGGACGAGCAGTGGACGCTGACCTCTGAGACGGCCGACGCCTACCAGAGCATCGAGGTCTTGTCGGGTACCGACGCGGCGGTTCTGGATGCCTTCGGCTTCGCCGTCGGAAGGATCAGCCAGGGCTCGGCGTACTACGACCAGCATGGCCTGATGATCCTGAGCTCGAGCTTCCCCAACCCGAACGACAACCTCGAGTACCTAGTCGTCGATCCGACTACGGTTCGGGCGTTCCTCTTCATGGGGAGCACCGGCAGCACGCTGCAGGAGCTCCGTCAGACCGAGGCTTTCTTGCAGGCAGGTACGGCCACCGCCGCATCGGTGACCGGCTCGGCAGCTCTCTCCGGGCTCTCGTTCGCTCTGCCGGCCACAACGGAAGGCACTGCTGATGTCACCGCAGCTGGTCTGTACGGGCCTGCGGGCACGCTGAGTGGCAAGACGTTCACGGTCAGTGACGATGGCGCCTCATACATCACCGTCACCTTCGACGGCAGCGCCCCCACTCCCACCAACCCAAGCGGCGGTAATTCCTACAACCAGGTCAATTTCTTCGCCTATCTGTCGGCGATGTGGCCTGGCATCGAGTGGAGCCTGTCTCCGCTGTCCCCGTCCGGAGCTGCTCTCACGCTGACTGACATCCTGCTGGGAGCCAGCAGCACGTTCACGATCAAGCATGACACAGTGAACGGTACAGCGAACGAGATCTTGGGTTTCAGTCATACGGCGGATACGACAGCCACTGGTACTGCAGGCACGCTGGATGGTGAGACGCTCATCATGAGCTTCAACGGTTCGGCCACCCCGCTGACCGTCACCTTCGGTCCGGCTCCAGACCTGCCCACCACGCTGGCGCAGATCAACAACACGTTCACCGGGTACGCCACAGCTATCAGCTCGAGCGGGCATCTGAATGTCACTACGACGCTGACGGGCGAGGAGTCTGAGATTGCTGTTGGCAGCGGTACTGCGAACGCTACCTTCGGCTTCTCTGCATCGGTCTACTACGGCTCAGGTGGTGTGAATGCGGTCGACAGCGGCAACGGCACTTCTCTCACCTCGATCCTCGCCTTCTCCGGCACTGACTTCACGGCAACTCCAGAGCCGGCGAAGATCACTGGAACGTCGGCACTGACCTCTGTCGAGAACGGGCACACCCTCATCGTCGACGACGGCTACACGCTGCAGACAGTCACGTTCGAGTCGGCGGTCAGTCCCAGCGCCATCGTGAGCCAGATCAACGCTGTGGTCGGACCCGACGCAGGCGGTCACATCTTTGCCTCACTCGATGGCAGCAACGACCTGGTGCTCACGAGCTACAACGGTGAGAACGCGCTGCTCGGAGCACAGGCCACTATCCTGGTGTCGGGCGGTACTGCCATCACCGAGCTCGGGCTCTCTGCTTCGGTGGTCGGCACCCGCATCTGGGGTTCTCCTTACCAGCCGCAGGCAGGGGACAACCTCTACATCGACGGCATCTTCTTCGCCACGATCACGTCGGTCTGTCCTGGCGGGAACGTCAACCAGCTCAAGATCAACACGCAGGTCCCGGTGGCCACCAGCGTCGGCACGACCTGGTACATCATGGCGGAGAACCTGGACGCCACCGCGGACACGGCAGGTGTCACTCGTCCGTTCCCGAACCTGATCGTCGATGAGCTCACCGGCGATCTGCTCATCAATCCTGCGGTCGTGCGCAACACCCTGGGCACCGCGGTCTACCCGACCGTCGCGCAGATCTATGTGCAGTACCAGGCCCTGCGCCTGGATGTCACTGCGCAGGCCGCGCACCCCGGTCTGCTCAGCTTCCAGAACACGACGGACCTGGCCAACCAGATCCCTCCGGTCGACACCACCAACCCGCTGGCGCTCGGTTCGTACTTCGCGCTGCTCAACGCCCCGGGCACCATCGTGACGGCTCTTGGCATCGATGCCTACACCGAGGACGAGCCCTGGGGCACGGTCGAGGCATTCACCACTGCGGCCACATTCCTCGAGTCCTACGAGGTCTACGTCATCGCTCCGCTGACGCACGACTCGACGGTCTTCGAGGTCTTCCAGACCCACGTCGACTTCATGAGCGAGCCCGTCAACAAGGGCGAGCGCATCGTGCTGATCAACCCGTCGATGCCAGACTACGCCGTGTCCACGCTCGTGGCCTCCAGCCCGAACGGCAACTCGGCTCCCACACCGGACACCTTCGACACCTCGATCCACAACCTCGATGCTCTGCTCCTTGCTCGTGGTGAGCCGGCTGCAGGGCCGTACGAGGTCTCGGACGGCATCTACCTCGACATCGGGGACGGCTACCACTACTGCGTCTACAACGTCATCGGGACGGTGGTCTATCTCAAGACCAGCGGGTTCCTCCCTGGCCAGAACGACGACGGCTTCTACTACGCTGCGGGTACCTTCCCCGCTCCTCCCACGGAGCTCCCGCTCATCAGCAAGGAGTTCTCGATCTACATCCGTGGCGCCGAGCTCGTGCTCGACAACGGGCTGCCCGACTACCAGAACATCGCGGTGGCGGTGCAGACACTTGCCAAGTCCTATGCCGACCGCCGTGTGTGGTCGACCTTCCCGGACCAGACTGCGGCGACCATCAACGGCACCGAGCAGCTGATCGACGGCTTCTACCTGAACGCCGGTGTTGCCGGCATGATCGGGCAGCAGCCTCCGCAGCAGTCGTTCACCAACTACCCCATGACCGGCTTCACTCGGGTCATCGGGTCGAACAGCGTCTTCTCGGAGGCGCAGCTCAACATCATCGCCGCCGGCGGTGTGTACATCATCGTGCAGGACACCGCCGGTGCCCCGCTCATGAGCCGGATGGCGCTGACCACGGACATGACCAGCGTCGAGACCCGCACGGACTCGATCACGAAGGTTGTGGACTTCACGGCGAAGTTCGAGCGTCAGTGCCTCAAGGCGTACATCGGGCGGTTCAACATCACCCAGGGCTTCCTCGATACCCTGGGCCACGTGATCCAGGGTGTGTCTGGGTTCCTCGTCGAGTCCGGGGTGCTCATCGGGTCGAGCCTCAACAACATCGTCCAGGACACCACCGAGCCGGATCAGGTAGACATCGACCAGACCCTCGACGTCCCCTTCCCGTGCAACTACATTAGGCTCACGTTGACAATCTGAGAGTATAATTACCGTGCAACTCACCGGAGAACCTGGAACTGCTGGATGGTCGTGCCAAGAGTGGGCAGGAGGGCCACCCGCCCGGGCACGACTTCGACTTGCCAATTGCTGTGCAGGTACTGCTGCAGCGCGACGACCTCCCACTGGAACTCCGACTACCACTGCTGGCGTACCGTACGCGCTTGAAGCCGCAGTCGTAACCAAGAAGGGGGCCGCTCCTTCTTTCTACCTCCTCTTTCCGAGTACTCTGTAGCTATGGACGACCTCCGCAAGCTGGCAGCCGAAGTCGTGGGCCGAGCCGCTCTCGAAGAGCGGTTCGGTCCTGCGCCCATGTCTGCGCTCGACGCTGTTCTTCTGACGAAGGTGGCCGGCGCAGATCCGGAGCTGCTCAAGGTGGCGGAGACGCTGCCGGGCAGCTTGCTGGAGAACTACGAGAAGCTGGGTGGGGAGTACAAGACGGCGGTGAGTGCGGGTTGGGTCAAGGGCATGGTGGAGCGCGGTGCAGCTAAGGCCTCACCAGAGCGCTTGAAGAAGTTTGTGAGTGGGGCTGATGCAGCCGCGGGCAAAGCCATCGAAAAGAATGAGGCACTGACCCGTCGTGCGATGCACGCACCGCTAGGTCCAAAGCAGGATGCCGCAGTGAATAGTATGCGGCACGCAGCGGACTCTGAGGCCAAGCGGCATCAGCAGATGATGACAGGCATCAAAGCGATGTCACCCGACACATATCACGAGTGGGTCTCCGAACGACGCGCGGCGAATACGTAGATGCTCAACTGTGCTCAGACCAGCGGAACAAAGGACACGGAGGTTACTCTTGTGTCCCATCCGCTCATGCAGGACCTGGCTAACCAGGTCTTCGGTCTGCTCACCGTTGAGAGCTTCAGCCACTACGACATCTGGAAGAATCACTACTACAAGTGCCGCTGCGTCTGCGGAGTAGTCTGCTTCAAGCGCGACACCGAGCTGAAGTCCGGCAAGTTCTTCACCTGCGGCTCGATGCAGTGTCGCTTCTGGGAGAAGGTCGACAAGAACGGCCCCACTCCACAGCGCAAGCCCGAGCTCGGTCCGTGCTGGGTGTGGAAGAATGCACTGCACACGGGCGGCTACGGTGTTCTCCGTATCCCAGGTGAAAAGAAGAACGCTCGTGCCCACGTGTACGCCTGGACGCTGGAAAACGGGCCAGTGCCGGCGGGTATGTTCGTCCTGCATCACTGTGACAACCGCGCTTGCGTTCGTGCATCACATCTGTTCGTGGGCACGAACCAAGACAACATCGATGACATGGTGAAGAAGGGGCGCAACCGTACGGCCAGGCCTCCCGTTGCTTCGTGGGTCAAAGAGGAGATTCGTGCAGCATATGCTCAGGGCGGTGTATCCCATCCCGACTTGGCGCAGCGGCATGGAATCAGTGTAGAAACGGTGGGACGCATTCTCCGCGGAGAATCGAACTAGGAGGCACGTCACGGCCGGCAACTTCTCGGACTGGAGTCCCTACACCAACTACGTTCAGGCTGGTCTGGTCGACGGGACCTACGCCAACGCTGGGTACACGATGCTGGCCGCGGGCCCGCCCAGGCTTGCCAACATCGGCGGCAGCGCAGCCCTCGCCTCGGCGGTGGCCGGCAACGGTCAGGCAGCCAACCAGATCGTCTTCCCGCTGGGCATCATCCAGAACTTCAACCTGAGCCACACCAGGCAGTTCTCCCGGATCTTCGAGATCGGCTCGGAGCGGAGCTACTTCATCGCCGGGCGCACCGTCGGCCAGATCGGTCTGGGCAGGGTGTACTACTGGGGCGGCTCGCTCCTGCGTGTCCTGTACGCCTACTACCAGGACCTGATCCCTCCGACCGTCGTGGCTCCGATGTTCCAGAACGCCGGCGCGGCTGCGATGAGCAACCCGCACGACGTCATCATCCCGCCGGGCTACGAGAACATCTATCTCAACCTGGCCTCCGACCTCTTCGCACAGCCGGTCGGCCTCCTCATGTACATCCGGGACATCAACCTGGACACGCTCGGCGCGGCGTACTTCGAGGCCTGCTACCTGCCAAACCACAGCTGGGCCACCGACGCCCAGGGTGTTCTCATCCAGGAGTCGACAGCGCTGCAGTTCGAGCGCTGCGTGCCGGTCGCCGTTGCGGCTCTCACGCTCATCGCGCCAGCCAATGGCAACGCAGTCAACGCCGGTGGGTCCAATGTCTCCTTCGGTCCTGGTGCCGGCGGCGCTGCACCAGGCGGCAGTGGTACGTTCGCAGGCATCGCAGGATCCTGATAGGAGCTGACCATGTCTGCTCAGCCGTTCGCCTTCCAGGGCGCCCTCCAGCTGGCGGCAGACCAGTCGCTGCCACCGGACGCCGTCCCGTTCAACGCCTCCGGGCAGTACAGCTCGCAGTCCGGGGGTGTGCCGCTGAACCTGTCGGGCAGCGGTACGATCTCTGTGCCCTTCGGCACCGTCGCTGCTCCAGGAGCCAAGCTCCTGGCGATTCGGTACGATGCCAACCAGCAGGGTGCCCAGCCTGTCCTCGTCTCCATCAACGGCGGTGCGCAGCCTCTGGAGGTCTCCCCCGGGGGGTTCATCGTGTGGGTCAACCCCAACCCGGCGGCCGGAGTCACCTCCTGCAGCATCGCCTACACGGCGTCCTGCCAGCTCCGCGTATGGGTGCTAGGGTGACCGCCAACTAGAGGACGGTACCCGTGGACACCACCTACGTCATCATCCAGAACGCGCTTGCAGCTGCTGGAGCAGGCGGTGCTGCGTTCTTCGGCGCCATCACCCGCTTCAAGAAGCGCGTTGCTGACTTCGAGGACCGGCTGAACAAGTTCAGCGACCGACTGGACAAGTTCAACGATCGTCTCGACCATCACCTCGAGCTCGACGTGACGAAGGAGAACATGCGGGCCAGCATGCCCGATCCGCTCGAAGACATCCGCAACATGCTGTCCGAGCTTCGTGAAGACATCGAGAAGCTGAAGGATAGGGGGGCACGCTCTGTGCGTATCGATGACTTCACCGCGTTTGCACGCGAACAGGAGGCCCAATGGAAAGAGCTGGCAAAGACGCTGGGCAAGCTGGACAGCCTGCTTCACTAGCTGCCTCGAATGGCAGGATGCCAAACGGCAAGGAGCCAAACGGCAAGGAGCCGGAAGATATGGATGTTGAGAACGACGAGCTCGATGACACGCAAGACCTGGAAGTGCACCAGGCCATCTGTGCACTACGTGAAGTGCAGCGCGACGTGAACAGGACTGCTGCCATGGTCATGGGGCGCATGGTGCGTCGCTTTTCCCCACCTCGTGGCATTCCTGCAGCCAGGAAGCCTCCGAGGCCGTGATGCTGCCCAACCCTGAGCTGATGGAGCTGTACGGCACGCTGCACGTCTTCCTGGAGAAGGAAGCCGGTGAGCTGTCGCTGCTCGATAGGCTCGGGATCGGTGGGGTCAACGCGGCAGTCATCCACGAGATCCTCCAGGCGCAGAAAGAAGAAGAGGCTCGGAAGGTACTTCAAGCTGAGATGGAGCTGGCGGCAGAGCGAGCCAGGCTCTCTCAGGCCACCGACAACTTGCGGTACACCTCGCCGTACCAGGGTCCTCCGGGTGCGGTGCGTCGTGGCTTCGACATGAACCAGCTGCAGCCTTGCATGGACGAGGGTACCGTCCGACTGGCCTCCATTGCCGCGCAGACCGGTGTCGATCTGGCGAAGGAGGCGGGGATGGGTATGGACCTCCTCGGTGCCGCAAAAGGAGTCGCCAAGAGCGGCCTGACCGCGGCCAACGCTGGCCGGAAGTCTATCGGCCTCACGAACACAAGATTGCTCGTTGGAGGAGGAGCAGCGGCTGGGCTCTACGGTTTG
>Ga0181517_10004486_pt1 | contig 12686 bp, 7 predicted proteins | sample PEATcosm2014_Bin_31_FD_119748 | JGI IMG/M metagenome (GOLD analysis project Ga0181517, IMG submission 119748) | Peatland microbial communities from MTU Mesocosm Facility, Houghton, MI, USA - PEATcosm2014_Bin01_30_metaG | ecosystem: Environmental > Terrestrial > Soil > Wetlands > Peat | place... | reverse complement strand
GGAATGACGGCGACGCCGAAGCATGAGGACAACGCCGACACCTACCGCTACTTCGGCGACCCGGTCTACACCTATAGCCTGCGGCAGGGAATCGACGACGGCTTCCTCGCTCCCTATCGCGTCCACCGCGTCATTACCCAATGGGACGCGGCGGGCTGGCGGCCCAGCCAGGGCGAACTGGACCGGTACGGGCGCGATATCCCGGATGAGGAGTACCACACCAACGACTTCGAAAAACGAGTCGCCCTCCGCGCTCGCACCGAATGCGTCGCGAAGCACCTGACGGAGTTTCTGCGCAAGACCGACCCGTTCGCGAAAACCATCGTTTTCTGCGTGGACCAGGAGCACGCGGCCGACATGCGCCAGGCGCTGGTGAACCTCAACTCCGATCTGGTCCAGCAGTACCCGGATTACGTTTGCCGGGTGACGTCGAACGAAGGCGACGTCGGCCGCGGCCACCTCAGCAATTTCCAGGATCTGGAACAGCAGAGCCCCGTCGTCCTGACCACTTCGCAGATGCTCACCACCGGCGTGGACGCGCCCACCTGCAAGAACATCGTCCTGGTGCGCGTGATCAACTCCATGATCGAGTTCAAGCAGATCATCGGGCGCGGCACGCGCGTGCGCGACGACTACGGCAAGCTGTTCTTCAACATCCTCGATTACACCGGTTCCGCCACTCGCCTGTTCGCCGACCCCGCCTTCGATGGCGACCCGTCCATCGAGACACAGGAAGAGGTGGACGGCGAAGGCAAGCCCGTGACGCCCCCGATCACGGTGAAGCCCGAGGAACCGGACGAACCCGAACCGCCGGGGGGCCCCATCATCGACGAGGGCCCCGACGACGGCCATCGCAAGTACTACTTCGACGGCGGTCACGTGGATGTGGCTGCTCACCTGGTTTACGAACTCGATCCGGACGGCCGCCAACTGCGCGTTGTGAAGTTCACCGATTACACGGCGGAACGCGTGCGGACGCTCTACCGCAACGCAGCGGACCTGCGGCGCGACTGGTCCGATCCGAAGGCGCGGGCCACCATCATCGAGAACCTCGCGGACCGTGGAGTGGACTTCGAAGAACTGGCGCGCGCCGCGGATGCACCCGACGCCGACCCCTTCGACCTGCTCTGCCACGTCGCGTTCAACGCACCGCTGCGGACGCGCCGCGAACGAGCACAGCGGCTACGTAGCGAGAAGAAGGACTTCTTCGACCAGTTCGGCCCGGACGCACGCGGCGTGCTCAACGACCTGCTCGACAAATACGCCGAGCACGGAGTGGCGCAGTTTCTGCTACCGGACATTTTGGAGGTGCCGCCCATTTCGGAGCACGGCAACGTGATGGAGATCTCGCGCCTGTTCGGCGGCTCCGACCGCCTTCGCCAAGCGGTCAACGATCTGCAAACATTGCTTTATGCGGCATAAGAGGAGACAGTAGTTGGCGAAATCGAAATCACACGCGCCGCTTACCACGGCGCAACAACTGGGCAGCCTGATCAAATCCGCCCGCGACATCATGCGGAAGGACAAGGGGCTGTCCAGCGACCTCGGCCGCCTGCCGATGCTCACCTGGATCATGTTTCTGAAGTTTCTGGACGACATGGAACAGATCGAGGAATCGCGGGCGGAATTGCGCGGCGAGAAGTACCGAACTTCCGTCGACAAGCCGTATCGCTGGCGCGACTGGGCGGCCAAGGAAGACGGTATCACTGGGCCGGAGCTCCTGGCGTTCATCAACCAGGAAGAGGCCGTGCTCCCGAACGGTAAGAAGGGAGCGGGGCTGTTCACCTACCTGCGCGGGCTTCGCGGCGGCAACGGAAACGGCGGGCGGCGCCAGGTGATCGCGACCGTGTTCTCCGGAGTCGCGAACAACATGATCTCCGGCTACCTGCTGCGCGATGTGATCAACAAGGTGAACGGCATCCACTTCCTCGCGAAGGAGGAGATGTTCACGCTCGGGCACCTCTACGAATCGATGCTCAAGGAGATGCGCGACGCCGCCGGTCAGAACGGAGAGTTTTACACGCCGCGCGCGGTGGTGCGCTTCATGGTCGAGGTGTTGGACCCGCGGCTCGGCGAAACGGTGCTCGATCCCGCCTGCGGCACCGGCGGTTTCCTGGTGGAGGCCTTCTCGCACCTTGAAAAGCAGTGCAAGAAGGTTCAGGATCGGAAAGCCGTCCAGGATCGCAGTATCTTCGGCGGCGAGGCCAAGCCCCTGCCATACCTGCTCTGCCAGATGAACCTGTTACTGCACGGGCTGGGGGCGCCGAAGATCGATCCGGACAACAGCCTGCGCTTCCCACTGGCCCAGATTGGCGACCGCGACCGGGTGGATGTCGTCATGACAAATCCGCCCTTCGGTGGCGAGGAGGAGCGTGGGATTCTATCCAACTTCCCGGATGACAAGCAGACCGCCGAGACCGCACTGCTCTTCCTCCAGCTCATCATGCGAAAGTTGCGGCGGCAGCCGCAGCCAGGTCGCGCCGGCGTGGTAGTGCCGAATGGCGTGTTGTTCGGTGATGGCCTATGCGCCCGGATCAAGGAAACCCTGCTCAAGGATTTCAACCTCCACACGGTCGTGCGGTTGCCTAACGGCGTCTTTTCTCCCTACACGGCGATCCCTACGAACCTGATCTTCTTCGACCGGACCGGGCCAACCAAGCATATTTGGTACTACGAGCAGCGTTTGCCCGACGGCAAGAAGAACTACACAAAGACCCAGCCACTCCAGTTCGAGGAGTTCGCGAACTGTCTAGAGTGGTGGAAGCAGCGGAAGGAGAGCGAGTGCTCCTGGCGTGTTTCTGCCGAGCAGGTCATAAAATACGACGACGAGGGCAGGCTCGTCTCCGTGAACCTCGATATCAAGAACCCGAACAAGAACCATGATCTTGAACATGTCGCACCCGAGAGCCTAATCGAGTCTATCCTCACCAAGGAACGCAAAGTCCTTTCGCTGCTCGAAGAGATGAAGGCCGATCTAGGAGTTTTGGTATGAGCTGGCCACGCGTACCTCTGGGCGAGCTGCTTCGCGTGCGAACCGCGGACATCATCGTCGATCCCACGACGGCGTACCAGTTTGCTGGCGTTTACTCATTCGGCCGGGGCGTTTTTCGCGGAACAGAAAGAAGCGGCAGCACGTTCGCTTATCGACATTTGACCCGACTGCGCGAAGGAGACTTCATCTATCCGAAACTGATGGCGTGGGAGGGAGCGTTCGGGATCGTTCCGTCAAGTTGCTCAGGGTGTTACGTCTCTCCTGAGTTCCCAGTGTTCGAGGTCAACTCGGGGCGGCTACTCTCGAGGTTCCTTGGCTATTACTTTCAGATCCCGAAAATTTGGGAGTCGGTGTCCGGCGGGAGCACCGGCACAAATGTTCGTCGTCGTCGCCTGTACCCAGAACAGCTTCTAAGGTGGCGGATGCCGTTGCCGCCTTTGGAGGAACAACGGCTAATCGTGGCCAGAATTGACGATCTCGGTAGAAGGACCGAGCAAGTCCGCGCGCTTGGCGAAGAGATCACCGCCGAAACAGACGCTTTCCTCATGTCGGTGTACGCACAAATTGCACAGAGTGCTCCTCGCAGGCCGATGGGTGAAGTGGCACCCCTTCAGAGGCGGCCTGTTAGTGTCGATCCGGAATCTAGCTATCCACAGGTTGCTGTGCGTTCATTTGGGAAAGGTACGTTTCATCGCGAGCCCCTGCTTGGAATCGAAGTCACTTGGCAAAAGCCGTTTCTTGTCAAGGCTGGCGACATTCTCATAAGCAATATCAAGGCTTGGGAGGGCGCGATTGCCGTCGCTCTTCCTCATGATGATGGACGCGTCGGTTCGCACCGGTATTTGACCTGCGTTCCGGTCCCAGGCACCGCAACGGCGCAATTCGTCTGCTTTCATTTGCTCACACCCACGGGATTGTATGATATCGGAGAGGCCTCTCCGGGAAGTGCTGACCGCAACCGCACGCTGAGTTCCACGGAACTGCTCCGTATACCAATCCCTGTACCCTCATACCGGCAGCAACTCTGGTTTGATGAGCTCGTCCGAAAGACCGGCACAGTAAGGCGTCATCGGTATGAAGCGGCTGCCGAACTCGATGCTATGCTGCCCGCCCTTCTCGATCACGCCTTCCGTGGAGAACTCTGAAATGAGAGCCTTGCGGCCTGATCGCACTGGAGGTGAGCGTGCCTGATTTCTCCGCGCAGGAATCTGGCTTGGGCTACCTGTATCAGGCGCGATACGCCCTCTGGTTGCTCCTGGACGGTCCCGAGGAACAGGAGGTCGTCCTTGAAACCTTGGACGACATTGTACTGAGCCAGGACGGCACGCCCCGCGATCTGCTGCAGACCAAACACAACGCGGTCCCCGCGCGCCTGACTGACGCGTCCGCTCCCCTATGGAAGACATTGCGAATCTGGAGCACGCATGTAAAGGACGGCGTGATCCAGGTGCCGCCCACAGCGCTGACGCTCATCACCACTGCGGAAGCCCCGGCCAACTCAATTGCCGCAGCTCTCCGGCCAGGTCGCGAACGGGACTGCGCAGCCGCCCTTGATCGCCTTCGGGAGGTTGCCCAGACCTCCAAGAACGACGCCCTGGAAGCCGCATTCGCAGCATTTACGGACTTGACGGACGACCAGCAGTATTGCCTCGTGGAAGCGATCCACATCCTGGACAACTCACCCGACATCTCGGACACCGGCGACAAGATCCGGGATCGAATTCGTGCGGCCGTGGATCGACAGAACCGGGACGCGCTGTTTGAGAGAATCGAGGGCTGGTGGTTCGGCAAGGTCGTTGACCAACTGAGAGCCGAACGTCCGACGCCCGTTGCTGGCTTCGAAGTTTACGACAAGCTGCGCACGATAGCGGAGCAATTCGGGCCGAACGCGCTGCCCATCGATTACCTGGACGCGAGGCCAGATAGCGTCGATCCGCAGGCAGACAACCGGATCTTTGTCAGGCAGCTTAGAGCCATTGACGTTGGCCTGACCCGAATCGAAAAGGCCATACTGGACTACTACCGGGCCTATGAGCAGCGTTCACGCTGGGCGCGGGAGGAACTGCTGGTGGGCGATGAGGTCGAGTCATACGAGCGCCGTCTGATCGATGAATGGGAGCGCTTCGCCGCCGCGCTGACCGAGGAGCTGGACGGGGCCGCAACCGAGATCGAACTCAAGAAGGTTGGTCGCCAGCTATTCAATTGGATGGAACAGACCGCCGACCTGAGGATTCGTCCGAACGTGTCGGAACTCTACGTCATGCGGGGGAGCTTTCACATTCTGGCCAACAAGCCCGCTCCAAGCGTTTGGTGGCACCCCAAGTTTGTGGAGCGGCTTTCGGAGATTCTCTCCGAACCGAGTGTCATCTCATGAGACTCTGGAACGACCGGCCCCCCGAGATTGCCCACTTGTTCAACCCGGCGTTCTGTGCGCTCCTGATTCGAGAAGGCGTGCTGGGATTCATGGAAGTCATCCCTGCCGGCATGCCGTATCCCCTGGTGTTTCTTCTGCTCCCGATCGTGCTACACAAAGCGACCAGAGAATCGCTTCCAGCGAAGATCACGACCAAGATGCACCCGTGGATTCAAGAGCATCAGGAAGCCCGCGTCGGTTTTTCTGAACGCTGCGCTGTGGTGGCAGCTTTTACCCGTGAAGCCATTCTGTTTGCCGCGAACGGCGCGCTGTTGACGGTCTCCCCGGAAGGGGCGTTGCAGGCGCCGCACTTACGACTCAAACGGCCGCCCTGGCCGGCGGATTCGGAATCCTGGGACTGCAGGCAGCGGTCGCGGTTCGTAGGCCGGTGGCTAGCGAGCGCGGGCGACAATGCCACAATTTTTGCGATGTGGGGAATCCGCCCATGACGATGCAGATACGCTCGATCATTCTATACAACCGCGCCGGAGCCACCCGCGAGGTTTCATTCAGGCCGGGTGCGGTCAATATCATTACCGGCCGATCCTTGACGGGCAAGTCGGCGATCATCGACATTGTCGATTATTGTATGGGACGCTCCACGTTCAACATTCCGGAGGGCGTCATTCGCGACTCCGTCGCGTGGTACGCAGTCGTGTTCAAGTTCGGCGATAACACGGAAGTGCTGGTCGCGAAGCCCGCACCGAAAGAGAACGCCGCCAGCATGAGCCAGGTGTATTACGAGGTTGGTGCGCCCATCACTACGCCTCCCTTGTCCAGGTTGATTCCGAACTCCAACGACGACGCGGTGACGAAAGATCTGTCCAAGCGGGTCGGCATCCTTCCGAATCTGCACATGCCACCTGCCGGTCAGTCACGGAATGAGTTGGAAGCCACGATCCGGCACACGATCTTCTACTTGTTCCAAACCCAGGGACTCATCGCCAGCAAGGAATTGTTATTCCATCGGCAATTGGAACAACAAATGCCGCAGACGATCAAAGACACGCTGCCCTACTTTCTGGGGGTGGTGAACTCGGAACGTGTCCGTCTGGAACATGAACTGCGCCTCGCAAAGCGTCGGCTGAAACTGGCTTCGCGTGACTTAGATGAGGCCCAGTTTGTGGCGACGGACCAGTTGACGCGTGGGCAGAGCCTCATCACAGAAGCCCAACAGGTCGGGATACTGAGGTCCGCAGTGGCCGCCGGAACGGCCGAGGAGATCGTGGAGACGCTCAGAACTGTCCTGACGTGGGTGCCGTCCACCGCACCGCTCGTCGAGGAGGACAGACTCGCTGAACTTCGCCAGCAGGCCGATACGCGGCGAGAGGAATTCAAGGGTTTTCAGAGACAGATCGATGCTGCTGAGGTTTTCCAGCGGGACGCTCAGGCATACGCAAGCGAGGCTGGAGAACAGGTGATGCGGCTGCAATCCATCCGCCTTTTCAACGCGGCTGACGGTCCCCATCGCTGCCCTGTCTGTTCATCGGATCTCCCCGTTGAAGTCCCGACGGTTTCCGCCGTAACCGAGAGCCTGCGCCGGTTGGGCGCCGATCTTCAGCAGGTGGATGGCGAGCGTCCCAGGCTTCGAGAATACATCGACAACCTCAAAACTGAGCGCGAGGCAGTGCGCCAACGCTTGGCGGAAGCGGAGTTCGCGTTGGAAGCGGCACAATCGGAACAGGAGGCGGCCGAGGAGTTCCGAAACGCAAACGCCAGAGCGGCTCGCGTTGTGGGCCGGGTGAGCCTCTATGTCGAGACAGTCAAACTGGTCAATGAGCAGGAGACATTGCAGGACGCAGTGCGAAAGGCAGAGACCGAAGTCGAGCGTCTGGAATCGCTGCTTGCTGAAGAAGGCGAGCAGGATCTCCTCGCTTCAATCCTCAATCGCATGGGCCAGCGAATGACGACCTGGTCGGAACTCTTGGAGCTTGAGCATCGCGCGCCGTACCGGCTCGATCTCAACAACCTCACCGTAGTCGCCGATCGGCCGGGGCGCCCGATTCCGATGCAAAGGATGGGCGGCGGAAAGAACTACCTCGGATGCCATCTATTGGCCTTGCTCGCGCTTCACGAACATTTCGTGCAAAACAATTGCCCGGTGCCCGGTTTCTTGGTGCTGGATCAGCCGACGCAGGTCTATTTCCCTTCGACACAACAATACAAGGCGCTTTCAGGAACGACGCAGGAAACTCTCGAATCGGATGCGGACCTGGATGCGGTGGGGAGGATGTTCGACCTACTCTTTTCGGTGTGTGCGGAATTGGCACCGAACTTCCAGATAATCGTCCTGGAACACGCCAATCTGCCGGATGAACGATACCAGGCGGCGGTGATTGAAGCTCCGTGGAGCGGAATCGGGCAACACGCGCTGGTGCCGGAAGGTTGGAAGTGACCGCGTCGGGCGTTTCCATTTTAAGTGTTGTAGCCCGTCTTCAAGAAGGGTCGAGCCAGTGGCTGTGGCACGATAACCGGCCAACCCCTGGTCACGGAGGTGCGGCGACGCAGCCGTGCGCTTGGCTGAGGACAGGGTTCCAGCCGTGCTCCGGCCGATGAACTCGCATTGTGCACTACCGCACGAGTGTATAATTGTCGGTCAGGTCAAAGGAGCCACGAAATGCAAATTCTGATAGCCACTTCAACATTCTGGCAGGCGCGGAATCCAAGGAGGCCGGAATCCCGCTCCCGAGTCCTTGGTGCCGCTTGCGTCGCCTTAAGCCTGTGCTGGTTGAGCTTCACTCTCGTCGGCTGTGGCGGGAAGAATACGTCGGTCAGCACCCCGGCTGCCCCGACGTTGGCAACCGCGACCTTCGGCCTCCCTGCCGGCACTGGCGACTCAAGTGTAACCGAACCCCTTTCAGCCGTCCAAAACATTTCAGACCCAGCTAAGATCCTCTTTGGTGCACCAGCCTGTACCCTGCATGCGGGAAACGCGCCGATGGTCTTCACGGCAGGCGCATCGTCGACCTGGTTCGGGGTCACCCCCCAAGCGGGCAACATTCAACCGAACGGGACAACATCAATCGGGATCTCCACCATTATCTGGAGCAACGTAGCGACGGGCGGCCAAAACAACGGCTTCGTCATCGTCAGCGCCCCGGGATACAACCAACTGACCGGTTTTACTTTCTTTATCCGGAGCGCTGGAACTAGCAGCAACGGCACTCCGATGGTGACCGTTGGCTATACCTGTCCCTGAGATCCACCGTCCTACGGCAGCAGACTGATTACTATGGCCACTCGCGAGGCAGATCGGTGGCGACATAATTCTGGCGGCATCCTGTCGTGGCACATACTCACAGCGCCACTCGCGGTCTGGCTTATCTTTACTAGACCGCTGGGCGCGCAACTTGTGAACGAAGAACCTGAAGGGAAGCCGCCGCTCCAAGCCATTTCATATAGCCAGATCGGAACTGTGCAATCCGATGGGCGGCCGATTTCCGGAGCAACGATTCGAGCCATCCATGGCGATCTGGTTCTGACGACCCTCACCGACGAAACTGGGAGTTTTGTGCTGGGCGGAATGACGCCGGGCGTCTGGGAAGTGAGCGCCGCGATATTCGGTTTCGAGACAGCTCACCAAGACGTGCAAATCGGAGAGCCTTCCAAAAGAATCGAGTTCACATTTCAATTGCAAACACGCGGGGCAGTCCCTCCCGAACCATACCGGTCCGACTGTCCTGGAAATACGGATTCCTGCACACCGCCTCCGAAGAAAGCGGACGATAGGAATGATGAGCCCCTTCTTGTAAACGGTAGCCTGAGCGGAGGACTAAAACCTGACCTTCGTTCAAAGACTCCACCTCAGGAACAGAAACAAGGCCGCGGAATAAGCGAAATCATCGGGAATCGCGCGAAACCAGAGGACACTCAGATCCACTGGGGTTACTTCTACGACCCAAGAAGTTCCATACTCGATGCGGCACCGTTTTCGTTGAATGGTCAAAAGAACACGAAACCCACAGGATTTCAGAACCTGTTCGGAGTCAACATCGGGGTTCCGATGAAGGGTCCGAAGCGACTGGATGTCGAGAAACTCTTCTTGTTCGTCAGTTATACCGCGAACCTACAACGGGTCGGGTCGAGCCTCACCACTACTGTGCCGACGCTCGCCGAACGCAGTGGAGATTTCTCGGGAATAGGCCACGTTGTCTATGACCCAGCCACTGGCTTGCCTTTCTCGAATAACCAGATTCCGGCCTCACGGATCAGCCCGATCGCTCAAGGCTTGATGCAATACATCCCGTCCCCAAATCAACCCGGTGCGGTTCAGAACTTCCTGTACACCACCTCAACGCCAAACATCTCGCAGGCGCTGAATACAAACTCCATCCTGACTCTCTCGCACGGGGACCAGATTGCAGCGGCATTCAACTGGCATCGCGGTACCGGAAGGGCGGCACGGGCGTACGGATTCATTGACCAGACATCCGGGCACGGCGTTGGCGCAAATGTAGATTGGCGGCACAATGTTGGAACGCGTATCTCTAACAATGTCACACTGTCGTTCAACCGCAATACGAATTCAGCCATCCCGCATTTCGCCGGCGGTCTGGATGTATCATCTCAGTTGGGCATCGGAGGCACTTCGCGCAACCCGATGAACTTCGGCCCGCCCAATCTGAACTTCACGAACTTCGGAGCGCTTACGGATGGTGCTCCCTCTAAGAGCGCGATCTACAGCGCTGGTATGAGCGATCTGCTGTCGGTGAACTCAGGAGAGCACGCCTGGAGTTTCGGCGCCGGCTACAACCGGCTCTTCAACAACACAGCGACCGACGATAACGGGCGTGGCACTTTCACTTTTACCGGGCTGGCCACTGGGTCGCCCGCTGCCAGCGGATTCGATTTTGCAGATTTCCTACTCGGTCTGCCCGACTCAAGTTCGACCAGCTATGGGAATTCTGCGACCTACTTCCGGAGCACGAGTTATTTCATTTTCGGTCAGGATGATTACCATCTCCGGCCCAACATGACGCTGAATCTTGGCTTGCGATACGAGTTCTTCTCGCCCTGGCAGGAAAAGTATGGGCGCATCTCTAATCTGGCGATCGGACCGAGCTTCACCGACGTGACCGTTGTTACCCCGGCGACGCCGGGCGAACCAGCAGGGCTCATTAAGCCGGACCGAAACAATTTCGCGCCGCGCGCCGCTTTTGCCTGGAAACCGTCGGCGAAGAGCAAGATGACCGTGCGCCTTGGCTACGCATGGTTCTATGATCCCGGCGTCTACAATCAGTTTAGGGCGCGATTGTCTGCGCAGCCGCCATTCGGCGTTTCAAACGTCGTGAACTCGAGCCTGGACAATGTGCTGACCCTTGCCACTGGCCTTACTGCGATGTCGGCCGCCACGAGCGCAGGCAACACATTCGCCGTTAAACAGAACTACCGCGACATGTACGCGCAAACCTGGAATGTGAGCGTCCAGTCGGACCTGCCGGCAGCTCTGACGGGCGAGCTTGCATATATCGGGACCAAGGGCACGCATCTCGACGTTCAAGGGATACCGAATCAAGGGATGGTGAGTGGGAATGCGACCGGCTTTGTTTACGATGCGCCGGACGGCAACTCGATTTATCATGCCGGCCAGGCTCGTCTAACCCACCGGCTCCACGATGGTTTTTCAGCGAGTCTTTCGTACACTTATGCCAAGTCAATCGATGACTCCTCCGCCCTTGGAGGCGGGGGCAACACGATCACTCAGAATTTCTACGACCTGCGGGCTGAGCGCGGGTTGTCGAACTTCGACCGCCGCCATTCATTGACGGGTGGATACGTCTGGACTTCTCCGTTCACGGAGGGTAGCGGGCTGTTGCCAAATGGCGGATGGATCGCATCGGTGCTGAAGGCCTGGTCGGCATCAGGCAACATCATGCTAGCGAGCGGGACTCCGCTAACTGCTCAGATCATTGGCAGCCAGTTCGACCCGGCAGGTACGGGGACCATCAGCACCAGCCGGGCATCGGCCACTGGTTTGCCCGTGAATGCAGGAACCGGCTTCTTTAATCTTCAGGCTTTTTCGGTCCCGGCACCAGGCCAAATCGGAAACGCCGGGCGCAATACAATTCCCGGCTCAAGGGTCTTTTCGATGAACCTCTCGCTCCAGCGCACTATCCGTATCGGCGAGAGGAAACAATTGCAGATCCGCCTCGATTCGACGAACGTCACCAACCACGTCAACATCGTCAGCGTGGGGACCGTGGTGAATGCGCAGACCTACGGTTTCCCATCCGCAGCGGGCGGCATGCGCACGCTGAGTTCCCATTTGGGATTCAACTTCTGATGAAACCGCTCCGGGCGTTGTTGCTGGTGACAACGGCGCTGTTAGCACAGGATGCCACGTTCAAAGTCGATATCAACCTTGTAGTCGCGAACGTATCGGTGAAGGACAGGAATGCCAAGCCTATCATGAACCTTAGAAAAGAGGATTTCGAGGTTTTTGAAGACGGCGTTCCACAGACCATCTCCGTATTCGATGTACAAAAGCTCAGTGAGGAACCACTGCCGCCGCTTTCCTCCACAAACCGACCCTCACCATCCGGGCGACGGATTCGGAAGCCTATCGACACATCCGTAAAAGAACCGTCACTCGCCTATCGCAAACGCTTCCAGGATCGCAGGCTCATCGTGCTGTTCTTCGATCTGGCATCCATGCAGCCGGCCGAGCAGGCGCGCGCGCAAAGGAACGCGGTCAAATTCATTGAAACTCAAATGACCGTTGCGGACATGGTCTCGATCATGACCTTCAGCTCTGCACTCCGCATCGTCGAGGATTTCACCGAGGACCGGGAAAGGCTGAGCGAGGCACTACGAACAATGAGCTTCGGTCAAATGAGCGATTTGGCAGGCGGGGGGCGGACCAATGCGCGCGGGGGCGACGGCCTACCTCTCGCCGAACAAGCCGAGTTCAACATTTTCAACACGGACCGCAAGTTGAAGACTCTCGAAAGGGCGGCAAGAGATCTTGGAGAAGTTCAGGGGAAGAAGGCTCTCGTATTGTTTTCGAGCGGCATCGAGAAGACCGGAAGTGAGAACCTAAGTCAGCTCAAGGCTACGGTCAATGCCGCCGTGCGGTCGGGCGTCTCTTTCTATACCGTCGACGCTCGCGGTCTTGTCGCCCTGCCCCCAGGCGGCGATGCATCTACTGCATCTCCGTCCGGGACGGGGATATTAACCGGAGCCGTTCAGCAGTCCATGAGCAGGAGCTTGACGGATTCCCAGGAAACGCTTTACACTCTCGCTGCCGACACCGGCGGCAGGGCGATGCTCGATTCAAACGAT
>Ga0181517_10004481_pt1 | contig 12695 bp, 10 predicted proteins | sample PEATcosm2014_Bin_31_FD_119748 | JGI IMG/M metagenome (GOLD analysis project Ga0181517, IMG submission 119748) | Peatland microbial communities from MTU Mesocosm Facility, Houghton, MI, USA - PEATcosm2014_Bin01_30_metaG | ecosystem: Environmental > Terrestrial > Soil > Wetlands > Peat | place... | reverse complement strand
GATTGTGGCGCGCACATTACGGCCTCGATTCCGGCATCGTGAACCGGTTGATCGACATCGATGGCACGCAGGTGCGTGTAGTCGGGGTGTTGCCCCGAGAGTTCGAGATGCCTGCGCTGGAGGCCGCGGACATCGTTCTTCCCCAGGCATTGGATGAGGGGGAGCAGAGAAAGGCCGACCCGGGCAGGGTGACGTATGCCTTTGCGCGACTCAAGCCTGGGCTTTCGATCGCGCAGGCTGAGGCGGCCTTGCAACCTGTCTTCAATTACTCGCTCATGCTGGCCCCGGCTCCGTTCCGCAAGGAGGTTCATTTGCGGGTGCGGTCGATTCGCTCCCTGCAGATGCACGACGTAAGGCTGGCAGCGTGGGTGCTGCTCGGCGCGGTGCTTGCGGTGCTGCTGATTGCCTGCGCCAACGTCTCAAGCCTGCTGATAGCGCGGGCTGCACAGCGCGAAAGGGAGCTGGCCGTGCGCTCAGCTCTGGGCGCGAGCCGCATGAGACTTCTGCGCCAAACGCTGACCGAAGCGCTGCTTCTGTCGCTGGCTGGAGCGGCGGCTGGTCGCGTGTTGGCGGAAGTGCTTCTGCACGTCTTCGTCGGCCTTGCGCCGTCGGGGATTACATTGCTGAACCACGCCCAGTTGGACGCGCGCATTATCGGTTTCAGCCTCCTGGTTTCAATGGCATGCGGGGTCGTGTTTGGCGTCTTACCTTCACTGCAAGCGCCGAGGTCAGTTGCTGCGATAACACGTGCCACGGGCTCTGGCCATGCCGTTCTGCTGCGAAGGGTATTGGTCGTGGCACAGATTGCGGTGAGCATGATGCTGCTGAGCGGGGCAGCGCTGCTGGCACGCAGTTTCAGGAACATCGAGCAGCAGGGCATGGGGATTGAGGCAAATGGAGTGCTCTCAGTGCGTATCCCCCTCCCTCGTTACCGGTACACGACGCCGCAACAGCGGATGGAGTTTTTCCTGCAGGCGGAACAGGCCATGCGCCGGCTGCCCGGTGTGTTGGCGGTGGGCACGAGCGACTCGCTACCGCCCGGAGGGCCGCACGGCGAGCAGATTTACAACAACATTGCCGTTAACGGCAGACCGCGGCCAGCAGAAGGTACAGGAGGAATGGTTGCTTGGCGCTCCGTGAGTCCGGAATATTTCAGGGCGCTTGGAATTCCAATCGTTCGCGGGCAGGGATTCACGGCGCAGCAGAGAACTTCGAAGGATCATTTTCTGGTTCTGAGCAACCTGCTTGCGGCTCGCATGTTTGGAGAGGATGATCCGGTTGGAATGCGAATGCAGCCTGTCCCAAGCGGTCCCTGGTTTGTGGTTGCGGGGGTGGCCGCGAATGTGAAGAACGCAGGACTCACCGCAGTCGACGAGCCGGAGTACTATCGCCTTCGTCGCGACCTCGCCGAGGACTGGAATGCGGACGCCGTCCTGGTGGTGAAGACCTCGCTGAACCTTGCGGCGGCGACTCCCTGGATACGCACTCAGATCGCGCAGATCGATCCTACTGTTCCGATTCAGATAGAGACTCTCAGCCAGCAGGTGAACAAACTGGCCGATCGGCCGCGCTTTGAGACGGCGCTGCTGGGATTCTTCGCACTTTGTGGCTTGTTGATGGCGGTGATAGGGTTGTACGGCCTGATTTCATTCGTCGCAACGCAGCGGACACAGGAGATTGGCGTGCGCATGGCGCTGGGGGCTACGCGAGTGGATATTCTGCGGCTGATTGCGGGCGAGGGAGTGCGGCTAATTGTTTTTGGCGGTGTGGTGGGTTTGGGATCGGCGCTCGCCACAGCGCAACTGCTTAAGAGCCTGCTGTTCAACGTCGGGCCGCGCGATCCGATGACGTATACGGCGGTTGTTGCCGTGCTGGCGTTCGTTGCGCTTGCGGCCACGCTGATCCCGGCACGGGCCGCCATGAGGGTTGAGCCGGTGGTGGCGCTGCGGTATGAGTGATAGAAACAGTGAACAGTGGACGGTGAACAGTGGACAGCTGATCGGGGCGGGTGTTGAGTTCGTGGCTGCTCGGCGAATGAATGAGCCGGAGAAAAATTAAGGGCGTCCGCGGTGACGGCCGCCCCTAGTGTCGATCGCGAGATAAGCTCTACGCGGTGACAGGCACTGCGGCTTCGACCTTGACAGGAGTGAGCCAGCCGAAGCGATCGGGCTTGAGGCCGTTGGCAACGCCGAAGAACTCGTCGGCGATGCTGCGCGTGATTTCGCCGGGCTTGCCGTCTCCGATGACGATGCGGTCGATGGAGCGGATTGGAGAGACTTCCGCGGCCGTTCCGGTGAAGAAGACTTCGTCGGCGATATAAAGAAGCTCACGGGGCAGGGCCTGCTCCACAACGGCCAGTCCGAGGTGACGGGCGATGGTGAGCACCGAGTCGCGGGTGATGCCGGAGAGGGCTGAGTTGGAGAGCGGCGGGGTGTAGAGCACGCCGTTGCGGACAACGAAAATGTTCTCGCCGGAGCCTTCGCTCACCAGCCCGTTGACGTCGAGGGCGATCCCTTCCTGGTAGCCGTTCAGGTCGGCTTCCATGTGGATGAGCTGCGAATTCATGTAGTTGGCGCCGGACTTGGCAAGCGCGGGCAATGTATTTGGGGCCATGCGGTTCCAACTGGAGACGCAGACATCGGCGCCGCCGTGTCCGGCGATGTACTTGCCCCAGGGGAAGTTGGCGATGTAGACCTCGATGGGCGAACCTTTGGGGCTGACGCCGATCTCTCCGTAGCCGCGTAGGACGATGGGGCGGATGTAGCAAGGCGCAACATCATTGGCTTCAATCAGATCGACGACGGCCGCGCAGAGTTCTTCCAGCGTGTAGGGAACCTTCATCCGATAAATCTTGGCCGAGTCGAGCAGCCGCTGCATATGTTCCGGAAGACGGAAGACAGCGGAGCCGTGGGGCTGGCCGTAGCAGCGAACCCCCTCGAAGACGCTCGAGCCGTAGTGGATCACGTGGCTCATGACGTGGAGGGTCGCATTCTCCCACGGAATGAGTTTTCCGTTGTGCCAGATGTTGGGGGTTGTCTGAATGGGCATTGGGGTTCGAGCGCTCCTTAGTACGCTTCGGGCACGAATACTTAACAGCGTAGCGCGATTCGAGGGTGGCTGTCACGGAGCGAATCTACGCCGTTTGGGTGGGGGTTACCAGAATGGCACCCTCAACGGATGCGCTGGAGCGAACAACAGCACGGCTGGATGTGCCTGAGCGAACGCTGGAATGGCCGCGAACGCGCTCAGGATCCCGGCGCATGCTCGCGATAGGCGCTCTTGGCGGGACGGAATTGAGTGTCGAGCAGAGCCCCTAAAGTGATGGCGACCCAATAGGCGGCAATATCTAAGAAGGAGAAGGTGCGTCCAAGCAGGAATTCTCCTGGCAGCGTGTAGCGGAAGGCTTCAAGATCCGGCGTGTGATAGAGCTTGAGAAACTCGACTGCCGTAGCCAAAAGTCCGGCAAGCATCGCCGACATGACCAAGCCGCCGCGAGCGAGGATCGTCGAGACGAGCCAGTAGATGGCGAGGGCCCACAACATCGAGCCGCCGTATTTGACGACGAGTGGGGACAGGTCCAGAGGGACCATCCGTAGTACCAGGCCGGCGACGATGGTGACAAAGAGCAGCACCAGGGAAAGCAGGAAGGGTCGTGGGCGCATCGAATACCTCCGAAAGCCCCGGGGAATGAACGATTCTAACCCCGGCAATGCCGTTTTTGGCAATTCTTAAACGACGTGCGAGGGAACTCCAGTTACTTTTGGGGCCGGGCCAACGCCCGAGAGAGGATTCACCCGCTGGCCGCATATGTTAAGGAGCAATCCCCTTGGACTTTGGTGCTGAGGGGTGGGTAGAATGGTGCTGTCTTGAATCCCCACAGCTCGAATGCCTGAAATCCCTTTCAATCCGATCGAAGCTTCTGCTCGTTCCATGCATGAGGACGGAGAAACTCAGCGCTCAACGAGCGCGAGCGGGGCAAGCGACCAAGTCCTGATGGAAGGGGTTCGGAGCAACGACCAAATGGCGATGGCTGAGGTCTTCGACCGGTATGGAGGATTGGTGTATTCGGTGGCTCTTCGTGTGTTGAAGGAACCGGCCCAGGCTGAGGATGTGATGCAGGACATCTTCTTCCAGCTTTGGAAGGGAGCCGGTTCGTACACGGAGGGACGCGGATCGCTGGGCGCCTGGCTTGCCGTTGTGGCTCGGAATCGGGCCATCGATAGCCTGCGCCGCAGAAAGCCCTCTGATTCAGTGGAAGATGTGGTTTTGCCCGCAAGCACGGACTTGTCCGCCGAAACCGAGCGGAACCTGATGATCGAAAAGGTTCGGGCGGTGATGAAGGAGTTGCCGCCGGAGCAGCAAAGGCTGGTGGAATTAGCGTTCTTTGAAGGCATGAGCCACACAGAGATTGCGGCCATGACGGGCGACGCTTTAGGAACGGTCAAGACGCGCATTCGATCGGCGCTGATGAGTTTACGGAAGGGAGTTCAGGGTTGACCAACGGCACACACATTTCCGGGGAGGATCTCGCTCTCCACGCGTTGCAGGCATTGACGGCCGAGGAGTCGGCCGCGGTGCAGGCGCACGTGGCGGAGTGCGAAGTCTGCCGTGCGGAGTTGGCCGCGGCCATGGGCGATCTTGCCCTGGTGGCCCTGAGCGCGAAATCGCAGCCGCTGCCGGAAGGCGCGCGCGATCGATTCCTCACCCGCGTTGCCAAGGACGCGAAGCAAGCGGAGACCCATCCAAAGCTCGCGAAGATCATTCCGTTCAATCCAGCCGCAGTTGGGAAAGTTTCCGTTTGGGCGCCGCGCGTGGCGGTCGCGGCTCTGCTCATCATTGCCGCCGGTCTGAGCTGGGAAGTGATGCATCTGGACATGAGGCTTCGTCAGGAGGCTGCGACGCTTCGTCGGATGGCCGAGGAGAACGCCAAGGCGCAGGCCGTGGTTGACGCGTTGACTGCACCTGCAGCACAGCGTGTACTGCTTACTTCTGTCAAGACCCCACCGTCTCCGTCGGGCCGCGCTGTCTATCTGCCTTCGACCGGCGCGCTGGTGTTTCAGGGAAACAACCTTGCTTCCTTGCCGGCAGACAAGACCTATGAGCTTTGGGTGATCCCCGCGAACGGTTCGGCACCGATTCCCGCCGGACTCTTCCGGCCGGATACGGCGGGGAACGCCAGCGTCGTGATGCCGGAACTGCCGAGGGGCGTCCCTGCGAAGGCCTTCGGCGTCACGGTGGAGAAGGCGAGCGGCAGCGACACGCCGACCGCGCCGATTCTGCTCGCCGGTGCTGCGCCAGCCGCGGGCGAGTGAGCATTTGCCTGACTTTTCTAGCCAGTATGCTACGTTCAATTCGTGAAAGCTGAAGTACGTGCCAAGGCCGCGACCAGTCGGCCCAAGAGGCTCCCTGGACTGACCGTGAAGGACGGGTATACGGTCCATCCCTTTGATAAGAGATTTGGCGTTCGAACCAGCGGACTCATCGCCGGCAGGCACCTGAAAAGCGGTCACCGGCATGACCGGCACTCGACGGCCTATTTCGGTGTTGCGCCGTCGGTGTTTGCCGCGCTGATGCGACGATGGAAACGCCTGAATCCGGCGCCAAGCGTAGAAGAGACCGTCTTTGTCGATGTCGGCGCCGGAATGGGCAGGGCTGTGTTGCTTGCAGCGGAGATGCCGTTCAGGGAGGTCGTCGGCATTGAACTGAACCCAGTCCTGGCGCAGATCGCACGGCGCAATCTTGCGAAATGGCGCGCAACTGGCCGGGTGAGGGCCGGCAAGGTGCGCATCGTTGAAGGAGACGCGGTCGAATTCCGGCTGCCCGCCATGGCATCGGTGGCTTTCCTCTTCAATCCATTCGGTCGCCCTGTCTTGAAGAGACTCCTGACGAAGTGGAGAGAAATCCTCGCAACGCAGGCAAACCGCCTGGACCTCATTTACGTGAACAATGAGCACGAGAGCCTGCTGGGCGAGACCGCGGGCTTCACTCGCCTCTTTCTCGGCAAGGTTGCCCGATCCCGGGTGGATGCAATCGCCGACCATAAGATCATGGCCAATCAACCGGAGGGTGAGTACACGTCGTCCAACTTTGAAGACTGTTCCATCTGGCGATGGAAGGGGCTCGGGAAGCGAAACTCGGCAAGATAAACTGGCAGCAGATGGAAAAGCCATTGAGTAAAGTCCGCCTGATTCTCGGGCTCGGCGAGCTGCTTTGGGACGTTTTGCCTGACGGACCGCGGCTGGGCGGTGCGCCGGCGAACTTTGCCGTGATGGCCGGGAGGCTGGGCAATCACGTGGCGCTGCTCAGTCGCGTTGGTTGGGACGACCTCGGAAAGGAAGCTCTCGAGCGGCTGGAATTTTTTCCGGTGGATGCAAGCCTGGTGCAGATCGACTCGCGGCACGAGACAGGCCGTGTCACGGTGCGCTTCGAAGAAGGCCAGCCGCGGTACACCATCCATCAGCCGGCTGCGTGGGACTCCCTCGAACTGTCAGAGGAGTGGGTCAGGATTGCCAGCAGGGCCGATGCGGTCTGCTTCGGTTCGCTGGCGCAGCGCGGGCTGGAGTCTCGTCAGACGATCCAGACGCTTGTTGCTCAGACATCGCCTAAGTGCGTGCGGGTTTTCGATGTAAATCTGCGCAAGCCGTTCTATACAAGCGAAGTGATCGAGGAGTCGCTTGAACTGGCGACTGTGGTCAAGATGAACGACGCAGAGGTTCCCCTTGTCCTCGAGCTGCTGGGCATGCCGATTGATCGGGACCCTCTCGGTCGAGATCCGGCCTCCGGGGAAACATTGCTGCTCGGCGCAAAGATGCTGCTGGAGGAGTTTTGCTCGCTCGAACTGGTTGCCGTAACCCGTGGCGACCATGGAAGCCTGCTGGTGACGCGAAAAGGCTCGCACGAGCATCCCGGTATTCCGACGCCGGTGGTCGACACCATTGGCGCAGGGGATGTATTCACCGCGGCGCTGACCCATTACCTTCTGCTGGGCGCGGACCTCGCTACGCTCAACGAGGCGGGCAATCGCTGGGGAAGCTGGATCGCATCGCAATGCGGCTCGATGCCGGATCTCCCCGAAGAGGTCAAGGCCGCGATCGCTCTTAGCATCGAGAGAGGGCTCTCGCCCGGGGGACTATAATGACAGCAAAGCATTGGTCGCACATGCACGCATAGTCAGAGCATATCGGCCTTCACGGTGTCTCCCCTCCGAGGCCAGATTTTTGAATGAAGAACTCTGAATTGATCCTGATTACCGGCGCAACTGGCTTTCTTGGAACGCAGTTGGTGCGAGAGTTATTAGCTCGCGAACCGGATGTGTCGCTCGCGTTGCTTATTCGCAACAGACCCGGGCTACCCGGCCAACAGCGCGCCGATTTGATTGTGCCTAGTGAGTTCAGGTCACAGCTCCAGGTTTACTCCGGCGATGTGAGCCTGCCCAACTGCGGTCTCGACCAAAAAACGTGGGATCGCCTCTCGGCAGAAGTCACGCGGGTCATCCATTCGGCCGCAACGGTTCGCTTCGATCACACCCTTGACGAAGCACGCCGCATCAACGTTGAAGGTACGCGTCGCTTGCTCGACTTTGCTGAAGGAGCCCGCAACCTGAAGAGCATGGCTTACGTGGGGACGGCCTATGTGGCCGGCGAGCGCTCTGGCCTGGTGCGCGAGGACGAGCTAAACGTCGGGCAGAACTTCCGCAACACCTATGAGCAGACCAAGTCGGAAGCGGAGGCTCTGGTTCGTTCGCGGCTCGGATCACTTCCTGGCGTCATTCTGCGTCCGAGCATTATCGTTGGCGACTCCCGTACCGGGGAGACTTCGAGCTTCAAGATGATGTACTGGCCGCTCAAGATCTACGCGCGGCGGCTATGGCGCACCGTGCCCGGCTATCCCGATGCTGTGCTCGACATCGTGCCGGTCGATTACGTGGCAGCGGCGGTTGCATGCCTCACGTTTAACGAGGCCGCCCTGGGAAGCACGGTTCATCTCTGCGCAGGTCCTCACGGGAGCGCGACCATCCAGCAGATTGCCCAGCGTGCGGCTGAGTTCTTTCATGTGCGTGAACCGCGCTATGTCGACCCCGATCTCTTCTTTGCCGCGGTGCGGCCGATTCTTTTCATGACCCTTTGGGGCCGCAAGAGGCGCGTGCTGCGCGACGGACGTGCCTATCGCGACTACTTCACCATGAAGATGCAGTTTGACACCACGAACGCCGAACGTCTGCTCGGGCCTGTTGGCCTGACGCCGCCCCCGGTTCTCGATTACCTTGATCGCCTCTTTCACTACTGCGTGGCCAGCGACTGGGGCCGCAAACCAGTCACCGTCGAATGAATATATTTCGCCGCTATCAACTTGCAAAAGACCCGAGCCTGACTGTTTCGAACCTGGTCGACGAACTATTGCGCCGCCGAGGGGACGGCGAAACGTCGGTCGGCGACCATGGCGCATTCCGGCTCTCCGAGCTGCACCACGATGTTTGCTCGATCGATGCCTTTCTGCGCCGCACTATCGGGCTCAAGCCGGGGCAGGCCGTGGCGGTGTATCGCACCAACGACCGCAGCTGTTTCCACTGGTTTCTCGCGATTGTCCGCGCGGGTGGAATCGCTGTGCCGCTGAACGCGATGCTGTCGCTTCCGGAGGTCCGCCGCATCCTGGAGAACAGCGGGATCGAGATTCTGGTTACGGACAAGGCGGTCTTTGAGCGCACCATCCGCACTCGCGAAGCGCTACACGTGAAGACCTGGATTCAAGTGGAGAATGAACTCGCCCCGCCCGTCGAAAAGATGGAAGGCTTCCTTCAAAAGAGGGACGACGGTGAATTCTTTCCGCCCTCAGCCAGCGATCCTATGGCAACCGTCGCGGTCTTTCACACATCGGGCACCAGCGGTTTTCCCAAGGGGGCAGCTCTGTCGAGCAACGCGCTGCTGGGAGGCCGGGCATCCACGGTGCTGGCGGGCCTTTTTCTCGGGTCCAAAGACCTTGCCCTCATCGCGCTCCCCTGGTCGCACATCATGGCCATCAGCATCGCGCTGAACGGCCTGGTTGCCGGCATCCGCGGGTGCGTGCTCGATCGATTCGATGTCGATCGTGCGCTCGATGCCGTCGAGCGATTTGGAATTACCGCGATCGTCGGCGTGCCAGAGATGTTCACCCGGATCGTGAACAGCAACCCCGATCCGGCCAGACTGAAGAGCGTGCGCGTGTGGCTTTCGGCCAGCGATCACCTTCCCGCCGAGACACGGGAGAGACTGCGGCAATTCGGCGGACTGGTTCGCTTTCCGTTCGGCCGGCGCATTCCGCCCGTGCTTTTGAATGGCTACGGGATGGTGGAGCTTGGCGGCCTTGCCATGATGGGCGTCGATTTTTCATTCATGCCAGGCAGCGGCAACTTCTGCATCCCGGTGCCCCCTTTCCGCGTCCGCGTCGTAGATGACAGCGGGAATGCGTTGAAGAATGGCCAGGTGGGCGAGTGCCAAATCCGCCGTCGCGGCCTGCGCCCGCACTATTGGAAGGACAAGGGGGACAGCCAGGGCCTGCTGACGGAAGACGGATGGATTCGAACCGGCGACCTGGCGACGCGGAACTGGCCGGGCCTCATCCGGCTGGTTGGCCGCAGCAAGGATGTGATCAAGTCCGGCGGTTACTCGATTTATGTTCGCGAGCTGGAGGAGGCAGTCCTTGCCCATCCGCAGGTGGCGCGCGCCGCGGCTTTCGGACTGCCGCACAAAGAGAAGGGCGAGATCGCGGTTGCGGCAGTCGAGTTGCGTGCCGGCGCAAGCGTCGGCGAGACCGAACTCGTGGACTGGTGCAGACAGAATCTCGCGGCCTACAAAGCGCCGCGTCGGATCTGGGTTCTCGATGCCGGTTCCATTCCGCTGAACCACAACGGCAAGACTCTCCGGCGGGAGTTGCGCGAGCGATTCGGATCGGAAGTTAAGTAAAAGGCCTCTCCTGATTTTGTACTGCTTCCGTTACATTGGAAGCACAGTGATTATCAACCTGGCCAGGCGCGCGCACGACCATAATTGGGAGCTCGACCCCATTACCCGGTCGCTGCTCGACATCGACTTCTACAAACTGCTGATGCTTCAGTTCATTTGGAAGCATTTCCCCACGACGCAGACTTCGTTCACGCTTCTGAATCGCACCACTCAGGTGCGGCTGGGCGATGTGGTGGCGGTAGACGAGCTGCGCGAGCAACTGGAAGCGACGCGCAAGCTTCGCTTTCACAAGTCGGAGCTGATTTGGCTGGCTGGAAATACTTTCTATGGCAAGCGCGGAATTTTCGAGCCGGCCTTCCTTGAGTGGCTAGAGAATGACTTCCGGCTATCGGATTTTGAGCTGTCGACAGAAGACGGCCAACTGGTACTGAACTTCCATGGCCCGTGGACCCAGACCACTCTTTGGGAAATCTACGCACTGTCGGTCATCGACGAGCTGAAGACACGGACCAGCCTGAAGAGGCTGAGCGAGTTCGAGCTCGATGTTCTCTACGCGCGGGCCAAATCGCGGCTCTGGGAGAAGATGGAGCGTCTGCGCGGGGTTCCGGGGCTCAACGTCAGCGACTTCGGGACGCGCCGCCGGCACAGCTTTCTATGGCACGAATACGTGGTCATCGCCATGAGCGATGTGCTGGGAGCAAGCTTTGCCGGCAGTTCGAATACCTACCTCGCCTACAAGCACGATCTTGAAGCGATCGGGACGAACGCACACGAGTTGCCCATGGCTCTGGCAGCAATGGCCAACAACGACGAAGATTTGCGCCAAGCGCAGTATCGAATCCTCGAGCTCTGGCAGCAGAGCTATCAAGGGGAGCTGCTCATTCTGCTTCCCGATACCTTTGGGACGACGCAGTTCCTTGAGGGAGCACCGGAGTGGGTGGCCGAATGGACGGGCCAGCGCGTCGATTCGAAGGATCCGTTTGTGGCCGGGGACGAATACATCGCATGGCTTGAGAAGCAGGGAACAGACCCTCGGAAGAAGAGGCTGATTGCGAGCGACGGTCTGGATGTTGACCAGATTCTCGGCCTTCATGCCTACTTTGGAGGCAGGATTCTGAACGGCGGAGCACCGGGAGACTTCCAGCGTGCGAGCGACTTTGAGGACAAACAGAAGTGGGAACGTGGCAGGCGGATCCGGTTCAGCGCCGGCTGGGGAACCTTTCTGACCAACGACTTTCGCAACTGCGATCCGCGGGGCGGTGAAGACTTCAACCCGATAAGCCTGGTGTGCAAACTGACCGAGGTGGACGGCCGTCCGGCGGTCAAGCTATCTGATAACTACTTGAAAGCAATGGGCCCTGCAGCCGAGGTCGAGCGCTACCGGCGGGTATTTGGGACCGATGGCGTGGCCGACGAGCCAATTGTGGTTTGAGTTGATTTCGGATTGGTTTCGAGCGTATGCACTTCGGTGGGGCGTGAGCCAATTTCTTTACGAAACTCTTAGTTGCAACTTTGGAGTAAATCGATTATCTTGTAAATGACTGAGTAGTCGCTCAATTATTCCGATAGGACTAAGGGAAACGGATGTCCCGACCAAAGAGTGACGATAAGCGGACCGCGATCCTGGATGCCGCTCTGCGAGTTTTTGCCGAGAGAGGAAATCTCAGCGCCCCAACTTCGGCAATCTCGGAAGCCGCAGGGGTGGCCGAAGGAACGCTATTCACGTACTTCAATGGCAAGGACGACCTGATCAATCACCATTATTTGCATTTGCGCGCGGGCTTCGACCGGGCCCTGATCGATTACCCCTACCAGGCGGACCCACAAACGCGGCTCCGGCATGTCTGGGATCGACTAATCGACAGGCACCTGGCTCACCCTGAGTTGCTGACGCTCCTGGTTCAGTTGCGCAGTTCAGGAAGGCTTGTCAAGGAGAACGAGGTTCCCACAGTTGCCATCACCGAGAGTTTGAGTGCAACCAGGGAGCTGGTGCGGGGCGGGAAGTTTGAGAACGCGCCGGTCGAACTGATGGTGCTGATGGTTCGCGGGCAATGCGAGGCAACGGTGGGCTACATCCAGGTGCACCCGGAGAAAGAAGCGATCAGCCGGGAATTGGGCTTTCAGATGATTTTGAACGGGCTTCAAGGCCGATAATCCGAATCTGCTGTCATCGATTGATTTTTCAAGCATGACATAGTCAGAAGATACAAAGAGGAACCCGAAATACAACGCGAATTAGATTCATTCCCCAGCAAATGGACAACTGCTCAGATTCCCCCGCAATGGGGCAGATTGGCAATCGTAACCGGCGGGGCCAGCGGAGTGGGCTACGAAACGGCACTCGCGCTTGCCGTCGCCGGAGCAGATGTAGTCATCGCAGACCGGAATGACGCACAGGCACACTGGGCCGTTGGCAAAATCCGCTCCATTGCCCCTGCGGCTCTGGTTCGGTTTGAAAAGGTTGACTTGGCAGACGTCGAGTCGATTGCCGCTTTTGCCGAGCGCCTGAAAAAGGCCGGGATTCCAGTCGATCTCTTGATCAACAACGCCGGCATCTTTGCCTTGCCTAAACGCCAGGTGAATTCAGCCGGCATCGAGATGCAGTTCGCGGTCAATTACCTTGGACCCTTTGCCCTGACCGGAATGCTCCTCCCGCTTGTGGCAGCGAGCACTCAACCGCGCGTTGTACAGGTCAGCAGCATCTCCTATTCGAAGGGTTCGATCCAGCTCGACGATCTGCAGATTGAACGCGGCTAT
>Ga0181517_10004480_pt1 | contig 12696 bp, 7 predicted proteins | sample PEATcosm2014_Bin_31_FD_119748 | JGI IMG/M metagenome (GOLD analysis project Ga0181517, IMG submission 119748) | Peatland microbial communities from MTU Mesocosm Facility, Houghton, MI, USA - PEATcosm2014_Bin01_30_metaG | ecosystem: Environmental > Terrestrial > Soil > Wetlands > Peat | place... | reverse complement strand
CAGCCCCTGATGCGGAACGGGTAGGCGCAGGGGCTAAAGCCCATGATTGTGCGAATCTTTTCGGCACGGCTCAAGCCGTGCCCTGATACAAACGGAGGTTGCCCCGCCTGAGAGAGCCACGCCCCGGTCGGGGCTTAGTTTAACGCCTATGGGTCCGGGCCGTCCCTTCCCCCTAAGCAGCTTTCGCCGGGGGCTATCGCCGTTACGGTGCGCCCTTAGCCCCGGCGGTCACGGCCAGCAGCTCACTTGCGCTGGTCGCGTTGCCGGACCGGTTCGACACGACGCATCGAAAGAGCGTCCCATGGTCGGCGAGGGTAGCTGGCGAAGTCGTATACGCAGCCTCCGTCGCGCCCGCGATGTCCATCATGTTTCCGGCGTGCGCTCCTTTCTGCCACTGATAGCTCATCGGCGATGCGCTCGAAGCGGTCACCGAGAAGGTCCCTTTCTGGTCTACGAGAACCCGCGCCCGCTCCGGATTCTTGAGGATGACGGGCGCTCCGGGGGCGCCCGTAACAGTCAGGGTCGCGCGGTTGCTGGCGACGCTGCCGGCGCCGTCGGCCACCACCACGGTGAAACTGGCGCCGGAGTCGGGTGAGATGGCCGCCGGAATGGTCAATGAGGCAGTGGTGGCGCCGGCGATCTCCACGCCATTCTTTATCCACTGGTAGCGCAGCGGCGCAGCACCCGTGGCGACGACCCCGAAGGCGACAGGCTGCCCCGAAATCACGGCCTTGTCCGCCGGCTGGGTGGCGATCGTCGGGCCGGGGGGCGGAGCATTCACCGTCAATGTAGCCGGAGCGCTGGTGGCGCTGCCCGAGGCATTGCGGACCACGGCGCGGAAGGTCGCCCCGTTGTCGGCCAAGGTGGCGGCCTGCGTGGTGTACCAGTTCGCGGTGGCGCCCGGAATATCCACGCCGTTCTTCTGCCATTGATAGCGCAGGGGCGCGGCGCCGGTGGCGGCCACCCAGAAGCTCGCCCGATGGCCGCCGGCCTGGATGTTATTCACCGGCTGCGAGACAATCCTCGGCGAAGACTGCGCGCTGGTAAGAAACTGGCTGAAGAAGGCCCACAAGCCATCGGTGAAGTCGTAGCCGGTCCGGACGTCCGGCGTAGGGTATTCATGGGCGCCGCCGACGATGGTGACAAACGCCACTTGGCGACCGCCGATCCCGCCTCTCCAGGTAGCCTGGCTCACTTGTCCAGGCATGAGCGGCGACGCCTCATCCGTGGTGACTGGCGTCGCGTCGAGCAATCCGTCCTTCGCGCGCCAGGCGTCCACGGTGTCCTTCACCATGGTGTACGGCACACTCTTATCCGCCGTGCCGTGAAACAGGATCATGGGCACGGGAGCCGACGGAATATTGGTTGTCAATCCCATGAACTCATCGACCGAGCTGGCGGCTCTGACTGTGGAGGGTCTCTCGCACGCGTAAGCCAGGGACATATGGCCGCCCGCGGAGAATCCAACGGTAAAGGCGTCGGTCGAATTGTCCGACGCCTTCACGCGGTTGATCACCTCGGTGATGTAATCGAAGTCCTCGAATCCCGAAATGCGCGGATTGTGGTTGTTGAACCCTCCGGTGGAGTTGCCTGAGAAAGAGCAGGAGACCACGAGAAAGCCCGCCTGATCGGCCTTGCGATGGAAAAAACCCGCCGGTCCACCGGCCTCCATCACAAGGATCATGGGAACGGGGGCGGCCTTGGAGAGGTTGTCGGGCCGGTAGAGATAGTAATACCGGCTCTGCTGGAGAGGGGCGCCGTTGGCGGCGGTGGTGTTCAAGGTGAAATCAACCCGGACATCGGTGGCCGCAAGACCATCGCCAGCCAGGGTCAGGCAACTTATCAGCAGGAGCGCGGTTCTCATAAACATAAGACGCATTCGTCGACGCCCGCGTGACGGCGCGGGCATCGCCGCAATTGGGGGTTGCGTAGCTTCCGCAAAGCGATTTGCGAAACGAACCCAATTTGGGGCGTACCGGCTGTGATTTCCGTCGCCCCGCGGACTTGCTTGTGGAGGAACGAACCCAATTTGGGGCGCGGGTTGCGATTCTCGAGCCTGGGCTCGCTTTTGGCGGAACGAACCCAATTGGCGGTCGCGGAGCTGTTATTCCGTTGGCCCTCCGATTGGCGAAACGAACCCAATTTGGGACCTGTCTGGCACGGGAGAGATGCGGGCCGGGAGACTTTTCGGAGAGTTGCCATGACTTCAAATAACAGGGTAGCAGACGAAGACGCGAGTGGCGGGTGGCGGCGGATCGGAAGTGTTTTGGGATCATACGGTTGCGGGTTTTCGAGGGGGCGTGAATGAAAAATCGGGGGCCATGAAGACGTCTCGCCGGTTTCCGGCCGGGCGGCCGGAAAGGAATGGAGGCCCCGGCCAATGGATCGCTATTGCGATCGCCGTCCGCGGCGGCCCGGCCTGGTCGAAGGCGCTATGGAATCCGCTCTTTGCGCTGGTTCGAGCAACGCGACCGGGACTTGCCGGAATCGCGCGGTGGCGGCCAAGCCCCGGTCAAATGTGACTACGTGCGCACCAGCGGCCTCCGCAAATCCTACCAGGTAACAGTCGGCTATCGCCTTCGTGGCCGGCTGGAGGGCAAAGGGCCCCGTGGCCTGCCGGAACAGAGTCTCGGCGCCGCGCGGCTCGGGCGCGAGCTCCACGCGCGGGTCCCCGGTCCACCGGTCGTACAGTTGGAGCGCCCCGGCCAGGGTAGTCGTGCTGCCGCCCATCACCTTCCGATTGGTGAGCAGGCGCAGGAATCCCAGCATGGTGAGCCGGCAGAACAGCAGCGCCGCATCGTCGATGGAGGCGTACCAGCGGGAGGCGGGGATGTGTTGCGGGTGTTTATCCCAGGTCAGCGCCAGCCAAACGTTGATGTCAATCAAGTATGAGGTCGTAGGGCGTCTCCGTATCGGGGCACAACGGCCCAGGCCGGCCCTTCCCTTTGAGCAACGGCAGCGTAACGCGCTCGCCCTTGCGCATCGAGCGCACCGGCGCGATACGCGCCAGCGGCCGGCCGTGTTTAGTGATGACGATGCCTTCCTCGGGCAGCCGATCGAGCAGCGAGAGGCACTGGCGGCGGAACTCGGTGATGCTGAGGTCCCTCATATCGCCAGTGTACATCAAAATGTACAAAATGGCGGTCGAGGGGCCTGCTCGCGCGCCGTGCCTTTGATTCCCGCCCGGGGCCGTCGAACCCAGAGACCCAAGCCCCCTAAAAGCGTGCCGCCGACGCCCCCAACGCGGGGATTGCATTTCGAGGACTAATCCGATACTATAAGACCCGAATCGCAGATTTACTGGGGGCTACAGGGTGTCTCTATCCCGGGTCTACTGGCGGGCAGCGTTTTCCTTCGTACTTCTGACGGCTTCCGCGCACGGCGTCACCATTGCAGGACCCGGCGGCCTGACCGTGTCGGTGGATTCCGGCGGCTCGTACCAAGTACTCGTCCCGGATCTCAACTGGAGCTTCAGCGGCGCCACCGGTTCTCCACTGGCGAATATCACCGTGAGTACGGGAACGGACTCGCTGGGGGCCTTTCAGGAAATCGGGTTCGATTTTCAGTCCGACGCCGCGCGCCACGCGGCGATTCGCAGCTACACGGAGCGTCCAGCGGTGCTGTTCACAGTGAACTGCGTTTCACCGGCTCCCAACAGCTTCTCGTTTCCGGCCTGGAGCCAGTTTCCGGGCGGTCTGGATTATCTGACGTTTTCGGGCACGTTCGCGCCGCCATCCTTCGGCGGCCTGGCGAGTGAAAGCCCGTGGGTCTTTTTCGATCCATCGGCGAATACGTTCATTCTTTCGCCGGCCGCTAACTTTATGACGGCCAGCACGGGGTGGGGGCCGAATGGGGAGATGAGCAGCGGCATCGCGGCCCAAATTACGGCGCTGCCGCAGGGTTTCCAGCATCGTACCCTGCTGGTGATCGAGAAGGGAATCAATCGCGCGTTCGACACATGGGGCCAAGCGTTAACCGCGCTCAATGGAAAGACGCGGCCCGCCAACGACGCCGATGCCAGCTTGAACAAGGTCGGTTACTGGACGGACAACGGCGCGACCTACTACTACAACATGGCAAGTCCGCTCGACTACGAGCAGACGCTGGAGGCGATCAAGGGCGAATTCGACAGTCTGGGAATCGGGTTGGGGTACGTGCAACTGGATAGCTGGTTTTATCCGAAGGGCGCCTCGGCGGCGTGGAGCGACAATGGGGACGGCATAAACCAGTACATGGCGGCGCCCGCGCTGTTTGCGGCGGGGCTAGGGAGTTTCCAACAGAGCCTGGGCGCGCCTCTGATCACGCACGCGCGGTGGATCGACGCCAGCAGCCCGTATCGCCAGACCTATCAGATGTCGGGGAATGTGGTGCTGGATCCGGCCTATTGGGGCATGGTGGCGGGGTATCTGGCCGCCTCGGGGGTGGCTACCTACGAGCAGGACTGGTTGGGGTCCAATGCGCAAACCGATTTCAACCTGACCGATGGGGACACGTTTCTGGACAACATGGCCTCGGCCATGGCCGAGCGGAATCTCACTATGCAGTACTGCATGGCGACGCCGCGGCACTTCATGCAGAGCTCCAAATACAGCAACCTGACCACGATTCGCGCCAGCGCGGACGGTTTGGCGTTCGACCGGTGGACGGATTTCCTTTACGCGTCGCGTCTGGCGAGCGCACTGGGCGCGTGGCCGTTCACCGACAACTTTCTGAGCGCCCAGACCAGCCAGATGCTGCTGGCGACGCTCTCGGCGGGGCCGCTGGGGATCGGAGACGCCATCGGCGCGATGAGCGCGGCCAACCTGCTGCGCGCGGTTCGTCAGGACGGCGTGATCGTGAAGCCGGACGCCCCGCTGACGCCTGTGGACAGCAGTTACGGCAATATGTCGCACTCGGTGGATACGCCTCTGGTGGCCTCCACGTATTCCGATTTTGGCGGGCTGCGGGCCACCTATGTTTTCGCCTACGCCGTGGGGACGAATCTGCAGGTTCAGATCAGCCCGGCCGATTTCGGAGCGGAGGCGCCGGTCTACGCGTACGACTATTTCGGCGGCAAAGGACAGGTGCTGGCGCCGGCGGATGTGGCGCAGCAAGCCATTACGGGCGACGCGCTCTACCTGATCCTGGCGCCGATAGGACCTTCGGGCATCGCCGTACTGGGGGATCTCGGCCAGTTCGTCTCGCTGGGGAAGAAGCGCGTGACCGCGCTGACGGATGACGGGACGGCGCAGATCACCATGGCTTTCGCCCAGGGGGAAACGTCGCGGACGATTACAGGGTACTCGCCGGAGCCGCCGGCCGTCAGCGCGGCGGAAGGCTCCATCGGGCCGGTCGCCTGGGACAGGGAAACGCGGCTGTTTCACGTCGCGGCGATGCCCGGAGCCGGGGGCGCGGCAACGGTCCGGATGGGCCGTGCGCCGGCCCGGGGCGTCAGGGTCCCAGAGCGACGGTGAGCCCGGTTTGGCTGGAACTGTCGCCGATGCGCAGCGTCACCGGGATGGCGGGTCCCGCGAGCGCGCCGCTGGGCACTCGCAGGTTCACCTGGATGACTCCTTCCACTATGCCGGCGCCGCTGCCCGCGTAAAGCACCCCGGCCGGTTGCGCGTCCACCTGGGCCGTCACCGGCAGCATTGGCGCCGGCAGGTTGCCGGCGGCAGCAACGGCCCCGTCCTGGCCGGGTGGCGCGAGTTGGCCCGCGCCGGTGGCCCACAGTGTGATCACGGAAGCGGCGGCCGCCGGATTGGCCAACGAGTTCACGGAGCCATCCTGGTTGATGGCGACGGCCTGGCCTGCGCCGGAGCCATCGGCGGAGAAGATTCCCGCGGTGGATGGCGCCACGGGCATTGCGAACAGGCCGGATGCCTGGCCCTGATACATAATCTGCACCTCGGTAATCGAGGAAGAAAGGCCGAATGGCACGATGGCGTTCACCTGGTTCGCCGAGGCGTACAGCAACGGTCCCGGCACGCCGTCGAACAGCGCCTGGGTACCGGCCAGGCTGCTGGCGACGAAACCGTTGGCGGTCAACTGCGTCCCGGCGGGGACCGCGGGACCCAGGTTGGAACCGAAAATCGCAACCACTTCGCCCGGAGAAACCGCGTCCGCCGAGTAACTGGCGGCATTGGCGACGGCTGCAATCGCCGGCGGCCCCGGTAACAACCCATAGACCATCACGGCATCGCCGAACGTGGGCACGTACACTTTGCCGTTGACCACGGTGGGATTGGCGAACTTGGCGACGGGCGGCATGGTATCGCGAACTCCATTCATATCGCTGTTCCACAGCTCGTTCGCCAAGTTGGAGGCGTCGAAGGCGTGCAGCGCGCCGGGCGCGTCCTGAACGAAGTAGTCGCCGGTGGTTTCCCAGAGAATCGCGCTGCCGCTCTGCGCGCCATTAGCTGAAAGAGTCATGCCGATGCGACTCCCGGATACCGGGTTGACAGCCGTGGAGACGGGATTTGGATTGAGGCCCTGGCCGGTAATTTGGAAACACATGAGCGGGTCGCCTTGGCCTTGCACATACACATAGGCGTCGGCGAGGCGGTTCCAGACGGCAAGATTGAAGATCGAACCCCGGCTCACCCGAGTCGTCGCTTCGCCGCCGGGCTGCGACATGGAGCCGCTGTTCATCACGTAAACATCGCCCAACTTGTCGGCGCCGACGACGGTGTGAGCGCCGTTGGCGAGCGCGGGTCCGGCGGAGATGTCGAAATCATTGTCGGACAACGATTCCCAATCGGCCGGGGTAAACGAATCGACGAGGACTGGAGCCGCGCCGGAGAACTTGAGGAAGCTCTGACCGAAATTGCTCACACTGTCGTAATCTCCGTTTCCGGTTATGGCGTAGATATTGCCTTGGCCGTCGGCCGCCGGGCCGCGGCCGCTCTGCCAGAAGGAGCCTCCATCGCCATTGGGGGTGGTCATGAATGCGCCGATCTGGCGGGTTATGTCGGAGGCGTCGTAACTCATCAGCCAACCGTGCCAAGGCGGCTGGTCGCCGTGCGAACCGAAACCGATGTAGAGCGCGCCATTGGCGAGCAGGAGCGCGGGACGTTGGATGTGTTGCACCGGATCGAATGGAACCGTGCCGGCCTGCGCTTCGAGGCCGTCTCCCGCGACCGCGGCGTCGATGACCACGGGGCCGTTTAACCGGTCCTGCCCGTTGGTGAGATCGAGCGCATGGAGAAAAAAGACCGGGACGCCCCCCATCAGCACATCGGAGACAACGTACATCACGCCACGCTCCAAATCGATTGCGCCGGTGCTGAGGATTCCGACCTCCGGATAGATGTCGGCGCCCGGACCATACAACAGGGTCGCTGGGACCGAGGGCCCCAGATTCACTTGCCACAGCGGAGCGGCCGCCGATGCCGCATCCGCATCGAAAGCGTAAACGCTGTTGTGCATCGTGGATACGAACAGGACGTTGCGCGTGCCCTGGACCGGTATCGGCAATTGACTTACATAGAGCGGTTGGGAATACACCTGGCCGTCCACGGGAAACACCGCCAGTTCTCCGAATGCGGAGGCGGAGACCGTCGCGGGAGACAACTGGGTTTCCTGCAAGTTGGCGTTGGTGCGCTCAAGACCGCCATTAGCTGTGAGTATGTCGACCTGGGCGCAACACGGCAAACAGGTGAGCAGCACCAGGAACAGCGGTCTTGTCGGACAACGCATGACGCATCCCCCAGCGGCCGCCTGGCGCGCGCGGTATACTCCTTGAGTTTAAACCCCGCCTGCCGGAATTGGTTGCCGGGCGCCCGGACGCCGGTGTGAATGGACCAACAAAACGGATAAGAGCGCTACGGCGCGAACCGGTATCCTACGCCGCGCACTGTCTGTATGTGCCGTGGGTTCTGCGGCTTTTCCTCCAGCTTCTGCCTCAGCCAGGCTATGTGGACGTCGACGGTGCGCGAAGACACGCCGGGTTGGTATTCCCAGACGGCTTCAAGCAGCTCATCGCGGGAAACCGGCCGGCCGCGGCGGTCGATCAGGTAGCGAAGCAGCTCAAGTTCCTTCCCGGCCAGGGGAACCAGCGCGCCGTTCTTGCGCACTTCGGCCTTCTCGAAGTCGGCCGCCACGTTCGCGAACTCGAAACGCGCCACGGGAGCGAGCTTTTCCTTCCTCACGCGCCGCAGCAGAGCTTCTATACGGGCCAGCAGCTCGGGCGGCTCGAAGGGCTTAATCTGGTAATCGTCGGCGCCGAGCTTCAGCCCCACTACCCGGTCGGTGAGCTGCGTTTTGGCCGTGAGTATGAGGATGGCCAGGTCTTTGCCCTGCTGCCGCAGTTCGCGGCACACGTCCAACCCGTTCTTGCCGGGCAGCATCACGTCGAGGACGATCAGGTCGAAGGGTTCCTTGCTGGCTCGCGCCAGACCCGTGATTCCGTCCGAGGCGCTTTCGACCGCGTAGCCCTCAGCCGTCAGAAGATCGGAGAGGGTGATGACCAGGCCCGGCTCATCCTCCACCAGCAGAATGCGCGCGCTCATGTTTCGGATCCTCCAGGCGCCAGCGGAAGCCGGATGGTGAACTCGGTTCCTTTCATGGGTTGGCTCTTGACCGTGATGACGCCCCCGTGCGCCTCCACGATCCCGCGGGCCAGGTTGAGGCCCAGGCCGGCGCCGTGGACCTGGTCCTGAACGGCGCGGCGCCCGCGGAAGAAGGGGTCGAACACGCGTTTCTGCTCCTCCTTCGGAATGCCGGGTCCGCGGTCCGCCACGCGAATCTCGACCATGGCTTCCCGGCCCTCTCCGACGATCGATGCGGAGAGGCCTATCCATTTGCCTTCCGCGCCGTACTTGGCGGCATTGGCGAGCAGGTTGTGGAGGGCGCGCGGAAGGGCCACGGGGTCTCCCAGGACCGGTGGAAGTCCGGCCTGGATCTCTTTTTCGAAGACGCAGCCGGAAGCCTCGATGGCGGCCCGGCTGGCTTCCACGGCCTCGTCGATGACGGCTTCCATAGACAGCGGATCGAGTTGCTGAACCATGCGGCCCGCCTGCGCGCCGGCGAATTGCAGCGCCTGTTCCACCAGTTCCTTCAACCGGCCGCTCTCGCGCTGGATGAGCGCGCCATAGCGCTCGACCTGCGCGGGATTGGCCGCCAGTTTGCCTTGCAGGTTGTAAGCCGCGGTGTGGATCACGGTCAAGGGCGTGCGCAGTTCGTGCGAAACTCCAGCCACGAATTCCATCTGCAGTTGGGCCAGCCGCTGCGCCCGCCGCGTATAGCGCAGCAGCGCGGCCAGGGTAGCCGCCAGCAGCAGCAGCACGCCGGCGGTCACGGCCAGGTTGCGACGGCGGGTTCGGGAAACCACGGCTTCGAGCGACCCGGCCCGATGCCGGGCGAACAAATCCCACATGGCCGGCTCGACTCGCGGCCCCCGACCCGGTTGCGCTTCGCGCGGCGGTCCCGGCCCGCGACCCATGCCGCGCCCCGGTCCGGGCCCGCGACCCATGCCGCGCCCCGGTCCCCGGCCGGGCCCCATGCCACGAAAGGCGCCCTCTAATTGCGGCCGCAGCAGGCTGGCCCGGGCGTCCGCGTTGGCCGCAATGCGCAGCCCCTGGCCTGGATCTGATTGATAAACCACCGCCGGGGGATTCGTTCGGGTGAGAACCGCAACCTGGTAATCGAGGCTTGCCACCGGTCCCAGATGACGGCGCACGACCTCCGGAAGCATCACCTCGCCGATGTAGCGCGTGTCCAACTCCACGAGGAGCCACGCCATCTCTCGAGGCTCGAAGGGGCCATCCTCCGGCGGACCGGGAACGGGCAGCGGCGCCACGAAAATGGCAGCATCGCCGCTGGCGAGCGCACTCTGATTCCAGGGTGGACCGGGCGACCCGGGCGGGCCTTCCATGGCCGGCGGGCCTTCCGGCCGGTAGGATTCCATGCTGGTCTTGAGGCCGCTCCAGCCCTGGGGCCAGCCGGCCGCCGCTAAGACGCCCTTCCGCGGGTCCAACATCCTCAGCGCTATCGAACCCGTCCGCCATCGGGCCACCGCGATCCGGCGGACGATCCCGGCGTGCCGGGCCGTTTGCGCCCATTGTTTGTAACGCGCCCCGAGGCTGGCCTCGATGGAATCCGTTTCGATCTCGAATCCGGGCGCGGCGAGCGCGCGGTAGGCGCCGGCTATCTCGGCGTCGAAATCCTGGCCGAGCCCATCGAGCGTCGCCTGGAGGCTCTGTCCCAACCGGTCCCGCTCGGCCAAGCTCACTTCGCCGATCCAGCGGTATTGCAGGAAACCCAGGGTTCCGCAGAGAAGGAAGAGAATGCTCACGAAACCCCAGGAGAGTAGCGCCTGCCGTCCCGGTTTTCTCATGGCCGCCAATCTCCACATTAACCTTTGCGCGGCTTGACTGGCCAGCAGGAATTATTCAATAACGGAGTTAAGAAGGTTAAGGTTTCGGCCTCCGGACGGCTGGGATGCAACCCCGGCGGTTCCGGCGCCGTCGTAACTTACAGGGCGGATGGCGCCAACAACGGTTAAGAGGAGCGGAAAGAGTATAATGCAATCGCCCGGGAGGAGACTCGCCGCGCGGCGCCTGGCGCTCTGGCTGGCGCTGGGGGCGGTGGCCGCCAACGCGCAGCCCAGCCGTATCTCGCAGCGCATCGATAACACGCTCCGCACGGTGCTGACGGGCCACATCCGCCCGCAGGCGCGGCCCGAGAACGACCAGGGCCGGGCCTCGCCTGCACTCCCGCTCCCCTATGTGACTCTGACTCTGGCGCCGTCCGATGCCCAGGCCGCGGAGCTGGAGCAATTATTGGCCGGCCAGCAGACTCCCGGCTCGCCCGATTATCACCGGTGGCTGACGCCCGAGCAATACGCCCAGCGCTTCGGAGTGAGCGAGTCGGACATGAGCCAGATTGCCGGCTGGCTGCAGGCGCAGGGGCTCACGGTGGTTTCCACCGCCCGCGCGCGCAACTGGATCGCGGTGAGCGGAACCGCGGCCCAGATCGAAAACGCATTTCAGATCCAGTTGCATCATTATCTGGTGGACGGGGAAACGCACTACGCCAACGCCGACGAGCCATCCGTGCCGGCGGCGTTCGCGGGCGTTGTCAGGAGCATTCAAGGCCTCACCGATTTCCGTCTCAAGCCGGCCGCACGGCCCATGCAGAACCAGCCGGCGGACCCACGGTACACCTGCACGGGCTCCGCTCCGGTTATCCAGCCCTGTGTGGGCTATAAGGGGGAGCACTACATCGCTCCCGACGATCTCGCCACAATTTACGACATAAAGCCCTTGTATACCGCGGGCGTCGATGGAACCGGCCAGAAGATCGTCATCGCCGGCCAGACGCGGATCAATCTCTCCGACATTGAGCAGTTCCGCAGCAGCTACGGCCTGCCGGCCAACGATCCTCAGACCATGCTGGTCCCGAATACGCAAGACCCGGGAATCAGCTCGAGCGATCTGCCGGAAGCGGATCTCGATCTGGAGTGGTCGGGAGCGGTGGCCCGCAACGCCAGCATCATCTTCGTGTATTCCTACGACGTGATGGATGCCGTGCAGTACGCCGTGGATCAAGACCTGGCGCCGGTGATAAGCACCAGTTACGGCCTCTGCGAAGTGGAAATGGGCTCCGAACGTATCACGTTGCAGACGTGGGCCCAGCAGGCGAATTCGCAGGGCATCACCTGGCTGGCCGCCTCCGGCGACTCCGGTGGAGCGGACTGCGACGACACGCGAAACACCGGTTTGGCGGTGGACGCGCCGGCCAGCATCCCGGAGGTGACCGGGGTGGGCGGCACGGAGTTCAACGAGGGCAGCGGCGCGTACTGGAGCGCCACCAACAGCGCCACCGGAGCGTCGGCGTTGTCCTATATCCCGGAGGTGGTGTGGAACGACAGCACCGAGGACGGGCAGCCCGCCGCCAGCGGCGGCGGATCGAGCGGGTACTTTCCCAGGCCGTCCTGGCAGACGGGCCCGGGAGTGCCGAATGACAACTTCCGGCATGTTCCGGACGTGGCGCTCGCCGCCTCGGCCGATCACGACGGTTACTTTGTCTATACCGGGGGCAGTACGCAGATCTACGGCGGCACCTCGTTTGGCGCCCCTACGTTTGCGGGCATGGCCGCGCTTATTAATCAGTACATGGTTTACAGCGGGGCCCAGGCGAGCCCAGGGCTGGGCAACATGAATCCCAAGCTCTATACGCTGGCGCAGACCACCTCGGGAGTGTTTCACGACATCGTCACGGGGAATAATATCGTCACCATCCCCTGCCCCACGCGCTCCCGCAGTTGCACCTCGAGCGCGGTCGGCTACAGCGCCGGCCCCGGTTACGATCAGACCACCGGATGGGGCTCGGTGGACGCGTACAGACTGGTGGCGGCATGGGACGGCGCGAGTACCATAACCGGACCGCGCTCGTCGTCGCCGCCCACTATCGGAGGGCTCGCCAACGGCGCTTCGTTCCAGCAGGCCTACGCCCCGGGAATGATCGTCTCGGTGTTCGGAACCCAGCTTGCGCCCTCATCGCAAGCAGCCAGCAGCGTGCCGCTTCCCTTGGGCATGGCGGGTGTCTCGGCCACCATAAACAACGTCCCCGCGCCGTTCTACTACGTGTCGCAGGGCCAGTTGAACGTGCAGATTCCTTACGAGACGGGCATCGGGCCGGCCACGCTGGTGGTGAACAACAACGGACAAACGGTGTTGCAGTCATTCACCGTGGCCGCGCTGGCGCCGGGTATTT
>Ga0181517_10004478_pt1 | contig 12700 bp, 14 predicted proteins | sample PEATcosm2014_Bin_31_FD_119748 | JGI IMG/M metagenome (GOLD analysis project Ga0181517, IMG submission 119748) | Peatland microbial communities from MTU Mesocosm Facility, Houghton, MI, USA - PEATcosm2014_Bin01_30_metaG | ecosystem: Environmental > Terrestrial > Soil > Wetlands > Peat | place... | reverse complement strand
GGGAACATATACGCCTGGATGAAGCAGGACGCCAAATCCCGGTCCGCATATCGCCGCGCGCTCGGTTTGACGGAGGAGGCCGTCAAGCTGAAGCCCCAGGACCCGGCCACCATGGGCGACGTGGCATCGCTATACGCGGCACTGGGAATGCGGGAGCAGGCTCTGGTGGCTCTTCAGGCGGCGCAGGCCCTCGCACCCGGCGACGCTGGCGTCCTGTTTGCCGCTATCGACGTCTATGAGTGTCTCGGCGAGCGCGGGCAGGCGTTGCGCTGGGCAGAAGAATATTTTAAGAGCGGCGGCGTGATCGACGACCTGAGGGACAATCCGCAACTCGGCGCGTTGCTCAACGATCCGCGGCTCCATTCCAAGGGCAAATAACAACGATTCAAAAGGAGAGTATTGTGGCCAAGAACCGAGCCGACATCGACATCGTGATCAAGAACGGGAAACTTAGGTTTGCTCTTCACAGACGGTCCCACGCTCAAGTTCAGTTCGACTGCGACGTGCAGACCGAGATTTCTTTCACGCCTGGGCTCTTCGAGACTAAACCGAAGGGCCGGGGCCAGGCGATACTGCCCGCGGGCAAGTCATACCTCACATTGGATCCGAAGACGGCAGCCGGCGACTTCGAGCTCGGACTTGGACCCAGAATGACGCAGGTCACCAGCGTGCCAATTACCGTCGGCGACGACGGTTAGGTAATCTCCCAAACCGATCCTGAGCCGCCCGCCGCCGGGGAGCGGTGGATAGCCTGTGATTACGTGTGCACGGACGACTGCCACTCCATGAGCGCAGGCTTCGCGCCCCACGCCGCACGCTAAAATGATCGCTTCCAACAGGGGGACTCATGCTTTACAGGAAGGCGCCGAAGACCGGAGACGAGTTGTCCATCCTCGGATTCGGTTGCATGCGCCTGGCGCAGAAGGATGGGCGCATCGACGAAGCAAGGGCGACCCGCCAGATCCGGCACGCCATCGACTGCGGCGTGAATTACATCGACACCGCCTGGCCCTATCACGCCGGCGAAAGCGAGCCCTTTGTCGGGCGCGCCCTGGCGGACGGATACCGCGAGCGGGTGAAACTCGCCACCAAGCTGCCGGCCTGGCTCGTCAAAAACCGTGCCGACATGGACCGCTTTCTCGACGCCCAGCTCAAGAAGCTGAACACCTCTCGCATCGATTACTACCTCGTCCACTCGCTCAATGGAGGCTCCTGGGATGGGATTGCCGCGCTCGGCGTGGCCGAGTTTCTCGACCGGGCCCAGGCCGATGGACGCATCGGGACTGCCGGCTTCTCCTATCACGGGATGCGGGAAGATTTCCCGCGCGTTGCCGGCGCCTACTCCTGGACCTTCTGCCAGATTCAATACAACTATCTTGACGAAGAGTTGCAGGCCGGCACTGCGGGGCTGCTCGACGCCGCTCGCAAGGGCCTCGCCGTAATCGCGATGGAGCCGCTGCGCGGAGGCACGCTGGCCGCCGCGCCGCCGTCGGCCATCGACGCGCTTTGGAGTCAGGCCGAACGGCGCCGCAGCCACGCCGAATGGGCTCTGCGGTGGGTCTGGAACCACCCGGAAGTGACCGTGGTTTTGTCGGGGATGAACGATGAGGCGCAGGTGGAAGAGAACCTGCGGATCGCCGCCGACGCACGTCCTGGGTCGCTCACGGCCGCCGAAGCCGGCCTGGTCGAAAGAGTGGGCCGGAAATATCGCGAAATCATGAAGGTCGGCTGCACCGGCTGCGGATACTGCCAGCCATGCCCGTCGGGCGTCGACATCCCCGGCTGCTTCGACGCATTCAACGCTTTCCACACTTTCGGCAAGACGCGCGAGGCCAGATTCCAATACGTCCTGCGAGCGAGCGGCATCCTGTCCGGCCAGCCCGCTTATGCCTCGCTCTGCTCGCAGTGCAGGGACTGCCTGGAGAAATGCCCGCAGAGCCTCGCGATTCCGGATCTGCTGGAACAGGTTGTCAGCCAGTTCGAAGGCGACGGACTCCAGAATGTCGGGGCGATGGTCCGCGGCATGTTCCAAAACTGAGGTTAAACGAGCACCGGCTGGGCAGCGCTCATCACATCGCAGGGCTGTCGCCGGATCGATTTTCGCGGCTTTTCTGGCGGGCAGCAAGCCAGCGACGGGCGTGATCGCGACGATGGCAATTCGCCGCGCCGCTCCGCGCCCGCGGGCCCCGTGGCTACTGCCGTGACCGGCGTGTCACGGGAGTAATCCATTGTTCACTGCCTAGCTTCTAACCATTTCACGAAACCAGTCACTGTCGCGAACGCCCGCAAAACTCGGATCGCCCAGCAGCCTATCCCTGCTGATCTGAACTCCGGGTTCCCGGCTCCGCCGCAGCCAGTCTCTGCACTCGTCGTCTTGGCCCAGCCGGGCCGATATGCGAGCCAAGCTGTAGGCGCAGATACCAGGCTGGCGTGCCTCGACTGCAGCGAGTCTCGCCTTTGCCGCCTCCAGAAGCGGTACGAACCTCGCGCCGCGGAGCGCGAGCGCTTGTGCGAGCAGAAGCAAGCCCGAGTTGCCAAGAAGGCCCGCATCCGAGCCTGTTCGCGGCTCCTCCTTGAACCTGCCAGCGGCCTCTTCGATATACCGGGTGGTTTGATCTCCCGGCAGGCGCTCGGCCCGAAGAAGCAGAACGTTTGTCAGAATTGAGATAGCAGAGGGCGAGGGCGAAGAGGCAAGCCAAATCGGTTCAAGCAGTGCAGTCGCGCGCATCAGGTAGTCGGTTCCGGCGGGAGACTGCGAGAGCTCGGCTCGGTGCGCTAGAACGGAAGCGAGGAGCGACGTCAACTCGCCGTCGGCAGGAAACGAACGCAGCGCGGACTCAGTCTCCATCTGTGTCCGGGCGTATAAGCTGTCGGCCTCTAAGTCGCTTAGCCGCTGCGCTAGGAAGAGATGCAGTTGCGTCCAGAGACAGGCCGCTTTGCGCCGTATACTCGGAGTGCAGAATGCACTTCCTGAATAGGCCACCATCCGGTCGCATAACTCGCACGCACGTGTGAGGAAGGGGCGTCCCGCTTCTCCTGGATTCAATTCTCCACGCCTCGCCAGAACCGCAACGAGTCTGCCGGTCACGACCATGTCATCCGGGACGAGGGCCAAGGCAGCAGAGCATTTCTCGGCTGCCTGTGCCAAAAGCTGGTCGGCTTCGGTGCCGGACCTCGTCTTGGCGATCTGCGAAAGCGCTGCCCCCCAACCAAACCACGCCTCTGCGTCGCGGGGATTCCTGCTTACTTCTTGCGCAAACGTATCGCAGTCGGCCATCAGACAAGCTTCGCTACGATTCAGGAAGTTGCCGCGATCATGGTGCTGAATCCACTTAGTGTCGTCGAGTAACGGAGATCTCTTCCGGAGAGAGAGATAAGCGCCTAAGGCGACGAGTCCGAGCGTCAAACCAGCCGACTCAAAGTAGCCCAGCACATTCCCGAGAATAGCAGGGGCGCGTGGGACACTACCAGTGCGGGGATTCCCGTCCATTCCGCATGCGCCAAGCGCTTCCGGCAGAGCAGTGCACGTAAGTCCGACCCACGTCAACTGGGCGGGTAACGCTCGAACTGCCTCAGTAATACGCGGCGGAAAGATACACCCGCGAAACTGGCCTGCGCATTTCGGGCACGACCCGCTACCGCCCGCCCCTATCGCAGCGTCACAATCGTTGCGCCCCAGCCGCCGGCCTCGGGCGGAGCGTCTTTGAAATCGGTCACAAAATCGGTGCGGGCCAGAATGGCGCGAACGGTTTCGCGCTGCACGCCGATGCCGCGGCCGTGAATGATGCGCACGAAGCGGAAGCCACTTGCCCGCGCCTGATAAAGGTACTCTTCGATCACCGGTTTAACGTCGCGCGGCGGCACGCTGTGGAGGTCGAACACGTCGGTGATGGGGATCGGGATGGGCTCGTCGCCGTCCATAAAAGCGTGCCGGGAACGTCACCAAAATAAAAACGCCCGGCCGGGGATGCCGGCCGGGCGTCGGATTCACCGTATTGCGCGCACCTGATGTCAAGCGACCTGCTGTGACCGGTGTTGGCTCACGATCGCTTCCATCTGATCCTTCAAGCGGAGTTTCAGCTTCTTCAGGCGGCTTTCTTCCAACTGCTCATCGTTGGTGAGATGAGGAAGGGCTTCCAGGTCGTCCAGTTTTCGTGCAAACTCTGAGTGCTGGCTGGCGAGCCTGCGAAACTCGTCGTGCGTGTCCATCAGATGCGCTTTCAACTGCTCCAGTGCGTTCCGTTCCATAAGGGGCAATTCCTCCCAGTGAGGTTGCCGCGCCGAGTCATGGGTACGGAAAGGCTCGGTGGGTAATCTCTTGCGTGATGTAGAAAAGGACGGCATCACCGTCTCTACTCGCAACCTTAACATGAATGAAACTTCATGACAATAGCCGCCTCGGGGGGGCTTTCGTAGTAGCCTGGACGACGCGTAACCAATTGAAACCCAAGTGACTTATAGCACATTTGGGCGGCCAGATTGGATTCCCGGACTTCCAGGAAAAAAGTACCGTGATAGTCATGGGACAGGACCCCTAGGAGCTGGCGCGCGATTCCCTGGCGCCGGAACTCAGGGGAAACGGCGAGGTTAAGGATCTCAAACTCCCCTTCGCCAACCGGCCGTGCCGCGACAAAACCCACCACACCAGTGCCGGCCGTAGCCACCAGCAGATGGTACTCCAGGTAATCGGCGGGCTTCCATTGCGCGGCCTCGGGGCTGGCGGCCTGGATTTCCGCGATCGCGGCCAAATCGCCCGCGCCGCCGCGGCGAATTGCTGCCATATTTATGTATTATGCGCAGTTTGCCGGTTCTGTTGTTCCTGCTGGCGCAGCCTTTCTGGGAGGCCAAACCGCCCGAGAAGTGGTCGGAAGCCGAGATCGATGCCATGCGCCATTCCAGTCCGTGGGTGCAAACGTTGGGGCCGGCGCCCAACCTTCTGGTCTGGCTGGCCACGGCTGAACCGGTGGAGGAAGCCGAGGCGGAAGCGCGCCTGCGCACCCGCCACACCGAAAAAGAACCCGATCCGGATTATGCCGCCTACATCGCCGAGAACCGCGAAAACGCCTTCGTGCTGGCGATTGCCTACCCGACCCTCAAGGATTTGGGACGCGCCGAGGAGGACCGGCGCATGGAGCAGGAGTGCCAGATGATCGTGGGGCGGAAGACGTATGCGATCATCGGCCACTTTCCGCCGACGCCATCGGACCCGGTACTGCGGCTGGTCTTCCCCCGCGCGGTGAAACCGGCCGACAAAACCGTCGCCTTCCGGCTGTACCTGGCCGGGCTGAATTTTCCCGAGCGGGAGTTGGAATTCCGGGTCAAGGACCTGCTGTACCACGGCCAGTTGGCGATGTGAGGCCACGGGCGCCGGGCGCACGTGCCCGCTCAGCTCAGGTAATTGAACAAGGTGGACTTGGGCGTCTCGGCCTCGGCCGAGAAAGCGGCTTGCAGTTGCGTATTGGCTTGCGAAAGCAGCATGGCGTCGCTGGTCACATCGGCGTCCTGGATGCTGCCGATTTGGGTTTGTAACTCGGTGTCGCGTGTACTCGAGTAGGTGGTGGCGCTTTGGATGCGGCCCTCTACCACCCCGTAGAAGGACTGCATGTCGTTGAGATGGGTGGACGCCTGTTGCAGGTTGCCCAATGCGCTCTGCACGCCGGCTGTGCTATTGCTCAGCAAGGCGTTGCGGAGATTGTTCAGGGCGGCGAAAACATTATCTGCTGCGGGCGTGCCATCGGAATTCTGATCGCCGAAAATGGTCTGCGCGGTTTGCGATGCCGCAAACGAGCCACCGGCCGGATCCTGAATCTGCTGGGTTGCGGCGGTGGTCAGGAGCTGATCGACGCCTCGCGGCGCGGCGAGATCCAACTGATAGTAGGGGCTCCCCGGCTGGTCGCCGCTAAAAATATACTGACCCTGCACTTGAGTCTGGCTGTAGTTCACCATTTGCGACAGCAGCCCCTGCACCTGCAGGGCAAGGCTGCTGTCGGTGTCTTCCCCGGTGAGGGAATTGGCCGCCTGGGTGGCGATCTGGATGGCGGTGTCGATCACCTGGGTGGCCCCGCCGATGGCGCTGTCTGCCGCCGACGCCACGGAACTGGCCATCGTCAGGTTGCTCCCGATCTGTGTATTGAGCTGCCGGTCGGCGCGCAATTGGAGCAGGTCGTCGATCTGGGCGGGGTCGTCCGCGGGTGTGCTGACCTTCAGCCCCGACGTAACCTGCTGGGTGGCCGTGGTGATCTGTTGCTCGACGGTGTTCACGCCGGCGAGAAATCCTTGCGCGGCCGGACTGAGGTTGCTGATGGTCATGGTGCCTCCCGGCTACGACGTCCCCGGCTCGAGAATGTTGATGGTGTCTTGCATCAACTGGTTTAGGACGGTAAGCATTTCGGCGTTGGCCTCGAAAGATCGCTGGTATTCGACGAGGGTCGCGGCCTGCTGGTCCAGATTCACACCGGATTGCTGCTGGCGCAGGTTCTGCGCCTGCGTGAGCGCCGATTGCGCCACCTGCTGGTCTTCCGTCGCCTGGTTCAAGAGGTTCCCAGCTTCGGTCGCCATATTGCCGAAAGCCGCCGTGTAGCTCTGCCCACCGATCTGATCGGCTGTGGACTGCGGATTCTCGAGCTGGGCGAGCGCCAGTGGAATGCCGTTGGAGACCTCGGGTGGGCCGGGAGCGATGGCCGCCAGTTGACTGGGCGTGATGGTGGAACTGACCGAGAGGCTGCCCGCCGCGTTAGTGGCCTTGGTGGTGTCGTAGGTAAAAAGCGGTACACCCGGCACCGCCGGCGTGGCGCCATCCGCGGAAGCATCGGAAATGTTGCCCGCAGTGAGGATCCCGTTCACCGTGTCCGCGAACTGCTGCGCCATCGTATTGAGGCTGCCCGCCTGGTTGCCATCGCCTATATACGAGGGCAAAACCGTGTTGCGGAAGTTGAGCAATGCGCCCAATTGGCCGCCCGTGACGTCGCTGGTGATGTCAGTGCCGTCCGCGGCTTTGATTTGCGCCAGCGGTGGTGCGTTCTGAATCGTCGAGTCATCCGGCTGATACAGGTCGAAGCTCACGGAATACTGCTGGCCGCCGACCAGCAGTGGGGTCTGCCCGCCGAGCATAACCGTGTACGTTCCGTCGGGCTGCTCGGTGGCGCTGACGGGGATGTACTGTGACAGGTTCTCGATGGCTGCGGTCATCTGGGCATCCAGGCCCGAGTCGTTTCCATTGCTCCCCATGGCCAGCGTGTTGAGCTGCTGTAACTGCCCCACCAGCGTGTTCACCTGGGTGACGGTCTGTTGCAACTGCTGATTCGCCGTAGTGGCGGCACTGGTCAGTCCGGATGCCGTCGTCTGGAAGGCGCTCGCCAGATTGCCGGCTGCTGTCAACACCGCTTGTTGAGCCGTGCCGTCGGAGGGCGTTTGTCCCCACGCCGAGAAACTCTGGTACAGGCTGCTCAACGCCGCGGAAATGCCGCTCGTGCCCGTGACGTCGAACAGCGACTGCAGGCTGGTCAGGCTGTCGACACACTGCGTGGACTCACCCAAGGCGGTTTGCTGATTGCGCACCGCTTGCTCCGCGTACTGGTTCCGCGAACTGATCACCGGTCCGGCTGCCACGCCCCCCATGGCGCCCTGGCTGATGTCCTCGGGCATGGCCGCTAGAGCCTGCGTCTGGCTGGCGTAACCGGGCGTGGAGGCATTGGAAACGTTGGCCGATGTGACCGCCATCGCCTGCTCGAACGCGTTGATAGCGCCCGCCTGAACATACAGAGAGGATATGAGGCTGGGCATCCCGGTTCATCCTTCGAGCGAGATCCGCCACATGTCCGGCATTGGCGCGGCTTCGCCCCGCGCAGAATACCCGCCCGCCATGGCGGAAAGGATTTGCAGCCAGCCCGCGTGATAGCCGGATGCGCTGCCCAACAGTCGCCCGGCGCGGCGAATTCCAGCTTGGAGCCGCAAGGCCTCGATCCTGGCGGCTTCACCCGCCGATTTCCAATCCCAACCGGCTCGGCCCTGCCGCAGCACCTCGGCTGCCCGCTCGAGAGCCCCCTCGCAGCGCGTCAACGCGTCCGGCGATGCCAGAACCAGCAGCCGGCACGCGCCTTCCACCTCGGTGCGCACTGCCGCAAGCCCCCTAGCCGCGTCCAACTGCATGATTATTCATCTCCTGCGCTCAGAGCGTGGGCGACCATCGCCCGGCTGGTGGCCACCGAATTCGCCCGGTAAGTGCCGCTTTGGTACTGTGCGGCCAGCGCATGCACTTTGCTGGCACGATTTGCGTTGAACGTGGACATGGCCCGCGCCAGGCTGCCCAACGTATGGGAGAACTCCACCTGGTCTCCGCTGCCTGCCTGCGCCGCGGTGGCGCCACTGGCGGTTGCGGCGGCACGTTGAGCCTCCTGCGTGCGCCCGGATTCGACCGGCGATCCGCTGTTCAAGTTTCGATCGACAACCTTCATTGCAGTTAGCCCTACCTCTGCTGCGTGTCATATCGGCGGCTTCCCGCACCGGCTTTAGCCAGAACGAGCAGTTAGTTTGGATGAATTCTAAAGTCTCGGCGGATTCCGCCGATTGCCTGAAGTAACCGGCTATGACCACGACGAAGATCTTGTGGATTCGCGGCAATCAGGATAGACCGCCGTCAGAGCCTTACTGCCCGGCCGCGACTTGGACGGTTGAGTGTTTCGACGCGGCGGCCGGGATCGAGCGCCTCCCCCGGCAGGATTACGCGGTGATTGTGTTGGATTTTCCAATACCCGACTGGACTCCGGACGGTCTGGCAGAGCAGGTCTGCCGTCTGGCACGCGGGGTTCCTGTGTTAGTGCGGGATCCCTCGGCCACGCTCAATGATGCCGTGCGGCTGGCGCGTCTCGGCATCCACCGGTTTCTGGCGCCGCCAGGAGAGGAGCGCCAACAGATCGAACAGGCTCTCCATCAGCACCGCACCTGCAGTCTGGCGCAACTCGCGTCGCGCACTGGTTCGGAAGAATGGGAGCGGCTGCTGGTGGGGGACAGCCGCGAGATGCGCCAGGTGGGCAACCTGATCCGCCTGGTTGGCGGGCGCCGCGCCACCGTGCTGATTACCGGCGAAACCGGCACAGGCAAGGAGTTGGCCGCGCGCGCCTTGCACCTGGCTGGGCCTCGCCGCCAGGCGCCTTGGGTAGCGGTGAATTGCAGCGCTTTGCCGGAAAACCTGCTGGAGGCCGAGTTGTTCGGCCATGTGCGTGGCGCGTTCACCGGGGCCGTGCAGGGCCGCCTGGGCCGGTTCGAGCAGGCGCAGAATGGGACCTTGTTTCTCGACGAAATCGGCGAACTGCCCCTGGAGCTGCAGGCCAAATTACTGCGCGTGCTGCAAGAGCGGGAGTTCCAGCGGCTGGGAAGCTCGGAAACGGTTCACTGCGACGCGCGCGTGATCGCCGCCAGCAATGGCGATCTGGTGCGGCGCATCGAACAAGGCAGGTTCCGCGAGGACCTGTTCTACCGCCTCAATGTGGTGCCGATCCGGATGCCGCCACTCCGCCAGCGGCCCGGCGACGTGCCGGCGCTGGCGCTGCACTTTGTCGAGAAGATCTGCCGCCAGGAAGAGATTCCCCTTAAAACGATCGCGCCAGAGGCTGCCGAGTGGCTCTGCGCCCAGAGTTGGCCGGGCAATGTCCGCCAACTGGAAAACGCTATCGAAATGGCTGTGGCGCTCAGCGGTGACCGCGACGTGCTGGTTCCCGGCGACTTTCCGCTCCACTTCCAGGACCGGCCGCCGGTTTCCGCCCGGCCCGGCGACACACCGCTGGTACCGGTGCCGGACGACGGCCTCGACTATGAGCGGACGGTCGCCCTGATTGAGCGCAGCATACTGGAGCAGGCCCTGCGCAAGACCGGCGGCAACAAGAAAGCCGCCGCCGACATGCTGCGGCTCAAACGCACCACCCTGTCGGCCAAAGTTCGCAGCCTGGAACCGGCAGCCTGCGCTTGACGATGGATGCAATTCCCGCTCTCAGCCTGCATTCCCGGCGAGGGGAGCATAAGCTCGCTTCCGGTCCGAGAAGGACTCGACCCGCCGCTCCCCGCTCGCAGGTATGTCCGTCGGCCACCACGGCGGCTCCTCTGAACCGGAGTGCGTCACCTTCGATCCACCAAAAGTACTTTACATATCACATAATGTGATGTATACATTACTTAAGGTGCTTTATAATTTACAAAAAAGAGATTTTAGATGTCAGATTCGGAAAAGTGGGGCTGGTGGACGCTCGGAGTGGTAGCGCTGATTGTCGCCGCGTATGGCGCCTTCGTCGCATTTCTTGGGCACGGCCCGGCCACCCCTTCAGTCTTTGCGCTGTTAGCGCTGACCGCGCTCCCGGCTTCCAGCCGGCGCTATTTCACAGGCAGGAGGTTCGATGAGCGGGAACACCAGATTGCCAGCAAGGCGAAACAGGCGGGTTTCGGCGCGCTCTGGCTCGCGTTCGTTGGCCTCATTATGGCGATCTATTTCATCAAGGGATGGGACGCCACCCTGACCGTGCCGGTTTGGGAGTTCATGGAAACTCTCTGGTGGGCGGTGACTCTGCTCCTTGCCGTGGAAGCCCTGACCACCATCGTGCTCTACCGTGGTGGCTACCATGCCTAGCCCGGAGCCGGAAATCACCAACCATATCCGCCGGCTCCGTTTCGAGCACGGAGAAATGACCCAGGAGAACCTGGCAGAACAGGCGGGCGTGACGCGTCACACCATCATGGCGCTGGAAGCGGGCAAGTATTTCCCCTCGCTGCTGCTGGCCTTCCGCATCGCACGCGTCTTCGGAGCGCCAGTCGAGCAGGTCTTCGAATACCACGGCGGCGAGGCGAAGTGATTATGGCGCGGCCTGACAAGACGGGCCGGGCACACCCGGCCCCTACATCCGGTGAAAAGCTTTCAGTATTTCGCGGGTGGAGTAGTGCATGGCAATCGGCCGGCCGTGGGGGCAGCTCATGGGGCAATCCGTCTCGGAGAGCGCGCGGAGCAGCCATTCCATCTTGGCGGCGTCGAGGCGGGTGTTGATCTTGATGGCGGCGCGGCAGGCGATGCCGGCGGAGATTTCGCGGCGCAAATCGTCGAGCGAGCGCTGGCGCAACTCGCCCTCCGCGATTTCCAAAATCTCGAACAGGATTTGCTCCAGGTCGGCGGCGCCAATGGCAGCCGGCGCGCTCTTGACGGCGATGGTGCGGTTGCCGAAGGGCTCGGTTTCGAAGCCGGAAGCTCGTAACTCATCGGCGATGCGGGCGTAATCGATCTGCTGTTCGGCGGTGAGCGTGAGAATCATCGGCATCAGCAGGCGCTGCGTTTCCACCATTCCGGCGGCGCGCTGCTTGAGCACCTGCTCGAACAGGATGCGCTCGTGCGCCACGTGTTGATCGATGATCCACAAGCCATCGCGGCCGGCGGCGACGATGAAGCTCTCGTGGATCTGGCCGAGCGGCCGCAAATCGGAAAGCACCGAGAGCGACATTTCAGGCGGCGGCACGGCGTCGGGCGGAAATTCGCCGTGGGCGTCGAGGCGGCGCGACAGTTTTCCGGAAGGCCGCGGCCCCGGCGCCACTTCGAGCGGCGGTGCGCTGAAATCCAGGCGCGGCGAGGGGCCGGCGGTGGGTCGCAGGGCGAACTCGGGTAGCGGCGGCCCGCCCGGCGCGGCCGGCGCTTCGATCGGCGCGGTTTCGCCCAGCCCGGCTGGAACATGCCCCGGCGGAACAGGCTCGGCTTCCACCAGGCTGGCTGCCTCGGGCGCCTGGTTTTCGATCATCTGACTGAACTCGGAATACGGCAATCGTGCGGCGGCCTGTCCGGTGGCGCCATGTTCGGCGGCGGGGCGCGCGGCCGGCTGGAACGACGGCGCGGGGCGGCTTTCCATCAGCCGGTCGCGAATCGTGTCGCGCACGAAGTCATGCACGAACGAGCCGTGCCGGAAGCGGACTTCGGTTTTCGAAGGATGCACATTCACGTCCACCTCCTCGGCATCGCACTCGAGAAACAGCAGCGCGAACGGGTAGGCGGCCGGCGGCATCAGGTTGTGATACGCGGAGGAAAGCGCGTGCAGCAACAGGCGATCGCGAATGAGTCTGCCGTTGACGAAGATGAAGACCGAATTGCGATTGGCCTTCTGCACCTGCGGGCGCGAAAAGAAACCGGTGAGGCGGAAGCGGCGCGTAGGCGGCTCGTCCGGTTCGGCGCGGTATTCGGCGACGGCCTGCGTGGGCGGCGCGCTTGGCTGGGCCACGAACAGATCTATCTCGCGCTCGCCGATCTCGACCAGGTCCTCCAGCGTGCGGCCGCCGAAGACCTGGTAGACGCGCTCGGCGAGGGTGGCGACCGGCGTGACGTACAGCAGCTCGCTCCCGCCGCTGATCAACTGAAAGGTCTTCTCTGGGTGGGCCAGACTGTAGTGGGTCACCAGGCTGGCGATATGGGCGAGTTCGGTCTGCTCCGTGCGCAGAAATTTCTTTCGCGCGGGAACGTTGTAGAAGAGGTCGCGCACCGTGATGGCCGTGCCACCGCCCAGCGCCGCTTCCTCGCAGCGCAGCATCTTGCCGCCGGCGATTTCGATGCGCGTGCCGGTGGTCTCTTCGGCGGAGCGGGTTTCCAGCAGCAACCGCGAGACGGAGGCGATCGAGGGCAGGGCCTCGCCGCGGAAGCCGAGCGTGGAGATCGAGAGCAGGTCCTTGACGTCACGCAACTTGC
>Ga0181517_10004473_pt1 | contig 12710 bp, 8 predicted proteins | sample PEATcosm2014_Bin_31_FD_119748 | JGI IMG/M metagenome (GOLD analysis project Ga0181517, IMG submission 119748) | Peatland microbial communities from MTU Mesocosm Facility, Houghton, MI, USA - PEATcosm2014_Bin01_30_metaG | ecosystem: Environmental > Terrestrial > Soil > Wetlands > Peat | place... | reverse complement strand
CGGCGCCGGGAGCGAGCGGCGCATCGTCCTCACGCTCGACAACGCCGGCTGGCACAGCGAGGCGTCCCTCGCCGTGCCGGACGGTCTGCGCCTCGTCTTCCAGCCCGCCTACACCCCCGAGGTGCAGCCGGCCGAAACGCTGTGGACGCTGGTCGACGAGCCCGTCGTCAACAAGCACATCCCAACCCTCGAGGCCCTCGACGAAATCATCTCCGCGCGATGCGCCGCCCTCGCCAGCGAACGCGAAAAAATCAGGGGCCAAGCCGGCTTCCACTGGTGGCCAAAAATCGCCAACCCGAGGTGATCACCCGGAAACCGTATGACATAGGCGATGTCGAGAACGGGGCCGCCTTTGAGGCCGATGCGGGCGGCGAGCGCGGACAGGCTTTTGCTGGCGTCCCTCGCAATCGGTTCCTCGGGCGGACACGCGCAGATTGAGACACTAGATAATTCTGATACTTGCGGGCGCGAACTTTTAACAACCGGTCTGACGACGCTTGAGCGCGGCCGAAATCGTGGCCTCGCCGTCGCCCTGCCAGCGACGCTGCGACAATTCGCCAAAGTTTGAACCCCAGCCAGCGACCGTCATGTGCGCGTCGACGTCGCCGCAGCGTGTTTTTGCGTTTGTTGTCAACGGATTGACCCTTCGCGCTGTCGAAGATCAGCCAAAGCGAAAAGGGCAATGGATCCCGCGCGAATTAACAGAATCTACGCGTAGTGCAAGTGTTTCTCAAATCTGGCGCTTGACAGCTCGTGGCCAACGAGAACATATTTTTGGTACGTTCCATTCATCGACCCATAAATGGCGCTGGCCCCCATGCCGGATGATCAGGGAGCCCTCCTCTCAGTGGAGGGATTGTCCAAGGCCTTCCACGGCGTCGCCGCTCTTAGCGACGTCAGCCTGCAGCTCCGCGCCGGTGAAATCCTCGCCCTCGTGGGCGAAAACGGCGCGGGCAAGTCCACCCTCATCAAGATCCTCACCGGCGTTTATGCGAAAGATCGTGGCCGCATCCTGCTCGACGGCGCCGAGGTGGTCCCGGCCTCCCCCAAGGAAGCCTTCGCGCTCGGCATTGGCGTCATCCATCAGGAGTTCCACCTCGTTCCCGAAATGAGCGCTGCCGAGAATATTTTCCTTGGCCGCCAGCCCCACAAGAGTGGTCCCCTCGGCCGTCTTGGCGCCATCGACAAGGCGCGCGTGCTCGCCCGCTCCCAGCAGGTGCTCGACGAACTCGGCGGCGACTTCTCTGCCGGCACGCCGGTGAAGAACCTCGGCGTCGGCCAGCAGCAGCTCGTGGAGATTGCCAAGGCCCTCGCTTTCGACGCCCGCATCGTCATCATGGACGAGCCTACAGCCACGCTCTCCTCCACCGACGTCGCCAAATTGCTCGACGTCATGCGGCGGATGAAGGCGCGCGGCATCGGCGTGGTCTTCATCACCCACCGGCTCGAGGAGATCTTCAGCGTCGCGGACCGCGTCGTTGTGCTGCGCGACGGCCGCAACGCCGGGGCAGGCAACGCCGCCGATCTCACGGTGGAGCAGACCATCGCCTTGATGGTCGGCCGCCACCTCGACAAGCTCTACCCGAAGGAGCCGGCCGTCATCGGCGATGTGGTGCTCTCCGTCGAGCGCCTCAGCCGCGGCAGGCTGCTGCGCGACCTCACCTTCCAGCTCCGGCGCGGCGAGATCCTCGGCTTCGCCGGGCTCGTCGGCGCCAAGCGGACTGAGCTCATGCGCGCCCTGTTCGGCGCCGATGGCGACGTCTCCGGCCGCATCCTCATCGACGGCAAGGAAGTCTCCATGACCGGCCCCGAGGACGCGGTGCGCCACGGCATCGGCCTGGTGCCCGAGGACCGCAAACTGCAGGGCCTTATTCTCAATATGTCGATCGAGGCCAATGTCTCGCTCCCCTCCCTCTCACGGCTCACCAGATGGCTCGCAATCGTCGACCGCGGGCGCGAGCGAGCGCTGGCCGCCGACTTCGTCGACCGCCTGCGCATCAAAGCACAGCGCGTGGACCAGCAGGTTCACTTCCTAAGCGGCGGAAACCAGCAAAAGGTGGTGCTCGCCAAGTGGCTCGCGCTCAAGCCCAAGATCCTCATCCTCGACGAGCCCACGCGCGGCGTGGACGTCGGGGCCAAGGCCGAGATCCACGCCCTGATCAGCCGGTTCGCCGCGCTAGGCATGGGCGTGATCATGGTTTCCTCCGAGCTGCCCGAGATCCTCGGCATGTGCGACCGCGTGCTCGTGATGAGCAAGGGCGCCATCACCGGCGAGTTCACGCGCGACGAAGCCACTCAGGAGAAGATAATGGCCTGCGCGATCTCCGTCGTCCCCGTTGCGCGGAGCGCCGCATGAGCGACCATGCCATCGCCGGCGAGCCGTCGCTGCTCTCGCGCGTCGCCGCCGCCCGCGAGCTGCCCACCGTCGTCGCGATCGCCGTGCTCGCGCTGGTCATCGCCATCGGCAACCCGAGCTTCCTCTCCCTTTACAACATGCAGCTCCTCGGCAAGGAAGTCGGCGTGCTCGGGATGATGGCGATCGGCGAGATGGTCGTCATTATTACGGGAGGGATCGACCTTTCCGCCGGCGCGGTAGTCGCGCTGACCTCGGTGCTTGCCGCCATGGGGCTGCAGGCGGGCATCCCAGTCGGGCTGGTGGTGCTCGGCATCGTGTTCGTATGCGTCCTCATCGGCTTGGCGCACAGCTTCTTCATCAACACCGTGGGCTTGGCGCCCTTCATCATCACGCTCGGCACGATGTCGATCTTGCGTGGCGTGGTGCTGGTCCTCACCACCGGCTACCCCGTGAAGATTACGGATCCGGGCTTCCTGCTGCTCGGCCAGGGCAACCTGCTCGGCGTGCCGCTGCAGTTCATCCTGCTGATTGTCGTTGCCGTCATCGCCGGTGTGGCGCTGACCGCCACGCCCTTCGGGCGCTACGTTTACACCATCGGCAACAACCCCGTGGCGACGCGCCTCTCCGGCGTGCGGGTGTCGCGCGTGACTACCTTCGCCTACGTCCAGGCCTCCGTGCTGTTCGGACTCGGCGGGCTCGTCTACGCCGCGCGCCTCGGCCAGGGCATGCCCGGCATCGGCAACGGACTGGAACTCTCCCTCATCGCCGCCGCGGTGATCGGGGGGACGAGCATCACAGGAGGGGCGGGGACGGTATGGGGAACGGCGATCGGCGCCGTGCTCATCAGCCTCATCATGAACGCTCTCAACATGCTCCGGGTCTCGTATTTCTGGCAGGACTTCGTCATGGGGCTGGTCATCGTGCTGGCCGTCATGTTCGACGCGCTCAACCGCAAACGCAGGGTCGCACGATGAGCCAGAGCGCCAACGCGGAAGGCCTCGCGACCATCGGCGGGAAAGCCCAGCACGCGAGCGGCTGGACCAGACTGCTGCGCCGACGCGAGCTGACCGTGGTCTATGCCATCATCGCCTTGAGCATCGTCATCCAGCTCGTCAACCACAACTTCGCGACGCTGTTCAACTTCCAGGTCATGGTCCGGCAGATTGCGATCTTCGGCTTGATCTCGCTCGGCGAGATGATCGTGATCATCACCGCGGGCATTGATCTCTCCATGGGCTCCGTGGTCGCCCTGGTGGGCGTGGTCGAGGCGATGCTGGTCTCCCGCGCGGGTTGGCCGCCGTTTCTCTCCCTCGGCGCCGGACTCGTCGCCGCCGTGCTGATAGGCGCCTATCACGGCGTCGCGGTCAGCAAGTGGGCGATTCCGTCCTTCATCATCACGCTGGGTTCGCTCTCGCTGTGGCGCGGGCTGGCCACCGGCGTCACCCGTTCCTATCCGATCCTCATCGCCGACGAGCACCTGCGCTGGATCGGCCAAGGCATTGTTCTCGGCGTGCCGGCGCCGTTGATCATCCTCGTTCTCGTCGCTGTTGTTGTTTGGTTCGTACTGAATAGCACGAGCTTCGGGCGCAACATCTACGCCGTGGGCGGCAACATCGAGGCCGCGCGGCTTTCGGGGATTCCTGTCGCGCGCGTGCTCATCGGCGCCTACACCCTGGCCTCCCTCCTCGCCGGCGTCGCCGGGGTGATTGTCGCCGGCCGAATGGCGCAGGGGCTGCCGAGCGTCGCCGGCGGCTACGAACTCAACGCGATCGCTGCGGCGATCATCGGCGGAACCAGCTTCTTTGGCGGCGTCGGCACTGTGCCTGGCGTGCTGCTCGGCAGCGCTTTCATGGTGGTGATCGACAACTCGCTGATCCTCATGAACGTCTCGGCCTATTGGTACACCCTCGTGGTCGGTTCCGTCATCGTGCTCGCCGTGACGATCGACGTGGTGAGCACGAAGCGGCGCCGCCGCGCTGAGGAACTGATGGGCGTCTAGGGGCTGGTCCGAACGCTTCGCCGCGCGAGGATCGGATCAACTGCAAAAGTAGAAACGTCAAAGCAGAGGAGGATCTTATGCATAGAGTCAAGTTAGGCGGCGCCTTGAATACGTTCCTAGTCGCGGTCGCCGCCGCGGGCCTGCTTGTCGCCGCGCCGGCCTCGGCCGCTGAGGCGAGCAAGGTCAGCGGCTTCACCTTCGGCGGTCTTGGCAAGGTCACCCATCCCTACTGGGACGAGGTCGGCCAGGGCCTCACCAACGCCGGCAAGTGGGCCAAATCCACGGTCAACTTCGAGAATCCCCCCAAGGAGGATGTCGCCCGCCAGGTGGAAGTGCTCGAGGGCTACGTCGCCCAGAATGTCGACGGCATCATTTTCGGCGCCTCCGACCCCGGCGCCTTCGACAAGGTGGTGAAGGACGCCACAGACAAGAAGATCCCCGTCCTGACCTTTGATTCCGACGCGCCGAAGAGCGGTCGGCTGATCTACATCGGCCCCAACAACTACCACTCCGGGCAGCTCGCTGGCGAGCGCATGAAGCAGCTCCTGCCCAACGGCGGCAAGATCGCCATCCAGGTGGGCTCGCTCACCGCGCTCAACGCCAAGGAACGCATCGCCGGCTTCAAGGATGCAATCCAAGGAAGCAAGATCGAGGTCGTCAAGGAGGACGTGGACGGGGAAGACGCCCAGGTCGCCAATGCGCACTCCGAGGCCATCCTCGCCAGCACGCCCGACCTGGCCGGATTCTACGGCGTGTATGTCTATGACTCGCCGGCCGAGGCGCGCGCCGTCGTGGCGTCGGGCAAGAAGCCTGGCGACGTCAAGATCGTCGGCTTCGACGCCTCCGAAGAAGCGGTGCAGTTCATCAAGCAGGGCTATATCGACGCCGTTGTCGATCACCGACAGTACAACTTCGGTTTCTTCGGCGGCATGGTCCTGTATATGATGAAGGTGTACGGGATCGACGACACGATGGTGATGTTGGGTTTCGACCCGCACGCTAATCCCGAGAAGAACATTCTCAACACCCCTGCCTTCCTGATCGACAAGGCAAACCTGCCTTCCTTCGAGGCTTGGCACGCGACGATCGCCAACCCGCAGATTGCGTCGGTGGCGGGCAACGCGTTCACGTTCGGCGGTCTCGGCAAGGTCACGCACCCGTACTGGGACGAAGTTGGCGTCGGCGTCGAGAACGCCGCCAAGAACGCAGGCTCAAAGGCGCAGTTCGAGAACCCGCCCAAGGAGGACGTCGCCCGCCAGGTCGAGGTGCTCGAGGGCTACGTGGCCCAGAATGTCGACGGGATCATTTTCGGCGCCTCCGATCCCGGCGCTTTCGACAAGGTGGTCCATGACGCCGCCGCGAAGCACATCCCCGTGCTGACATTCGATTCCGACGCGCCCAAGAGCGGCCGCCTCATCTATGTCGGCCCCAATAACGCCTATTCGGGATCGCTGCTCGGCAAGCGGATGACCGAGAACCTGCCCAACGGCGGCAAGATCGCCATCCAGGTGGGATCTCTCACCGCTCTGAACGCCAAGGAGCGCATCGAGGGTTTCAAGAAGGCGCTTGGCCCGAAGATCGAGGTCGTCAAGGAAGATGTCGACAGCGAGGACGCGCAGGTCGCCAACGCCCACTCCGAGGCGATCCTGGCGAGCACGCCCGACCTAGGCGGATTCTACGGCGTCTATGTCTATGACTCCCCCGCCGAGGCGCGCGCCGTCGTGGCGGCGGGCAAGTCCGGCAAGGTGAAAATCGTCGGCTTTGACGCGTCCGAGGAATCAGTGCAATTCCTCAAGCAAGGCGTCATCGACGCGGTCGTGGATCATCGCCAGTACAACTTCGGCTACTACGGCACGATGATCCTCTACTCCATGAAGATCTTCGGCGTGGACAACACGATGACGATGCTCGGCTACGATCCGAAGGGGCCGTTCGAGAACAACATCAAGGCGACCCCGTCCTTCCTCATCTCGGCGCAGAATCTGCCCGACTTCGAGGCCTGGCACCGCAGCGTGTTCGGAAAGTAATCGCGCACGGGAGGGGACCTGTCGCGGGCCCCCTCCCGCTTCCGCTTGGGCGCCGCAATTATTGCAAAACCAGAGGCCTGTTATGGAAAGAAAGACAATTTCGCTGAAGGAGATCGCGCAGGTCATTGACCACTCGCTGCTGCGTCCAGAGCTGACGATAGGCGAGCTGCGCGAGGGCTGCGCCATCGCTAAGCGCTACGACTGCATCTCGGTGTGCGTTCGCCCGAGCGACCTGCCGATCGTGGTTGAGGAACTCAAGGGCAGCGCCGTCAAGGTGACCACGGTGATCGCCTTCCCACACGGCGCGGCCACCACGCAAACGAAGGTCGCCGAGACGATCGACGCCATCGCCAAAGGGGCCGTCGAGGTGGACATGGTGCTCAATATAGGGCGCCTGCGGTCCGGCGAGAGCGACTATGTGCAGCGTGAGATTGCGGCGGTCGCCGAGGCGGCGCACGCCCGCTCGGCGCTGCTGAAGGTGATCCTGGAGAACTACTATCTCACCGACGAGCAGAAGGTCGTCGGTTGCCGGCTGGCCGAGGCCGCCGGCGCGGACTTCGTAAAGACGTCCACCGGCTACGCCAAGGGCGGCGCGACCATCCCCGATCTAGTGCTGATGCGCAAGACCGTCAGCCCGCGCGTGAAGGTGAAAGCGGCGGGCGGCGTGCGCGACCTTGATGCGGCGTTGGCCGTCATCGCCACCGGCACCGTGCGGATCGGCACGCGCGCGACGGAAGAAATTCTCGGAGAGGCGCGGAAGCGGGCGGACGCGAACGGCAACCTTCCGTTCACCGCCGGAGGCGCGCTCACGAGCGGCTATTGAGACAGGGAGAGCACCATGGACAGAATCATCGCATGGGACCTGGGCGTCGGGGGCAGTAAGGCTTCGCTCTATGATCGCGAGGGCAATTGCCTCGCTTCCACGTTCGTCGCCTACAACACCCGATATCCCCAGAGTGGCTGGCACGAGCAGAGCCCGGAGAACGACTGGTGGCAGGCCGTCGCGGAGAGCACGAAGCGGTTGCTGGCGAAGACGGAGTTGGACCCTCGAGAGATCGTGTGCTGCGGCATTTCCGGTCACAGCCTGGGTGCGGTGCCGCTCGACCGCGAAGGCCGCCTGCTGCGGGCGTTCACGCCGATCTGGTCGGACGGCCGCGCGGTGGCGCAGGCGCGCGAGTACTTCGGGCGCCACGACGAGCTTGCCTGGTATCGGACTACGGGCAACGGCTTCTCGCCGCAGCTCTACTCCCTCTTCAAGATCATGTGGTACCGCGACAACGAGCCGGAGATGTTCTCGCGGATCGACAAGATCATCGGCACCAAGGATTACATCAACCTCCGCCTCACCGGCCAAGTCTGCACCGACCCTTCGTATGCGTCGGGCTCGGGCGTTTATGACCTGCTGAATTGGCGCTACTCGCCCGAGCTGATCGAAGCCTCCGGCCTGCCGGCGCGGATCTTCCCGGAGATCGTTCCCTCCACGCAGGTGATCGGCAAGATCACCCCGGAGGCCGCGCGAGCCCTCGGGCTGCATCCGGGCGTGAAGGTGGTGGCCGGCGGGGTGGACAACTCCTGCATGGCCCTCGGCGCGAAGGCGTTCAAGGAGGGGCGGGTCTACAACAACCTCGGCTCGTCGTCGTGGATCGCTGTCTCCTCGTCGAAACCGCTGATCCATGACAAGAGCCGCCCGTACGTGTTCGCGCACGTGCTGCCGGGAATGTTCGCCTCCGCCCTATGCATCGCCTCCGGCGGCTCGAGCTTCCGCTGGATCCGCGACCACCTCGCGCCGGACCTCGCCGCGCGCGCGGAAAAGGAGGGGCGTGACGTCTATGACCTCATCTGCGAGGAGGCCGCCCGCTCGCCGCTCGGCGCCAAGGGGCTAATCTTCAACCCCAGCCTCGGCGGCGGCATGCCAATGGACCGCAGCGCGAACATTCGTGGCGCGTTCATGGGGCTCGACCTCGGTCATACGCGTGCGGACATGTTCCGCGCGGCGATGGAGGGCGTCACCCTCGGCCTGCGCCTCTGCCTGGACGAGCTGCGGCGTCTGACGCCTTTGGCTGACGAGATGCTGATCGTCGGCGGCGGCGCAAAGAACGCGCTCTGGCGGCAGATTTATGCAGACGGCTACGGCATGCGGGTGGTGAAGTCGAATGTTGACCAGCAGGCGGCGGCCCTCGGCGCCGCTGCCGTGGCCGCCGTCGGCGTCGGCCTGTGGGAGAACTTCGACCGTATCGACTTGCTGCACGAGACCGAGGAACTGGTGGAGCCGATCGCGGAGAACGCGCGCCGCTACGATCGGCTGGTCCCGATCTTCAAGAAGGCGGCGGACGACCAGGCCGACCTAGGCGATCTCATCGCCGCCGCGGCGAAGGAACGCTAGGGCGCGAGGTCGGCAGGGGCGCGCGCCGCCCCTGCCGACTCGGACGTCTCACGATGGGGGCGAGGAAGATCGAGATGGCGAAACTTTATGGACGCACGATCAGCAAGGCCGACCTTTCGCAGCGAGTAGGTCAGATGTCCCAGATCGCCGGCGCCCGCGCCTGCGAGTTCACCTCGGGCCTGGCCAGGGGGGTTGCGGCGGTGGACGTCAGGACCGGAACCGGCTTCGAGTTCACCGTGCTTCCGGGGCGCGCTCTCGACATCGCCTCGGCTTCCTACAAGGGGATCCCGATCAGCTATATCTCGAAGACTGGCGTCGTGGCGGCTTCGTTCTTCGAGGAGAATGGATTCACGGGCTTCCTGCGCAACTTCTTCGCTGGCCTGCTGACGACCGGCGGCCTTAGCAACATCGGCGTGCCGGCCGAGGACGGCGGGGAGAGCTTCGGTCTGCACGGCCGTATCAGCAACATTCCCGCCGAGGACGTCGGCGTTTCCCAGGCCTGGCAAGGTGACGACTACGTCATCCGCGTCGTTGGCGCGGTCCGCCAGGCCCGGGTGTTCGGCGAGTGCCTTCTGTTGCGCCGGGAGATCACCACCAGCCTCGGCGCGAACTCCCTGGTGATCCGTGATGTCGTGGAGAACGCCGGCTCCCGGCCAGAGCCGCTCATGCTCCTCTACCACTGCAACTTCGGCTATCCGATCGTCAGCGCCGCCAGCCGCCTGCATACTTCGGGCGGCCCCGTCGAGCCGCGCGACGCTGAGGCTGCGGCCGGCGCCGCCGAGCACGATCGTTTCATGGAGCCACAGGCGGGTTACGCCGAGCAGTGTTTCTACCACGCCCTCGCCGCGAAGGACGGGCGGTCGTTCGCCGCCCTGTTCAACGAGGAGCTGGGCGTCGGCGCCTATGTCCGCTACCGCAGCGACACCCTCCCCTGCTTCCTGCAGTGGAAGATGATGGGCGAGCAGGAGTACGTCGTCGGCCTCGAGCCGGCGACCTGTCGTCTGGACGGGCGGGCCGAGCTCGCGCGGCGAGGACAGCTCCCGATGCTTGCGCCGGGCGCTGAGCGCAGCTTCGAAGTCGAGGTCGGAGTCCTTGACGGCCGCGAGGCCCTTGATGCGCTGCGCTGATCGCCGCTCTTCCCTGCACGGTGGGCCCCGGCTCGCAAAAGAGCCGGGCCGGCCCCGTGCCCATCGAGCGCGCCACCCTGTGCGCTGCATGCCGGGACCGACGGGTGATAAAATGACTCGAATCGGCCACGTTCAATTTCGTGGCGGCTGAACGAACGGCGAGAATGTCGACAATCAAGGACGTGGCTCGGCTGGCGCGTGTCTCGCATGGCACGGTGTCCAATGTGCTGCGCAAGCAGCGCGGCGTGAGCCTGGACAAAATCCAGCGTGTGGAATCCGCCATCCGCGAGCTCGGCTACCGACCCATCGCCGCCGCCCGGAGCCTCAAGACCAGCAGGTCGACCAACGTCGCCGTTGTGCTGCCTAACATCGCCGACAGCGCTTTCGCCCAGCTCTACCAGGCCGTCGAGCGCACGCTGAGCGACCGCGGGTTCACCGCCACGCTCTACGTCACGTCCGAGATCGTCGAGCTCGAGAGGCGCATCCTCGAGTCGATCCGCGGCGACTACGTCGCCGGCCTCATTATCGCCACCTGCCAGCCACAGAACACCGAACAGTTCCAGGAACTCCTCGCCGACCGCATCAACATGGTGTTCGTCGAGAGGGAGGTGCGCGACGGGGAATTCAATTTCCTCGGCTTCAACAACCGCGGGCACATCTACGAAGCGGTCGCCAGGCTGATCGCCGCGGGCTATCGCAGAATCGCCCTCATGGCGGGGCCTCCGGAATACAACACCGAAAGGCAGGCGATCGAGGGCTACCGCGCCGCGCTGGCTTATCATCTGCCGGATAATCCCTATCAGACGGTCGCGATTACGAACCTCGACAAGGAGAGCGCCTTCAACATGGCGTTCGGCATCCTGCGCGCCGAACCGCCGCCGGACGCGATCGTCACCTCTAGCGCGCTGGTCGCCGAGGGATTGCTGAAGGCGCTTTCGTTCACCCACCCCCACAACGCGCCGCCTAAAGTCGTCAGCCTGTGGAGCGACTCGTGGGCCGACGTCAGCAATTCCCGGATTGCCAAGATCCGTCGTCCGTACGTGCACCTTGGCGAGCAGGTCGCCAAGACGCTGCTGGACAACGTGGACAACCCCTTTCCCGAGTCCCGCCAAATTATCCTCGATGATTGCTCCTGGGAGTCAGTTCTCGAGACCCCCGCCGTGCAGCCGCCGGCGGTCGCCGGGACGCGGCCGCCCGTCGTCCTGCGAGTGCTCCTGCTCGAGAGCCCCTCTTCCTACGCCACACTCTGCCTCCTCGACGATTTCCGCCGCAGCTCCGGCATCGACGTCCAGGTCACGACGGTGAAGTACGCCGCTCTCTACGACATGGTGGCCAACCAGGACGCCGGCTGCTCCTTCGACATCTGCCAGGTCGACATTCCCTGGCTGCCCGAGTTCGCCCAGTCTGGCCTGCTGCGCCCGCTCGACGACCTCCTCGCGGCGGACGGCAACGAGACGCTGCTCGATGAGTTCATCCCTGGAATTCCCGACCACTTTGCCCGGTACGGCGGGCATGTTTTCGGCCTGCCGTACATGTACTGCTCGCAGCTCCTGTTCTACCGCAAGGACCTGTTCACCAGCCTGAAGTACCAGACCATGTTCCAGGCGCAGCACCGGGCCGAGCTCAGCGTGCCGCGGAGCTGGAACGAGTTCAACGTGGTGGCCCGCTTCTTCACCAAGGAGTTCAACTCGGACTCGGAGACGCTCTACGGCACCACGCTCGGCGGCATGTCCAGCAGCGGCGCCCTCTGCGAGTTCCTCCCAAGGCTGTTTGCCTTCGGCGGCGCGGAGTTCGACGCCGACGGCCGGCTTGTGCTGGACAAGAAGGTCGCGTTGAAGGCGCTGCGCAACTATTGCGAAAGCTACCGCTATGCCTCTCCCGCTTCGCCGAGCTACTGGTGGGAGGAGCAGGTGGACGAGTTCCGTGAGGGCAAGGCGGCGATGATGATGCTGTTCTCGTCGCACGCCGCGGGGATCACTGACCGTAACAAGTCGCGAATCGTCGGCAACATCGGTTACGACGTCATCCCCGGCAACAAGCCGCTGCTCGGCGGGTACTCGCTCGGCGTCTACGCGAATTCCCGCCACGAAAAGGAGGCGTTCGCCTTCATCAGGTGGGCCTGCACGAAGCTCACGCCGGTCTCGACCGTCCTCGGCGGCTCGATCCCGACCCGAGAGATGCGCAGCAACACCGAAGTGCTGTCGATCTTTCCGTGGTATCTGAAGGCGTTCGATGTTTTCGCCAACACCGTGCCGCGGCGCATGCCGGTGCCGCGGCCGGGCAGCGGCAGGATCGTCTCCGAGCACCGTCTCGAGCAGATTCTCGGAGGCGCGGTGCATGACGCGGTGACACGCGCGGTGACACCCGAAGTCGCGATCGGCAAGGCCTCCGAGCAGCTCGACAAACTGATGCAGGTCTGAAACGAACGCCGCGTGAGGCCAGCGCTACGCGTTCATATATCGGACGCGCGGGCGGGGTGGCGGCGTCATGGCGTCCATACCGTTAGACGACGTCTTGCCGGGACCAGAGCGAGGTCGCGACGCTGGCCGCCATGGCCCGAGAGACCTTGAGCGTCTTGTGACTCCGGAAAAGTTATGGCGGTCGAAGGCGCCTCGCAGGCATGGGCGCGAATCGGCAGTGGCTGGCCGATGATCGAACCCGCTTCGCGGGAGGCGCCTGGACTGAGAGTGCGACGACGATCCCGGCGTTCCGCTTGCCTTTTTGAGAGCGCCGGCTGGCTTTGACCAAAATGGCTCCTTTCGATCTGAGAGGAGCGGTCCATGAGCAAGCCTATTTCCCCTGCTGGCGGCAGTAGCCT
>Ga0181517_10004472_pt1 | contig 12711 bp, 13 predicted proteins | sample PEATcosm2014_Bin_31_FD_119748 | JGI IMG/M metagenome (GOLD analysis project Ga0181517, IMG submission 119748) | Peatland microbial communities from MTU Mesocosm Facility, Houghton, MI, USA - PEATcosm2014_Bin01_30_metaG | ecosystem: Environmental > Terrestrial > Soil > Wetlands > Peat | place... | reverse complement strand
GCTATTTTACGTTCATTCAAGTGCGTATGCACGCGCATGTGGGCTTGAGGTCACAGATCGCCCCGATGCGCGGTCCGGCTGCCCTCACAACCGCGAAAGTAGCCCCGAAGGTTGACCCGAAGGTTGACCCCATCTCGCTCCGCGTTGTACCCTCACCTTTCCGGAAGTGATCCGATGATCCTGCCACATAGCGAGACCGCCGTTCTGCTGCTGATCGTGCTGGGCTTCCTCTGCTGGGGATCCTGGGTCAATGCCTTCAAGCTGGCCGGAACGCGCTTCGAGCTTTTCTACTACGACTTTACGCTGGGCGCGCTGCTGGCCGTCGGCATCTCCGCATACACCGCCGGCAGCATGGGATTCGACGGCTTTACCGTGACGGACGACCTGCTCAATGCCGGCAGGCACCAGGTTCTCTATGGCGTGCTGGCCGGGGCGCTGCTCAATTTCGGCAACATGCTGATGATGGCCGCCGTGGTGGTCGCAGGCATGGTGATGGCGTTTCCAGTGAGTTTCGGAATCGCCCTGGTGGTGAGCGGCGGCCTGAGTTACATAGGCAACCCCAGCGGCCACGCGGCTCTGCTGCTGCTCGGTTGCGCGCTGCTGACGGGTGCGGCGGTTGTCGATTGCGTGGCTCACCGGCGTATGGCAGTTCTGCGCCACGAGGCGCTGGCCAAGGCGGGCAAGGCCAAGAGCACGCGCCGCCCCACCGCCGCCAAGGGGCTGGCGCTAGCGGTAGTGGGCGGACTGCTGATGGGAACCGCTTACCCGCTGCTGGCCAATGCGCAGGACATCAATACCGGTCTGGGACCCTACTCCGTCGGATTGGTTGTGGTGCTGGGCCTGTTCGCCACGACCGTGGTTCTCAACCTGTTTTTTCTTAATCTGCCGGTGGTCGGCGAGCCTTTGGAATTGACCGCTTTCTTCCAGATCTCGATTTCCCAGCACCTCATGGGCATTCTTGGTGGAGTGGTCTGGTTCGCCGGTATGCTCGCCGGCCTGGTGGCTGTGTCGCCGAGGACCGGCTTGCATCCGGACCCGGCGCTGGATTACGGCCTCCTGCAAGGCGGACCGGTGCTGGCGGCGCTGTGGGGCATCGTAGCCTGGAAAGAGTTGAAAGACGCGGACTCGCGAACGCGCACCATGGCGGTGCTGATGCTGGTGCTCTTCGTCTTGGGCCTGACGCTGCTTGCGCTGTCGCGGGTGCCCGGCGGAGCGGCCTAGAGGGTTCTGAAAGAAACCGGAAACCGCTTGCTTACGCGCGCGGCTCCGAACCGAGCCGCGACCGTGAGGGAGCGGTGACCGCGTAGGCTTGACCGGTGGCGGTTTTCGCGCGCTGTAGTATACTGGCCGCTTCGGCGTAACCCGCCGTTCAGCTCCCAAGATCCGAAAAGGAGGCCGTATGCTGCCGGATTATCTCGCCAAGGCCGCGCCCAACCCGTCGGCCAAGCGCGCTCCGTGGTACGTCAATACCGCTCCGAGCTATCTGGGAATCTTCCTGTGGATCGCCTTCTACCGCCAGTTGGCGGCCGGCACCCTCGCCCACGCCGGCCTGGGACTCTGCCTGTTCGGCTTGCTGGTCGCCGGAGTGCTGTGTTATGCCCTTTATTACCGCGTTCCGGCCATGCTGGGGATGAAAACCGGCTTCCCCCTCTACGTGGTGGGCAGCTCCACGTTCGGCACCGCGGGCGGTTATGTCATGCCGGGGCTGCTCATGGGGCTTCTGCAAATCGGCTGGTTCGCGGTGGCCACCTATCTGGCTTCGGATTTCATTTTGCAAGGGCTGCACGTGCACTCCGCGCCCCTGACTGCACCTCTGGTTGTCACCGGTATCCTGTGGGGCTGCGTGATGGCCTGGGTGGGCACCAAGGGCATGCAGTACCTCTCCAAAGTGGCGCTGATTTTGAACGCTATCCCCTTGATTATGCTGATCCTGGTCTTCTTCCAGACGGCCGGCGGCATCGGGCGCTACCAGGTTCCGGCGGGCCAGCAGAACTCCTACCTGGCTTTCACCGGCCTATTGGCGGCGGTGATCGGATTTTTTGCCACGGCGGGAGCAGCGGGGGCCGATTTCGGCGCCAATTCGCGGAATGAGAAGGACGTGCGCTGGGGAGGCCTGGTGGGCATCGTGGTGGCCGTCCTGGTGGCCGGCGGGCTGCCGCTCCTGGCGGTGGCCGGGGCGCACGGCTCCGGGATCGCCCAGGGATTCGACTACGGCGACGTCATCCAGGGCATCGGCGGCCCCATCGCCACGGTCATGTTCTTTCTCTTCGCCGTGGCCTCCATTCCGGCCACCTGTTTCTGCGCCACCATTGCCGGAAACAGCTTTTCGACCATGATTCCGGGCGTTCCGCGAGTCTCCTCGAGCTGGGTGGCGGCGATTGTCGGGATCATTCTGGCGGTGACGGGCATCGCCGCCAACCTGGTGGGGTTTTTCAACATCGTGGGTGCCTCTTTCGGGCCAATTTGCGGCGCCATGGCGGCCGATTACCTGCTCTCCGGACGCCGCTGGGCCGGGCCGCGCCAGGGCATCAATTTCGCTGGCTATATCGCTTGGGCCGTGGGCTTCGTGGTGGGAATCCTGCCATTTCTGCCGCTGCCGCCGCAGATCGCGCCCTACGTTCAGCCGGCCGTGCTCTATAGCTTCGCGACCGGATTCGCGGTTTACCTGATCCTGGCTAAGGCGGGTCTGCAGCCGAAAGCCGTCGGGATGCCCAAAGCGGCGTAACCGCTACCTGGGTTTGGGCAGCCCGCGCACGATCACGTGAATGGCGCGGTCGCCATCTTCGGTGGCGATGAAGCGCACCGTCACGCGCGAATTGAGCTTGGGTTTGCCGCCTTCGAAGCTGGTATCGGCGGTGAGCGTAAATGTCCGCGTGGCGGAGACTTTGCCCTGTCCCGTGCGGACTGCGGTGAGGCTGGTGTCATCCACCGCCGTGACCGTTCCGGAGAACATCTGGTCCTTGGGCGGCTTCGGCTGAGCTTCATCCTGCCAAGCTGGGCTGGGGAGTGGAACGAGTACGGCGCCACAGCCTAGTACGATCAGGAGGATTGCGGACCTAGTCAGCCACACCATATCAGATTATTGAAACGCCATGAATGCCAGCTAAAGCCTGGATTAAACTTCTTTCATGATTCCGGAGGTGGCCTCGGCGGCATTCATCTCCAGGGTGTCCGCTCCGACTCCATCGGCGGGGAGCTGAATGATGAAGCGGGTCCCTTTACCCGGAACGCTGTTTACCTCGATCCGGCCGCTGTGTGCCTTGACGATCCACGCGACAAAGCTCAAACCGAGGCCCAATCCCTGCTCCGGGCCGGGCGCACCGCCATCCCCGGGAACCCGGTAGAAACGGTCGAAGATGTGCGGCAGGTGCTCGTTAGGGATGCCCCGGCCGGTATCCGACACCACGATTTCGATCATGCGCCCGACTGGCTGAATGGAAAGCCGGACGGCGCCTTCGCGCGGCGTGAACTTGATGGCATTCGAGAGCAGGTTCGAAATCAGGCGCTCGATCTGAACGTGGTCGCCCTCCAGGAAACACTCCGGCGCCAGGTCGGCCAAGAGACGGACTCCGGCCTCCTCGGCCAGAATCTGGAACTGCTCCACCACGTCTCCGGCTAGCTCGCCCATGTTCAGGCGCGATTTTTGCAGCACCACCTGGCCGGATTCCGCCTGGGAGAGCGCCAGCAGCGCCCGTACGATCTGGGAAAGCCGGTCGATATCCAGCAGCGCGTTAAGCATGGCTTCGCGGTACTGCTCGGTCGTCTTGGCGGTGAACAGAGCCACCTCGAGCTGGCCGCGAATAGCGGTGATGGGCGTGCGCATCTCGTGAGAAACGTCGGCCGAGAACTGTTTCATCTGCTGGAAGGAGGCGTCCAGCCGCTCGATCATGCGGTTGAAGGTCAGGATCAGATAATCCAGCTCGTCCCCGGCATCCCGCGTGGGAATGCGCAGGCTGAGGTTCGAGCCCGAGATGCGCTGGGCGGCCTGGGCCACCGCCAGCACCGGTTCGAGGGCCCGCCCGGCCATGATCCAGCCGAGCAGCGAACTCACGATCAAGGCGCCGGGGATCAGGACGACGTAGGTCCATGTGAATTGCGTCAGGATGCGGTTGTAATCCGACATGGCCAGGCCCAGCGCCACGTAGTACGGCTCGTGATGCAGCTCATCGAAGACAATGCCGGCGCGGATGAGATACGGCGCGCCCTGCGAGTTGTGCCGCACCATCCAGTACGTCATGCCGGGAGGAGGATTGTGGCGGGCCCAATCGACGGCCTGGCTCACGCGCGCCTGGATGGAGCCGGGCGGGTCCACGCCGATATCGTGGTAGGGGGCCGAGCATTGCAGGAGTTCGCCCTTTTCGGTGGAGCCCCAGATGACCGAGCCGTTGCGGTCCCCTATGAGGTAAACGCGCTGAATGTTGGTGACGATGAAGCGCTCGTCGGGGTCCTCTTCGTCGAAATACCAGTAGGCTTCGTATCGATCGGTCTGGGGGTTGCGCTCGATGCGCAGGTAGCCTTTGAGCGCGGCCCAGCGCTGATCCAGAACGGCGTGCTCCTGTTCGTTCAGCTCGTTGGCCAGGCGCTCGCGATAGAGCGACGCCAGCCCGATCAGCACCACGGCGAAGAACAGAGCGGCGCTGACGGTCAGACGGAAACGCAGGCCGCGCGTGAGCCGCCGGAAGTCGCGTCTGCGGGCCCCGCGCATGTCACACCTGCCGTTCGGAGACCGGCTCGGCCGGCTTCTCGGCGGGCCGGTCGGGCGCCTCGATCATATAGCCGATGCCGCGCACGGTCTGGATCAGCTTGGGCATGAAGCGGTCGTCGATCTTGCTGCGCAGGTGCCGGATATAGACGTCCACGATATTAGTGAGGCCGTCGTAATCCATGTCCCAGACGTGCTCCACGATCATGGTGCGGCTGAGCGGGCGCCCCCGGTTGCGCATCATATATTCGAGGATGCCGAATTCCTTGGGCGCGAGGTCGATGGTCTCGGTGCCGCGGGTGACTTTGCGGCGGATGCAATCCACGCTCAGATCGGCCACCTGGAGCCGCTCGGGCGCGGGCTGGCCGCGCCGCAGGAGCGCCCGCACGCGCGCCAGCAGCTCGACGAAGGCGAAGGGCTTCACCAGGTAATCGTCGGCGCCCTGCTCGAGACCCTTGACGCGGTCGTCGAGCGTGCTGCGGGCACTCAGGATCAGCACCGGCGGCCCGACCTTCTTGCTGCGGATGCGCTCGAGCACGGCGATGCCATCCATATCCGGCAGCATGAGGTCCAGGATCACCAGGTCGTAATCGGCCGAGTGGATGTGATCGAGCGCGGCGGCTCCGGTGGCCGCGGCATCCACGGCATAGCCGGCGCCTTGCAGCCCGCGGCACAGGAAGTCGGCGATGCGCTTCTCATCCTCGACGACCAGGAGTCTCATGTGCTTTCAGCTTAGCAGGCTCGATTCCGGCTGGGATCGGTGCCGGCTCACTTAAATCGCATGCTGATGCGGTTCTCGCGGCCGCCGTAGAGCAGCTCGAGATCCTTCATCTTCTGCTTGTCCATGGCGAAATAGAGCAGGCCCTCGGAGGGTTTGTCGGTCTTGCCCTCGTTGAGCATCTTGCCGGCCAGCAGCTTTTCGAGCGGGTTCTCCTTATCCTGAGCCGAGCTGCGAGCCGTGGCGTTGGCCTGCCCGTTGTCGCTATCGCCGGTGGTGCCCACGCCCGCGCCCCCGGGCATCATGACCGGCGGACCTCCCATGGGAGGATAGCCGCCAGGGTACCCTCCAGGATAGGGATTCGGGGATCCCATCCGGGGGCCTCCGCCGTTTTGCTGCGTCGCACCGGTCTGCGTTATGACGAGCGCGCCCCGGCCGGCGATCTGGCTGGCCGCCATAGGCCGGCTCTTCTCGCCGTCCTTGTCGGTGCGCAGAGTGAAATCGTCGCGGTCGATGGAGATTTCCTTCCCGTATTTCGGCTCGATCTCGACTTCCGCCACGATGTACTGCCCGCCTAAGTCGTCGCCGACGACCTGTTTCACAGCGGGACCGTCGAGATAGATCGTCGCCGTCACGACCAGGTCCTCGTTTTCGCCGCGCGCCCTGGCGACGGTCTTCTTAGGCGCGGCGGGGAGCAGGATGGCGGAAACGAGCGCGAAGGCAAGCAGGCGGGCGGTCATGGGAAAGACCTCTGCTCCGATTATAACGTTGGGACGCCGTGGGCCGCGCCGTGCCGGACTTGTGCGAACGCCAAGGACACTCGCTCGATTCAACGGCCGGCGCGCATCGCCGGCATCAGGTTGCGGCCGAGAATCGCCGAGGCCGCGATGACCCCGCCCATCATCGCGCCCGCCACCCCCAGGCTCGCCACATCCTGACCCGTCAGATACAAACCCTGTACCGGCGTCGCCGGCGTCAGGCAGCGCATGCGGTAACGCTGCGGTGTGGCGCTCAGGCCATACGCTTCGCCGTGCTCGTAATTCATGAAATGGCGCGTGGTGAGCGGGGTGGACAGCTCCGCATAATCGATTTTGCCGGCAACCGCGGGAACGTGGCGCTCCAGTTCGGCTCGCAGGCGGCGCTCCAGCTCCTGCTTGAAGCTGTCGTACTCCGCGCCCCGGTGCCTCCATTGCGAGCTTTCCCACTTGGAAAACCAATCGTAGGGCACCGGCGCAACTACCTCGAGCGTGGCTCGCCCCGGATGCCGGCTGGCGAACTCCGGGTCCTTCGCCGATGGGAACGAGACGAACAGCACGGGAAACGCCGCCGCCGGATCTTTGTCGAACCGTGCGACATTGCTGTCGTGATCGCAGCTCGGGCAGACCCAGAGATTGGTTCCCGCAAGCCCGAGCTGCTCGGCCGTTTGCTTCACGCCGACATACAAACTCAGATGTGCCATCGACGGTTCCGCGCGCGCGATTTGGGAGCGCACCGCCTGAAGGGCCGCGCCTTCCGAGCGCAGCAGATGCTCGAACGTGTTTCGGGCGCCGGCATCGCTGACCACCAGCGGAGCCCGCAAGACGCGTCCATCCGCCATGAGCACGCCGGCGGCCCGGCCGCCGTCGACCAGGACGTAGGAGACCTCGGCGCTCGATACGATTTTGCCGCCGTTGCGCTCAATCGCCGGCGCAATGGTCTCGGCGATTCTGGAGGCGCCTCCCACCGGATACGCGCCACCCTCGAAGTAGTGGCTCACAATCATCGCATGCACGCCAAAGCTGCTGCGCCCGGGCGGCAAGCCGTAGTCGGCCCATTGCGCAGTGAGCACGCCGGTCAATTCCCTATCGCCGGTGATCTCGCCAAGCACATCCGCCGTGGTGCGACCGGCCCATCGGAGAAACGGCGCGCGCATCAGGCCGCCCGCCAAGGCGGCTACGGCACGGGGCACCACCTTCTCGGCGAAGTAAAGGCCCATCCACTTCGCGGTCGACCGCACCGCGGCCAAGTACTTGTCGATGGCCACGGCCTCGCGCGGAAAGTACGACTTCATCCGGTCGCGAAAGCGTTCGACACCGGCGACCAGATCGTAGACGCGGCCGTCTATGATGACGCGGTCGTATACGTCCGGCATGGGCTGCCACGCCAGCGCACCCTCGGTGAGGTAGTCGAATGCTTTCCGGACCGGCGCATCCTGCCCGATGTAGTGCAGCCCGACATCCCACTCGTAACCCGGGCGATGAAAGGTGTGGGTGTATCCGCCGACGGCGTAGTGGCGCTCGAGGACCAGCACCTTTTTGGCAGCGTGCTTGGACAGAAGCGCGGCCGCCGTAAGTCCGCCGATGCCAGATCCCACGACGATGGCGTCCCACTGCTCTTCGATAGCGTGCTGTTTATAGGAAAGCCCAGTCATGACGGCCGCGAGCACCACGGCGCCGGGCAAGCTAAAGCATGCCCCACCGTTACGGCTTCTTGAAGTTGCCCACCGTCTGGGCCAGCGTGATGAGCTGATTGGGCCGCAGCTTCAGAGCCTTGCCCAGCTCCGGTTTCGGTATCGAGGCGCGCACCACCACGGCCAGCCCCTCGGAGGCGCAGAACAGGTAGACGTTCTGGGCGACGAAGGCGGCGTCGGCGTTCGAGATCGCAACCTTATTCTCATTGTCGCCCGGGTACCTGGCGAAATCCGCTATATAGACAAGGTTCAGTGGAGCTTCCTCCACGAAGGGCTGCTCCCCGGTGAGCTTGCGCAGGTCGCCGCTCACTACCGGCTTGAGAGTGTTGGCCTTGGCGTCGTAGAGATAGGCGCCATCCGCCATCACGGCATAGACATCGATCTCCTGGTGGTTGTTGGCCGAAGGAGCCGTGCGATAGCCACCCTCGCGGTTGATTCCCCAGGCCGCCCACAGCAGATTCGAGAGCGTTTGGGGAGAGAGCTTTTCGGTACTGAATTCACGAGTGCTCTTGCGCTCCTTGAGAGCCTCCATCAGCGGCTTGCCGCCCGTGGTGCGTGGAGCGGGCAGGGCGATGGGTTTGAGCTGCTGAGCGGTGGCCAGCCCCACCGGAATCAGCAATAGAGCTAAATAAGGTCTGATCATCGGAGATTTCCAGTATAGAGTATCGGCCGGTTCCAGGCGCAGCACGCGGAGTGAGGCGGCTGGCCGACTCTAGCTGAAATACTGCGGCGCGTTGCCCGCCTTCCACTTGATATTGCAGCCGATGCTGGGTCTCTGGTGCGCGGCGACGGGGCGCCCGGCAAGTACCGCGTCGATGGCGGCGCGCAGGTCGGCTCCAGAGACCGGAAGGGAGTTCGAGGGCCGGCTGTCGTCGAACTGGCCGCGGTAGACCAGGTGGCGGTCCGCATCGAACAGGAAGAAATCGGGCGTGCAGGCGGCCTGATAGGCCTTGGCCGCTTCCTGGGTCTCGTCGTAACAGAAAGGAAACTGGAAGCCCAGCTTGAGAGCCATCTGGCGCATGCCATCGGGGCCGTCGTCCGGGTACGAGCCGGCGTCGTTCGAGGAGATGGCCACCATCCCCAGATCCGACGCGGCGTAATCCTTGGCCAATGCGGCCAGGCCGGAATGAATGTGTTTGACGTAGGGGCAATGGGCGCACAGGAACATCACCAGCAGACCCTTTTTGCCGGCGAATGAATTGAGACTTACGCTCCGGCCGGAGACCGTATCCGGCAGGTCGAAAGCGGGCGCGGACGTACCGAGCCCCAACATAGTGGATTCCGTAGCTGCCATGGATACCAAGATACCAGGAGCGGAAGCCTGGGTTTTATCTCGTACCCGAGCGGCCGGCGCCAGGAATGGCTCCGGCCACGCCCAAAGTAAGTGTTACTTGCCGCCGGCGCCGTCTAGACCTGGGAAGTCCGGCACCTGATGTACAGCGGTTACTGGGGGAGCACGCGCTCCCGCGGGGGCTGCCAGCGAGGAGTGCGGCCGGCGCTACCGGGGTGAGCGCGTCACGCCTTTTGATGGCGCGGGGCGAAGACCACCGGTTTAACCGGACCGACGCCCAAGACATACATGCCCGCGCCCGCCAGCGCGATCACGGATGCCACCAGAAATGCGATGAAGAAGTGGCCCGTCTGTCCCACCACCCACCCGGTGAACCAGGGAGCGGTGACGCCCGAGAGATTGCCGACTCCGTTCTGAATGGCGCACCACTTCCCTGCCGCGTGCGGGCCGGCGAGCGTCTGGGAAACCGCCCAGTTATTGGAACTCCACATCCCGATGAAGACGCAGGAGGTCAAGAGAAAAACCATGGCCAGGGTATCGTCATGGATAGCCGAGACGGGGATGATGATGGTGGCCAGCGTGAGACCCGCGCCCGTGAAGGTCTTGCGCACACGCGTGGGAGTGCCGCCGTGGGAGATCCACAGATCGGACACCCAGCCCGAGACCAGACTGGAAATGGACGCGGTGAGGAACGCGGCGGCGCCCCACACCGCCATCTTCGAAGCGGGGAAGTGACGCTCCTTCTGCAGGTACGGCGGCAGCCAGGTGACCAGGAAATACCAGAAGTAATTGCCGCAGAACAGGCCGAAGAAAGTGAACCAGGCGGAGCGCTGCCGCAGAATTGCGCTTACACCCGGCAATTCGCCGGCCTCCTCTTTGGCGGAAATGCGCCAATTGCGGGGCATCGAGAACACCCACACCACCAGCCAGATCATGCTTCCCAGGCCCAGCGCCAGGAAGAACGCACGCCAGCCGTAATGGGCCATCAACAGGCCGCCGATCAGCGTGCCGACCGCCGGACCGCAGCGCGTACCCGCATCGATGGCGGCATTAGCGAAGCCGCGGCGCTCCTCGGGAAAGCTGGCGAAAATGCGCGCATACGCCGGGTAGGCCACCGATTCTCCCGCGCCCAGCAGCAGCCGCATGGCGAAAAGCGCGGCGAACGTGCGGCTCAGGCCCGTGCCGGCCGTGGCGGCGGACCAGAGGAAGTAGCCGGCCGCGTAGATCCAGCCCACATGGAAGCGGTCTACCAGCAACCCGGCGATAGCGAGAATCTGCAGGGCGGCATAGGTCCAGAAAAAGGCCGAAAGCAGCAGGCCGAGCTGGTAGTCCGAGATCCTCAGTTCAGCTTGGATCGACGCGGCGCCGACCGAAAGCGTAGCGCGATCGACATAATTGATGAATGCGGATATGACGAGCAGGATCAGAATCCAGCGCTCTCGTTTGGTCAGCATGGGAGCATTGTAGCCGAATGCACCCGGCGGCTCGCGCAGGAGGCCCCGATCGGCGCCCCGCTCAGCGCCGCCCGAAGCCAATCGAGAGCAGGAATTCCGCCTGGTTGGCCTCGGTGGCAAGGCTGGGGTCCCGGGAGATGATGTTGTTCATCAGCCAGCGCGTATAGCGGAACTCGGGCGCGACGTGCACGGCGCCGCCGAATTCGATCCCCGCCGAGAAGACCAGGCCGGCAATGTTCTTGCGGCTCATCTCGTCGACCATCTGCTTGGAAAGGTAGTCGGCCGGCGGGCCGGGAAAGACATAGTTCTCGCGGGTCGTGAAAAAGCGGCGAAACGCGGCGCCGGCGCCCACATAGGGATGAACGCCGGCCCGCCCGAAGCGCTTCTTGAGCAGCGCATCGAAGTCCCACGCTCCCAAGCGAACGGTGGACTGAAAGGGTTCCTCCAGAGGCGTGGCGGGGCGAACGCTATCCCAGCCGATCCGCTGGTAGAGGGCATCCGCTTCGACGCGCAGGCCGGCGAGCGGCAGGCCGATTTCCGCTTCCGGACCGACCGTGTAGCGATGTGTCACGGAAGTATACGTAGTGGTGCCGCCGCCGGCCGTGGCGAAGGCATCCGTGAGCGGCACACCGCCCTTCACGCCAAAGGAAAGCGACTGGCCGAGCAGAGGCCCGGCCATGAGCATCAGGAGAAGAGTATAAGAGCGCATCCATTTTCAAAGACCCTTCAGACTGCCCTTCGAACTACACCCGGCCCGTACATAACGCGGAAATCTCGCCATTCCGCCCCGCGACAGACCAGGCGCCGCGCCCTTGCCGACTGCCGCAAAAGGGAGCATACTGCATCTGGTCGGAGCCGAAAGAAATGACAGGACTGATGCGGATGTGGATGTGGACCGCGGGCGCCGTCTTGTTCCTGGTCCCGGTGGCCTTGTGGGCTTCCGAGACCGAAACGATCACACCGGTGGGGCGTTGGAAGACCATCGACGACAAGACCGGAAAGCCGAAAGCCATTATCCGGATCTATCTGGAGAATGGCCGGCTATTTGGCCGGATCGAAGCCACGCTGGATCCCAACGGAAGAAAGGTCTGCGACTTGTGCAAGGACGAGCGCAAGAATCAGCCGATCGTCGGCATGGTGGTTCTGCGCGGACTGGCGCAACATGGCGAAGAGTATAGCGGCGGCGACATACTGGATCCCGACAACGGGTCCATCTATCGCTGCAAAATGCGCCTGCAGGATGGCGGCCGCCAACTCTCCGTGCGCGGATTTATAGGCTTTTCGCTATTGGGCCGTTCGCAGACCTGGACGCGCGAGCCTTAGACATCTCAGGCGAGCGCAGCTTTACTATAGCCTTCCACGGCGCGGCGGATACCCGGAGCGCCGTCGGCTAGATCCTGCGCATTCATGGCCGGACGAAAAGTCAGGCTCGCATTGAATGCCAGAAACCACGGTTCCGCGATGGCGGGTATCTGCGAGGAGTCCTTCATATCGAAGAAGATGAAGCCGGTGCGCTGGCCGCCGTCCTCGGAAAAATAAGCGGCTTCGGGCTTCAGATCGGCCAATATCCGTTGGATTGTGGACCCCAGTTGGCCATTGCGAGCGGCGAGATTCCCCGCCTCGACCGGGATCGATACTTTGAGCATCATGCGCACGTGGTTGCCCCTCCAGAGGTAGACCGATTATATAAGCGGTGGCCCGCATAACACTGTGCGATTGAACTAGCTTCGTGCGATTTATCGCTCGTAGCGACTGCGGGCGTACGGATCGGAACTCTTCTGGCCCAAGCCCGCGGCGCGCGCCGGGGCTTCCCGCCGCTACAGAAACCGGACTTCCTGCCAGCACATTCCGTAGCGGCTTCCGGCCGGGTTGGGGCGATGGCTGGGCCAGTTCTTGCAACAGTTGCTGAAGTTAGCGGCGTAGAGCAGCCAGCCGCTGCGGCCGTCCGGGCTGAGAAACTTCGAAGGGATGTTGAGGAAGTAAGCCTGCTCGCCGAAATCCTTCAAATACTCGACCAGTTTCCAGGGGCCGGTCACGCGCTCGGATTCGAGAATGTACGAATTGAACTTCTCGACCGTGCCCACGCCGTCGGTGATG
>Ga0181517_10004469_pt1 | contig 12721 bp, 7 predicted proteins | sample PEATcosm2014_Bin_31_FD_119748 | JGI IMG/M metagenome (GOLD analysis project Ga0181517, IMG submission 119748) | Peatland microbial communities from MTU Mesocosm Facility, Houghton, MI, USA - PEATcosm2014_Bin01_30_metaG | ecosystem: Environmental > Terrestrial > Soil > Wetlands > Peat | place... | reverse complement strand
GGATTCGGGGACGGATTCGGGGACGGACTCGGGAACCAGCTCCGGGTCGGGCTCGGGGTCGCACTCCAGTTCAAGCTCGAGCTCCGGGTCAGGGTCGCGCTCCAGTTCGAGCTCCAGCTCGAGCTCGGGGACGGGGCTGGCCTCGAGCTCGGGGACGAACTGCGTTCCGGCCGCCAGCCCCGACGGGTGCATTGTCGGCGAGATCTGCTGTCCCACCAGTGTGGGGAGTGTCACGGGGACGTGCGTTCCGGGCGGGACCGCCTGCCCGGGGTGAGCGAGCCGGTCGAGCCCTGCCTGGGGACGTGAGCGGGCGAGCAGGGTGGAAGCGAGCGTCGAAAAGCGCGGGATCGCGAGCGTGGGGTGCGCAGGATGACGCGAAGCAAGCCTCCGATGCGGACGCGGCGAGCACGGGCGGGGCGCTCGACGCCTATCTCGACCGCAATCCGGACGACGGCATGGGATGGATGATCCGCGCATTTCGGGAACCGTCGGAGGACGCTCGCCTGCGCGTGCTCGATCGAGCGACCGTGTACGATCGGACGTTCGTTCCAGCACTCGCGACGAGAGCCACCGTCTTTCGCCTGCTCGGCCGCGAGGACGACGCCGCGAAGGTCGTCGAACGGTGCCTCGACATAGCGCCCAGCGCGGTCGGGTGCCTGGAGGCGCGGGCAACCTCGCTCGAGACAGGCGGCAAGTGCGCGCAGGCCGAAGACGACGTCCGGCGCTGGCTCGACCTGCAGCCCGAGTCGCGGGCGGCGCACGAGCTGCTGGCCTCCTTGCTCGCAGGACAGGAGCGCCCGGTCGAGGCCGTGCGAGAGGCCCTCGGCGGTGCGGACGGGGGAGCGCAGGGCGGGCAGTTTCTGGACATGGTCTCCATGCTCCGGGGAGGCGCCCTTCCGATGCTCGGCGGAGACTTCACCGAGGTCGTCCGGGTCGCCAAGGCCGAGGCCTTGCGAGTGAGTGCAAGCCCGAACCTCAGCGATCATTTCCTGCCGGCCAGCACGCAGGTGCTCGCCTACTCCGAGGCCGGCGACATGGCTGGCGCCGGCGACGTGGCCATGGACTACCTCGCGCGCTGCGCGGCCTGGGGCCAGAGTCCGATGCACGAGGCGTTCATGGTGGCCGCTGCCGCACGCGCGGGTCGCCTCGCTCCCACGAACGCCGAGCGACGCATCGCCGCCGCGTTCCGGACCCTGGTCACTCTCGGAGGGCGGGAGCCTGACGCATGGCTCATGACGTATGCTTGGAGCACGGACACGCCTCGAGAGGCTCGTGCGGCGATCTCGGTGCTCGATCAGATCCACGCACCGCTACCGCCGAACTTCCAGTCGGCCAAGGCGCGCACGTTCTTCCTCGCGGGTCGCGGGGAGCTGGCGAGCCCGATACTCGAGAAACTCACTCGATGGTGCTCGCTCGAACTGATGAACACGCGCAACTGGGCCCAGTCCCACCTCTACCTCGGCGAGCTCGACGAGCAGAAGGGCGACACCGCAGGCGCCTGCGACCACTACGCCAAGGTCCTCGCCCGCTGGGGCCACGCCAGGCCCCGCAGCGTCACCGCCGACGAGGCCCGCGCGCGCAGCAAGGCGATCGGGTGCGTCGCTCACGAGGAGAAGCACTGAGGATGTCGCGCTACCTCAGGCCCCACGGCTCGCCTTGACACATGTCGCTGCCTACGATGTCGTACCGCTGCGAGGCCAGAAGCGGTGACGCAAGACGGGATCCGATCCGAAGCCGAGCAGGGGGACCCGACCTCGATCGCCCACTTCCGCATCCAGGGCCGGCTGGGGCAGGGCGGGATGGGGGTGGTCTACCGCGCCGAGGACGAGACCCTTCGGCGCACGGTGGCGCTGAAGCTCCTGCCCGACACCGGCGGCGACACCGAGGCGAGGCAGCGGTTCCTGCGCGAGGCCCGGTCGGCGGCGGCCATCACGCACCCCAACGTCGCGATCATCCATCACGTCGGCGAGGCCGACGGCCGCCTCTACATCGCGATGGAGCTGGTCCCGGGCGAGAACCTCCGCGCGCGGCTCGCCCGTGGCCGCGTCGATCTGGCGACGGTCCGCGACCTCGCCGGCCAGATCGCCCGCGGGCTCGCGGCGGCGCACGAGAAGGGGATCGTGCACCGCGATCTGAAGCCCGAGAACGTGATGATCACGCCCGACGGTGTCGTGAAGCTGCTCGACTTCGGCCTCGCCAAGCTCGGCACCGAGCGCATGGCATCGGGGCCCACCGAGGTCGGGCTCGCGAAGACCGAGACGCTCGTCACGTCCGACCAGACGCGCGTCCTCGGCACGGCCGAGTACATGTCGCCCGAGCAGGCGCTCGGCAGGCCGGTCGACGTGCAGTCGGACGTCTTCTCGTTCGGGGTCGTGCTCTACGAGATGCTATCGGGGACGAGGCCCTTCCACGGGCTGACCACGAGCGAGCTGCTCGTCGCCATCGCCCGCGATGCGCCCGCGCCGCTGCGCATGCCGGGCCCGGAGGCGGACGCGACCGTCGAGGCGATCGTCGGGCGCTGTCTCGCGAAGGAGCCTGGGGAGAGGTTCGCGAGCGCCGGCGAGATCGTCGCCGCGCTCTCGGGGAGGGTGCCGGTGGCGAACGTCCGCGCGGTCCGGAGCGGCGCGCACCGGCGGCGGTCGCGAACGCTGGGCGTCGCCGCCCTGCTGCTCGCGGCGGTCGTCGCGGCCGTCGTCATCGCGCGGACCGCGACCCGGCACCCGGTGGCGCCCGCGGCCTCGGTCCCCGCCCCCGTGACGCTTCATGCCACCACGATGACCGACCTGCCTCCCCTGCCGACGAAGGTCCCCGAGGCGGCGGCCGAGTATGCGCAGACGATGCAGGCCTGGCACGACGCGTCGATCGAGCAGGGGATGAAGCACCTGCTGCACGTGGTGCAGCTCGACCCGAGCTTCGCCCTCGCCCACCTAATGCTCGCCGTCGCCCCCGTGCTCTCGACCGAGGAGCAGCGCAAGCACCTCACCGCCGCCGTGGAGCTGCGCGGTCAGCTGGGCGATCGCGACGCGGCGATCCTCGAGATCACGCAGGCGAGGCTGGGGCGCGACAAGCCCGACGTCGAGGACGACATGCGGCGCTGGAAGGCCCTGGCCGACCGCTACCCGCTCGACGCCTTCATCGTCTACATGGCCGAGATGTACTGCCTGGACGCAGGGCGCAAGGAGGAGGCCTTCGCGCTGCTGCACCGCGCCCTGGCGCTCGACCCGAGGTTCGCGCTGCCGCTGTTCTACAGCGCGCGGTTCCAGGAGGAAGACGGCGATCTCGACGAGGCGCTCGCCACCACCAACCGGTGCCTGGCGCTGGCCCCGTCCGCGGCGTGGTGCCTCGAGACGCGCGTCGAGATCGAGGCGCGGCTCGGCCAGTGCGCCAAGCTCGAGGAGGACGCGCACCAGATGATCGCCATCGAGCCCGACAGCCGGGTGGCGTACGAGTGGCTCGCGACGGCGTTCGTGGCGCGCGGAGCGCCGGGCGAGACGCTCGCCGAGGCGTTCCGGCGCGCGCGCGAGCACTCCGTGACACCGCTCTGGCGGGCGTTTCACGAGGTGCTCGACCCGGTCAAGATGGCGTGGGACACGGGGGACTTCACGGGCGCGGTCGCCGCGATGCCGGCGCTCGACGCCTTCGTCGCCGGTCAGACGAGCGACCGTGTGGTCAGCGAGGCGGTAGAGTACGAGGTCTCCGTCCTGGTGGAGATGGGGCGGGCCGATCGCGCCGCCGACGTCGCCGAGGCCCACCAGCAGCGCGTCCCGGTGCTGACGCCCGACGACCCCGGCGTTGGCCACAGCCTGGGGCTGGCGCTCTGGACGCGGCACCTCGCCGGGCGCGTCCCCCGACCCGAGCTCCGCGCTGCGCGCGAGTCGTTCGCCAGGGACGTGGCCGCGCGCCTGCCGCCGCGGCTGGCCAACAACGTGTGGTTCGACTTCTACGCGCAGACGGCCGTGACGGCCGCCGACGCGCGTGACGCGCTCGAGGCGCTCCCGCGCTACTCGCCGCTCCCGACGTTCGAGAGCGCGGTGGACCACGAGCGCATGATGGGTCAGGTGCTGCTCCTCGCCGGCCGCGTCGACGACGCTGTCCCGCACCTGCGCCGCGCCGCCCGATCCTGCTACGGGTGCGAGTACACGCTGTCGCACCAGACCGCCGCCAGGATGCTCGGCGAGGCGCTCGAGCAGAAGGGGGACCGCGCCGGCGCGTGCGAGGCGTACGCCGAGGTGCTCGCGCACTGGGGCCGCGCCAGGCCCCGGTCCGTGACCGCCGACGAGGCGCGCGCGCACGCCAGAGCGATCGGGTGCGCGCTGCACGACGAGCGGCGCTGACCCCGCCTCGATTTCACGCGGTGCGCCCTTCCGAGGCGAATCACAGGAAGCCGGAAGGGTATCGAACCACCCCCTTCTTGTCTTCGTGTCGGGCGAGGTGACGGGAGCGTCGAGTCGAGCACGCCCGCGACGGATGCGCGAGAATGGCCAGGGTGGTGAGTCGCTGCCTACCCGAGAGCATGCGCCGGCTCTTCTGGGGCATCGACTTCGACGGTCTCGATCCGGCGCGGGACGCCGACGGGATCCTCCCTCGCGTCCTCGAGCACGGGAGGCTCGAGGACGTTCGAGAGCTCCTCTCCATCTGCGGCACGGAGCGGATTCACCGCTTCTTCCGGGACGCCGGACGTCGACCTCGATGCAACGAGGCAGGCAGTCGAAGGGTGCTTCGATCGGGTCGAGGTTCGAGCGCAGACGGACTCCGCGCTTCGCCTCCTGTGCGACGGACTGCCCGTCGACTTCGTTCGCTAGCCGTATCCTCCGCTCGAGCAACCCGTCGACGCGTTCGGCGTCGGGCTCGCGGGGGTGTGCGACCTTGCCGTCATGGAGCTCGCGGCGATCTCGCGGCGTGGGCTGCGCAGGGACTTCTGGGACCTTCACGAGGCGCTGGCCACCGGGCTGACGCTTCGGCAGTGCGGTGCAGCCTACGTCCAGAGGTCCGGTATCCGCGAGGCCGACCTCTACCACGTGCTCCGTGCGCGAACGTACTTTGAGGACGCGGAGGAGGATCCGGTGCTGCCCTCGGGTCTCGATGTCAAGAGGTGGGGCGCCATCAAGGCGTTCTTCTGCGCGGAGGCCTTGAAGCTGGTGGTCGCCGCCGACTCGTAGGCGGCCGGGGATCGTTGGACGGGACGCCCTGCAGCTCCGGGCCTGCGCCAGAATCACATGTGCGCCAAGGGGCCGAGGCGCTCGTCGGCGCGAAGCACGTGGTCGTCTTCTGCGATGGCGCGTTCTCTGCGAGGGAACGCGCCGTGCGTGCTGCGGAAGCTCGGGCTCACCCCCACCTTGACACCCGCGCAGGCCTGCGATGTCCTCGGGTCGCGAGGAAAGGGACGATGACGCACGAGGGGGCCCGACCTGGCGGTGAGCAAGCGGACCCCACCTCCGTCGCCCACTTCCGCATCCTGGGCCGGCTCGGCGAGGGGGGGATGGGGGTCGTCTACCGCGCCGAGGACGAGACCCTGCGGCGCGTGGTGGCGCTCAAGCTCCTGGCCGCTGCCGAGAGCGACCCGGAGATCCGGCAGCGCTTCCTGCGCGAGGCCCGCTCAGCGGCCGCCATCAGCCACCCCAACGTCGCGATGATCCACCACGTCGGCGAGGCGAAGGGGCGCCTCTTCATCGCGATGGAGCTCGTGGACGGCGAGACGCTCCGGACGCGGCTGGTGCGCGGGCGCCTCGATCTGGCGACGGCCCGGGAGCTCGCGCTGCAGATGGCCCGCGGGCTCGCGGCGGCGCACGAGAAGGGGATCGTGCACCGCGATCTGAAGCCCGAGAACGTGATGATCACGCCGGAGGGGGTCGTGAAGCTGCTCGACTTCGGGCTCGCCAAGACGGGGACCGAGTACCAGCCTGGGGCCCCCGCCGACGTCGGGCTGGCCAGGACCGAGACGCTCGTCACCTCCGACCGGACACGCATCATGGGCACCGCCGAGTACATGTCGCCCGAACAGGCGCTCGGCAGGCCGCTCGACGTCCGCTCGGACGTCTTCTCGTTCGGCGTCGTCCTCTACGAGATGATCGCCGGCGTGCGCCCGTTCCGCGGACTGACCCCGGGCGAGGTGCTCGTGGCCATCGCGCGTGACCCCGCGCCCCCCCTGCGCTGGAAGGTGCCGGAGGTCGATGACGCCACCGACGCCCTCGTCGAGCGCTGCCTCGCGAAGGACCCGGCGTCGAGGTTCGCGAGCGCCGCGGAGATGGTGGCGGTGCTCGCGGGAGGACCGTCCGACGCGTGGTCCGGGCTCCGGTCCGGCGCGCTGACAGGACCGCAGCCTCCGAGCAGGCCGGCTCCCCGGCGGAGGATGGCGAGCGTCGCCGTCGGGCTGACGCTGATCGTCGCCGCCGCCGGCGCGGTCAAGGTGACCGCGAGCCGGCGAGCCGCAGCGCGCCTGGCGGTCCCGGTGGCTCCTGCGGCGCCGCGCCCCACGGCCGTCACCGACCTGCCTCCCTTGTCGACGCAGGCCCCGGAGGCGGTCCGCGAGTACGCGCAGGCGATGCAGGCGCGGCGCGACGCCTCGATCGCGGCGAGCAACGCGCACCTGCTGCGCGCCGTCGAGATCGACCCGGGCTTCGCCCTCGCGCACCTGATGCTCGCCCTGAGCGCGTCGAGCTCCTCCGAGGACCAGCGCAAGCACCTCGCCAGCGCCGTGGAGCTGCGCGGTCAGCTCGGCGAGCGCGACGCCGCGATCTTGCAGGTCGTCCAGGGGACGCTCGCGCGCGACCAGCCCGACGTCGAGGACGACATGCGGCGGTGGATCGCGCTCGCCGACCGCTATCCGTACGACGCCTTCGTCGTCTTCCTCGCGGGGTCCGGCTGCCTGGACGCGGGGCACCAGGACGAGGGCTTCGCGCTGCTCGACCGGGCCCTCGCGCTCGATCCGAGGTTCGCGCTCCCCCTGCACGACCGCGCCGTGTTCGCGTTCACCCGGGGCGACCTCGAGGGGACCGTCGCGGCGGCCGACCGGTGCCTCGCGCTCTCGCCGTCGGCCGCATCGTGCCTGCGCCGGCGCGCGGAGGCCGAGCAGCGGCTCGGCCAGTGCGAGAGGCTCGAGGAGGACGCGCGCAGGATGGTGGCGCTCGAGCCCGAGGGGGAGCGAGCGTACGACTGGCTCGCGACGGCGCTCGTCGCGCGCGGGGCCCCCGACGAGAGCATCCTCGAGGCGTACCGTCGCGCGCGCGAGCACGCCGCGACGCCCGCATCCAGGGCGTACAGGGCCCTGATGGACCCGGCCCACGTGGCGCTCCACGCGGGGGACTTCGTGAGCGCCGTGGCGGTGCTCCCGGCGATGGAGGCGTTCGCGGCCGGCGAGACGAGCGAGGCGAGCGCCAGCCTCGTGAACGGATACGAGGTGGCGGTGTTCGAGGAGCTGGGGAGGACCGACCGCGCGGCCGACGCCGCCGAGGCCTACCTGAAGCGAGTCCCCGCGCTGACGCCCGACGATCTCGGCTACGGCCGCGCCACGGCGCTGCGCGCGCGGCGCCTGGCCGGACGCCTCTCCGACGCTGCCTTCCGCGAGCAGCGGGACGCGCTCGCCAGGGACACCGCCGCGAGGCTGCCGCGCCACCTCGTCAACGAGGCGTGGCTCATCGCGTACGCGGCGACGTCCGTGACGGCCGCCGACGCGTTCGAGGCGCTCGCGGTGCTACCGCGCTACTCGCCGCTGCCCGCGTTCGAGGGCCAGAGCTACTTCGAGCGCGCGATGGGCCACGTGCTGCTGCTCGGCGGGCGCGTCGACGAGGCCATCCCGCACCTGCGGCGTGCCATGAAGGCCTGCAACGACAACTTCCTGTCCTACCCGTTCGCGGCCGAGTGGCTCGGCGAGGCGCTCGACCAGAAGGGGGACCGCGCCGGGGCTTGCGAGGCCTACGCCGGGGTGATCGCGCACTGGGGGCACGCGAAGCCTCGCTCGGTCACCGCCGACAAGGCCCGCGCGCGCAGCAGGGTGCTGGGCTGCGCGGCGAGGTGAGCCCGCGGTGACCGCCGTTGCCGGCCGAAGGGGTGGAGGGTAAAGGGGGCCGATGCGCTCCGCGTTCATCGTGGCCCTGGCGTGCGCCGTCGCGGCGTCGTCGTCTGTCGCGGCCGCGGACGCCCCTCACAAGGGGCCCTACTTGCAGCACCTCGGGTCCTCCAGCGTCGACGTCCGCGTGGAGCTAGGCGCGCCCGCCGCGGTCTCGGTCGATGTCGCCGTCGACGGTCGCGACGGCGGCGCGCCGGGCCAGACAGTCACCTCCCCCGCCGCTGCGTTCCACTCGGTCCACGTGGCCGGCCTCGGCGCCGCCACCCGCTACCGGTACGCGGTCCGCGTCGGCAGCGGGCCGGCGTACCGCGGCACCTTCGTGACCGCCCCCGACGGCGCGTCGCGCGAGCCCTTCACGTTCGTCGTCTACGGCGACAACCGCTCCGACGGAGCTGCCCACGAGCGCGTCGTGCAGGCCATCGCGAGGGAGAGCTACGGCTTCCTCGTCAACACCGGCGACTTCGTCATCGGCGGGGGGGACGACGCCGCCTGGCAGAGCTTCTTCGACATCGAGGAGCCCATCCTGCGCGACCACTGCCTCTTCGCGTGCATCGGCAACCACGAGCTGTTCGACGACAGGCAGGCCGCCCACTTCGAGCGTTACTTCGGGGCGTCCGAGCCCTCGGGTCCGTCCGCGCCCGCGCCTCCGCTCTACGGGTCCTTCCGCTGGGGACGAGCGCGCTTCTTCCTGCTCAACGCGTTCGAGGACTTCGGCGCGGGCCCCGAGCACGCCTGGCTCGTCGACGAGCTCACCCGCGCCGACCAGGAGCCGGGCGTCGACCTGCGGGTGGCGGTCGTCCACCACGGTCCGTACTCGGCCGGCGTGCACGGCGGCAACAAGCGCCTGCTCGCGGCGCACATCGCCGAGCTGCTCGTGTCCCACCGCGTCGACCTGCTGCTCGAGGGCCACGACCACATCTACGAGCGGGGCGAGGCCGGGGGGCTCAAGTACCTGCTGACGGGTGGCGGCGGGGCGCCGCTGTACCGCGACGTCCACCCCGTGCCGAGCACGAGGAAGGCGGAGGCCACCTACAACTACGTCCTCGCGACGGTGGCCGACGACGTCGTGTCGATCCTGTCCAAGCGGCCCGACGGCTCGATCATCGAGCAGTGCAGCTTCGCCCGCGGCGGCTCGTGGCTCTGCGACCCGCACCCCGCCCCGCCGTCCCCCGAAGGTGCCGGCGCGTCCCCGGTCGCCCCCGCGCCGTCGCCGAGCCCGCGGTGCGGCTGCAGCGTCCCGGGTCGACCGACCGACGGCGCAGTCGCGGTGCTGGCGGCGATGGTGCTCGCCTCGGTGCTCGTCCGGCGACGCAAGGGCTGACCGCGTACCCGGTCGCCCGGCGCGGCGCCCGCCGCCCCGAAACTGACCTTTGGCGTTCGCACGAGCCTCCGGCCGTGTAATGTCTCGGGCTCCCATGTCCGAGAAGCAGACCCCGCTCGTGCTCCTGAAGGCTCAGGGCAAGGTCGACCCTCACACCGTCGCCGTCCTCGCGAACGGCAAGGTGGTCGACTTCCACACCCCCATCGACGCCGCCACGCCGATCACCCCCATCCTCGACACCGACCCGGCCGGTCTGCGCGTCATCCGCCACTCGACCGCGCACGTCATGGCCGACGCCGTGCAGCGCCTCTTCCCCGGCACGCGCGTCACCATCGGCCCCGCCATCGAGGACGGCTTCTACTACGACTTCGAGAAAGACGGGGCCGGCTTCACCGAGGACGATCTGCGCCGTATCGAGGACGTGATGCTCCGCCTCATCGCGGCCGACAGCACCTTCCGCCGCGAGGTCGTGTCGCGCGAAGAGGCCGTCAAGATGTTCGCGGCGATGGGCGAGCACTTCAAGGTCGACATCATCGCCGCCATCCCCGAGGGGGAGGACATCTCGCTCTACCGTCACGGCGCCGATCCGGCGTGGGTCGACGTCTGCGAGGGGCCGCATGTCCCGTCGACCCGCTACCTGAAGGCGATCAAGCTCACGCACGTTGCCGGCGCGTACTGGCGCGGCGACGAGAAGAACCCGATGCTCCAGCGCATCTACGGGACGGCCTTCGCCAGCAAGGAGGCCCTCGTCGAGCACCTCCGCCTGGTCGAGGAGGCCAAGGCGCGCGACCACAGGAAGCTCGGCCGCGAGCTCGACCTGTTCCTGTTCGACGATGCCGCCCCGGCGATGCCCTTCTTCCTGCCGAAGGGGGCCTTCGTCTACAACAAGATGGTCGATTTCGTCCGCAGCCAGTACGAGGCGTGTGGCTACCAGGAGGTCATCACCCCGCAGGCGTTCGACCCGTCGCTCTTCCGCACGAGCGGACACCTCGGCCACTACAACGAGAACATGTACCGGCTCTGGACGGAGGACCTCATCGAGGCCGTCCCGGACGACAAGCTGCGCGAGACCCTGAAGGACAGCAGCTTCGGCGTCAAGCCGATGAACTGCCCCAGCCACTGCGTCATCTACGGGTCGCGTCGCAGGAGCTACCGCGAGCTCCCCTGGCGCGTGGCCGACTTCGGCAGGTGCCACCGTTACGAGCGCGGCGGCGTGGTCCACGGCCTGTCGCGCGTCCGGACGTTCTGCCAGGACGACGCTCACATCTTCTGCACGAGGGACCAGGTCCCGTCCGAGATCGAGCGGTTCCTCCGCTTCTTCTACGGCGTCTACCGCGCCTTCGGCTTCGAGAAGATCAGCGTGAAGCTCGCGACCAGGCCCGACAGTCGCCTCGGCACGGACGCCGACTGGGACCTGGCCGAGGGGGCGCTGGCGGAGGGGCTCAAGCGGGTCGGCGTCGACTACGAGGTCCTGCCGGGCGAGGGGGCGTTCTACGGCCCGAAGTACGAGTTCCACGTCGAGGACGCGCTCAAGCGGTCGTGGCAGCTCGGCACCTTCCAGTACGACCCGAACCTCCCCGAGCGCTTCGGTCTGACGTACATCGGCGAGGACGGCAAGGAGCACCGCCCCGTCATGCTCCATCGCGCCATCCTGGGCTCGGTCGAGCGCTTCTTCAGCATCTATCTCGAGCACTGCGGCGGCAACTTCCCCGCCTGGATCTCGTCCCGTCAGGCGATGGTCGTCACGGTCAGCGCCAAGGTCGACGAGTACGCCGGAAAGGTGCACGAGGAGCTCTGCTCCCGAGGCCTGCGCGTCGACCTCGACACCAGCGCCGACAAGCTCGGCGCCAAGATCCGCTCCGCACGTCTGGCTCGCTACCCGTACATCCTGGTCATCGGCCCCAAGGAGGCCGAGACCGGGGCGCTGGGCGTGCGGTCGCGCGACGCGGGCGAGCTCGGGGCCATGCCTGTCGCCGATTTCGCGGCCAGACTGAAGGCCGAATCCGCGCCGCCGCGCGCCGATTTCCGTCCCGGCGCGACCGCCGTCGCGGCGAAAGCTTGATCTTCCCGGTGCTTTCGGTTTGACGCCGGCGCTTCTTCGCGTCGATGATTCCCGCCGCCGGGCAGGCCGAGGTCTGCCCCCGGCGGCGTTCCGCCTTTCCCCCCCCCGATGGAGGTCACGAAAATCACAATGTCAATGGGCCGTCCCCGCTTCGATCCTCGCCAGCAGCAACGTGGCTTTCAGATTCGCATCAACCACCGTATCCGTGTCCCCGAGGTTCGCGTCATCGGCGCTGACGGCAACATGCTCGGCGTGCTGCAAACCCACGAGGCCATGCGTCTGGCACAGGAGCAGGGGCTCGACCTGGTCGAGGTGAACCCCAAGGCCGAGCCTCCGGTCTGCAAGATCCTCGATTTTGGCAAGTACAAGTACGAGGAGAAGAAGAAGACGGCGGAGGCGAAGCGAAAGCAGACGGTGGTCGAGATCAAGGAGATCAAGCTCCGGCCCAAGACCGACGATCACGACGTCGACTTCAAGATCCGCGCGGCCCGTCGCTTCCTCGAGGCGGGGCACAAGGTGAAGGTCACGGTGCGCTTTCGCGGCCGCGAGATCACTCACCCGGAGAAGGCGCAGGAGCAGATCACCCTGATGGTGCAGGGGACGGAGGACCTCGCCAACCTCGAGTCGCGCCCGATGATGGAGGCGCGCACGATGACCGTCCTCATCGCCCCCAAGCCGACCATCATGCAGAAGGTCGCCGCCGCGAAGGCCGCGGCCGAGAAGGCGCGTCAGCAGGCCGAGAAGGAGGGACGCGTCCTGCCTCCGCCGGAGCCGTCGGTCGGCTCGATGCCGGACGTCGACGACGACGATGACGACGACGATGACGACGACGACGAGGCGGCGCCGGACCAGGCCCTGTCGTAACCTCCGACACCCCGTGAGCGTGCCGTGCCGGCCCGGTCGCCTGGCCGGCATACCTGTGGTGAAACGTCTACACTGGGCGTGAATCCGGTGCCTCGGACGACGGGTCGGCCGGCCGCGGAGGCGAAGTCTGCTCGTTTTGTGCGGAACTGGTACGTGGCGCGAAAAGTGCAGTAGGTGTCGGAGCCCAAGGGTCCGATGCACCAATCCTCGCACTCCCCGCTCCGCGTCTGCATCGTCGTTCCCTACGATCTATCCGAACGTGGAGGAGTGAAGCACCACGCCTTCGAGGTCGCCCGGGCGCTCCGGCGTCGCGGTGACCATGTCAGCATTGTCGGACCTGCGACAGAGGATCCGAAGCTCGACGGGGTGATGACCTTCGGCGGGATCGTGAACATCCGGTCGAACCACT
>Ga0181517_10004464_pt1 | contig 12731 bp, 11 predicted proteins | sample PEATcosm2014_Bin_31_FD_119748 | JGI IMG/M metagenome (GOLD analysis project Ga0181517, IMG submission 119748) | Peatland microbial communities from MTU Mesocosm Facility, Houghton, MI, USA - PEATcosm2014_Bin01_30_metaG | ecosystem: Environmental > Terrestrial > Soil > Wetlands > Peat | place... | reverse complement strand
GGTGATGCCCATCATCATGCGAATGGAGCTGGTTTTGCCCGCCCCGTTCGGCCCCAGCAGACCGAACATCTGGCCCGCTTCAATCGACAGGCTCAGGTCGTTGACAGCAATCTTGTTCTCGTAGGCCTTGGTCACTCCCGCGAGTTCGACAACCGGCATAAATTCTCCCGCCGCACAGCTTGGTTTGGTTTTCAGATAAACCGAAGGGGCCGGTCTGCATGAAGTTTAACAAAATTCACACTTCACAGCTTGCGTATTGCCCCGGATAGGGTAATATGCGGCAAGGTTACATAAGAGTTCAAATGCCGCCGCAGCCAGCCAGGAGACTCCTGCTTGCCGCACTATCGGCTTGATTTTTCCCGTATTGGTCCGATTTGTCTTGTCGGATTACCTACGGGGAAGAACACGCACGAGTGTCTCCAAATTCAAGGAAAGATTGATCTAACGGCCAGCAGAGGGGGAACCAAAGAGTACACCCCATGGGCGCAAGTTCACAGTAGCCGTGGGAAGAAAAAATGTTAGCCTTGCTGCTGGGGCCGGATAGTAGTAACCTGTCAAACTCAGACAATAGTAACCCTTCGGAGGTAGTAATGGTAACCTCGTTAGCGATGGATGGTTACAATTTTTTCAAAAACGAGCCAGTTGACGCGCCAATATTGAGGCCACAGAGCATCAAGGAGCTTGACGTGCGCCAGTCAATTCTTGAGGATCTGGCTTTAAAGATTCTTTATCTATCCGGTTCGCTCTCTATCTCCGAACTTTCCGAAAAGACCCGGCTCGCCTTCGAAGTGGCCAAGGAACTGTCTGGCCAGCTACGCGCGGAACTGCATTGCCAGGTTACGGGAGTGAACGGTTACGTTCCGCAGATTGCCATCACCTCTCAGGGCAGAGCGCGGGCGATAGAGCTGTTCTCGCAGAATCACTATGCAGGCCCCGCGCCGGTGTCACTGGAAAGCTATGTTGAGCAGACCCAGCATCAGAGTGTGCGGAAGGTGGAGATACACGCAGACGGCGTGAAGCGCGCCTTTGCGCATCTGGTAATCGGCAACGAAACGTTGCGGCAGTTTGGAACGGCGCTGAACTCAGGCAGTTCCATATTCCTTTATGGCCCCCCCGGAGTGGGGAAAACCACCATCGCCGAGACATTGTCGCGAGTGGTTGCCGAGGATGCGGTCTGGATACCGTACGCGATAGAAGTGGATGGCCAGATTATCACGGTTTACGATCCGGCGATTCACAAGCGCGTAGCGGAAGCGGAGCCAGAGATCCGGGACGAGCGCTGGGTGCTGTGCGAGCGCCCGGCGGTTCTGGCCGGCGGCGAGCTGACGATAGAGATGCTGGACCTGCAATTCAACCCGGTTACCAAGTTCTATGTTGCCCCGATACAGATGAAGGCCAATAATGGGGTTCTGATCATCGACGATTTCGGAAGGCAACGGATGCGCCCGGAAGATCTGCTGAACCGCTGGGTGGTTCCCCTGGATCGCAGGATCGACTTCCTGGCTCTCGCGGGCGGAAAGAAGATTGAGATTCCCTTCGAGATGCTGGTCGTCTTTGCATCCAACATGGATCCTGCGGAGCTGGTGGACGCTTGTTTCCTGCGCAGGATTCAAACCAAGATCAAGATCGGCACGGTCTCGGACGCACAGTTCTGCGAGATTTTTCGCCGCGTTGCCGACGAGAATCAAGTCGCATTTGACCCCGGCATACCCAAAGACCTTATCGATTTCATCCGCGGCACGTTGAAGCAGGAACTGCGCCAGTGCTATCCCCGGGATATTGTGAACCAGGTTCTTTGGGCCGCGCGCTACGAAGGCAAGCAAGCATATCTTGATTACGCGGCCATGACGCAGGCGGTCGAGGCTTATTTTCTGCCCAAGTCGTAGGGAGACGGTGTTCGAGGGGCGCGGCCCAGCCGGTTCCGCGCTTTGGGGCATCGTTGTGTCCCACCCTTGCGATAAAAAAGCAAAATGCAGGTCCTTCGGCTCCGCTCCCCACTCCAGCGACTAAGACCTGTCGCTGGGGACCCCGGCGCGCTCCGCTCAGGATGACCGCTTTGTGGGGACATCCGGACGATACGCGGACAAATGTTTTAGCATCCGGAGTGTGGCAGACCTCGACACTCCGGTGATGTATGTTCGCGGCGTGGGTCCGAAGGTGGCGGAGATGCTCGCCGCCAAGGACATTCAAACGGCCGAAGACCTGCTCTACCACCTTCCCTTCCGCTATGAAGACCGCCAGAATCCGCGCAGCCTGGACGAGCTGAAGGCCGGCGAGACGGCCAGCGTGATTGCCGAGGTGCGCGGCTCGATGCTGCTGCGGACACGCAAGATGCCTATCTTCGAGCTGACCGTGGGGCAAGGGCGGCTGGCGCTGAAGTGCATCTGGTTCAACGGCAGCTATCTGGAGGGGAAGTTTCACGCCGGGCAGACGGTGGCGTTGTATGGCAAGGTCGAGCCGTCACGCTCCAGCCAGAATTTCAAAATGATTCAGCCGCAGTTTGAGCTGCTGCCTGACGCGACCGACGACGCCGAGACGCGACTGCTGGAAGTGGGGCGGATTACGCCGGTGTACGAGTCGCTGGGCGGCGCGCGGCTGGCCTCGCGCTGGCAGCGGAAGGTGATCTTCCACCTGCTCGAAGGGATGCGGGGCGCGGTGGCGGAGTGCCTGCCCTTGAGGATGCTGGAGCGGCTCGGACTTCCCGGCCGGGAATCAGCTTTGCGCGAGGTGCATTTTCCGCCCGAAGGAACGAATTTTGCGCAGTTGCAAAGCTGGTCGACGCCGGCTCACCGGCGGCTGATCTTCGAGGAGCTTTTCTTTCTGGAACTGGGGCTGGAACTCAAGCGCCGCCGCATGAGGGAGCGCGTGGGAATCAGCTTTGCGCCCACGGACAAAGCGCGCGAGGCGATCCGCGAGGTGCTGCCGTTTCATCCCACGGCGGCGCAGAAGCGGGCGCTGGGCGAGATCGTGGCCGACATGCATAGCCCGAGCCCCATGCGGCGGCTGCTGCAAGGGGATGTTGGCTCGGGCAAGACGATCGTCGCGCTACAGGCAATGATGGTGGCCATGGAGAACGGCTACCAGGCGGCGTTGATGGCGCCCACCGAGATTCTGGCAACGCAGCATTTTCTCAGCCTTCGCAAGCTGCTGGAGCGCTCTTCGCGCCGCTATCGGATTGCGTTGCTGACCGGTTCGCTCACAGAGGAGCGCAAGCGCCACACGCGTGGCCTGATCAACCGAGGCGAGGCGCAACTGGTGATTGGCACCCATGCGCTGATTGAGGAAAAGGTGGAGTTCGACCGGCTGGGGCTGGTGGTGGTGGATGAACAGCACCGCTTCGGCGTCTTGCAGCGCTTCAAGCTGATGAAGAAACCCAATCAGGCAGAGCCGGATGTGCTGGTGATGACGGCCACGCCGATTCCGCGCACGCTGGCGCTCTCGCTCTACGGCGATCTCGATGTCAGTGTTCTGGATGAGATGCCGCCGGGACGCACACCCATTGTCACGCGGCGCGTTCCCGGCGAAATGGCCGGGGAAGTTTGGGATTTCGTGCGCAAACAAGTGGCGAAAGGCCGGCAGGCTTACATTGTTTACCCGGTCATCGAGGGCAGCAAGGAGGATCAGCCGGAGCTGGATTTCTCGCATGATGACCCGGAGGTTGGTCTTGAGGCTCCGCAGCCTTTCACCGCATCCCAGGTCCGAAAATCCGGACCTGGGGCACCCGCACCCAGTCGTAAGATCAACCGAAAAGGGAAAATAGCGGAACTGTTTCCGAAGGCCGCGCAGGAGGCGAATCCGGGCGCGAAGTCGGGACTGAAGTCGGCTGTGGAGATGCACGAAAAGCTGCGCTCGGGGCCGCTGGCCGGCCTGCGCGTGGGCCTGTTGCATGGGCGGCTGGACGCCGATGAGAAGGAGATCATCATGCGCCGCTTCCACCGCGGCGAGATCGACGTGCTGGTAGCCACCACGGTTATCGAAGTGGGCGTGGATGTTCCCAACGCGACGGTGATGGTGGTGGAGCACGCGGAGCGGTTTGGGCTGGCGCAGTTGCATCAGTTGCGCGGGCGCGTGGGACGCGGCGCGGCGAAGAGCTACTGCATTTTAATTACGGGCGAGCGCATTTCACCGCTGGGCGAGGAGCGGCTCAACGCCATGGTTCGCACGCAGGACGGCTTTGAACTGGCGGAGCTGGACCTCTCACAGCGCGGCCCCGGCGAGTTTTTTGGGACGCGGCAGGCCGGGCTGCCCGACTTTCGCGTGGCCAACCTGCTGCGCGACCGGCAATTGCTGGAGCTGGCCAAAATGGAGGCATCCCGTTTTGCCAATGCGCCCGGCGCCGGCAAAGCTGGGGGCAGCGAGACGACGGAAGTCGAGCGCGCGCGCGTGTGGGCGCGGCTTAAAGAGGCCTGGCAGCGGCGCTATGGATTGGTGGAGGCAGGTTGACCGTGCGAACTGCCTCTTGATAGCATAAACAGTGCGATCCTGTATCGACGACAAGCGAATCCAAAGGATATTCCCGTAGCACTGTCTTTCGGAAAAAGATAGAGCACAGCAGGATAGGCGGACCCGTTGAGAGGACAAAACGCTGCAATGAAATATAGACCGTTGTTTGTTTTTGCACTCGTAATTCTTATTATTTCTATTTCCGGCTGCAAGCCCGACCCGGCCTCGCTAATGACGGCAGTGAAGGCCGACAACACCGAAGAAGCCAAAAAGCTCATCGAGAAGGGCGCCGACCCGAATAGCCGCACGTCGCCAAGCGGCTGGAGTGTGCTCCATTATGCGGCAAGAAACGGCAATGTGGAAATAGTCGGCCTTCTTCTGAAGGCGGGCGCCGATCCGAACTACTCAGGAACCATGGAAGGGCAGACGGGCACAGTCATCTCCTTGAGGCCGTTGATTCTTGCGCAGGCAACTCTGGATCTGGTGAAACAAATTCCGGCCGCGAGCATGGAAGAGACACTGCACCAGATTGGGCTGGACGACCCCGCGCTCCTGAAGAGCATGAAGGATCCAAACGCGGCAGTTCGATACCAGAAAGTTGTCGACGCCCTGACAACAGTTACAACGAAAAAGTAGCGACCGAGCGCGCAGACAGATTCAACTGGCCTTTCAAGCCGCCTCTGTGGTGCGTGCGCCTTGCATCAACTCGACGGGAAAGGTCTGGATCTCCAGGTCGATGCTGGCAATTTCCGCGCCGCAATCCTGCTGGTGGCTGCGGGTGCATTGACAGAGTTCCGTAAAGCGGATGTGCCCGCTCTGGCTCAGTTCCAGGCCGGCGGCGATCATTACGCTGTAGATCTCGACGCAGGCCTGGCGCTCGAACTCGAACAACATGTTCACAGTACCGGTATCGTTTGCACCGCGGCTGAGGACCCAGCCGCCACAGCCCAGGATTGCGCCGGTAAGGGATTGGACCAGACGCGAGGGCTCTTCGATGGAGATGGCCTTCATCTGCATGGCCCAGGGAATGCTCATCGTCTGTCCTGCGTCGCGTGTCGGCAGCGTTAGTCTCACATCCGCCTTATCGGAGCAGGGGTGCATAGCATAACCAATGTTGCGGAGTCGAACGAAACATGACCGTCTTTGAGACACCCATGCTTGCGGCATGGCCGGAGTCCCTTGCGCTGGTAATTGGAGGCGTTTCCGTTCCCCAAAAGCCGAGGCCGCGGCGAGTTCCGCCTGACGCCGGCGCAAGCACAGCAAAAGGGGAATGATGTAGCTTGATAGACAGCATGATTGTCGGTTCCGGAATCGATCTGGCGGAGATAGGGCGCATTCAGCGGTCAATGGATCGCTATGGGCAGCGGTTTCTGGACCGCGTGTACACTGCCGCGGAGCAGGCCTATTGCCTGCGCAAGCGCAAGGCCGCGGAGAGCTTTGCAGCGCGGTTTGCCGCCAAAGAGGCGGGCGCGAAGGCCTTGGGAACGGGCATCACCCATGGCGTGAATTGGCTGGAGATCGAAGTCGCGCGCGAGCCCGGCGGAAGGCCCACTCTCCAGTTTCACGGACGCGCGGCCGAGTTTGCCGCCCGCCTGGGAGCGCGCCGCGCGGCGCTTTCCATCACCCACACCGCAGAGCTGGCCATGGCCAGCGTGGTGCTGGAGGACGGGCGATAGCGCAGCCGGTTCTGCTATTCTCAAGGCGTTAACCCGCGCATTTTCTTGTAAGAGGAGTGCCGTGCCGAGCCGCAAAGAGATTCAGTGGTCGCAACTGAGAGTGGGAGCGTTGGTGATGGCAGCCATGGCCGTGCTGGTCGGGCTGATTCTTCTCATGTCCAGTTCGAGCGGCGGGCTGTTTGCGCGCAAGCTGGCGCTGCGCGTGTACTTTGAGAATGCCGCGGGTGTGAAGGATGGCGCTCCGGTTACGCTGGAGGGCGTGACCATCGGCAACGTGATCCATGTACGCGTGGTCCCGGACCGGAATCCAACGCCGGTGGAGGTGACCATGCAGGTGGGCCGCGAATATCAGAACCGCCTGCATACCGATTCGACCGCCTCGATTGCCCAGGCGGGTGTGCTGGGCGACAGCTACGTCGATCTCAGCTCAGCCCACGCCAGCGGACCCCCTCCAGCTAATGACGCAGAACTCAAGGCTTCAGGTTCTCCCAGCATCCAGGACGTGATTCGCACCAGCCAGGTCTCCATCGAGGAGATCACTGCGCTGACACGCAAGATCGAGACCCTGGTCGATACGCTCAATTCCAAACGCGGCACCGCGGGCGAGTTGATCAACGACCCCGAATTGGGCAGGAAGATCACCACCATCGCCACCGATCTTGAGACCATTACAAGCGCCGTGGCCGGGGGCAAAGGCTCGCTGGGCAAGCTGGTCAACGACGACACGCTCTACACCCGCGCCAACTCGGCCGTCGACCGGCTGGATAAAATCACGACCGCGCTCGACGAGGGCAAGGGCAGCGCAGGAAAGCTGCTGAAGGACGATTCGCTCTATAACAATCTGAACGCCGCCGTGGCCAACACCAATCAAATGGTGGCCGAGATCAACGCCGGCAAAGGCGCGCTGGGAAAGCTCGCCAGGGACCCTGCCTTCGCTGAGAAACTCGATGACACCGTTACCCGCCTGGACTCGATTCTGAAGGGCGTGGATGAAGGCAAAGGCTCGCTGGGGCAACTGGTGCAAAACCGCGCGCTCTACGATCATGCCGACCAGACTCTGGATCAGACCCAGCAGTTAGTGAAGAGCATCCGCGAGGATCCGAAGAAGTATCTGGTGATTAGGATGAAGGTTTTCTGAGGCGATTTTGACAAAAGGCCGAGCTTCTTATGATTCGACGCTGCGTTGAACGTGATTTTGAGCAGATTTGGACCATCATCAATGACGGCGCTCAAGCCTATAAAGGTATCATTCCCGCAGACCGGTGGGCGGAGCCGTATATGTCCGTGGAGAAGCTACGACATGAAATCGAGGATGGCGTCGTGTTCTGGGGCTACGAGGAAGGCGAGACCCTGACCGGCGTGATGGGGATTCAACAGGTTCAGGATGTGACCCTCATCCGGCACGCCTATGTTTGCACCCGCAACCGGAATCAGGGAATCGGAGGGCGGCTGCTCAGTCACTTGATGACTCAATCGAGCATTCCGGTGCTGATCGGCACTTGGGCGGATGCAGTCTGGGCGATCGGCTTTTACGAAAAACACGGCTTTCAATTGGTCGGCCGGCAAGAAAAAGAACGGCTGCTCAGAAAATACTGGACAGTTCCTGATCGTCAGATTGAAACTTCAGTGGTACTGGCCGATTCGACATGGCGTAAGAGGCAGCAATGAAGAACGCACGCGGGTGCCCCGTGTCCCGATTTTGAGACCTGGGTTTCGGTTAACTTTCCCGCAGACCGGTCTGCTCGCGAAACATCTTCCAGAATTCTGTAAAGCCTTTGAGACGCACAACCTGAAAGTAGTTGCTGGCGATTAAGTAGAAGATCACGGCAACGGCGGTAATCCAATGCAGAGTGCCGGAGCCCAGTTGGTCGCTGAATGGCAGCGGCGCGGCCGAGAGCACCATGGCCAGCACAATGAGCGCCAGGTTGACGATGCCCATCACCAAATTGATCTCGACCAGTTTGGCCGTCATGAGCTTGCCCAGCCGCAGACTGCGCGCCAGGGCCTGCGCCGCGCTGCAATTCTCGAGCAGCATTACCAGCGGCGCAATCGAGAAGGCCCAACTGGACAACGCCCACGCGGTGAAGAATGCCAACGAGAGGAAGATCGCCCACATCGAATAGCCGACCAGGTCCGGCTCGGCGGCGGAGGTAATGTGCGTGGCTGCGACCCATTGCATGGAGCGCAGCCAACAACAGCAGGCGAAAAGGAAAAAAGCCAGCCAGGCGGCCTGGAGAGTGATCATTTGGAGGGGCCGAAAACGCAGCGACGGGGCCGGACTCGGTTCCAGGCGCTTGAGGAGCAGGTTGCGGCCGAGGCCGGAGACGATCACCCAGCCTACCGCGGCCACCGGCAAAAGCCAGCGCAGGACGGCGGCGACATGAGGCTGGTAGAGCGCCCAGGCGTTGCTGAGCTGCACCGCGGCTATCCATGGGTTCTGCGGATCGAGAGTGGCGAGGCCTGCGGATTCCGGCGGCAAGGCGGCGAGAACGCGTTGCGCCTGCATCCAACAGACCGTCAGCAACGGAATCCCAAAAAGCCAGCGCCAGCCTACCTCAATCAGCGTGAGCGAAGGCCGCTGGAAGACCCAGCCCATCTGTCCGACCAGCGACTGGGTTCCGCGCAGGGGCGCAGATACTTTCATTTCACCACCAGGTTCACCAGCTTGCCCGGAACCACAATGATTTTGACCACGGTTTTTCCTGCGGTCCGCGACTGAACTTTTTCGCCGGCCAGCGCCGCGGCTTCGATCACCTTGGCATCGGCATCGGCTGGCACACGGACTACGGTCACCAGCTTGCCGTTGATCTGGACCGGGATTTCCAGCTCGTTTTCCCTGGCCAGTTCGGGGTCGCTGACCGGCCAGGGAGCACGCAAGATTGCTTCCTTTTCGCCCAGCTCTTCCCATAGCTCGGCCGCAAGATAAGGAGCAAACGGCGCCAGCAGCAGCACCAGCGTTCGCAGCAGTTCGCGCACCACCGGCGCGGGAATTTCGCCCGCCGCCAATTGCGCGTCCGCTGCCTGAATCTCGTTGACCAATTCCATGATGGCCGCGACGCAGGTGTTGAAGTGCCAGCGACCCTCGAAGTCCAGCGTGATTTTGGCAATAGTCTGATGCAGCTTGCGCAACAGAGCAGCTCCGCGGTCTTGCGTTGTGGATAAGATTTGTGCGCCAGAACGGGCCACCGGCGCATACTTTGTGACCAGCCGCCAGACGCGCGCCAAAAAGCGGCTCACTCCGGCGACGCCGTCTTCCTGCCAGTCAAGATCGCGATCCGGGGGCGCGGCAAACAACGCGTACATGCGTGCCGAGTCGGCTCCGAAGCGGGCCACCATCTCGTCGGGCGAGACCACGTTGCCCTTCGACTTGGACATCTTGGCGCCGTCTTTGATGACCATGCCCTGCGTGAACAGGCGATGCACCGGCTCATCGTTCGCAATCAGCCCCAGGTCGCGCATTACCTTGGTCCAGAAACGCGAGTAAATGAGGTGCAGAATCGCGTGCTCCACGCCGCCGATGTATTGGTCGATGGGGAACCAGTATTGCGCGATTTTGGAATCGAAGGGTGCATTCGAGTTTTTCGCGTCGGTATAGCGATAGAAGTACCAACTGGAGTCGACGAAAGTGTCCATGGTGTCGGTCTCGCGCCGCGCCGGCCCGCCGCATTTGGGGCAGGCGACGTTGACGAAGTCCGGCACACGGCCCAGAGGCGAGCCGCCCTGCTGGGTAATCTCAATCTGCGCGGGCAACACCACCGGCAATTGATCGTCCGGCACCTGCACGAGGCCGTCGCGCTCGCAGTGAATCATGGGGATGGGCGTGCCCCAGTAGCGCTGTCGGCTAACGCCCCAGTCTTTCAGGCGGAAAGTGACGGTTGCTTCACCGAACTTCTTTTCAAGAGCAATCTTCTGAAGTTTTTTCTGCGCTTCTTCGCAACTCAGGCCGTTGTATTCGCCGGAATTCACCAGGACGCCGGCTTCCGCGCAGAACGGCAGTTCTTGAGTAACGGCGGGGTCGATTGGCATGATCACCCGGGTAATAGGCAGGCCGTACTTGGTCGCGAACTCGAAGTCGCGCTCATCGTGCCCAGGAACGCTCATGATTGCGCCGGTACCGTAGTCGGCCAGGATGTAGTTGGCCACCCAGATGGGCACGCGCTGGCCGTTGTAAGGGTTGATGGCAAAGCGGCCGGTGGGAACGCCGTGCTTTTCGATTGCCCCCAGATCGCCCGCCTCGCGCGCCTTCTTCTGCTGATCGAGTAGTTCATCAACCTGCGCTTTCAGCTTTGCGTCGGCAGCGGTAAACTCGGCCACCAACGCGTGTTGCGGAGCCAGTTGCACGCTGGTTGCGCCGAAGATGGTGTCCACGCGCGTGGTGAAGACGCGAATCCGCGTCCCGGCCAACGCGGATTTATCGAGCCCATCTTCCGATCTTGAGTCGTCCAGGAAAAAGTCGACATCAGTTCCTTCGCTGCGGCCAATCCAATTGCGCTGCATGGTGCGGACTTTTTCCGGCCAGCCGTCGAGCTTGTCCAGGCCGTCGAGCAGTTCCTGAGCGTAGGCGGTGATGCGGAAGAACCACTGCACCAGATCGCGCTGGTCAACTTTGGTCCCTTCGTGACGCCAGCAGCAGCCATCAATGACTTGTTCGTTGGCCAGTACGGTACAGCATTCCGGGCACCAGTTCACCTTGCTCTTTTTGCGGTAGGCGAGGCCTTTTTCGTACATGCGCAAAAAGAACCACTGGTTCCAGCGATAGTACTCGGGCAGGCAGGTAGTCACTTCCGTGGCCCAGTCAAATCCCATGCCTAACCGCTCAAACTGCCGCTTCATGGCGGCGATGTTCGAGGTGGTCCACTCGCGCGGAGGGGTATTGTTCTTGAGCGCGGCATTCTCCGCCGGCAGGCCGAAGGCGTCCCAGCCCATGGGGTGCAGCACGTTGTAGCCGCGCATCCACATGTGCCGCGCCAGCGCGTCGCCAATCGCGTAGTTGCGCACGTGGCCCATGTGCAACTGGCCGCTGGGGTAGGGCAGCATTTCCAGCACATAATACTTGGGTTTGCCGCAAGATGCAGGCTCGGCCGCATATAAAGCGGGGTCAGCCGCCCACCGCTGCTGCCATTTGGGTTCAATCGTCGAAGGGTCGTAACGCAGTTCTATTTCTTCCGCCATATCTTATTCAGTGTAAACGTGCGGGCGAATTTCACGAGCGAGCTTGGGCCAGAACCGCGTGACAGCTTATTGCGCGAGAGGAGGCAAAGTTGCGTATAATATGTATGACAGCGTATACGAGGTGCCCCGATGCTGGCAGTCCGCATCCCCGGTGAGATGGAGACCCGCTTGGACAAACTAGCAGCCCTGACAGGGCGGCCCAAGAGCTTTTACGTGCGCGAAGCCTTGCTGACGCATTTGGACGAGATTGAGGACACGTACACCGCCCTATATCGGCTGGAACATCCGGCCAAACGGTGGACTTTAGAGGAGTTGGAGCAAGGGCTTGACCTCAAAAAGTGATCCGGAGAGGGCCTGGACGGTTGAGTTCGACGACCGCGCCCGGCGTGAGTTGCGCAAACTTGACGCGAAAATCCAGCAAACCATCTTGCGCTACCTGCGAGAACGCATTGCCGGCGCGGACGACCCGAGGCGATTCGGCAAGCCTCTACGCATGAATCTTGCCGGCCTCTGGCGTTACCGGGTCGGCGATTACCGCCTCATCTGCCGCCTTGAAGAAAACCGCCTCGTTGTGCTGGTGCTCCAAGTCGGCCACCGTCGCGAGGTTTACGAAGACTGAACCAGGCTCAACAACACTTTCACATTCCGCTCCTCGTCGCCGGGTTCGTCTACCGGGGTTTCGGCGATGAAGGCGGCGTGGGCAAAGCGCTTATCGTTGAGCAGGCGGCGGAAAGGTTCGAGGCCCATGGTGCCTTTGCCGATGTGCTCGTGACGGTCGAGTTTGGAGCCGCGCGCGGCCTTGGCGTCGTTCATGTGCCAGACGCGGACTGCGTCCAACCCGACGGTCGCGGCGGCCTGGACGATGGTTTGCTCATAGCCCTCGGGGCTGACCAGATCATAGCCGGCGACGTGGGTGTGGCAGGTGTCCAGGCAGACGCCCATGGGAGCCGACGGCTTGAGCCGCTCGACCAGCTCGGCTACCTGCTCAAAGCTGCCGCCCAGGGAAAATTCCGCGCCCGCCGTGTTTTCAATGAGGATGTGAAAGGGAGTTCCCTGCCACGGCAATCCGTCGATGGCGCGGGTGATGGAGTCGGCGGCGAGCCGGAGGCCCTCGTCGCGGGTGAGCCCCTTCCACGAGCCGGGATGCAGCACCAGGTACTCGGCGCCTAGCGCTAGCGCGCGCTCGATTTCGCCGCGAAAGGCCGTGACGCTTTTCTCGCGGATCTCGTCCGTCTGGCTACAGACGTTGACCAGGTAGCTGGTATGAATCACCAGCGGACCCACGTCGAGCTTGGCGCGCAGTTCGCGCATTCGGGCGGCCTGTTTGGGATCAATCTTGGGGGCGCGCCACATGCGCGGGCTGGAGGAAAAAATCTGAAAGGTGTTGGCGCCAATCTCCGCGGCGCGCTCGACGGCGTTGGATGCGCCGCCCGTTGTGCC
>Ga0181517_10004463_pt1 | contig 12732 bp, 16 predicted proteins | sample PEATcosm2014_Bin_31_FD_119748 | JGI IMG/M metagenome (GOLD analysis project Ga0181517, IMG submission 119748) | Peatland microbial communities from MTU Mesocosm Facility, Houghton, MI, USA - PEATcosm2014_Bin01_30_metaG | ecosystem: Environmental > Terrestrial > Soil > Wetlands > Peat | place... | reverse complement strand
CCTCGTCAGCGTGCCGGTCGGTATCGCCGGAACCATCTGGGCCTATCTAAAGCTGAAGGAGACCGGGTCCATCGCCCGGAACCAGAAGCTCGACGTGCCTGGTGTGGTGACCTTCGGTGCAGGACTTATCATCCTCATGATCGCCTTGAATTACGGCATCATGCCCTTCGGGCATTCCGTCATGGGCTGGGCGAGCCCGCTAGTAGTGATCGGCCTCGTCTCCGGCCTCTTGTTGCTCGTGGCCTTCTTCTTCATCGAGCGGCGCGTCCGGTATCCGATGTTCCGCTTGAATTTCTTCAGGAATAGGATGTTCGCCGCGGGGAACTTGAGCGGCTTCCTCTTCGCGGTGGCGCAGGGCGGCCTTCAGTTCATGCTCATCATTTGGCTACAGGGCATTTGGCTGCCACTGCATGGCTACAACTACGAGGACACGCCATTGTGGGCCGGCATCTACATGGCCCCGATGCTCGTCGGCTTCTTCCTTATTGGACCGATCTCGGGCTGGCTGTCCGACCGCCACGGCTCGCGAGGGCTCGCCACGCTAGGCCTGGTCGTCGTCATGGTCGGCCTCCTCCTCCTCGTGCTGCTACCGGCCAACTTCACCTATTTACCCTTCATGCTCATATTGATCCTCATCGGCCTGGGCATGGGCCTGTTCAGCTCACCTAATATGACGGCCATCATGAACTCGGTCCCGCCCGAATATCGCGGGGTTGCATCGGGCATGCGGGCGACAATCCAGAACGCAGGGACCCTCGTAAGCATGTCCCTCTTCTTCAGTATGGCCATCATGGGCCTGGCCCAGCGCCTTCCTCAGGCCCTCTTCTCGGGCCTGGTCGCGGCGGGCATCCCGACGGACGCGGCCACCCATGTCGCGGCCATGCCCCCGACGGGGGCCCTCTTCGCCGCCTTCCTGGGCTACAACCCCATGCAGCAGCTCCTCCCGCCTGCCGTCTTGGCCAACCTGCCCGAGACTACCAAGAGCCTCGTGCTCGGCAAGCAGTTCTTCCCGTCCTTGATGGCCCCGGCCTTTATGGCAAGCCTCCGGTTGACCTTCTACGGTGCTGCCGCCTTGGCCTTCCTCGCCTCGATCGTGTCCTTCCTGCGCGGTGGCAAGTACATTCACGAGATGGAGGACTGATGCCTCATGGGAATGCAAACGCCTCGCATGGATGCTGAACTAGCGCCATCGCGCGATGCGCGATATAAGTGGTTCGCCCTCTCCGCAACGAGCCTCGGGGCGCTCATGTCGGTCATGTCCGGGAGCATGCTCCTGATCGCCCTTCCGGATATCGTGCGGGACCTCGCAACCTCCATGGAGCTCGTGGTCTGGGTCATCATGAGTTACATGCTCGTCATCACTGTGCTCGTGCCTGCTATCGGCCGGGTCGCGGACATGGTCGGTCGAAAGCGGCTCTATCTCGGCGGCTTTGTCCTGTTCACAGCGACATCGCTCATCGCGGGCTTGGCGCGGACGGGGGCTCAGCTCCTCGTCGTGCGCGTCGTGCAGTCAGTGGGCGCCTCCCTCATCATGGCCAACAGCACCGCGATCGTCGCGGACGCCTTCCCTCGGGAGGAGCTGGGGCGGGCGCTGGGTATCAATACCATGATCATCGCCGTCGGGTCGGCGATTGGCCCGGTCATCGGCGGCTTGGTCACCGTACACTTCGGCTGGCGGGCTACCTTCTTCCTCAATGTCCCGCTCGGCGTCATCGGCACAGTCTGGGCCTGGATACAAATCCGCGAGATCGCTGTCCTCCCCAAAGACCAGCATTTCGACGCGGGCGGGGCTCTGCTCTTCATCTCCGGACTGTTCTTGCTCTTCATGTCACTAACGCTCGGAGGCTTCTACGGCTGGGCCTCCCCGCTGGTCGTCGGGGGCTTCGTCGTCTCGCCCCTCCTTCTGGCCTTGTTCGCCTGGGTCGAGCTGCACTCGGCGGAGCCGCTGTTCGACCTCAGGCTCTTCAAGACGAGAGTGCTCGCCTTCGCCTATGCGTCGAACCTCCTCAACGGCATCGCGCGAGGTGCCCTCACCTTCCTGTTGATTTTTTACCTCCAGGGAGCACGTAGTATGGATCCCCTGACGGCGGGGCTCTATCTCACTCCCTTCGCCCTCGCCATGATGCTGAGCGCTCCGGTGAGCGGCATGCTCTCGGACAAATATGGTTCTCGCATCCTGAGCACGGTCGGTCTGGGGCTTTCGGCGTTAGGCCTCCTCGGCTTCACGTGGATGCGAGCGGACACGTCCCTGACTGAGATCGTGCTCTGGCAAATCTTGATGGGCATCGGTTCCGGCATATTCAACTCGCCCAACACCAACACCATAATGAGCGCGGTGCCGGTCGAGCGTCGGGGAATCGCCGCAGGCACGCGGACCATGATGAACAACACCGGTTCGGTTGTCAGTATTGCGATGACCTTCGGGGTCGTGTCGTCCGGCATGACTCCCGAAGCGATGACGGGCCTGTTCGCGGGCACCCAGGTGGGACCGAAGGGCATTTTCATCTCTATCTTTATGCACGATCTTCACCTCGCCTTCATGGTGTGCTTCGGCATAAGCGTGGCAGCGTCGATCATCGCGTATATGAGAGGACCCACTCCCGTTTGGAAATCGGCTCAGTAGCGACGACTACTGCTTGGGCAGAGACGCCATTGACGACGCGATCGCCAAACATATACTGAATATTAGGTGGTTGAGTGCCTGACAAGGCTTGTGACATGGTGGGGAACCATTCGATATATGTCGTATGGAGGGACTATGGCAATAAAAAGGAAGGCGGAAGCTCCGACGGGATCTGAACAGGCCGAGCAATTGGAGTGTGAAATTCGCGCATCCGCGCTGGGGTTGTATAACGACCGCCGCGCGCAGAATTGCGATGGTGATGCCTTATCGGACTGGCTTAAAGCAGAGAAATCAGTCAGGGCAAAGTACGGCCTGAAATTGTAGATAACGCACGAGAAGGACCGATAGAGGTGGCCCCGACTCTCGCCCGTAGGCATCGGGTTGCCTAACGATGGCTGGACTAAACGCCCTCGGGAAAAAGGTCTTCTTTCTATATCCTCCTCCGGTCCTTTCCGAAATCGTCGATGAGCTTGCCCGGCGCGAGTTCGAGGTCTTCCTCGTTCGCGATCACGTACGCCTTAGGAACGTACTTAAGAACAACCCTGAAGCGCTCGTATTCATCGATATCGATGATGGCCTCGAAGAAGCGGCATGGGCTCGGTATATCGAAGAGCTCAGGAATGATCCCGCGACAGCAGCTGTTCGTATCGGCATCATCACCCTAAACGATAGGCCGGCAGAGGTGAAGCAGACCTATCTCATGGATCTCCAAGTCGCCTGCGGATTCATCGTCCTAAAGATTGGAGCTGCTAAGACCATCGAGATTCTAGTGAAAACACTCGAGGCCAACGAGGCACGGGGACAGCGACGATTCGTACGTGCTATCTGTCCGCCTGGCGTCGGCACTTGCGTCCTGGAATTCGAAGGAGTGACACTAAGAGCCGAATTATCCGATCTGAGCTCTGCGGGGATGACGATCCATTTCGAGGGCACTATCTACATGAAGGCAGGCACTGTATTACGCGATTTGGTCCTGACGGTAAAAGGGACTCGCTTTAATCCTTCCGGATTCGTTGTTGGTGTGCGAGCCGACGCTGGAGGAAGGAATGTTTATGTAGTCATGTTCGCCCCAGAATCCCTTGATGATACACATCGGGAAAAGCTTAAAACTGTGGTTCGTTATATCAATCAGAACGCCATAGATGAAGCGCTCGCGCGTTCTTGAGAATGGGAACGAGAGGTTCCTCATCGAGGCGCTCATCGCCAGCAAACAAAGACACTAGGCCCATGCCCACGCCGCCACGCACTTCACTAGGTGAATCGCCGCGTTGAAAAATATGCTAGGAAGGTTCTCTCATCCAAGGGTCTTGATCCTATCCCGAAACGGATAGGGCATGGAACATCCTCGAGCCCTGCTGGTACAGTCGCTCGTAACTTGTGCGAATTTCGACTTGTAGGCGTTCTAGTCTCTCCACCTCGCTATTGTCCCAGCGAGGGAAACATGTGGACTTCACCTTGAGGTAAAAAATCGCATTCTCGACGCTCATGAGACGTTCCGTCAGGACTTCGGCTTCCTTTCGGGCATAGCGACCATCCATACGGCCCCACCATTTTTATAAGCGTAAACCTTTACTTTCCGTACCGTTACGGGACGGAAGCTCCCTTCCATACTTGAAGCATAAGAAAATGCAATCCTGGAAGCAAGGTCAGCTACATGGTTAATACTAATTATTATATCGTCATCGAGTTCCGCTTTGGCATGGTCATGTTGTGAGCACCGTCGCCGAAAACTCGTTTTCGACTAAGCGAACCGCGAGGCATTTGAAGTCCACGAACGTTCTATCAACAATACATGATGGCGAAGGCCGTGACGGCTAGGTAATGACGGGAGTTAGTAGGAGCCATTGAAAGTCAACGGAATCTGCGAGTCAGAAAGCCGCGAGAATTGGCTTAGAAAGCGGAATAGTGAGGCTAGCAAGTGCAAGATGGGTACCGGCTGTATCTTTCTTATTCTGGGATTGGGGCGGTATAGAGGATCTCTGAGATAGGCGTTGGGCGTCGCAAGCGGCGACATTCGGACAACTTTAGCGAAGCTCACGCTTAAGCATCAGAATATTTGCGAGCAGGAGAATATGGCTTCGCTCAAGATTGGTTAACTCCTTCGCGAAATCGGTATCCCCTTGGCTCAAAGCCGAGGCCGTATTCAGGCTCTCGGTTCCTTGCCCGGATATAGTGAACCCGAGAGTCTCTATCTGCGCTCCGATCGTCGTGCGTTCACCTATCAAGAACTGTAGCAGTGCATCGACTGAATCCAACTCGTAGTACTTATTCTCGTTGAACATGCCCGCGGACAGTGCCGCCTCCGAGGGAAGGAATAGCTTCTTCTGATTGAACTCGGCTTCTTGGAGCGTTTCTGTAACCTGGTCGTAAAGCTGCCTGATCTCTCCATTGATGATATCCCGATCATCGTCACCAAGGATTCCATTTGACCTTTGGACGAGGAGTTCGCGGATTCGTAGCACGAAATCGATTATGCCGCCGAGAACAGCGTCTTGAAGGTTGTAGTACGAAAGCATATCGGCGCTATTTCTGATCGTAGCACCAAGCGAGCGTACTTGGCCCGCGAGGGAATCGAAGATAGCGTAGCTTGCTGGGTCGTCGGTAAGGAGGAGTCGGCCGCCCGAGAGACGTTCCGTGCTCTTGGCGGTCTCAGATTCCGCGCCGCCGAGGATGTTATTGAGGAATATAAGCGATGGCGGCTGAGCAGAAGCCTGAGCGATGTTGAACAAGACTAAAAGAGCGAGACTGAATATCGAAGGCTTGGGCCTGGGTTTCATTGGAAGGCATCGGTGTCAAAGAGAGGATAGGACATACGAGGGGTCGCTTTCGAACAGAAGCTCGTAGTTGTGTCCGATAGAAGAGATGTGTAGGGCATGGATGGGAGCACCGTTGGCGAGGAAACGGTGTTCCACAGTAACGCCTTGAAAAGGCCTAGCGGGCAGGTAGATGGCCTCATGGCGAAAGCCCTTGGACTTGCTGATCCGCGGGATACCTGACCCACGAATGAGGATGATGAGCTCTGAAGGACTTGCGGTCAGAAGACAGCCATCAAGTCGCCAACGGAGGAGTCGGGCCACGAATCCAACGAGGCTACGACGCGCGTTCTTCTTGGACTCAAGGAGACAGGGCGCCTGGTAGGCTAGAAGGGAAAGGCTAGCGACGCGCTTTCGCAATGCGTTTAGGAGGTTTAGGAAAAGCATGTCTTCGTCCGACGGCTCGGGTCCATGCTCAACTGGGGCGAACCGGGGATTTCCGACCCCAACGGTGCAGCTCATACGGACCGAATCGATAAAAGTGTCGAAGATGTCGGCGGAAACCGTGTTGAAGATCACGGAGATGACACTTCCGTCCACGAGGTCGATACATAGTTGGCCGTAGAGAAGGTCTTGGACTAGCCTGATAGCAGCAATATCATTGAAAGCGATGTCCTGGCGAGATATTTCACCTTGCGAAAGGTTCAGGTAGACGATGCCATTATGCGTGACGGCGAGAAGCCCTTCGTAAAGATCATTGCCAGGCTTTGTATCGCGTCGCTCCACGGCGCGGGGAAGCTTTAGGATAATGGTCGAGTCCTTGAGTTCCTCATACCAGAGATCGAAGCGCGGAGGCATCTCATCGGAGGCCCTCACAGAGTAGGCCCAGGGACCGAATCGATCATATTCGATGCGCTGGCGCTCGGTGACGACGGCGGGATGTTCGTGCTTCAACTTCATGGGGACGCTCCTAGCCCGGATTCCCGGTAGCCCAATACAATAATACTATGAAACCTGCGTCGGCTTTAGGCTTGTGTAACATGACGACGGTACCGACGGCCCAGAAGGAGGAATGCCGATGCGGCGAGACCTATCGCGCCGCTGAGTGCCATGCAGAAGGCAGGACCTGCTATCTCCGAAACGAGGCCGGCGTACAGGGCTCCGATGGGCGTGACACCGCCGAAGACCAAGGAATAGACGCTCATGACTCGACCGCGGTGCTCATTATCCGAGGCGAGCTGGATAGTCGCGTTGGTCGAGGTCGCGAAGGAAATCGTGGCAAATCCAGCGAGCCCGAGAAGAATGCAGGAGAGAAAATAATTGCGCTGAAGACCGCAGACGAGGATCGCGGCGCATAGCCCAATAGCGCCGCCAAAGAGCCTCAAGCGGCTGGGACCTGATCGGCTACGAACGGCGAGAGTGAGGGCTGCGATCAGTGAGCCTATGCCCATCGAGGTCATGAGGAAGCCGTAGCCGGATACGCTTCTTCCAAGAGATATCTTAGCGAAAGTCGGGACGAAAACGTTGTAGTTGATGACCACTGTCGAAATTATAGCCATGAGGATCAGTGGTAGGGCGATCTCGCTCCGTTCACGGATATAGGAGAGGCCGTCTCTCACACTCGCGAAGACATCGCGTGCGCTCATGACTGGATGGCTCGTAGCCATGGGCGGTGCATCGATGAAAAGCAGCGCTACGATGACCGCGAGGAAGGAAAGAGCATTCAGGAAGAAGCAAGGGGCGATCCCAATAGCTTCAATGAGGAGACCGGCGATACCGGGCCCGAAGATGCGTGCGGTGTTGAAGGCGGCTGAATTGAGCGATACGGCGTTCATGAGGGCGTCGCGGCCCGAGAGCTCGATCACATAGGCCTGCCGGGTCGGGTTGTCGATGAGTGTGACCATGCCGAGAAGGAAGGCGAGTACGAGGATCATCCAGTAGCGCACAACGTGAGTAGCGGTAATGAGGGCAAGCGCGAGGGCCAGGAGTGCGAGGGCGCTCTGCGTGAAGATGAGGGTCCGGCGTTTTGGAAAGCGATCGATGAACGGACCGGCGAAGAGTGAGAGGAGCATCATAGGCAGGAACTGGATCGCGGTTACGACACTGAGCTTCGCGGCTGAGCCAGTGAGTTCGAGGACGAGCCAAGACTGGCCCACGTTCTGCATCCAGGTGCCGACGACCGAAACGAGCTGACCGGTCCAGAATATCCGGAAATTGCGCTGTGCGAGCGCTGGGAAGTAGCGTCTGCCTAGAGATCGAATGAAGGATTGTTTCATAGACCATGAACCTTTTGTATTACTACTCTACCCGCCTCACATCGATTTGAGCAATGCAGTTCATGGGTGATTGTGGCTAGAAATGGACGGAAGCTTTCGATTTCAGGTTTCGTCCGTAGTGCATGTGAGAGACAGAAAGCCGCGAGAATTGCCCTGGAAGGCTCAATAGCGAGGCTAGCAGGTACTTTGCAGGTACACCCTATGTCTTTTCTTGGTCAAACGCCGTGGCGGTGAAGACCGAAGGCAGGCCCTCCCGAGGATGATGGCGGAGAAGTGGGGGCAGACGGGAGGGCCGAAGATATGAGGCTGCGCTATGAATCGACGTCCAGTCGGGTCAGGTCCGTCCAATAGCCGAGAGCCGGAGTCGTCGATAAGAGCGCATCGACGACTGCGATGTCGATCTTGTTGCTATTGATGGCCTCGATGTCACGAGCCTTGGCGGCGGCGGTGGCTAGAGAGCCGATGTGGTCCTGGAGCCAAGAGCCGCTGACGAGGGGACCGGCTTGCTCGATGACATTGAGCAAGGTGAACTTCATGGGGTGCTCCTTCAGCTAGTCCTCGTCGAAAGGGAGGGCGGTCAAAACAGGCTTACCATCATCGCCGAAACCGCAGACTAGTCCGAGGCTGATCCAGACCCCTTCGGCCCGTATGCGTCTGGCCACTTCATATCGCCCTCTTCCTCGAGCAATTGCTTTGTTCTCACCACAATATTCTCGACCTCGCGGCGCCTCTCCTTGCCGGCCCGCCTCCAAGCTCCGAAAGACTCGAGTATCCGGGCATAGGCCGGGCTGCGCCGTTCGATAGTCTCCATCTTATCCCGCGCGTCGGCAGCCCAGGGACTGTCGGGATACTCTGTCACGACGAGGCTGAAATAGTAGTAGGCTCTCGGGAAGAGGAGGATAAGCTCGCCAACCTTCGCGCGCATAACCTCGTCCTCCCCTCCGTCGGAGGAGGGGTCATTAGCTAGTATCCTCGCTCCCTGATCCCAGGCTGAGGGGTGAATTGCCATATAGAGCTTCATGCCGGTCCGGTATAGGGCATAGGCCGGATCGCCATGGGGCATCAGCGCCGTTGACGATGGCCCGGCTTTCGTGGTGGGTCGTGGAGGCTGCGTGCGATGAGCAACAGTCGGACGCCGGGAGAGACCAGCCAGGATACGCCGATAGGCCTGCGACAGCGCGATGAAGCGTAGGTGCCTCTCAAGAAGGCTTTCATCCTCTTCATCAGGATTAGCTAGGTCGGGATGGAGCTCCTTCGCCCTAGCTCGATAGGCCTCCTTGACGACCGCAGGGTCGAGTGTCCATCCAATGCCAAGGATTCCGAAATCGTCCATTGCTTCTCATTATACCAGAGGAAACTCGGGTTATCCTGATTAGAAAGTCTCTGGAATGCGAGAGATAGGAAACCAGAAAAGGTCTCACTAGAGTTGCCGTTGTCAAGAGGGAGCCGGAATGCTCGGTGACATTGATTAGGCTGAACTTCAGGCGAGGTCCTTCGGCTTGTTCTTAGAAGAGAGCCAGTCCTCGAGGTAGCGATCGAAGGTGGCGTGATGAGCCTGGGAGACAAGGACGGGAAAGCGCCAACCGGAGCGGTGCTCGCGGGTGAGTTCGTCAGCACGGCCAGTCAGAGAGGCCCACTCGGCGAGGCGCGCAGTGAGCCAGGAAGAGTAGGTCCCGTCTGGCTCATGGTGGGCTTGGAAGACTTCATAGCGGGTCATGGTGAGTCATTCAGAGGAAAGACGCGAATTGCGAGGAACCTGAAAACATTTTAAGGGTTACGCGGGAGAGTGGACCCAATCGCGGTAAGGGTTGTCGCGGGAGGCTTGAATAGTCAGCGGAATGTGCGAGCCAGGAATGCGTGCGAAGATGCAACGTCCACGGAGACTGCGAGACAAGAAAGCGAGCGAAGAGATCGGACGGAAGACCAACCAGGACATTGCGGATGGCTTGAACTGAGGCAAGGTGGCTGGTCAAGCTGGCTCGATACATAGCTCTATGACGTCAATAGCGTCTGTAGCAGGTACTTTGTAGGTACACCCCGTATCTTTTCTTGGTCAAGAGCCAGGTAGGTAATGAGGATCGCAAGGAAGGTGGATAGGGGATTGGGCGGGACGAGGTCAGCGGCTATGAGCGAAGAGCAAGTCGGTGTCGACTAGGAAAGAGTAGCGGCCCTTCAAGAAGGCGGAATATTGAGACGGGCTGAGGATAGATTCAGGGTCGTAGATCGTGAACCGGCGGCTGAGGCGATGGTGGTCAGTCTGCCAGACCGTGCAGACGCCGGTCGTGTAGGATTCAGAGATCTCGATGGGTATCTTCATGGAGTGCTCCTGAAATCGGAATGATTGAATCCACAGAGACCGGGGTTCAGAGTGCCTGGAAAGATAGCCAGAGTATCAGGCCCCGCGATGGCGGCGGCCCGGTGATAGCCTTGGCAGAGTATTGCTGGATTATGGTAGGGAGCCAATGAAGACAGCCTGGACATCCTTTTCGCGGCCGATCGCCTTGGCGGCCTTGTCCGCGATGTCCTTCGAGGAAACCTGAATGGCCTGGGAAAGACTGCTGGAGAAAAAGATCGAGTAGCCTCCGCCAAAAGCGGCGTCGATGCGGTCGATTCTCGTGACGTAGTCGCCTTGAACGCTTTTAAGAACGTACATTGGTCCTCCCGGAAAGATATGGCGGTTCAGGAAGCTCATCTTGTGCAGGGAGCCGTAACGTTGGTCGGAAGAGATACTTTGTTGTACTCTAAAATTACTGATGGTTATGTGCGGTGTGTGAGTGGGCTAAAATTGCTGGGTTCTGCCCATTCTTCTGGCCCGAAATTCTCATTCTCGGCGGACTGCGAGAGCGGTATACTCTCACCATGGAAACCCTTCCGGATACTCAGCACCGCGTCTCCACACCCGAACGCGAGCATGCAATCAGCCGCCTGCAGGAAGCCTACATCCGGGGTCAACTGAACGAACTCGAACTCGGAGAGCGCATCGACCGGGCGCTCAGCGCCGTGGTCAAGGTTGACCTGACCGACTTGGTGAGCGACCTGCCTGCACTCGCCACGGTCGCACCGGTCGTTGCGGTTCGTTCTCCCTGGTGGCGACGGCGCAAGGACGAAAACGTCTATAAGTCAACGGTCCGTAAGAACGGCGCCTGGACAGTGCCGGCCGTGTACCGGTCGCATGTATACAAGGGCATGCTCATCCTCGACCTGCGCCAAGCCGTGCTGAGCGCGGCGGAAACCGTCATCGAACTCAATGCCTACAAGAGTCGTGTAGCCATTATCGTTCCCCCGGAGTACAGCATCGAGCTCGAAGGCACTGCCTTCAAGGGAAGCATGGAAAACCTCACGACTGGCGGGGTTCCGGGGGCGCCGCGCTTTCTTGTCCACGGCTCGGCGTACAAGAGTTCGGTGATCGTCACCGACCGCGACCCGGACGCTCCCACGCCCTGAACGGTCGGTACTCGTACAGCCAGACCGCACTGGTAGATCCAGTCTCAGCTCGTATTCGCAGGGAAGTCGTCCATAGCTAGTCTATGGGAACCAGGCACGCATCGCTGACATGCTCGTCTTAATAGATTCCGCGGTAGAAGAGACTTACAGTCGCCCGACAGCCTGACCGCAGGGTGCCGCTTCAGTACTAGCATCAGGCCGACTAGGGTTCCCACCGATTGAGCTTGTCTGTCTCGACCAAGTATGTAACCTACGCGAGGCTTCGGCCCTGGAGCCAGGAAAGGGAGAGGAAGATCAAAGCCACCGGGTCATGTTGTCTTGCAGGATGGATAGAAACCAGGCCTTGGTGGAGTCGGACCAAAAGGAGGAGTCGGAGCCTTCGGAGGCGATGAGGTCGTGGACCTCATCTTTCCGTTCGAGCCATTGGCCGTCCGGAAGATCGTGCATCGAGCGGATGAGGGAATAGAATTGCAGGGATTCTTCGAAGGTTTGGGGAATGAGGGCGAGCGATATTGGGGACTCCTTGTGGTGGGATGGGAGAGGGCGAGGAATTTACTCGACGTTGAAATAGATGGCGGCGGTAGCGAGAAGGTGGGCGTAGGAGCCAGATAGCATCTCGGTCTGAATGGGGAGCCATTCGGAGGCGGGTTTGTTGGCTTGGCGCCAAGCGGTGCGGCAACGAGCGATGATGGAGAAGGCGTTACCATCTTCGCCTAGCAGAGTGACGACGGGGCGAGATTCAAGCGCGGTGGTGGGCATGGGGCTCCTTGTGGTGATGAGGATAGGAATGTGAAAAGCAGGCAATTTCGGGGCTATTAGCGATCGCGGAGGGAGCCGTAGTAGGAATCGAGGGCGGATTCTTCGCGAGCAGCGACACGATCTTCCTGGGAGGCGGCGGCGGATATGCAGGTGTCTTCGATGATGGAGAGTATGCCGAGGTCGTGCTCGGAGTCCATAGATTCGAAGGTATCGAGGAAGGAGATGCCGGGGGCCTGGGTAGAGGTGATGGAGATGATCGAGATCTCGGCGTCGGAGCCGGGATATCCGGGGACACCGTTGCGAAGGTAGGGGACGTCGGGCGTGGCCGGTAAGATGTCGTAGGCGATGTCGAGTGTGAGCGGGCCATAGGAGAGGGTGGTGGAAAGATTCATAGGGCCTCCTGGGGAAGGTGAAGGCGTAGAGATGGTGGCCGGGATCACGCTTGGCTATAAGGGAAGAGTCACGTTAGCCGCTATAAGAAGAAATAGCGGCCGGGGCCACCGAGTAGTATTCGAAGAGTAGCTAGGCGATTGAGGACTGGAGTAGAAATGGAACGGCGAAGAGGGCAAGCGCTATCGAGGCTAAAGGCGACGGTTAGGATCGGAGCCGAAGTTGCACTCCATCTCGGGCGATTAATGGCCTGGAAGGCCCAATAGCGGCCGTAGCAGGTACTTTGTAGGTACACCCCATATCTTTTCTTGCCAAAAATGAGGGGTAGAGGTTTGTGGGCGGGATAGACGACCAGGACAGCCGGCCTCGATGAATCATGTCTATCGTAGTAGGTCGAGGAGGACACCGGGCTCGAAATGCAGGTCAATGAAGGCAGCGAGAGCGTCGAAGACACCGTCCAGGTTTGGAGTGATGCGGCCAAATAGGG